>ERZ772997.148-NODE-148-length-29484-cov-116.614_pt1 | contig 29484 bp, 30 predicted proteins | sample MGYA00511127_ERZ772997 | MGnify/ENA primary metagenome ERZ772997 (study PRJEB29015, sample SAMEA2738070) | human oral metagenome | biome: human oral; feature: human-associated habitat; material: saliva | place: China | collected 2215 ... | reverse complement strand
CCCCGTCTGACTGATAAGGGAACAATGCTGCATTCCGACCAAGGTGTGCTGTACCGTACGGCGGAATATAGGAAATTGATTGCAAAACATTCCATGGTTCAAAGCATGTCGCGTAAGGCGAACTGCTGGGACAATGCGCCGATGGAAAGCTTCTTTGCGGTGTTGAAGACGGAGTGTTTCTATAACGCAGGTGAATTGACGGTAGATGAATTGATGAAGCAGATAGATGACTATATGGATTACTACAACCGGGAGCGTTGCAGTTTGAAATTGAAAAAGCTGAGTCCTGTCGCATACAGAACCCAGCTTGCACAGAGCGCCTGAATAGGCTTTTATGAGTGTCCAAGATTTGGGGGCTAGTTCAAGTTTCAGACGACCTTTTTGCTTTGCCCTATCCGTTACCAGCCGCTCGTAGCGTGGGTTCTACCCACGAATAAACAGAGATGATTGGATTCGGATGTTCGGACGGCAGGTCGTGGACAAAGCCCACGCTACGGGTTGGCTTATTCTGAATTTGTGTCCACTTGACGAATGGTCGTCTGAAAACTGGAATTCCCAATTTTTCAGACGACCTTTTGATTCTTTATCCCATCCTTCCAACCGTTTCCCATACTGAATTCAAAAATTCAGCCTCCCGTAGCGTGGGTTCTACCCACGGAATGAAAAGAGAGGATTAGATTCGGATGTTCGGATGGAAGGTCGTGGGCGAAGCCCACGCTACGGGTTAGCTTATTCTGAATTTGTGCCCATTTGACGGAAAGGTCGTCTGAAAACCGGAATACTTGGTTTTCAGACGACCTTTTTCAGGGAGAGTTTGACGCATAAAACCTATGCACCGTCAGGTTTCAGACGACCTGTGTTCACGCGCTGAGCAGGCTTTGGGCGAGGAAACCGCCTTTTTCTACACCGGGGAGGATGAAGAAATAGCCGCCGCCGAAGGGGCTGATGTATTCTTCCAGCGGTTCGCCGTTGAGCAGGTTTTGGACGAAGATGAAGCCGTCGGCGAGGTTGGCTTGGTAGCAGATGAAAATCAGGCCGACGTCGAGCTGGCCGTTGGCGGCGAGGCCGCGGGAGTAGTTGAAGGCGCGGCGGTAGAGCAGGTGTTTTTTCATGAACTCGGGGTCGCGCGGGTTGGCGAGCCTCATGTGGCTGTCTTTGGGGGTGGTTTTACCGTCGGGGTCTTTGGCGAAGTCGGCGGTGTCGCTCTCTTTTTTGCCGTCCATGGGGGCGCCGCTGTATTTGCGGCGGCCGAAGATTTCGGTTTGTTCCTGCAATGGGGTTCTGTCCCAGAATTCGACGAAGTGGCGGATGAGGCGGACGGCTTGGTAGCTGCCGTTTTTCGTCCAGGCGGGTTCGTCTTGGCTGTTGGCGGCGATACCTGTCCAGAGGACTTGGTCGGCAATTTTGGGGTCGGATACGTCGGGATTGCCGGAGCCGTCGCGGAAGCCTAAGAGGTTGCGGGCGGCGATGGCGCCGGGTTCGGCTTTGGGCAGCCAGCCGTCTATGCTCCAGCGGATGACGGCGGTTTGGGCGGTGTTTTTGATGATGTCGCGCAGGGCGGCTTGGCAGGTTTCGGGGGTGAAGGCGCAGATTTGGAGGCTGAGGTCGCCGTCGCACCATGATTTTTGGAGGCGGTCGTTGGGGAAGTCGCGCATTTCTTGGAGGTGGCGGGGTTTTTTGTCTTTGAGTCCGAAGCGGTCGTCAAAGAGGCTGCTGCCGACGCCGACGGTGATGGTGAGGCCGTCGGGGCGGAATGTTTTGCCGAGCAGGCCGCTGCCTGCGGGGGGGAGTTTTTCGTCGCCGTCTTGGTATTCGCCGCCTTGGGTGAGGAATTCGATGCGGGCGGTGAGGGTGCGGAAGAGGTTTTCGAGTTGTTTGGGGTCTTTGGCGGTTACGTCGAAGGCGCACATGATGCCGAAGAGTTGGTGCGGGGTGGTGATGCCGGCTTGGTGCGTGCCGTAGCAGGGGTAGGCTTGCGGGGAGTGTTCGTTGAGACGGGTCTCGGCGGCGGTTTCGCCTTGTTGTTTGCCGGCGAACCAGCCTGCCGCGCCGGCTGCGCCTGCGGCTAGGACGGTTTTGAACAGGGTGCGTTTGGTCGGTTGGGTGGGTTGTGAGTTGTCTTGGCTCATGGCGGAGTCCTTTGCGGGGATTCGGGCTGCGGTATGTACGCGGTTGTTTTGTTTAAGTTTGCTATTTTGAATTTTCAGACGACGTTTAAGGTCGTCTGAAAACTTTGAATCATCGATCAATCCAATAAACGGTAAGGGATGCGCGATTTCCGCGTGCGTGGCTGCGCCACACACCCTACCTGTTTTTCTACCGGAGGATTAGCGGACCTCCGAAATGCCTGCATTTGGGGCAAACCAAGCTTCGCAGGAAGCTGAATCTTGGAACAGCGATACAGCTAACCCGTTTAATTTTTGATACGGCTGTCAACAGGGGCAGGTTGGGTTGGCAAACCCGACCCAGCCTACGATTTCTGTATTCGGGTTTTTCGCGAGCAAAGCCCACGCTACGGCCTTTCCCTTTCCGTGGGAGAGGACATCAGCGATAAGTTTTCAGACGACCCCTTGTATTTCTTCAAAAGGTCGTCTGAAACGGGCGGGTCAAGTTTATTTGAGACCCAGTGTGCCGCGTAGTTGGCTCAGGTCTTCGGCAAGGGCGTTAATCGGTGCCTGAAGGGTTTTGCGGTCTTCGTCGCTGAGTTTGTCGTAGGTTTCAAAGCCGTCTTTGGTTTTGTATTTGGCGAGGATGTCGGTGACTTGTTTGAAGTTGGCGTCAACTTTCTCGAGCAGGGCTTTGTTTTTCTCGGCAATCATCGGACGGAAGAGTTCGACGATTTTTTGCGCGCCTTCGATGTTGGCTTGGAAGTCGCTCAAGTCGGTGTGGCTGTAACGGTCTTCTTCGCCGCTGATTTTGCTGCCGGCAACTTCTTCAATCAACACTGCCGCGCCGCCGACGACTTTGTTCGGCGGGAAGGAGAGGGCGTCGATTTCTTTTTGCAGGGCTTCAACGTCTTTCATGAGTTTGTCGGCAATGTCTTTCACGCCGGATACGTCTTTTTTGACCCACAGGGCGTGTTCGATGCGGTGGAAGCCGGTGAAGGCCGCATCTTCGGTTTTATCTTTGAAGTCGTCTTCACGCGCGTCGATGGCGGGGTCGAGTTCGTTGAAGAGTTCGGCAATCGGCTCGATGCGTTCGTAGTGGGTGCGGGCGTCGGCAAACTGGGATTTGGCTTTTTCGATGTCGCCCGCTTTGACGGCGTCGGTGAAGGCTTTGGTTTTGGCAACCAGCTCTTTGGCTTCGCCTTGGACGTAAACTTTATAGTCGGCAAGCGGTTTGGCAAGTTTTTCCAAATCGGCTTCGTTGCCGGTGTCTTTAAAGCCGCTGTCGGTTACCACCAGCTTGCCGCGCGGGTTGGTCAAGAGGCCGCAGGTCATTTCGTATTCGCCCGGCAGCAGGGTAACGGTCATTTTGTCGGAAAGTCCGGGGGCGATGTTTTCGCGCTCGTCGACCACCATCACGCCTTTGAGGATTTCCCATTCGAGCTTGCGGCCGCTGTTGTTTTTGATGTTGAACACGACTTGTCCGCTCGGTACGGTCAGTTCCATCGGTTCGCAGGCGGTGTCGTTCACGCCGATGTTGACGGTGCCGTCGGCATTCGCGCTTGATGCACCTGATGCGGCAGGCGCGGATTTTTCCGCTTCGGGCGGCTGACACGCGGTCAGACCCAAAGCCAACATCACGGATAAAGCAGTTATATTGAGTTTTTTCATTTCAAACCTCTTTGGTATGTTGATAAGAATGAGATAGGGAATTTTTAAGCGCCACTAATGGCTTTCAGACGACCTCTGCACCGCGGCGGGCCTGCTGCCGTGCAGAAACCAAATCATGACCGGAACCAAATACAGCAGCCACGCCAGCACCTCGCCCTGCGTCGGGTGGTCGGTATAGCCGAAGAAGCCGCCGAGCAGCACGCCCAGCGGGCTGTCTTCATGCAGGTATTTGGAAGAATCAAACACCACTTCTTGCAGGTGGTTCCACACGCCCGCCTCATGCAGCGCGCGCAGCGAACCGGCCACCAAACCGGCGGCCACCACAATCAAAAACGCACCCGTCCAGCGGAAAAACTTCGCCAGATTCAGACGCATACCGCCCTGATAAATCAGCGCGCCGATGACCACTGCGGCCAGCAGCCCCAATACCGCGCCGACGGGCATAGACCAAGTCGGACTCTGCTGAAACACCGCCAAGAGGAAAAACACACTCTCCAGCCCCTCGCGCGCCACAGCCAGAAAAGCCATGCCGACCAAAGCCCAGCCTTGGCCGTCGCCGCGGTTTAAGGCCATCTGAACCGAATCCTGAAGCTGCTGCTTCATCGAACGGGCAGCTTTTTTCATCCATAAAATCATATAAGTCAGCATCGCCACCGCCACCAAACCGATAACGCCGACCACAAATTCCTGCTCCTTCTGCGGAATCTCGCCCGTTGCCGAATGGATGCCGTATCCGACGCCCAAACACATCAACGCAGCCAAAGCCACGCCCAGCCACACCTTAGGCATCAGCCGCGAATGTCCCGACTGTTTCAAAAAACCGGCGACGATGCCCACAATCAGGGCGGCCTCGATGCCCTCGCGCAGCATAATCAAAAAAGCAATCAACATATATAAAACAAACCTTAAAACTAAATATCCAAAACTAAACCATTTATTCTTTTACCCAATCCGTTTTACCCGCCGCCTTATCTATCCTATTCAGCTGCAATAAACCTTCTCCAAGAAAATTCAGACGACCTTATGCCTAAATATTTATAAACCGATAATTAAACAAATGCAAATAATTTTTATTTTTAAGTAATAAACACCGTTACGAATGTTAACAAGGAAATGACGAAAGTATCGGACAAACGTACTTTTCCAGCCCGTCTCCCAACAGCCGATACGGCAGTCAAAATATATTCCCGCCCTTAAACAATATCCGCCACAACATACAAAGTCGTCTGAAAACCCGCCCCATCCGCTTTAAGACGACCTCACGCCTTGAGCCGAAGCAGGCGGAAAAACTGTGTTAGAATCCCAAGCTCTTGAATAAACGAACCAATATCCCGTCTGCAAACCACGTTCCCATCCACCCGATTTCAGACGACCTTTAAGACAGCATTATGAAAAAACACCTATACCGCATCACACTCCTCACCATCGCCGCAGCCGTCCTCTCCGCCTGCCCGAGCAAACGCATCAAAAACCTCCCCGAAGTCGACACCACCACCGTCAAAGGCCCCGACCGCCCCACCGGCACGCCCGACCCCGCCGGCACCACTGTCAGCGGCGGCGGCGCGACCTACACCGTCGTGTCCCACCAAGAACTGCCGCACTGGAACACCCAACACTTCGCCAAAAGCCTCCAATCCTTCCGCTTAGGCTGCGAGAAACTCAAAAACCGCGCAGGCTGGCAAGATGTCTGCGCCCAAGCCATGCAGACGCCCCTCCACCATTTCCAAGCCAAACATTTCTTCGAACGCTATTTCACCCCTTGGCAGGTCAGCAACAACGGCAACCCCGCAGGCACCATCACCGGCTACTACGAGCCCGTCCTGCTCGGCGATGACAAAGCCACAAGCAAAGCCCGCTTCCCCATCTACGGCATCCCCAACGACTTCGTTTCCATCCCACTTTCCGCCAATTTGAGAGGCAGCAAAGCCACCGTCCGCATCCGACAAACCGGTGCCAACAGCGGCGTCATCGACAACAGCGGCACACACACCGCCGACCTGTCCCAGTTCCCCATTACCGCCCGCAGCACCGCCCTCAAAGGCAGATTTGAAGGCAGCCGCTTCGTTCCTTATTACACCCGCAACCAAATCAACGGAGGCGCGCTCAACGGCAAAGCTCCCATCCTCGGTTACGCAGAAGACCCCGTCGAACTTTTCTTCATGCACATCCAAGGTTCAGGTCGTCTGAAAACCCCGTCCGGCAAATACATCCGCGTCGGATTTGCCGACAAAAACGAACACCCCTACATCTCCATCGGACGCTACATGGCGGACAAAGGCTACCTCCCCCTCGCACAAACCAGCATGCAGGGCATCAAAGCCTACATGAAGCAAAACCCCGGCCGCCTCGCCGAAGTCTTGGGACAAAACCCCAGCTACGTCTTCTTCCGCGAACTGACCGGCAGCAGCGAAGCCGGCCCGGTCGGCGCATTGGGCACACCGCTCTTGGGTGAATACGCAGGCGCCATCGACCGCCACTACATCACCTTAGGCGCGCCGCTGTTTGTCGCCACCGCCCATCCGACCACCAAAAAAGCCCTCAACCGCCTCATCATGGCGCAAGACACAGGCAGCGCCATCAAAGGCGCCGTCCGCGTGGACTACTTCTGGGGCTACGGCGACGAAGCAGGCGAAGTTGCCGGTAAAATGAAAACCACAGGCTACGTCTGGCAACTCCTGCCCAACGGCATGAAACCCGGCTATCAGCCTTAACATCGGCTAAAAAGTCAAAAGGTCGTCTGAAAACTGGTTTTCAGACGACCTTTTGCTTCTTAAACAAGCCGATATAGCGGATTAAATTAAGCCAGCCGTAGCGCGGGTTTTGCCCGCGAATCCGCCAATCTAATCCCGAACCGGACACTCTTCCAAACCGTTTTCCGTGAGCAAAGCCCACGCTACAACCTAAAAATCACAAAGGTTGTCTGAAAATGTGCCTTCAGACGACCTTTTGATTCCCAAACAAGCCGATATAGCAAATTAAATTAAGCCAACCGTAGCGTGGGCTTCGCCCGCGAATCTGCCGATCAAATCCCGAACCGGACAATCGTCCAAGCCGTTTTCCGCGGGCAAAGCCCACGCTACAATCTGCTACCTGTATCGGCGGCGTACCGTTATTCCCCAACCCGCCTACCAAGTCGAATAAGGATGCTTGCTCAAATACGCATTGGTAAATTTTCCTTCCGACGTAATCTCCGCGCCCAGCCAGTCCGGTTTTTCAAACGGTGCATCTTCCGCAGGCAGCTCGACCTCCGCCACCACCAAAGGTGCGTTGTCGCCGAAATACTCGTCGATTTCAAACACAAAGCCCTTAAATTCCACCCGATAGCGGTGTTTTTCCATCTTAAACGGACACATCGTCTCCATCATCTGCCGCGCGTGCGCCAAAGGAATTTCGTATTCAAACTCGCTGCGGCTGACATCCGAAATATAGCCTTTCAAAGTCAGCCAAGCCTTGTCGTCAATAATGCGCACGCGGATGGTGCGCTCTTTTTCCACGCTCAAATAGCCCTGCCGCAACACCTGCGGCGCAGAGGCTTCGCGCTTCCAGTCATCGTTTTTCAACAGGAAGCGGCGTTCGATTTCAATAGTCATCTGTTTGATTCCAATATAAAAGAAGGTCGTCTGAAAACAGGTTTTGCAGGTTTCGCACACACCTTAAAACGGCTTGAACACCACCATATACAAAGCGACGACCATCATCAACACAGGCACTTCATTAAACACCCTGTACCACTTGTGCGAATGCGTATTGCGGTTTTCCTCAAAGCCGCGAAGCAGCGCGCCGCAATAAAATTGATAAGCCAAAAGCAGCAGGCCCATCAACAGCTTCACATGCAGCCAGCCCTGCCCCCACCAGCCCGTCACAAACGGAATCACAATGCCGCACACCAGTGTCCCAAAGCCCAACGGCGACATAAACTTATACAGCCGCCGCGCCATCGCCGAGAGCCGCTCATATTCCACCGGCTGCTCCGCCGCTTCGACCTGCGCCAGATTCACAAAAATCCGCGGCAGGTAAAACAGTCCGGCGAACCACGAAATCACAAAAAACACATGCAAGAGCTTAAACCACAAATACATTTTCAGACGACCTCACGCTCGAAAACGCGTATTTTACCCGCCAAACCGCAGCGGCTGTTTTCTTTATGTCAACGACTGTCTGTTTTATGCCCGAAAAATGGTAAATCACATCATAATTCCAGACTGTTTATATGCAATAAGATTAGATTTTGTTAGAATGCATATGTAATTAAACTAATATACCCACTCCCCGCGGGAAAAACACAAAACGGAAAGAAAACATGATTAAGCAATTTGAAATCAGCACCAGCGTTCAAAAACAACTCGGCGACTACCTTGCCGCCAACCAGACCGACCTCAAAACCGCCATGGCGGACGAAACCCGCAACGGCGAAGTCGCCGCCATCATCCATGCCGGCCTGCCCATGATGGTGCGCAAAATCTATTCTCTGGAAAAAATGAAAAACTTCTTCTGGACGAAAAAAGAACTGATGGTCGAATTCGTCGCCATGCGCCTTGCCGCCGCCGAAAAGAAAAACGCCAAGAAAAAACGTTAAGCCGTTGCGGCATATTGAGAAAAAAGATTGAAGGTCGTCTGAAAGTTTTCAGACGACCTTTTACAATACAGCATAGCCGGCCCGTTTACATCGATACCGCTTATTTGTCGGCGCGCCATTTCCGCCCCACCTGCGCGAGGACAGAGAATGTATCAAAAATAAACGAACCGGTCATAACGCCTTCCCGCAGCAACCAACCTGTTTGCCGTTTTACCGAAATGGCGGGCAACAAAAAACCCTCGGAAAACCGAGGGTTTTTAAAATTGGTTGCGGGAGCAGGATTCGAACCTACGACCTTCGGGTTATGAGCCCGACGAGCTACCATGCTGCTCCATCCCGCGTCAGAAGATAGAACTATACTTTCATTCCGGGAAGGTGTCAAGGATTTTCTTGATTAAATTGTTTGTAACAAAAAATTCCTATAACTTCAAGTAATTACTTTTAAGCCGAAAAGCCTGCCTATGGGTACGGCTTTTGTCATTCGCGGTGGTAGGGATGGTTGTGGAGGATGGAGACGGCGCGGTAGAGCTGTTCGGTCAGCAGAACACGCACCATGCCGTGCGGTAGGGTGAGGCTGGAGAGGCGCATCATCATGCGGGCTTGTTGTTTGAGGCGGTCGGTCATGCCGTCGGCGCCGCCGATGACGAAGCAGACGTGTTCGCCGTTTTGCTGCCAGCTTTTGAGGTGTTCCGCCAGCTCGACGGAGGTCGGGGCTTTGCCGCGTTCGTCGAGGACGACGAGGAATGCGCCTTGGGGGATGGCTTCGAGGATGCGTTTTTCTTCCGCCGCCATGCCTTGTGCGGCGTTGACGCCTGCGCCGCGTTTTTCGGGTTTGATTTCTTTGAGGGTGTAGGCGACGTCGCGTCCGAAGCGTTTGGCGTATTCGCCGACGGCTTCGTCCACCCAGCGGGGCATTTTGGTGCCGACGGCGAGGACGGTGATGTTCATGGGTTTCCTTGGTCGGATGGGGTCGTCTGAAAGTTTTCAGACGACCTTTTGGTTTGAATGATGGTGAAACGGGATTTTTGAATCCGATATTTTGGTTGTTCGGTCAAGGGGTCGTCTGAAAACTTCGGTTTGGGCAAAGGGGGTTCAGGTGTGCGCAATAAAGCCGTCTGTATGCACAGACGGCTTGGGATGATGGTTTAGTCGGCGGCGTGCCAGGGTTTTTGCGCGCCGGCGTGGAAGCTGGGTTTTTCGCCGCCCCAGAGGGTGTCGATGTCGTAGAAATCGCGGACGGCGGGCAGCATGACGTGGACGACGAGGTCGCCTGCGTCAACGAGCGTCCATTCGCCGCTGTCGCCTTCGGTGCTGAGGATTTCGAAGCCGGCTTCTTTGAGGCTGACGGCGACGTTGTTGGCGAGGGCTTTGACTTGGCGGGTGCTGTCGCCGCTGGCGATGATCATGCGGGCGAACAGTGAGGTTTTTTCTTGGGTTTGGAGGACGGAGATGTCTTTGGCTTTGATGTCTTCGAGGGCTTCGACGGCGGTTTCGACCATTTTTTGCAGGTCTTGCAGTTCTTGTTCGTTCATTGTTTTCCTAATGGTGGGAATGAAATGGGGTTTGGACGGTATTATAACTTATCTGTATGAATTTACGCTATTTTCCGCTTTGGTACAGTTTGTGTTCGCGGATGTAGCGGGCGACTTGGGGCGGGAGGTCGTCTGAAAGTCTGCCGCTTTGGAGGGTTTGGCGGATTTGGGTGGAGGAGGTGTTGTGCAGGGGGGCGTTGAGGATGCGGACGCTGCCGTTTTGGAGGGCTTCGCCCAGCCAGGCGTAGAGTTCGCGCGGGGTTTGGTTGAGGTTGTCGCCTTGGCGCATGGCGACGGCGATGTGGGTTTGGCGCACGAGGGTCTGCCATTTTTTCCAAGTGTGCAGTTTCATGAGGCTGTCGCTGCCCATGAGCCACCAAAGTTGGGCGGCGGGGAATTGCTGGCGGAAGATTTGGACGGTGTCGAAGGTGTACGTTGCGCCGTCGCGGACGATGTCGCAGTCGCTGGCGGCGAAGCGGGGGTCGTCGGCGATAGCCAGTTCGGTCATGATGAGGCGGTCTTGGGCAGAGGCGCGGGACGGGTCTTTGTGGTAGGGGTCGCCTGCGGGCAGGAAGACGACGGTGTCGAGTCCGATTTCGTCGGCGAAGGCGCGGGCGATGTGGAGGTGGCCGTTGTGGATGGGGTCGAAGGTGCCGCCGAAAAGTCCGATGTTTTTCATGGGTGTCCTTGGGTGTGGGGTGTGCGCTCTGTTTGGGTTTCAGACGACCTGTCGGGTTTATGGGTTGTCGGGGTCGTCTGAAAGGCTTTTTGCCTCGGGGCTGCCGTCGACAACCAGGGTAAGCTTGCCGGTCGTCGGATGGATGACGAGTCCGTGGACGGCGATGTCGGCGGGCATAAGCGGGTGGTTGCGGATAACTTTGACGGTGTGGCGGACGCTGTCTTCTACATTGTCGAAACCGGTCAGCCAGTTGTCGAGGTCTATGCCGGCGTTGCGCAGGGTTTCGATGCGGTCGTCGGGAATGTCGCCTTCGTGTACTTTTTCAAGGAAACCGGCGGCGTTCAGCCCCTTCATGCCGCAATCGTAGTGGGCAATGACCATGATTTCTTTGACTTTGAGTTCGAACACGGCGACCAAAAGGCTGCGCATGACGGAACCCCAAGGATGGGTAACGACTGCGCCGGCGTTTTTGATGAGCTTGGCGTCGCCGTTTTTCAGTCCGAGCGCGTCGGGCAGCAGTTCGATGATGCGCGCGTCCATGCAGGACAGGATGGCCAGTTCGCGGCCGGGATATTTGTCGGTGAAATATTTTTCGTATTCGCCCGATTCGACAAAATTTTGATTATAGGCGAGAATTTCGCTCAATTCGCTCATGGTGTTGGACCTCCGACAGAATGGGACGATTATAGCGGTTTTCAGGCGGTTTGGCTTTGCATTGTGTACCGTCCGGCTATGGATAGAGTTGATTGCAAATTGAAACAAAGCAGATACAATCCGCTTTATGTTTATGATTGGACTGAGGAACGGCCATGTCTTCGCACCCTTGTTTTTCCGAAACGATCGACCGCCGCACCCACGACGCGCTCTACGATTGGGCGCGGGCAAGTTACGGCGCGTCGGACGACTGGAACACGCTCTATCTGAACGGACTGGCTTTGGGTCGTCTGAATCCGTTTTGGCGCGAACGGATCAAACAAGACTGGCAGGAAGGGCTTTCTGAAATTTCAGACGACCTCTGCCTGCAAACGGACAACTGGCTGGCGATGGGCGACAGTTTGCAGCACTTGGCGCACGAATGGAAAAGCCTCGGACTGCTGTACGGCTGGCGCGACGAAAAGTTTGACGTGTGCGGCGACGCAGGCAAGGTGCTTTTTGCGTTGGAACGCGCCGCCTTCCGCCCGTTCGGACTCATGAGCCAAGCCGTCCACCTCAACGGACTGGTGCAAACCGACGGCGGCTGGCATTTTTGGATAGGCCGCCGCAGCCCGCACAAAGCCATCGATCCCAACAAACTCGACAACCTCGTCGGTGGCGGCATTGCCAGCGGCGAAACCCCGTTTGAAGCCGTCTGCCGCGAAAGCGAAGAAGAAGCCGGACTGATGCCGCCCGCCCTCGACACCCTCCGACCCGCCGCCCGAATCCACAGCCTGCGTCCCGTCTCGCGCGGCATCCACAACGAAATCCTGCACATCTTCGACATCGTCCTGCCCGAAACCGTCCGCCCCGAAAACCAAGACGGCGAAGTCGCAGGGTTTGAATTGATGAACGTTTCGCAACTTGTCGAAACCATGTTGTCCCAAACCATGATGCACGATGCCCAGCTCGTTACCCTCGAAGCCCTCAAACGCTACGGCGCGCTCGACAGGCAGCATCCGCTAAGCCTTTGGCTGGACAGCCTTTGCCGCTAAACGAAACCAATAAACAAAACCCCGCCGTTTCCCTTTCACGATTCCCCAAAAGGTCGTCTGAAACCCATGCTCCGACTTACCGACATCTGCAAACGCTTCGACAGCAAAACCGTCGCCGACCGCATCAGCCTGACCGTCTCCGCAGGCGAAACCCTCGCCGTCCTCGGACGCTCCGGCTGCGGCAAATCCACCCTGCTCAAAATCATCGCCGGCATTGTCAAGCCCGACAGCGGCGAAGTTTGGCTGGATGGGCAGGACATCACCGCCGTCCCGCCCGAAAAGCGCAACGTCTCGCTGATGTTTCAAGACTACGCCCTGTTCCCGCACCTGACCGCCCAAGAAAACGTCGGCTTCGGACTCAAAATGCGCCACCTGCCCAAAGCCGAAATCGAAGCACAAACCATGCAGGCGCTGCGCGACATCGGTTTGGAAAACGAAGCCCGCCGCAAACCCGGCAGCCTCTCCGGAGGCGAACAGCAACGCCTCGCCCTCGCCCGCGCCCTGATTATCAAACCGTCCCTGCTCCTCTTGGACGAAGCCTTCTCCAGCCTCGACACCCACCTGCGCCACAACCTCTACCGCCTGACTGACGAGAGCATCCGCCGTCAAAACATCCCCGCCGTCCTCGTAACCCATTCCCCCGAAGAAGCCGCCGCGCTGGCAGACCATATCGCCCTCATGCACGAAGGGCGCATCCTCCAATACGGCACGCCCGCCGAACTCTTCCGCCGCCCCGCCGACGCCCAAGCCGCCCGCCTGCTCGGGCTGCCCAACACCGACGATGCGCGCCACATCCCGACACACGCCATCCGTCCCGACCCGCAAGGTACACCCTGCCGCATCCTGTCCCTCACCCCCTTGCCCGACAGCCTGCGCCTGACCTTCGCCCACCCCGAATACGGCGAACTGACTACCCTTCTGCCCGCCGGACAGCTACCCGCCGGCGATACCGTGCCGATACATATCGATAAAAGACAAATCGTCTGGTTTGAACCGTCGCGATGATGTTTTGTGTCCCGCCGTCGTTTGACCCGTCGGGCAAATCAAAAAAGGTCGTCTGAAACTTTTCAGACGACCTTTGCTTTGACTTCCGACAGCTTGGGGAGTTAAAACAGCCAGAGCTTATTTTTTAATCGCGGTACGCATATTGTCGGCGATGTGGGTAGCGCCGACGGTCAGACCGGACATACCGATCAGCGATGCAGCGGCGAGTTTGATCAATTCTTTCATTTTGAGTCTCTTTCTTGTGTTTGTGTTGCGGATATTATAGTGGATTAACTTTAAACCGGTACGGCGTTGCCTCGCCTTAGCTCAAAGAGAACGATTCTCTAAGGTGCTGAAGCACCAAGTGAATCGGTTCCGTACTATCTGTACTGTCTGCGGCTTCGTCGCCTTGTCCTGATTTTTGTTAATCCAATATATCGTCGGGTCGGCTGATTATTTGCCGGCTTCGGCGATGTTTTTGGCGGCGGTCATCGCGCTGGCGGTCAGACCGGACATGCCAATCAGGGAGGCGGCTGCCAATTTAATTAAGTTTTTCATGGTCATCTCTCTTTCTTTTGTTCCCGCCGCCGAACTGGGCGGTCTGCGGTTCGCGCTTGTGTCGGCATCTGATGCCGGAATCGGTTGAAAGCCGAAAGCTGCTCCGCCGCGGGCAGGAAGGTTGTTTGTGGGGGTTTGGGAAGCGTTTAAAATATTTCGTTTGTTTTCAAATTATTTTTTTGCAGCGGTTTCGATATTGCGGGCAACCATAGAGGCTGAAGCGGTAACACCGGCCATACCGATTAAAGAGGCTGCGGCCAAGGTCAATAAATTTTTCATTTCGGGTAATCCTTTTACATATTAATCAAATGTTATTTAACAACATCTGTATTCGTCGTCGGCGTGTCTGCCATATCGACAGGTGTCATGATACCGCCTTAATTGATAAATTATACAGTTTTTTTGTAAAGAAAATAGCAGTATTAATGCTTTAATGTAATTATTTTGATAAATTATTTTTATTTTTGAAAATGACACCGATGTCTTGAAGAATGACACCGATGTCTTAGTTACAAGCCGATTACAAATTGTTTATTTTAGAATAGATACTCTCGGATTTTTTGTTGCCAAATTACATCATTTTAGAAAATTTTTAAATTTTCCTTTTATTTTTCAATCAGATAAAAAACAACACTTTTCCGCTTGGATTTTGGATTTTTAGTCTAAGGCTATAATTGCCATTGCCATTTTTTAAATAACCCATCTATTTTTGGCAAAAACAGGTCGTCTGAAACCAAAATCCCTGCCCGACAAACCTGAATCCGCTGTTTTCTTGTGAAATTGCTCATCAAATCTCTAGTCCGGCGCTGCCGTTTACGCGCCCATCAAATTGATTCGCTACCACTGCTGCACCCTGCGTTCTGCGAACCGCTGTTCGGCATCGGTTTATCAGTCATTCCACCTCATCCTATAGTGGATTAAATTTAAATCAGGACAAGGCGACGAAGCCGCAGACAGTACAGATAGTACGGAACCGATTCACTTGGTGCTTCAGCACCTTAGAGAATCGTTCTCTTTGAGCTAAGGCGAGGCAACGCCGTACTGGTTTAAAGTTAATCCACTATACTCAAGCGCGCAGCAAGCTTGCCCTGCAAACATGCTATATTGCCGTTTTTGCTTTTTCCGTTTTCAGACGACCTATGAATGCCCCGCTCCTCCTGACCGCCGCGCTTTCCTTTTTGTCCGGCGCGCTCATCACTTGGCTGCTCGCCCGAAATAAGGCGCAGACGCAGCAGTTTGCCCTGATGCAATCGCTTGCCGAGTGCCGCCAGCATCTTGAATTTTCCGAACAAAATCAGGCGCAAACCGCATCCGAGCTTGCCGATGCGCGCTATCATGTCCAAGATTTGCAGGGCGAGTTGCAGGAATTGGGCAACCGCTTTGCCGCCGCCGAACGCCAAATCGGCTATCTTCAAGAGCGCGAACAGGAAGCAGGTCGTCTGAAACAAGATTACGCCGAGCTTCAGGAAAACGCGCACAACCTGCACGTCCGCAACGAACGCCTCCACATCCAGCTCGAACAGGAACGCCTTGCCGCCGACGAAAAGCTCAAGCTCCTTGCCGAAGCCCGCCAAAGCTTGGACGACCAGTTCCAAAACCTTGCCAACACCATTTTGGAAGAGAAAAGCCGCCGTTTCACCGAGCAAAACCGCGACCACCTCAGCCAACTGCTGACCCCGCTCAACGAACGCATCCACGGCTTCAGCGAGCTGGTTCAGCAAACCTATGAAAAAGAAGCGCGCGAACGGCTGACCCTCGAAAACGAACTCAAACGCCTGCAAACCCTCAACACCCAACTGCACAGCGACGCCAAAGCCCTCACCGACGCGCTCACCGGCACGCAAAACAAAACCCAAGGCAACTGGGGCGAGATGATTTTGGAAAGCGTTTTGGAACATTCCGGCCTGCAAAAAGGACGCGAATACACCGTCCAAGCCGCTGCCGTCCGCCAAGAAGAAGACGGCGCGCGCCGCCTCCAGCCCGACGTCCTCGTCAACCTACCCGAAGGCAAGCAAATCGTCATCGATTCCAAAGTCTCGCTGACCGCCTACGTCCGCTATACCCAAGCCGCCGACGCCGCAACCGCCGAGCGCGAACTCGCCGCCCACGTCGCCAGTATCCGCGCCCACATCCGCAGCCTGTCGCAAAAAGACTATACCGACCTCGAAGGCGTGCGCACGTTGGACTTCGTGTTTATGTTCATCCCCGTCGAACCCGCCTACCTGCTCGCCCTGCAACACGATGCCGCCCTGTTCCAAGAATGTTTCGACAAACGCATCATGCCGGTCGGCCCGAGTACGCTGCTCGCCACCCTGCGCACCGTCGCCCACATCTGGCGCAACGAACAACAAAACCAAAACGCCCTCGCCATCGCGGCAGAAGGCGGCAGGCTTTACGACAAATTCACCGGCTTCATCCAAACGCTCGAGGCCGTCGGCAAGAACATCGACCAAGCGCAAAGCCAGTTCCAACAAGCCTACAAACAGCTCTCGCAAGGACGCGGCAACCTCGTCAGCCGCGCCGAAAAACTGCGCGCGCTGGGCGTCAAAACCACCAAACGCCTGCAACGCGATTTGGTGGAAAACGCCCAAGAATCTGCTTTGCAGGATAAGGGTTTGCCGGAAGGGGAAGAAGATTGACGGTTTCTTCGTCGTCGGGTTTCAGACGACGTATCAAAGACAAAAAGGACGCATGATGCGTCCTTTTTATTTTTAACTGATTCGCTTTGCTTTTAAACGACACTGGCCGTCAACCGCCCCTCCCGCCCACGCCTGTGCGGGGCAGGAATGAGAGCCGATAATTAAGTAATTAAGCAGTATCAATGCAAGCAGGTTGGCGAAACGGAGAAAACAACGCTGCGGCAAACAGGTCGTCTGAAAAAGGTTCGGACAAGCTCTGCTTTATTTATTTCAGCAAAACCGGCTTCTTTCAGTTTCAGACGACCTCAAAAGCGGCTTACATCCGCCCGACTGCCACGAAGCCCGGACTGTGCGGTATAATCATGAACATTCTTATAGTGAAATCAATCAAAAACGGACACAAAGCATTTATCCCGCCCACTATCTGACCGTACATTCAAACAGGAATGACCCACGCCGTCCTTTCCGCAAAAGGAACAGCGGCAATTTGAATATCCTGTTTTCATGTGTCCGCCCGAATTTCAAACTCTACACAGGAAACCGCCATGTTAGTCTGCAACCCTTACGAAGTCGTGATTCACGGCACAACCAACAAAGGCAAGATTTTCCGTCCCAGCGACTGGGCAGAACGCCTGTGCGGCATATTGTCCTCATTCACCAAAGACAACCGGCTGTCCTACTCCAACTGGGTGCGCCCCATTCTGGTGGACAACGTCCGCTGCGTCGCCGTCGATAAGAAACTCGAAGAAGACAATCCGCAGATGTTCCGTTTCCTGATGGACTTTGCTGCCGACAACGACTTGCGCATCATCGACTGCAAAGAGCTTTTGAAAGAACAGGAAGCCAAAGCACAAGGCGAACCTGCCGAACGCGTCCCGCTGGCGCAAGCCATCGAAGAAAAACACGCCGCCGAAAAAGCGCTGGTCCAAGCCGCCGCTGCCGACTACGTTTTGCGCGAAATCCCGCCCGAAGACACATCCACCGCCTTCGCCGCCCTCAGCGTCCTGCGTTCTTCATTGACCGACATCAGCAAATTCACCGAACAAATCAACACCGTCCAACGCCCCGCCGGCTACCGCCTCTTGGGTATTTTCGAAGAAGGCAAACACAACGCCGTCGCTGTCTGCGGCTTCCGCGAATCCTGCAACCTCGCCAGCGGCCGCCATATCCACATCGACGACATCGTTACCCTGCCGCAAAGCCGCCGCAAAGGCTACGCCTCCCGCCTGTTGGCAGAAGTCCGCAAAATCGGCGCGGAAACAGGCGTGACTAAAATCCACCTCAACGTCCACGTCAATCACGACCGCGTCGATGCGCACCGTCTGTATTTCAAAAACGGCTTCGAAATCTGCGCATACCATTTCCGCTGCGATCCTAAATAACCCAAAAGGTCGTCTGAAAACCAAATACGGTTTCAGACGACCTCTTTCCCTCCCGAGAAAGGAACCCCATGAAAACCGTCCTCAGCCTCACCGCCCTCTTCTTCCTTGCCGCCTGTACTTCTGCAACGGGAACGGGCGGCAGCTCGCAAGTCTATGGCGAAATCAAAACCGGCATCGAAAGCAGCCATACCCGATAACAGCCATAATAGTGAACCCGCGATAACTCAAAGGTCGTCTGAAAACATCATTCGGATTTTCAGACGACCTTTGTTTTGGCAAAACCCAAATCAGATTGGCAAACACACTCTCGGCAAAACATCTGCCGAATTATCGTTCCCGCTTCTCCTTTGCGGTGTCTTCCCGCCGTTTTTTCCCGTAAAATAATGCCTTTAACTCACGATACTTGTTTTCAGACGACCCGTCCCCACCGTAGAGGTCGTCTGAAATCCACTCTCTCTCAATTAAACCCAATACAATGATTCAAAAAATATTCTCATGGTTCGAATCCCGAATCGACCCTTACCCCGAGGCCGCCCCGAAAACGCCTGAAAAAGGGCTGTGGCGTTTTATCTGGAGCAACATCGAAGGCTTGCGCAAATGGATTGCCGTTTTGGCGGTGTTTACCGCCGGCATCGGCATCATGGAAGCGCTGCTGTTTCAATTTATGGGCAAAGTCGTGGACTGGCTCAGCAAATACACGCCCGCCACCCTGTTTGCCGAAAAAGGCTGGGCGTTGACGGCGATGGCGGCGATGATGGTGTTTTTCGCCCTCTGGACCTTCCTCGCGTCCAACGTGCGCCTGCAAACCCTGCAAGGCGTGTTCCCCATGCGCCTGCGCTGGAATTTCCACCGCCTGATGCTGGGGCAGAGCCTCGGCTTCTATCAGGACGAATTTGCCGGCCGCGTGTCCGCCAAAGTCATGCAGACCGCGCTGGCGTTGCGCGACGTGGTGATGACGGTTGCCGACATGGTCGTTTATGTGCTGGTGTATTTCATCACCTCCGGCGTGATTTTGGTCGCGCTCGACGGCTGGCTGCTGCTGCCCTTTATCGGCTGGATGATTGGCTTCTCCCTGATTATGCGCTTCCTGATTCCCAAGCTCGGCAAAACCGCTTCGCGTCAGGCGGATGCGCGCTCGCTGATGACCGGCCGCATTACCGACGCCTATTCCAACATCACCACCGTCAAACTCTTCTCCCACGGCGCGCGCGAAGCGGCTTACGCCAAGCAGTCGATGGAAGAGTTTATGGTTACGGTACACGCCCAAATGCGTTTGGCGACGCTCCTGCACACTTGCAGCTTCATCGTCAACAGCTCGCTAACCGCCGGCACGACCGCGTTGGGTATCTGGCTTTGGTATCACGGACAAGTCGGTGTCGGCGCGGTTGCCACCGCCACCGCTATGGCGTTGCGCGTCAACGGCCTGTCGCAATACATCATGTGGGAATCCGCCCGATTGTTTGAAAACATCGGCACCGTCAACGACGGCATGGCAACCCTGTCCAAACCGCAAACCATCCTCGACAAGCCGAACGCCCTGCCGCTGAAAGTGTCGCAAGGCGAAATCAAGTTCGAACACGTCGATTTCTCCTACGAAGCCGGCAAACCGCTGCTCAACGGCTTCAACCTCACCATCCGCCCGGGTGAAAAAGTCGGGCTGATCGGACGCAGCGGCGCGGGCAAATCCACCATCGTCAACCTGCTCTTGCGTTTCTACGAACCGCAAAGCGGCACGATTTCGATTGACGGGCAAAACGTGGACAGCGTGACCCAGGAAAGCCTGCGCGCCCAAATCGGTTTGGTGACGCAAGACACCTCGCTGCTGCACCGTTCCGTGCGCGACAACATCGTTTACGGCCGCCCCGACGCCACCGACGCCGAAATGATTTCCGCCGCCGAACGCGCCGAAGCCGCCGACTTCATCCCCAACCTTTCCGACGCCAAAGGGCGGCGCGGCTATGACGCGCACGTCGGCGAACGCGGCGTGAAACTCTCCGGCGGCCAACGCCAGCGCATCGCCATCGCCCGCGTCATGCTCAAAGACGCGCCGATTCTGCTGCTCGACGAAGCCACCAGCGCGCTCGACTCCGAAGTCGAAGCCGCCATCCAAGAAAGCCTCGACAAAATGATGGAAGGCAAAACCGTGATTGCCATCGCCCACCGCCTCTCCACCATCGCCGCGATGGACCGCCTCATCGTCTTGGACAAAGGCCGCATCATCGAAGAAGGCAGCCACACCGAGTTGCTCGAGAAACAAGGTCTGTACGCCAAACTCTGGGCGCACCAAAGCGGCGGTTTCTTGAGCGAACACGTTGATTGGGAACATAATTGAGTGTCTTGCAGTAAGACAAAAGGTCGTCTGAAAATCCGGTTTTGAGTTTCAGACGACCCCAGTTCAAAATCATCTCGACAGGGCGCAAGATTGCGCCTTTCTTTTTTGGGTATAAATTACGAGTCTGACCGAAGGATGGAAAGGTCGTCTGAAACCGAAAATCAGGTTTCAGACGACCCTTAATTTTCGGCGGCCAGACAATCAAACCGCCGTAACCTTCCTGTCAAAGGGTGTTTCATTCCGCGTACTTGCACTATACTGCCCCTGAAGAATACCGTCCGAAAGGAAAAACAATGAAATACGCTCCTGCCTTCCTCGCCCTTATCCTGCCCCTGTCCGTACAGGCAGCGGTCAACATCCAACGCTGGACCACCCCGCAAGGCGTGCAGGTCCTCTTGGCCGAGCGGCATGAAAATCCGATTATCGACATGGCAGTCAGCTTCCGAGGCGCAGGCAACGCGTCCGATCCCGACGGCAAAAGCGAAACCGCCGCCTTCACCGCCGCCCTGTTGACCAGCGGCACAAAAGAAATGGACGAAGAAACCTTCAACGCCCAAACTAACGGATTGGCAGTTGAAATCGGCAGCGGTACGGACAACGAAACCACCACCGCCACCCTGCGCAGCCTGAGCCGTCCGGACACACTCAAAAAAGCCGTTTCCCTGTTCAACGGCGCACTGACCCGCCCGCGTTTCGACGAAGCTGTGTTCCGCCGCAACCAAACGCAAGCCGCCACCTTCCTGCAACAACAGGAAACCAAACCCGACTTCACCGCCGCCCGCACATTGGCGCGCCTCTCCTATCCCGACCACCCTTACGGCAAAGACGCATACACCACCGTACAAAGCATAAACAGCATCACGATTGACGACATCCGCGCGTTTTACCGCACCCGCTACGGCAAAAACAATGCCGTCGTCGCCATCGTCGGCGATATAGACCGCAAAGGCGCCGACCGCCTCGTGCAAGACGCATTGTCCGGACTGCCCGACCGTGCTGCCGCATCGGCCGACGTTCCGCCCGTCAAAAAACATCCTGCACAACGCCGCGACATCCCCTTCGCCGGCGAACAGGCACAAATCATGCTCGGAATGCCGCTGATTACCCGCAACGACCCCGATTACTACGTGCTTATTGCCGGCAACTACGTCCTCGGCGGCGGCGGATTCGACAGCCGCCTGATGGAAGTCCTGCGCAATCAGAGGGGCGACACCTACGGCGTGTACAGCAACCTTACTCCGGAACGTCAGGCAGGCATGTTCACCATCGCTTATTCTTCGCGCAAACCCGCCGCCCGCGCCTCGCTTGCCGCCGCACAGGAAGTCATCAGGCAGTTCATCGCCGAAGGTCCGACCGAAGAAGAAATGGCTCAGGCAAAAGCCAACATCACAGGCAGCTTCCCCCTACGTTTCGATTCCAACGCCAAACTGCTCGGCTACCTGAACCTCATCGGCGTCTATAACCTGCCCGACGACTACCTTGAAGCCTACCCCAAAGCCGTCGCCAAACTGACCGCCGACGACGTCAAAGCCGCCTGGCAAAAACGCGTCCGCCCCGAAGACTTGAATATCGTCGTGGTCGGTGCGCAGTAAAGTTCGGGCTGAATAAACGCAAACGTCGTCTGAAAACAGGTTTTAGGTTTCAGACGACGTTTTTTATACTCGAAACGGCTTTCTTCTTCCAAACGCTTGTTACAGCGGATTCAAACGACAAGTCCCCATGCCGGCATTTACCCGCGCAGTCGGGAGTCCGGAAGGTTGAAATAATGGTGATTTCTAAACATTCCCTCAAACGAAGGGGGCGGATTCCCGCTGAACTACCCCCAAATCTTGGACACTCATAAAAGCCTATTCAGGCGCTCTGTGCAAGCTGGGTTCTGTATGCGACAGGACTCAGCTTTTTCAATTTCAAACTGCAACGCTCCCGGTTGTAGTAATCCATATAGTCATCTATCTGCTTCATCAATTCATCTACCGTCAATTCACCTGCGTTATAGAAACACTCCGTCTTCAACACCGCAAAGAAGCTTTCCATCGGCGCATTGTCCCAACAGTTCGCCTTTCGCGACATGCTTTGAACCATGGAATGCTCCGCAAGCAATTCCCTATACCCCGCCGTACGGTACAGCACACCTTGGTCCGAATGCAGCATCGTTCCTTTATCAGTCAGACGGGGTGCGGCTTTTTCGAGCATTTCCTTCACCATTTCGCTGTCGGCTCTGCGGCTCATGGCGTAGGCGACGATCTCGCGGTTGAACAGGTCCAATATCGGTGAGAGGTACAGTTTGCCGTCCTTTCCTTTGAGTTCGGTAACGTCGGTCAGCCATTTTTCGTTGGGCTTTTTGGCTTTGAATAGGCGTTTTCGGCGATGAAGAGTTTTTTGCGGTGTCGGGTCATGGTTTTGGATTGGGGATGTTCGAGTGCGCCGATGCCGCCTTCTTGATAGGCGCGTATCCATCGTCGCAGGTGGGTTCGGGAAATGCCGTAGTGGTCTGCGGTACGCTGTTGGCTGCGTATATGCAGGTAGTGGAGTACGGCTTGGTATTTGAAGTGTAATGTATATTTGGTCATAAAAAACTGCACCTTGGTGGTTGGAGGGGATGTGTCCAACTTTTGGGGTGCAGTTCAGTTTTTTCAGACGACCTTTTATCCACAAGCTGATTGGTGATCAATCGCCCATGACTTTACCTTCGCGGCGCGGGTCGGCACCGCCGAGCAAACCGTCTTTGCCGATCACAATGCCTTGTACGCCGGAATTCAAATCGCGGATTTGGACTTTGTAGCCCAGTTTTTCCAATGCTGCCGCTTTGTCCGCCGCAGCGGTTTTTTCCTCGATTTCATACTGGCTGCCGCGATTGAGCATATTCGGCAGGGAGATTGCCGCTTGAATGTCCATGCCCCAGTCGATATGCGCCACCAACGTTTTGGCGACGAAACCGATGATGCGGCTGCCGCCGGGCGAACCGACTGCCAAATAAGGCTTACCGCCTTTCATCACAATGGTCGGCGCCATCGAAGAACGCGGCCGTTTGCCGCCCTCCACGCTGTTTGCCACCGTTTTACCGTCCGCGCCGACAGGGTTGAAAGCGAAATCGGTCAATTCATTGTTGAGCAGATAGCCGTTTGCCATCAGTCCCGAGCCGAACGCGTTTTCAATCGAAGTCGTCATCGACACGACGTTGCCGTCTTTATCCACAACCACCAAATGGCTGGTGGACGGCAGCTCTACCGCCATGCCCTGCGCGTATGCCTTGCCGAACTTGCCTGCCTGAATGTTCTCCAACGCCTTGTCGGATTGGCGGATTTCTTCGGCACGCGGTTTCAGGTAAGCCTGCGAAATCAGGGAACGGGTCGGGACGTTGACAAACGCGGGATCGCCGACGTAATAATCGCGGTCGGCAAACGCAATCCGCGACGCATCGCCTATCCAGCGCCAACTGTGGATATTTTCCGCACCCAACGCCTTCATATCCTGATTTTGCAATACGCCCAAAATCTCGCCCAAAGCAATCGCGCCCGAACTTGGCGCGCCCATGCCGCAGACTTCGTATTCACGATACGGCGCGCAAACCGGTTCGCGCTCGATAACGCGGTAGTTTTTCAAATCCGCCATACTGATTTTGCCGGGGTTATCCACAGCGCCGGTAACGGCACGGACAATATTCTGCGCCTGCGCCCCCTGATAAAACGGCGCGCTGCCTTTTTCCGCCAACAGGCGTACGGAGCGGGCAAATTCAGGGTTTTTCAACACCGTTCCCGCTACCAAAGGCTTGCCGTCGGGCAGGAAATACGCGGCGGTTTGCGGATAACGTTTCAAAGGCTCCAGATTCTGCTCGATGGATTTCGCCATGCGTGGTGAAACGGTAAAGCCTTGTTCCGCCAAAGCAATCGGTTTGTCAAACAGACTTGCCCAAGGCAATTTGCCGTAATGCTTGTGGACATCTTCCAGCAGCTTCGGAATCCCTGGCACACCGACCGAACGGCCGCCGACCACTGCGTTCATAAAGCCCATCGGCTTGCCGTTTTCATCCAAGAAAAGCGCCGGCGTTGCCGCTTTCGGCGCCGTTTCTCGGGCATCAAACGTCGTCAGTTTTTTCGCCTTATTGTCCCAATACACCAAAAACGCGCCGCCGCCCAAACCGGAAGACTGCGGTTCGGTCAGACCCAAGGTTGTCTGCATGGCGATCATCGCATCTATCGCGCTGCCGCCGCGTTTCAAAACCTCATATCCCGCTTCGGTCGCCAACGGATTGGCAGACGCCGCCATATAATGTTTGGCGCGGATCAATTTCTGCTCAGTCAGCCCCGTCCCTTGTTCCGGCGCATGGTTATCCACAGCCGTCGGCAAAGGCGCGGCATCAGGTTTCTGCATCGGCTGGTGCGCGCACGCTGCCAAAACCAAAGCTGCCAACAGGTTTAAGCCAAAGGAAAATTTCATATCTGCTCCCTTTTAGTTGAGATATTTTTCAGACGACTTGCGGTTGAAAAACACAAAAGGTCGTCTGAAACATGAAAACCGATTGGACTGTTTATCTCTTCGGACAGTTCCGTTTGAGCCCAGTATAAAACCGGCAGGCTGTGTGTATAGCCGGAAAGTTATACACAAAACCAAACCAGATTTCAAAATTATCCACATCTGCAAACAAGGCAAACAGCAGTTTATCCGCATTCAAAATCTGCATTCAACTTATTGAACTGAAAAAGGAATAAAAGTTATACACAAACAAATGCGCGACTCAATATAATCATCCATTTATTATTTAAAATCTTATTTATAGTCTGTTTCCCAACGCGCAGCCAAAGCCCGCAACGTAAAGGCATCTTTTCAAAAAATTAGATAGTTAAGGATTGTTAAACCTCTGTAAATCAGATAGAGTTACGGCTGATAAATTAAATTAATAATGGAGCTTCCATCAATGAAAGGCGATATCGGCGTCATCGGCTTGGCCGTTATGGGTCAAAATTTGATTTTGAATATGAACGATCACGGTTTCAAAGTCGTGGCGTACAACCGGACCACTGCTAAAGTAGACGATTTTCTCAACGGCGCAGCCAAAGGCACCAACATTATCGGTGCCTATTCATTGCAAGATTTAGTGGATAAACTGGAAAAACCGCGAAAAATCATGATGATGGTACGCGCAGGTTCTGTCGTTGACGACTTTATCGAGCAACTTGTCCCGCTTTTGGACCAAGGCGACATTATTATTGACGGCGGCAACGCCAACTATCCCGATTCCACCCGCCGCACGCACGAGCTGGCGGCAAAAGGCATCCGCTTTATCGGCGCGGGCGTTTCCGGCGGCGAAGAAGGCGCGCGTCACGGCCCGTCCATCATGCCCGGCGGCGACGAAGCCGCATGGCCTGCCGTTAAGCCGATTTTCCAAGCCATTGCCGCCAAAACGCCTCAAGGTGAGCCTTGCTGCGACTGGGTCGGCCGCGACGGCGCGGGCCATTTCGTCAAAATGGTGCACAACGGCATCGAATACGGCGATATGCAGTTGATTTGCGAAGCCTACCAATTCATGAAAGACGGCTTGGGTCTGAGCTACGACGAAATGCACCGCATTTTCAGCGAATGGAACCAAACCGAGCTGGATTCCTACCTGATTGAAATCACCGCCGCGATTTTGGGCTACAAAGACGAAAACGGCGAACCTTTGGTCGAAAAAATCCTCGATACCGCCGGACAAAAAGGCACAGGCAAATGGACCGGCATCAACGCCCTCGATTTGGGCATCCCGCTGACGCTGATTTCCGAAGCCGTGTTCGCCCGCTGCGTATCCGCGTTCAAAGATCAACGCGTTCAAACCGGCCGCTTGTTCGGTAAAACCGTTACCCCCGTTGACGGCGACAAAGCCGCGTGGGTCGAAGCCCTGCGCCAAGCCCTGTTGGCATCCAAAATCATTTCCTACGCACAAGGCTTCATGCTCATCCGCGAAGCCAGCGAAAACAACGATTGGGCATTGAACTACGGCAACACCGCCCTTCTGTGGCGCGAAGGCTGCATCATCCGCAGCGCGTTCTTGGGCAACATCCGCGACGCATACGAAGTCAATCCCGATTTGGTGTTCTTGGGTTCCGACCCCTATTTCAAAGGCGTATTGGAAAACTGCCTGCCCGCATGGCGCAAAGTTGTCGCCAAAGCCATCGAATGCGGCATCCCCATGCCCTGCATGGCTTCCGCGATTACCTTCCTCGACGGCTACACCACCGAACGCCTGCCTGCCAACCTGCTGCAAGCCCAACGCGACTACTTCGGCGCGCACACCTACGAGCGCACCGACAAACCGCGCGGCGAATTCTTCCACACCAACTGGACAGGAAAAGGCGGCGATACGGCATCGACCACTTACGATATTTGATTTGTCTGAATCAGCGAAAAGGTCGTCTGAAAACCAAAATTTTGGTTTCAGATGACCTTTGCCGTTTGAAAGCATTGGTTTTTGACGAAATCCACGGATTGCTCACAACTTATCCACAATTTTAACCTCATCCCAATTCAATCAAACCAAACCTAATTCATTGAAAACTATCAATATACAAAAGGTCGTCTGAAAATTTTCAGACGACCTTTTAAATTGTTCACAAAATTATCAACAGGGCTAAGGGCTATCGGCATCAAACCAGATTCTGCGGATTGCCTGCGACGAAGCGGTTGATGTTGTCCACAAGGATGTCAAACAGACGGTTGGCGGCCTCTTGGCTTGCCCATGCAATGTGTGGCGTGACGATGAGGTTGGGCAGTCGGGCTTTCAGCAGAGGGTTGCCGTCGCGTGGTGGCTCTTGTGTCAACACGTCAAAACCTGCCCCGCCGATTTGGCCGTATTTCAACGCCGCAACCAAAGCGGCTTCATCAACCAAGCCGCCGCGCCCGCAGTTGATGAGGATGGCGCCGGGCTTCATCTGTTGCAACTCGGCTTCGCCTATCATGTTTGCCGTTTCCGGCGTGAGCGGGCAATGCAGCGACAGCGCGTCGGCAGTGCGGACGGCTTCGTCAAAGGAAACGTAGCCGTCGCGGACGGTTTCGGCGTGTTTGTGTTCGACAAACACGACCTTCATTTTGAACGCCTGTGCATAAGTTGCCAGCGTCTGTCCGATGTTGCCGCGACCGAAAATCGCCAGTGTTTTACCGTTTAAATCGCGCATCGGTGCGCCGAGGTGGCAGAAAAACGGCGAGTTTTCCCACAAGCCTGCTGCAACGTCTCGCTGATAGGCGGGCAGGTTGCGCATCAGGGTAATCATCATCATAAACGCGTGTTCCGCCACGGATTCATTGCCGTAAGCGCGGATGTTGCACACGCTCACGCCCGCTTGCTTGGCGGCAGCAAGGTCAACATTGTTGACGCCCGTCGCGGCTAGCGCAATCAGTTTGAGCTGCGGGTTGGCGGCGATGTGTTCGGCGGAAATCACGACTTTGTTGGTAATGATGATGTCCGCGCCCCGTATGCGCTCGGCGGTCTGATGCGCCTCAGTCGAACCATAGCTGCTTAAAGTATGCGGAAAATCAAAGTCAAACGGACGGTCGGCAAGCGTGTCGCGGTCGAGAACGGCAATGCACAGTGGATTCATATTTCACCTATCAAAAATAAAATAATTATTTAAATAAACTAATTTTGAATAAAATATTCAAAAGATACGGCGTAGTTGAGAATGGTTATTATCCGAATCATACAGGCATCACCATATCAGGAAACCATCATGATTAAAACCATGATCTTTGCCATTTTACATTTCGCCACCGCGTTCGGCGTTGCCTATATTTTGACCGGCAGCATCGGCATCTCAAGCGCAGTCGCGCTGGTCGAGCCGCTTGCCAACACCGTCGTTTTCTATTTCCACGAACAGGCATAGCGACGCTACGAAAAAAATAAAACCGTGAAACAAGAATGGGCGACGCCGCTGCACCATTGTGGATAAGTTTTGACCAGAGGTCGTCTGAAAACGGGCTAGGGCATATTGTTTCTTATTGGTAAATATTCTTTCAACAAAATAGATATTTATCAATCAAAAAGAAATCAATAAAATGCTTTCCATCGCTTGAACGCCTATGCAGTTCATCTTTTATATTCAACATCATAAGGAAAGTATCATGAAAAAAGCACTCTTCGCCTCCCTCATCGCCGTTGCCGCCGCCGCATCTCTCGCCGACAGCCGCATTCCTGAATGGAACCATGCCAACGACTCCGGTCCCATTCCGGGCTTAACCCAAGTCGAATATCACGATGCGCACGATATGCGTAAAGATGATGACCGCGTGAAATTCACCGCACCTGCCACAGGTGTGCGCGAAATCACCGACATCGGCTACAACGACACCTATGCCCGCTCGTTGCAAAACGGCTCAAATTGATTGCTAAGCAGTTGATGATACATTGAAAGGTCGTCTGAAAACGTATCCATCCGTTTTCAGACGACCTTTTGCTTTATCGGAAACGGCAGCTATGATACCCTTCAGCGCGGAATATCGAAGAGTCGATATTGTTAACTGATTGAAAACGCTATGAAAGGATAAAACATGAGCGGTTTGATTATTGAAGATTTGCAGGAAGGCCACGGCAAAGAGGCCGTGAAAGGCAAGGAAATTACCGTACATTACACCGGTTGGCTGGAAGACGGCACCAAATTCGACTCCAGCCTTGACCGCCGTCAGCCGCTGACGATTACGCTGGGCGTGGGTCAGGTCATTCAAGGCTGGGACGAAGGTTTCGGCGGCATGAAGGAAGGCGGCAAACGCAAGCTGACCATCCCCGCCGAAATGGGCTACGGCGCACGCGGCGCAGGCGGCGTGATTCCGCCAAACGCGACGTTGGTGTTTGAAGTGGAGTTGTTGAAAGTTTACGAATAATGCCTGACGGCGTTGGGATGGATTTTCTACATTGAACTGAGCAAAAGGTCGTCTGAAAACCGAATTTTGAGGTTTTCAGACGACCTTTCATTGTCCGATTCCGTCTAAAAACAGTAAAATATCCGTTTTAAAAGATTCTGGAGCCATCATGACCGTCAAAACCCGTTTCGCCCCCAGCCCCACCGGCTACTTACACATCGGCGGCGTGCGCACCGCCTTGTTTTCATGGGCGTTTGCCCGCCATCACAAAGGCGAGTTCCTATTGCGTATCGAAGACACCGACTTGGCGCGTTCCACCGCCGAATCCGTCAACATCATCCTCGACGGCATGAAATGGGTCGGTCTCGATTACGACAATGCCGACAACGTCGTGTACCAAACCCGCCGTTTCGACCGCTATAAAGAAGTCATCGCCGAACTCTTGGAAAAAGGCGCCGCCTACTACTGCTATTGCAGCAAAGAAGAGCTGGAAGCCATGCGCGAGAAAGCCG
>ERZ772997.145-NODE-145-length-30201-cov-3.25469_pt1 | contig 30201 bp, 29 predicted proteins | sample MGYA00511127_ERZ772997 | MGnify/ENA primary metagenome ERZ772997 (study PRJEB29015, sample SAMEA2738070) | human oral metagenome | biome: human oral; feature: human-associated habitat; material: saliva | place: China | collected 2215 ... | reverse complement strand
GCAGGTTTTCCGCATCTGATGAGTTCCGATGTTATTTCACTCAGACTGTTCAGTCCCATAAGAAAAACCAATGTGCCTCTCATCTTCGCCAAGGCATAATAATCTTCTTTCATATCAGTTGCCGTATGCCCCGTAATAACTGTAAATGACTGTGCCATCTTTCTATGAGTTACGGGAATACCAAGACTTTCAGGAACTGCAATGGAAGAGCTTATCCCAGGGATAAGACGGCAGTTAATTCCCTCGGCCTCCAATGCCAGATATTCCTCTCCGCCTCTTCCGAAAACAAAACTGTCACCGCCTTTTAGGCGAACTACTCTCTTTCCTGCTTTTGCTTCATTTATTAAAATCCGATTTATCTCTTCCTGTGTTTTGCTGTGTTTTGCATAGCGCTTTCCTACATAAATTTTCTTGCAGTCAGAAGGAGCATAGCCTAAAAGCTCATCATCTATCAAGTCATCATAGACCAGAGATTCGGCACCTTCAATGGCTTTTACTCCCATGATGCTTATAAGTCCTCGACCGCAGCCTGCACCTACCAGCTTAACTGTTCCTTTCATAATTAACCTCTAAAAATTTCTTTCTTTATTGAAGCACATAACTCATCACTGTTCAGATAAGAACCCTTTTTCTCACTTCTCTCACCTTCAAACATGGCAGAAAGCACTAATTCATCACCGTGAATTTCTGAGTGAATTCCAACTGCCATGGAACAATCCGCCTCCATCATTTTAAACAACTGCCGCTCTGCATTAAATCTTTTCCATGAGTGCTTGTGAGTTATTCTCCGAATAGCCTTTACAGTATCTGTGTCTTCTTCTCTGCATTCTACAGCTATTATTCCCTGACACCCTGCCGGCATCATTTCTGTGGTTGAAAAGTCACGCACATTATATTCCGAAAGGTCCATATCAAGCCTTTGCAGCCCTGCTCTTGCCAAAATAACGGCATCGTATCCACCCTCGTCAAGTTTTCCAAGCCTGGTAGTTATATTACCTCTTATTTCCTTAAATTCAGCATCGGCGTTCATTCTCCTATATTCCAAGATGCGTCTCGGGCTTCCGGTTCCGATAACCTTAAGCTCCGATTCTCCTTTCCGTGAAATCAGGCAATCTCTGAAATCCACCGCTTCCGGAACTCCTGCAATAATGAGTCCTTCTGCCAAATTATAGGGCAAATCCTTTCCTGAATGCACCGCAATGTCTGCCTCTCCTGTCAGAAGTTTTCTCTCTATCTCCCTTACAAAAAGTCCATCGCCGCCAATATCTTTGAGAGAACTCTTTCTATCTTTATCCCCTTTAGTATGTACGATTAGAATCTCCGTATCCACATTCAATTTATCAAGCTCATTCTGAACCTGATAGGCCTGAGCAAGGGCAAGTTTGCTGCCTCTGGTTGCAATTACAAGTTTCTTCATCTATACTTTACCACAATCTTTCTGATTTCATCATCACCAACATTATTATTTTTCTCTATCAAAAGACTCATAATCTCTCGCAAAATCTTACTTCTAAGGCTTTGCTCCTGAATTTCTTCTTTAAGTTTTGATCTTATAACACCTAACCGCAGCAATATCTCATCAATCTTTTCAGGAATAAGTCTTTCTATTTCTTCTCTAAGGTACCTGGAATAAGCAGGACTGTACCCTCCTGTAGAAATTCCTATGGAAAGATCACCTTTCTTGATCAGGCTCGGCATATAAAAATTGCCTGCATTCGGAGCACTTGCGGAATTAACTAAAATCCCCTTCTCTATACATTTTTTTGCAATTTCTATTTCCTTCTCAGGCTTTCCCATGGCAAGAACTACTAAATCCATCCCGTCTAAGTCCTCTTCGGAAAAGCTCTTTATTCTGACCGGAACATAATCTATATCTGACGCCTCTGCGATAACTGTAATCCTAGAGGTGAATTGCAGCAATCTGCTTATCTTTGCCTTGGCAATATTTCCGCCTCCTACAACTAAAATGTTCTTGTTGTCAATATTTTGAAAAACAGGAAATAAATTCATATTTCGCCTACCCCATAATAAGTCTTTTCAGCTCGTCAATATCTGTAATTCCGTTTACAGTGCGTCTAAACTCCGCACTTCCCGGAAGACCTTTAACATACCATCCGCAAATCTTTCGCATCTCACGAACTGCCACATAATCACCCTTGAGTTTTTCAAGCTCTTCAAGCTGTTTCAGCATCATTTTCCGCCTTTCCTCAAGAGTAGGAGGGGGTGGAATATCCTTTCCTTCCCAAAAGCACTGCAAATCTCTGAAAATCCACGGATTTCCAAGTGCCCCCCTTCCAATCATAATAAAATCGCACCGTGTTTCCTCCATAAGTAACTTTGCCGATTCAATATCGACTACATCACCATTTCCGATTACGGGTATCTTCACCGCTTTCTTTACTTCGGCAATTGCCTGACGGTTTACCTTTCCGGAATAGAACTGCTGTCTGGTTCTTCCGTGTACTGCAATCGCAGCACCACCTCCCGATTCTATGGCCTGGGCAATTTCAACTGCGTTGTTTTCACCTTCCGCAAATCCGATTCTAATCTTTGCGGTAACAGGCTTATCCGTGTTTTGAGATGCCGCCCTTATAATCTTTTCCACCAGTTCAGGATTCTTCAAAAGTGCCGATCCTTCTCCGTTCTTTACTATTTTAGGGACAGGACAGCCCATGTTTATATCCAGCAGAACATGTTTTCTGCCATTTAGCTTTTCCGCCGCATAGGCGATTATATCGGGTTCGTGACCGAAAATCTGATATCCTGTATTATCCTCGTCCTCGTATTGGAATAATAACTTTTCGGTATTCTTATCGTTGTAGTACATGCCCTTTGCCGATACCATTTCCGAATATGTCAAAGACGCCCCCATCTGCCGATTTATACGGCGCATAGGAGCGTCAGTTATTCCTGCAAGGGGTGCAAGAATAAAAGGATGCTTAGGTTCAAAATTTCCGATTTTATTCATTCTCATTTGTTATCTTTTTATTCTTATCTTTTGAGCCGTGGGATGAATGTCTTCCGGTTCTGCGATTTTTCCTGTAAATCATTTCAAGCCCCTCAAGAGTTAGCAGCCTATCCACACAATCAATACAATTGACTCCCGATTTTATCATTGTAGCAAGACCTCCTGTTGCAATAACTTTTACAGGTCTTTCTCCGGTGCTCATCTCTTCGAGCTCAGCCTTCATTTTCTTTACGATGAACTCCACCATTCCCATGTGTCCGTAAACCAGACCTGATTGCATACTCTGAATAGTATTTTTGCATATTGCATGTCCCGGTTCTTCAAGCTCCACTTTAGGAAGCATAGCTGTCTTCTGGAACAGAGCCTCTGACGCAATCTTTAATCCCGGAGCAATGGTTCCTCCCAAGTACTCTGAGTTTTCGGTGATGGCACAGAAAGTAGTTGCCGTACCAAAGTCGATTATGATAAGCGGTCCGCCATATTTCTTGTAGGCTGACACTGCGTTAACTATACGATCTGCCCCAACGGTTTTCGGGTTGTCATATTTTACAATAAGTCCTGTCTTTACACCGGACTCAACTACAATCGCTCTCTTTTTGAAATACTTTTGAGACATGTGCTGCATGGTGTAAAGAACAGATGGTACAACCGTTGAAATTATAACATCTCTAACGGAATTCATCTTCAGATCCTCATATTCAAAAAGCTGACTGACCAACATTCCGTATTCGTCGGCACTCTTGTTCGGATCTGTTTCAATTCTCCAATTCGTCAGCAATTTCTCGTCTTTAAATACGCCAAGTACGATATTGCTGTTTCCAATGTCAAATGCTAATAACATATTTTCTTACCGGTTTTAGTTAACTACCCTTTCTAATCTCTTTAGTGCTAAGGCTATTGTGAGTCCCGGAATCACCCTATTCCCTGTAATTTCCGCACCCAGAACCTCGTTAATTCTTTTAAGTCTATACTGTACGGTATTCGTATGGATTCCCATAAAGTCACTGGTTTTACTGCTGTTCATGCCTGCATCCAAGACAAAGGTTTCAAGCGTTTCCAAAAGCTGTTTTGCCTTATTTTCTCCCATTTCCCTCCTAAAAGGCTCCAAAAGCTCCATGTAGTTTCGTTTCAGATAACTCCCCTGAAGCTGTAAATTGATGCAGTTTGAAACAAGGGCAAGTTCGTATTTTGTAAAAACTCTTTTATAGGGAAATACACTTTCTACAAAGGTCCATGTCTCGCTTATCAGTCTAAACGAATCTGCTGCACCTTCAATGCCGTCAAGACCTGTGGCATGGAAAATTCTAACCTTTTTGTCGTCTTCTTTCAACTTATCGAAAAGTTCTAAAACTGAAAGCTTCTGAGTAAAGACTCCTTCAGAGGGTTCTTTTCCTCTCTTTACCAAAAGTCCGTAGGACTCTTCAACTTCCACAAGTCTTATTATCTCTATATCATTGCTCTTTTCAAAATCTGAAATTATTCCGTTACTTTTGGAGTTTTCTATACCTTTTGCATAAAAAACGCTCATTATATTTTCTGCAACTAATTCCATCTCGTCTTTTAAGGAATAGGCAAGGCTCTTATTCCCCCTGATCAAAGCTTTAATCAGCTCAGCTCTGACATCCCGTTCCGGAGTGTACTTCCACATACCCACTGCAAGTTCAATGATTTCCGCAAGTTTTGTAATCTCACCGGCTGAATAATTATCTTCATTATCTACAATCATGAGAAAATATCTTTCGCCGTCTACTGTTATGGGACCCCAGTATGTCAAAACACCGTTTACATCAATAAAAGTGTATACGCCTTCTTTCTCAACATTCTTCTCCTTACCCAGTCTGATTGCATCGGCAACTGTAGTTTTCTGTCTTGTTTCTACTGTTAAAATAGGGTTGAAGTCCCTTGAAAGCATAACTACCTGAAATTCATTGCTGAGTGCCGCTTCTTTGAGTGCACTCTGAAAGCTGCTATGCCTTTCAAAGTCCAGAATATGATAAATCGTGTTATTAATCAGCCCGTTCTTGAAATTTGTTCCATAAAGGAGTTTATCCATAACTTCTTCAATCACATTGGAATAGTTCGATGGGTTTTCAGCAGGAATATCTATAAGCGGAAATCCGATATTTTCAGAAAAACATGCCAGTTTTTTGCTGATTTGTGATGTGCCCTTTTGATGATTAAACACCACCAGTGCTGCCGCACCTTTCTTAGAAAGTACCTTAATGATATTTTCTTTTTCCGCTTCCTTCTTCACATGCTTAAAAGAGGTGAGCAGAATCTGCTCTTTTATCCCCTTTAAGCTTTCTGTTTCTTTCCCATTGACAGCATCCAAAACAGAAATCGACCGAACTCTGTTTTCGATATTTCTCCTTCCTGATACCAGCGTGCCCTGAGTTAATGACTCCAAGCACATACAATCCTTTACTGTGACTTTCACAGCTTATTCACCATCTTTCTCATCACTTTTATCTTGAGTTTCTTCGGATTCCGGAAATTTAATCTCCACAGTTTCTCTATCTTCAATAGGAATTTTATCCTCAGCAGAACTTTTTTCTTCCTTTTCAGAACTGCTGCTTTCCAAATCTTTGGAGCTATGTTCTTCTGAAGGTCTCTCCACAAAACTGCTTTCGGAAGCTTCATCGGACATATAATCAGTGTCGTATTTTGCAAGTTCCTCTTCCAGTTTTCTCTCTTCTTCCTCACGGATACGCTTACTTTCCTCAGCTTCTGCTGCATTCTGTCTGCGTATTTCGTCTTCCTTGTCTCTAACCTGTTTTTCAAGCTCATCAGCATCAAGCTTACCTGTATATAAAGCCTCAAACTGTTCTCCGTCAAGGGTTTCAACCTTCATAAGAGCCTGAGCCACAACCTCCAGTTTATCCATATTTTCTGTTAAAATTCTTTCAGTTTCTTTATATGCCTCCTGAATAATGGTTTTAACTTCTTTATCAATCTCACCGGCAATGCCCTCTGAATATGCCTTGGTCTTGCCGTAATCTCTGCCTAAGAAAACATCGTCTGAATCACTGTAATTTACAGGCCCTATCCTATCACTAAATCCGTATTTGGTAACCATATCACGAGCAGTCTGAGTAGCTCTTTGGATATCGTTACTTGCACCGGTGCTTATATCGTCAAGGGTCAATGCCTCTGCAACTCTACCCCCGAGAAGATGCTGAATTTCGTGCTCCATTTCTTTCTTAGTTCCGTAGCTTCTGTCCTCCGTTGGAAGAGACATTGTAAATCCACCTGCAGAACCTCTGGGAATAATAGTTATCTGATGGACAGGATCTGCACCCGGAGTCGTCCTCATAACAATAGCATGTCCTGCCTCATGATATGCCGTAAGTTTTCTCTCTTTTTCGCTTATCACCCTGCTCTTCTTTGCCGGTCCTGCAATCACCTTCGTCGTGGCCTCCTCAATTTCAGCCATCCTAATTTTTCTGCCGTTTCGTCTTGCCGCAATCAAAGCAGCTTCATTTAACAGGTTCTCTAAATCCGCCGGAGTAAATCCCGGAGTTCTCCTTGCCAGAATCTGAGGAGAAACTTCTTCTCCGAGGGGTTTATCCTTCGCATGAACTCTGATTATCTCTTCTCTTCCTTTTACATCAGGAATTCCGATTACAATCTGACGGTCAAATCTGCCCGGTCTAAGTAATGCAGGATCCAAAATGTCAGGTCGGTTCGTTGCTGCCAGGATAATAATCCCGGAGTTTTCACCGAATCCATCCATTTCAACCAAAAGCTGGTTAAGAGTTTGTTCTCTTTCATCGTTGCCGCCGCCAAGACCTGCACCTCTTTTACGACCTACCGCATCAATTTCGTCTATAAATATAATGCACGGAGAATTCTTCTTCGCCTGTTCAAACAAATCTCTCACACGAGAAGCTCCCACACCCACGAACATTTCAACAAAGTCCGAGCCTGAAATGGTAAAGAAAGGAACCCCCGCTTCACCTGCTGTCGCTCTTGAAACATAGGTTTTACCGGTTCCCGGAGGACCTACTAAAAGCATTCCCTTCGGAATCCTTGCCCCCAGTTCCTTATATTTCCTCGGATCCTTCAGAAAGTCCACAACTTCCTCAAGTTCTTCCTTTTCTTCCTTCAGTCCTGCCACATCTGCAAAGGTTATGGTTTTTCCATCTCCCTTATACATCTTAGCCTTACTCTTTCCGAACTGAAATGCTTTGCCGTTTCCACCCTGATTCATCATCAAATAGAAAAGGAAGCCCAGAGCAAGCACCATTACTATCGTAGGCAAAAGCTGCACCAAGAATCCTGTAGAGCTTGGCTCCTTAGGATCATAGCTTATCTTGTTGTTTGCAATTCCCTTTGAAATATACTTTTCGAAAATCCACTGCTGGTCTATCAAGCTATTGGCATAGGTATATACATATTTATTCTCACCAATCTTAGCAGTAATTTTGTTTTCATCAACATTTACCGACTTGACTTTGCCCTGAGCAAAATACTGAACCATTGTCGAATATTTAACCTTTTTGTTGGATGCTCCCAGTTTTCCTTTATAAAGCATCGCACCGCCAAGTACCAGAGCAAAAATCACGATATAAATTGTTATGTTTTTTGCAAATCGTTTCAATTATCTGTTCCTCCACATCAAATTTCATTTTGTAGGCGTAATTTGTCAATTTCAACAAATTAACCCGTTAATTTTATCATAGACTACTAAATATTTCAACGACAAAAGCATTTTTTGTGTTTGCCGACAGAGAATATTTACTTCCGTATCTTGCATTATTCAATACACCTTTTTCATTAGGAATAAACAGGACTTCGCTGCCGATTGCGACGAAAAAAATATTATCCCGCATGACTTTCGGTACCTTCTCATCTACAAACAGATTTTGAAGTTTCTTCCGTCCGTTACTTTGGTTCAAAAAATCTCCAGGTTTCCTCGTTCTGATTTCAACTTTATCACTGAAATTCTCACCATAAACACCTTTCAAAAGTCCGGCATCAAATGTCGCAAACATTCCCTTTTCATAATCAGCGTCATGGTAGAATTCCATAGTTACCGTCTCTTTTCGCAAAAGAGGAGGTTTTATTCCTGACTCCACCGGTTTAGATAAAATCAGCTTATCGTATCTTCTGCTGAATTTGTAACCTCTCGGTAAATTAGCAGATGCCGATGGGTTGCTGCTTTTCATCACATTGTCCATAAGCTCAAAATGTGCAAAAGTAATATCATCTTCAAGCCCCAGCTTCGCAAAACCTCTCGCAATCGCCCTGCGGTAAAGAGGTGCCGCTGAAGTTTTCAGCTCATCATCGAATATAATCTCAACAGAGTTCTCGCCGGTTAAATGAATCTCATAGGTGGTACTGGAACACTCTGTAAGCAGTTTGCTATCCTCTCCTGCAGAAAGCCCAAGACGCAGGAGGGCTTCTTCTATATTAGGATTATATTCTTTCAGGTATGGCAGCAACTCCAGTCTTATTCTATTTCTAGCATAAATTGTCTGTTCATTGGTGTTGTCTTTGCATGGATTTAGTGACCGTTCTTCACAATATTTATTTATTTCACTTTTTTTAACTTCCAAAAGGGGTCTGATAATGCTGCATCCTGCTTTAGCTTCACGAACTGCATTGATTCCGGAAAGTCCGTCTATACCGGTTCCCCGCAAAATCCTGAATAAAATAGTTTCCACCCGATCATCTTCATTATGAGCCGTGGCAATTAAAATATTCTTCTTATCAATGGATTTATCTTTCGCAATTCTCTCTGCAAATTCCGAAAATGTTTTATATCTCTTTCTTCGTCCGGCTTCCTCTGTGGTTATTCCCAACTCTTTAGCCATTTTCTCACAATCAAACTTTACAACCTCACACTCCATTTTATTCTGCCTGCACAGATTTTCCACATAAGTCTGGTCTTTGTCTGCAGCTTCACCCCTAATCATATGGTTCACATGCACCGGATAAATCCTGATTTCTTTCTCTTCTGCCATTTCTTTTAGAACATTAAAAAGACACACTGAATCGGACCCGCCCGACAGGCCTAAAACAATGTGCTGTCCATCTTCTATCAATCCGCTATTCTCAACTGCTTTATAAATAGCGTCTTTATTATTTCTTTTACTGCTCATCCTGCTTTTCTTCCCAATTCTCTGTCCACTTTCGAATACCGGACATGTATCCGAATTCACGGTCTACATGCACTCCCTGTATTATATCACAAGATGGCTTTCATATTAACTTTTTATATTCAAATTATATTTTGGATTTCTTATCGGGAACATATTCCATTATGTCCTCTATCCTGCAATCCAGGATTTCGCAAAGGTCATTCACCGTTGTTGTGGTCAACGGCAAATCCTTTCGTATACGCTCAATGGTAGACGAACTTATGTTATGCTCATGAATGAGTTTATATGTAGATATTCCTTTGTTTTTCATCGTTCGCCGCATTGGGTCATACTTAATCATCTCATCAGTTTCTCCTGATAAAATTATAAAATGTACCCTTTTTATTGACTATACTCTATGTAACGACTATACTTAAGGTGTGAAGTAACTCCTTGTTACTTTGCGATACACAGATTTGGGCATCTTCGGATGTCCTTTTTCCTTGTGAATCTAATGCTTCCTTTTCTCAGTTCAACGAAATTTTATCCCGCTTATAAAAAGTTGACTTACTGAAAAAATATTATACAATTTCATTAGATAAACATATGTAAACAGTAGGATGAAAGGACGCCGAATGAAATATATTAAAAAATACAAATCGCCATTAGGCGAGCTTCTTTTAATTTCAAACGATGTGGCTTTGCTGGGAATTTGGTTTGAAAACGGAAAAGCCTATCATGGGCTTCTGGGAAAGGAACTTGCTGAAGGGGATTTCCAAGAAAAAACCAATAATATTTTAGACACGACCGCCGGTTGGCTGGACATTTATTTTGCAGGAAAAAATCCGAATTTCACCATTCCCATTGAGCTTCACGGCACAAGTTTTCAAAATCGTGTCTGGGAAATTCTATCTAATATTCCTTACGGAACTTCTGTTTCTTATGGGGAAATTGCAAATATTATTGCAAAGGAAAAAGGAATTTCCAAAATGTCTGCTCAAGCAGTGGGGCAGGCTGTCGGGAGCAACAAAATATCAATACTCGTTCCCTGTCACCGGGTTTTAGGTGTCAATGGAAAAATCACCGGATACGGCGGCGGTGTAAAAAGAAAAAAGGCATTGCTGGAACTGGAAAATATCAGTTTTAAGTTTTAATTTAAGGTTTTTATGTAATGAAAACTTTAATAACTAACCCTCAAACCCCTTGAAATACAAGGAAATTTGCAAGAGTACAAGTTGAATTTACTACCAATTTACTACTTTTGAGGAAAGAGCCTTGATGTGCTGTAAAACTCTTGCAGATAGGAACATTCTACCACAGATAGCACAAAGCATGTTGTGAGGATCAAAACTAAATAGGAAATCGTAAAAGCGGTGTTCTTTCGCTTCTGTTAAAGGAAGCATAGGATGCCGCTTTTTTCATGCCCATGTTACGAAGTAGAGGTAAATAAGGGCTTGAAATACAAGGCTTTCAGAGGGCGGTTTTGAAAAAGTAAGGGAAATATACCTTTTCTTTCAAAATTGCCCTTTTACTGCGTAACAAATAAAAAACGAAAGGAGTATCCGCATGGCAGTTTTCAGAGTAGAGAAAAACAAAGGCTATACCGTCATGAGCAATCATCATCTGCGAAACAAAGAGCTAACGCTAAAAGCAAAGGGCTTGCTTTCTCAAATGCTGTCGCTTCCGGAAAACTGGGACTATACCCTTGCAGGACTATCACATATCAACAAAGAAAGTATTGACGCCATTCGCACAGCAGTTTTGGAGCTTGAAAAGGCAGGATATATTGAAAGGTCACAAGGCAGAGATGAAAAAGGGAAAATGACAGCCATTACCTACACCATTTATGAGCAGCCGATTAGTCCGGTATTAGACCAGCCGGTATTGGAAAATCCAACATCGGATAAGCCGATATTGGAAAAACCGAAAGCGGATAATCCGACATCGGAAAATCCAATGCAATTAAATAAAGATATACAAAAAACTGATCTATCAAAAAAAGAAGAAATAAATAAAGATGGATTAAATACCGATTCCATTCCTATCCTTTCCCCTGACCCCTCTCCTTTGGAGAAGTCATTACCGGAAAAGAAAGGAACGGATGAGAAAGACGCATATAAAATCTATGAGGAAATTATCAAGGACAATATCGAGTATGAACACCTCATAAACGCTAAACGCCTTGACCGTGATCGCATCGATGAAATCCTTGACCTTATTCTTGAAACCGTATGCAGCAAAAGAAAGCGCATCTTAATTGCAGGTGATGAATACCCGGCGGAGCTTGTAAAGGCAAAATTTATGAAGCTTGACAGCAGCCATATCGAGTTTGTCCTTGACTGTATGCAGGAAAATACCACAAAGGTAAGAAACATAAAGCAGTACCTAAAGGCAGTGCTTTTTAATGCTCCGTCCACCATAGGAAACTATTACACCGCACTTGTCAATCACGATATGTACGGAGGAAATAACTTCTAAAGGAGAAAAATTATGAAACAGGGAACCCTTATCTTTGACGAATACCGCGACCGTTACGACATCCGTTTTGACTTAAACGAGTATTACGGCGGGCTTCACTGCGGGGACTGTCTGGAGGTATTTATTCGCGGCAAGTGGAAGCCTGCAAGAATGGAATACGGCAATAACTGGTATCTTACAGGGATCCGAACCGATGACTTAAACGGGCTTTTGGTGCGGATTTAATTCATATAACCTGAGGTAGCAAAGAAAGGAGGAAAAAATTGCAGGATGAAATAAACGAAAAAGTGATCGCTCTGTATATCAAAGGCGGAAAAATTACCGCAAGGCTATTACAAAAGGCGATAAAGCTTTTCCTTGCGGAGATGAAAAAGCAGGAAGCAAGGCGGCAGCTTCCCCACGGAAAGCAAAGCCTAAAGCAGCTTATGAAACAAAACGCAGGCGTTTCCAATATCGAAATCACGGATGAGAATATCAAAGCCTTTGAAGCGACTGCAAAGAAATACGGGATCGATTTTGCCCTAAAAAAAGACAAAAGCACTTCGCCGCCCCGGCATCTTGTGTTCTTTAAGGGACGGGATGCGGATGTTCTAAAGGCGGCCTTTGATGAGTTTTCCAAAAAGAAGCTCCTCAAAGAAAAGCTCCCCTCTGTAAGAATGGTGCTTGCTGCATTTAAGGAGCAGGCAAAGGCAATCAATAAAGGTCGTGAAGTTGTAAAAAATAAAGACAGGGGGATTGAGAGATGACAGAAGAAACAAAGAAACAAATTTTACTGCATCTGCCTTATCTGTTCTTTGTCTATCTCTTTAACAAGATAGCGCAGGGCTTTCGCTTATCCTACGGAGTGGATTTTGGAACAAAGCTTCTCCATTTTCCAAAAGGTTTGGCAGAAGCCTTTTCCTCACCCTTTATCAGCTTTCACTTATCCGATCTTTTTATCGGAATCATAGCGGCGGCACTCATTCGCCTTGCCGCCTATGTGAAAGGCAAAAATGCAAAGAAGTACAGAAAAGGTACAGAGTACGGATCCGCCCGTTTCGGAAATAAAAAGGATATTAATCCATATATGGATCCTGTCTTTCGTAACAACATTCCTCTGACTAAAACAGAGTGCATCACCATGAGCAGCCGCCCGAAAAATCCCAAATACGCAAGAAACAAAAACATTCTTGTGGTCGGAGGCTCCGGTAGCGGAAAGACGAGATTTTTTGTAAAGCCGTCATTGATGCAGATGCACAGCTCCTATGTGGTTACCGACCCCAAAGGCGAGCTGCTTCTCTCCTGCGGGAAGCTCCTGCAGCGAGGTGGATATAAGATTAAGGTACTTAATACCATCAATTTCAAAAAATCCATGCGATACAATCCCTTTGCATATCTTCGCAGTGAAAAGGACATTTTGAAGCTGGTAAACACAATCATCATGAACACCAAAGGCGACGGTGAAAAAGCCGCTGAGGACTTCTGGACGAAATCAGAACGCCTTTTCTACTCTGCCCTGATCGGATATATCTTCTATGAAGCGCCGGAGGAAGAAAAGAATTTCACCACGCTTCTTGAAATGATAAACGCATCGGAGGCAAGGGAGGATGATCCGGAGTTTCAAAGTCCGGTTGACCTTATGTTTCAGAGATTGGAGGAAAAAGACCCGGAGCATTTTGCGGTAAGGCAGTATAAGAAGTTTCTTCTTTCTGCCGGAAAAACAAGATCCTCAATCTTAATTTCCTGCGGCGCCCGTCTTGCCCCATTTGACATCCGAGAGCTTAGGGAGCTTCTTGAAAAGGACGAAATGGAGCTTGATACCATAGGGGATCGAAAAACAGCCCTCTTTGTTATCATAAGCGATACCGATGATACCTTTAACTTTGTTGTTTCAATACTCTACACCCAGCTATTTAATCTTCTCTGCGACAAAGCTGATGATGTGTATGGCGGAAGGCTCCCCGTTCATGTTCGCTGCCTGCTTGATGAGTTTGCAAATATCGGTCAGATTCCAAAGTTTGAAAAGCTCATTGCCACCATCCGAAGCCGTGAAATATCGGCTTCTATTATTTTGCAGTCCCAGTCCCAGCTTAAAGCAATCTATAAGGAAAATGCGGACACCATCGTCGGTAACTGCGACAGCTTCCTCTTTCTTGGAGGAAAGGAAAAAACAACACTAAAGGACGTATCTGAAATACTCGGTAAGGAAACCATTGACAGCTTTAACACCTCTGAAACAAGAGGTCGTGAGCTTTCCCACGGGCTGAACTACCAAAAGCTCGGTAAAGAGCTTATGACACAGGATGAGATTGCGGTAATGGACGGAGGAAAATGCATCCTGCAAATAAGAGGCATAAGACCGTTCTTTTCGGATAAGTACGATATTACAAAGCATCCCAACTACAAATACCTTTCCGACTATGACAAGAAAAATTCTTTTGATTCGGAAAGGTATATCAAGCACCGCCCCGCTGTCGTAAGGCAAAATGAAGTCTTTGACTACTATGAAATCGATGCGGAGAAATTAACGGAAGAATAAAAGAAGGAGGAAAAAAACTTGATCCATAAGACAGCAGTATATAGAGCGCGGGCGCCTGATGCCTAAATGCTTATCCGCCGATCCGGTGGTTTTTTTATGAGGAAAACAGCAAAAATTATGTTTAGCCGAGGTATCGGCAGAAAGGATGAATCTATGGGATTTTTTAATTCAGCAGTCGGAGTATTACAGACACTTGTTATCGCACTTGGCGCAGGACTTGGAATCTGGGGCATTGTAAACCTTTTGGAAGGATATGGGAACGATAACCCGGGCGCTAAATCACAGGGAATCAAGCAGCTCATGGCGGGCGGAGGCGTTGCTCTTATCGGTACAACCCTTGTTCCGCTTCTTCGCGGACTTTTCGGATAAGGAGGTAAAAAATGCAGAGCATACTTGATGCAATCAATGAATGGATCAAAGATATTTTAATCGGCTCCATTCAGGGAAATCTTGAAGCTCTGCTTGGCGATGTCAACGAAAAGGTAGGAACCATAGCGGCAGAGGTAGGCAAGACCCCGCAGGGCTGGAACGGCAGTGTATTTTCCATGATAAAAACCTTGTCGGAAAATGTGATTGTCCCTATTGCGGGGCTTGTCATCACCTATGTCCTTTGCTATGAGCTGATCAGCATGATTATTGATAAAAATAACCTGCACGAGCTGGACACCTTTATGTTCTTTAAGTGGTTTTTCAAGGCGTGGGTAGCGGTGTTTATCGTTACCCATACCTTTGATATTACTATGGCGGTGTTCGATGTGGCGCAGCACGTGGTATCAGGTGCCGCCGGTGTAATCAGCTCTGACACCAGCATGGATATTTCTTCAACCATAAGCGCTATGGGAGATAAATTAAAGGATATGGAGATACCGGAGCTTTTGCTCCTGTCCATAGAAACGGGGCTTGTAAGCCTTTCCATGAAGATTATGTCCATTTTTATTACCGTTGTCATCTACGGCAGAATGATAGAAATATATTTAGTCTGCTCCGTCGCCCCGATTCCTTTTGCCACTATGACAAACAGAGAATGGGGACAGATCGGAAACAACTACCTTAAAAGTTTATTCGCACTTGGCTTTCAGGGCTTTTTAATCATGGTATGCGTCGGAATCTATGCCGTCTTGGTAAAGGGCATGACCCTATCGGATAACCTGCATACCGCGATATTTTCTCTTGCGGCATATACTGTGCTGCTTTGCTTTATGCTTCTAAAATCAAGTGCCATTTCAAAATCAATTTTCGGGGCGCATTAGCCCTAATGTAAAGGAGGGATCAGAACAATCAGTAAAAAATATAATATTATCTATGCCGATCCGCCGTGGCAGTATGAAAGAAGCAAGGTACAGGGTGCGGCGGAAAATCACTATCCTACCATGAGCATAGAAAAGCTTTGTGCGCTTCCTGTTTCTGAAATTGCAGAAAAGGACTGCGTACTTTTTCTATGGGCTACTTTCCCGCAGCTGAAAGAAGCCCTGCAGCTAATCAAAGCATGGGGCTTTCAGTATAAGACGGTCGCTTTCGTATGGCTGAAAACAAATAAAAAAGCAGGCACATGGTTTTACGGGCTTGGCTTTTGGACAAGAGGAAATGCGGAAATCTGCCTTCTTGCAACAAAAGGTCATCCAAAAAGACAGGCAAAAAATGTTCACCAGTTTATCGTAAGCCCTATTGAAGCACACAGCAAGAAGCCGGATGTAGCAAGGGAAAAGATTGCCAGCCTTATGGGAGATCTTCCTAAAATAGAGCTTTTTGCAAGAAAAGAAATCCCCGGCTGGGATGTATGGGGAAACGAAGTAAAAAGCAGTATTACGCTTTAGATTTATGTATGTTTTCAAAGTTCATAGAGGACATTTGCAAAAAATGAAATGAGCTACCTAAATACATGGTAGCTCAGCTGGTAAAACTTATTTAGTTTTTGTTGGGTCATTCATTACGTAGCTTTGTCCTTTTTGGAGAGTAGGTGGAAAAGGTTCGCCTTTTACAACGGTTCTTTCAACACCTGTTTTACCTCCACGAGGACCAACAATTCCGTACTGACCTGATTTTGGAGCAGACTGTCCCGGTTTGAATTTATTAGCCATAGTGTTCCTCCTTCCTTGATTATTAGCACAGTTGCCAAGTGAGTGCTAATAGCAGTATAGACCTATATATGCAAAAAGTCAATAGAAGGAACACTATATATAGTCATAAATATAAGAAAGGAGGTTTTTATGGCGTATGTACCCGTACCGAAAGACTTAACAAAGGTCAAAACAAAGGTTGCCTTTAATCTTACAAAAAGGCAGATCATTTGCTTTACGGCAGCCTTAATCGCAGGGCTGCCTGTTTTCTTTCTCCTAAAGGGAAGCGCAGGAACAAGCCTTGCGACATTTTTCATGATTTTAGTGATGCTTCCCTTTTTTCTCTTTGCCATGTACGAAAAGCACGGACAGCCCCTTGAGGTCGTCCTAAAGCATATCGTGCAGACAAAGTTTATCAGAAAGAAAGAGCGTCCCTACAGGACGAGAAACTATTATGCCCTGCTCATAAGGCAGCGAGAACTTGAAAAGGAGGTATTTCATATTGTTAAAGGACAAAACAAAGGAAAAAAACAGCGTCAAAAATAAAAGAAAGCTGACAAGAAGTGAGAAAAAGCAGATTGCAGAGCTTATCAGAAAGGCAAAACCGGATAAAAAGGCTTCTTCCGCGCAGGAGAGCATCTCCTACCTTTCCATGCATCCGGACGGGATATGTAAGGTATCAGAAAACAGATACAGCAAGTGCATTGCTTTTTCCGACATCAATTATCAGCTTGCAGGTGCGGATGAGAAAACCGCCATCTTTGAAAACTGGTGCGACTTTCTAAACTACTTTGATTCTTCCGTGGATGTACAGCTTTCCTTTATCAATAAGGGATGCCGCGGAGAAGCAAAGGCCGCAATCGAGATTCCGATGCAAGACGACGACTTTAATGCCATAAGAAGCGAGTATCAGAAAATGCTTTCCGATCAGCTTTCCAAAGGAAACAACGGTCTTGTAAAACTGAAATTCGTAACATTCAGCGTGGAAGCGGAAAATATGAGTGCGGCAAAGGCAAGGCTTAACCGTATTGAAACGGATATGCTGAACAATTTTAAGGTACTTGGCGTAAGCGCCCATTCCATGAACGGTTATGAAAGGCTGAAAACCATGCACGGCATTTTTCATCCGGAGGGAGAACCTTTCTTTTTCTCTTGGGATTATCTTGTGCCGTCGGGATTATCGACAAAGGATTTTATCGCACCGTCCTCTTTTCACTTCGGGGAAGGCAGAACCTTTCGCATGGGCAGTAAGCTTGGCGCGGTAAGCTTTCTTGAAATCTTGGCGCCGGAATTAAACGACCGCATCTTATCCGACCTTTTGGATTTGGAAACGGGAATGATCGTAAACCTGCATATCAAAAGCATCGATCAGGCGGAGGCAATTAAGACGATTAAAAGGAAAATCACCGACCTTGACAAGATGAAAATTGACGAGCAGAAAAAAGCGGTACGCTCCGGCTACGACATGGACATTATCCCGTCCGACCTTGCCACCTACGGAGGCGAAGCGAAAAATCTGTTGCAGGATTTACAGAGCAGAAACGAAAGAATGTTTCTTGTTACCTTTTTAGTGGTGAATATGGCGAATAGTAAAAGAAAGCTGGATAATGACATCTTTGCCGCCGCGGGAATTGCACAGAAATATAACTGTGCGCTTACCCGCCTTGACTTTCAGCAGGAGGAAGGATTGATGTCAAGCATTCCTATTGGAAGAAATGAAATTGAAATCCAAAGAGGACTTACCACTTCAAGCACCGCCGTATTCATTCCCTTTATCACGCAGGAGCTTTTTCAGGGCGGCGAAGCCCTTTACTACGGACTTAACGCTCTTTCAAACAACATGATTTTATGCGACAGAAAGCAGCTTAAAAACCCCAACGGTCTGATACTCGGAACGCCCGGCTCCGGTAAATCCTTTGCGGCAAAGCGTGAAATTACAAACGCCTTTTTAATCACGGACGATGACATCTATATATCAGATCCCGAAGCCGAGTATGCCCCTTTGGTAAACAGCCTTTTAGGACAGATCATCCGCATTTCTCCTACAAGCAAAGAGTATATCAACCCGATGGATATAAACCTTAATTACAGCGAGGATGATAACCCTCTTGCCTTAAAATCGGACTTTATCCTTTCTCTTTGCGAGCTTGTGGTCGGAGGAAAGGAAGGACTTGCTCCGGTGGAAAAAACGGTCATCGACCGTGCGGTAAGGACGGTTTACAGGGAGTTTCTTGCAGAACCCGTGCCGGAAAAGATGCCGATTTTGGGAGATCTGTACGAGGAACTTTTAAGACAGCCGGAGCCGGAGGCTGCAAGAGTTGCGGCAGCCCTTGAGCTTTATGTAACAGGCTCTCTTAATGTGTTTAATCACCAAACTAATGTAGAGCTTAATAACCGCCTTGTCTGCTTTGATATAAAGAGCCTTGGAAAGCAGCTTAAAAAGCTTGGAATGTTAATTGTGCAGGATCAGATTTGGAACCGCGTAACCATAAACAGAGCAAGGAAAAAGGCAACCCGCTACTATATGGACGAATTTCATCTTCTGCTGCGTGAGGAGCAGACCGCAGCATATTCTGTGGAAATCTGGAAGCGTTTCAGGAAATGGTCGGGCATTCCCACAGGGATTACCCAAAATGTAAAGGACCTTTTATCAAGCAGAGAGGTGGAAAACATCTTTGAAAACAGCGACTTTGTTCTGATGTTAAATCAGGCGGTAAGCGACAGAACTATCCTTGCAAAGCAGCTTAATATTTCTCCCCAGCAGATGAAATATGTAACCCATACGGAAGCCGGCGAGGGACTTCTCTTTTACGGAAATGTGATCCTGCCCTTTGTAGACCATTTCCCGAAAGATACAAAGCTTTACAAGGTTATGACGACAAAGCCGGAGGAAGTGAGCAGCGAATGAAGAAACTAACCCATTTCAGCCTGTTTACCGGAATAGGTGGGATCGACCTTGCGGCGGAAGCCGCAGGCTTTTCTACCCTTTGTCAATGCGAATGGGCGGACTTTCCGAATGCCGTATTAAAAAAGCATTGGCTGGAGGTTCCGCGTTTTCAGGATATTACCACAGTTACAAAGGAGGCATTTATTGAAAAAACAGGACAAGACAGCGTTACCCTCATATCCGGGGGCTTCCCATGTCAGCCCTTTTCCGCCATCGGAGCAAAAAATGGCTTTACAGACCCCCGTTATCTCTGGCCGCAAATGTGCAGAGTTATTAAAGAACTGCGCCCCCATTTCGTGCTTGGCGAAAATGTTGCTAACTTCATCAATATGGGGCTCAACAAAACGATCATTGACTTGGAAAAAGCAGGATATGCCGTTTGGACATTCGTACTTCCTGCTTGCAGCGTCGGCGCGTGGCATGAACGCAAGCGAACTTTTATCGTGGGGGCAGATGTTTCCTACGCCCCTTGCTTCCGACACAGGAACGCGTCCGAAAGTGCCGCAGGTAGTCCTATCCCCTGCGGGCTCCTTTCGCAGAAAGAAGAAAACGGGGCACTGGTCGGCGAATCTTTCAGAGGCAATCTATTATCTGGAAAAGGACGCAGCCCCCAATCTTCGCTTCAATCCGGAGTGGGCAGAGTGGCTGATGGGATTCCCGAAAGCATGGACGGAAATTTCCTCTGGATAACGGAGCCCACGGACATACCGAGGCTTACGGAAGATAAGAAAGACAGAGTAAAGCGCTTAAAGGCTCTTGGTAATGCCGTTGTTCCCGCACAGGTTTACCCGATACTCAAATACATTGCAGATATTGAGCTTGGACGCTGCAAAAGCACTTGCGTCTTTTCAGGAAAGGAAGGTGATGCAATTTGAAAGAACCGCTAAAGCCCCGCGATAAGTACAGGCAAAAAATGAGCCGGGACGGACTGATAAGAGAAAACATGACAACCGGAGAAACGGAAAACATATCAGCGAAAGCAAAAGAAAATCCACCGCCGGATAGTGTAATAAGTGAGGATGTTACTTCGGAAAAAATCCCGAAAAGAAAATCCTCAAGGCTAACCTTTACCGAAGAAGAAAGAGCTATCCCGGAGCTTCAAAAGTATATACGAAAGTCCGATCAGGCGGCAGACCGTCTTGATAAGGCAAGGGATAAAATCCCGAAGAAAAAGACCCTTTCCTTTGACCGTGAATTTGATGAAAGATCCGGCAAAGGAAAAACGAGGCTTCACTTTGAAGAAAAGGAAAAGCCCGTCGGAACGGAAAAAGGTGTAACACCTCTTTCCCCGGCACTTAATGAAGCCGGTGCCTTTTTGCATAAGAAAATCCATGAAACGGAGCATGACAACGCAGGCGTTGAAGCAGCCCACAAAACCGAAAAAGCCGCTGAAAGACTTGGAAGATACAGCGTGAGAAAAGCAAGAGAAAATTACAGAAATCAGAAGCTAAAGCCTTACCGCAAGGCAAGGAAAGCGGAAAAAGCCGCTGAAAAGGCAAATGCAAAGTATTTCTACAAGAAGGCTATGTATGAAAATCCGAATCTCTCATCTGCAAATCCCTTTAGCCGTATGTGGCAGAAAAGGAAGCTAAAAAGAAAGTATGCGGCGGATCTTCGTAAGAAAGGACAAAAAGCGACAAAGGCGGCAAAGACATCCGCAGAAAAGATAAAGCAGGCAGGCTCTTTTATCATACGCTACAGACGAGGGCTTGCCCTTATCATTTCCCTGCTTTTAATCTTCATTCTGATCTTTACCGGCTTATCGTCCTGCTCCTCTCTTTTATCGGGAGGCTTAAACGGGATTTTAGGTACAAGCTATACATCCGAGGACAGCGATCTTGTGGCGGTGGAAAATGCCTATGCTGCTATGGAAAATGAGCTTCAGGGAAAAATAGACAATGTAGAAAGGGATCATCCGGGCTATGACGAGTACAAATATGAGCTTGACGGTATCGGACATAATCCCCATGAGCTTGCTTCCATTCTTACGGCAAAGCACCAAAGCTATACCCTTTCCAAAGCGCAAGCTGACTTACAGAAAATTTTCGAAAAGCAGTATTCTTTGAGCTTAAAAGAAGAAGTCGAGGTGCGCTACCGAACAGAAACCCATACCGATCCGGACACCGGAGAAACCACGAAGGAAGAAGTCCCGTATAACTATTACATTCTTCATGTAAAGCTGAAAACGACGCCCCTTTCCGATATTGCAAAAGGAATTCTAAATGAAGAACAGTTAAAAATGTACCGCGTCTACCTTGAAACCAGCGGAAACAAGCCCCTTGTCTTTGGCGGAGGCTCCCCTGACGGCAGTGCTTCGGAGGATTTAAGCGGCGTTCATTTTGTGAACGGCACTCGCCCCGGAAATCCGGAGCTTGTAAACCTTGCAAAGAAGCAGGTCGGAAATGTAGGCGGTTATCCTTATTGGAGCTGGTACGGCTTTAACGGCCGCGTGGAATGGTGCGCCTGCTTTGTATCTTGGTGCTACAACAAGGCAGGAAAAAGCGAACCGCGTTTTGCAGGCTGTCAGTCGCAGGGAGTCCCTTGGTTTACCTCTCATGGTCAATGGGGAAACCGAGGTTATAAAAACATAGCACCGGGCGACGCCATTTTCTTTGACTGGGACGGCGACGGCGGTGCGGATCATGTGGGAATTGTCATCGGAACGGACGGAAGCCGTGTTTATACCGTTGAAGGAAATTCAGGCGATGCCTGCAAGATTAAAAGCTATGATTTAAATTCAGGTTACATCAAAGGCTACGGCCTGATGAACTGGGATTAACAAAAAATGAAAGGAGAACAACATTTATGCAAAACAAGAAAGTCCTGAAAATCGAAAAGGAAATCCAAAAGACCCGTGAGAAAATCACGGAGCAACAAAACAAGCTGAAAGAGCTTGAAATGCAGAAAACAGAGGCGGAAAATCTTGAAATCGTGCAGATGGTAAGGTCGCTTCACATGACCCCTGCCGAGCTTTCCGTATTTTTGGCAAAGGGCATAATCCCCGATGATACGCCTGTAAGTGAAAATGAATCTATGGAGGATTTGGAAAATGAAGAATAAAATCATGATAAGAATAATGACAGCTCTCTTTGCCGCCCTGATCCTTATGGGCGGCTTTTCCATTCCCGCCTATGCAAACGGAGGCGGTGAGTCCACCAATGACAGCAATGTAAAAACAGAGGAAAAGAAAGAAGAAAAAACGCCCCTTACCCCGGACGGCAACATGAGCCTTGTGGATAATGTCAAGGGCGATGCCGCAAAGGATAAGGAATTTATCATTGTAAAAAGCAAAGGCGGAAACTATTTCTATATCGTAATCGATCATGCGGCGCAGGGAGAAAATACGGTTCACTTCTTAAATCAGGTAGACGAAAAGGATTTGCTTTCCATTATTGATGAGAAAAGCAGCTTAACTGAAAAGCCGGAGCTTCCAAAGCAGGAAGAAAAGAAAGAACCGGAGACGGAAAAGCCAAAACCGGAAGAAAAACAGGAGAAAAAGAATCCTGCCGGAATGATTGCTTTATCCCTCATTCTCATTCTTGGACTTGCAGGCGGAGCCTTCTATTATTTTAAGTTCCTAAAACCGAAGCAGGATATAAAGGGAACGACCGACCTTGACGAGTTTGATTTTGAGGATTACGAGGAAGATTTTACGGAGGAAGATAACGAGGACGGCGAGGAAGCTTTAGAAGAAGCAGAGCCGGATGAAACAGTATGACATGGTTTACAGACAGTATCTATGAACGACTGATGACGGAAAAGCCCAAATGCGGGCGGCCTGAAAAAGAGCCGCCTGCTTCTTTTTCCTCAAAATGTGAGGGCTGCCCTTACAGGGGAAAGTCCCCATGCATCGGTTACTGTATCAGGAAAATAAAAGAAAAAAGCGAACCGGAGCTTTAGAAAGGATTAGATATGAAACTTATTATATGTGAAAAGCCGAGTGTCGGAATGGCGATTGCTTCCGCACTTGGAATAGAAACAAAAAATGACGGATATATGGAAAGTGAGGACTTTCTTGTGTCTTGGTGCATCGGACACCTTGCGGAGCTTTCCCAGCCGTCCTGTTATGGAAGTGAATATGAAAAGTGGAGCCTTGAGGCTTTGCCTATTTTGCCAAAAACATGGCAGCTTACTATCTCAAAGGATAAGGAAAAACAGTTTTCAGTATTAAAGGCACTTCTTTTTAGAAATGATGTTACAGAGGTGATAAACGCCTGCGACGCCGGGCGCGAGGGAGAACTCATTTTCCGATTTGTTATGGAAAAGGCAGGCTGCAAGAAGCCTGTAAAAAGGCTTTGGATTTCTTCAATGGAAGAAAGTGCGATCCGAAAAGGCTTTGAAAATCTAAAGGACGGAACGGACTATGACAGCCTTTATAGATCCTCTCTTTGCAGAGCAAAGGCGGACTGGCTTGTCGGAATCAATGCGACCCGCCTTTTTTCCCTTTTATATAACCATACCCTAAATGTAGGACGGGTGCAGAGTCCGACCTTAAAAATGCTGGTGGATCGAAGCGAGGCGATTACAAATTTCAAGAAAGAAAAGTATTACCATGTCCGCCTTGCTTTAGATGGCGCGGAAGCTATAAGTGATAGATTTTCAAGTAAGGAAGCGGCAGAGAAAGTTGCAAAGACCTGCAAAGGAAAAAGTGCAGTCTGCACTTCTCTTACCTCTGAAAAGAAAGAAGCGCTGCCGCCGAAGCTCTTTGACCTTACCGCACTTCAAAAGGAAGCAAACCGCATTTTCGGTTACACCGCAAAGCAGACCCTTGACCTTGCACAGAGCCTTTATGAAAAGAAGCTTCTAACCTATCCGAGAACGGACAGCAATTACTTAACGGACGATATGAAAGAAACGGCGGAGGCGGTTATCCGCACTCTTTTATCAAAGTTTTCCTTTATGCAAAGCATGGAATTTACACCGGAGATTATAAAACTTCTTAACAGCAAAAAGGTATCGGATCACCATGCCGTGATTCCTACAAGGGAACTTGAAAAAACGGAACTTTCCATGCTTCCCGAAAGTGAGCGAAATATTCTCTTTCTTGCAGGTGCAAGGCTTCTTATGGCTTGTGCCACTTCCCATATTTATGAAACGGTTACGGCGGTGTTTTCCTGTGAAAATCATACCTTTACGGCAAAAGGAAAAACGGTGCTATCTTCCGGCTGGAAAGAAATTGAAACCCTCTTTCTTATGAGCCTGAAAGAAAAGCAAGCTAAAGAAGATGAAAAAGAGCTTCCGGCATTTTGTGAGGGAGAAAGCTTTGAAGGCTTTTCTATAAAAGTTACGGAGCATGACACACTTCCCCCAAAGGCATACACGGAAAGCACGCTTCTATCTTCTATGGAGCGTGCAGGAAACAAGGAAACCACAGAGGATGCAGAGCGTAAAGGCTTAGGTACTCCCGCCACCCGTGCAAGTATCATTGAAAAAATCATCAAGGCAGGCTTTGTTATAAGAAAGGGAAAGCAGCTTATCCCGACTAAAGACGGAATAAACCTTATCTCCGTACTTCCAAAAACCCTGACCTCTCCGCTTCTTACGGCAGAATGGGAAAACGAGCTTTCAAGGATTGCAAAGGGAGAAGCGGATGCTGACAGCTTTATGGAAAAGATTGAAGCAATGACAAAAGACCTCATAGAAAATGCGGACGCCGAAAAAGCAAAAGCAGAACTTTTCAAAGAGGAAAAAACCGTAATCGGCTTATGCCCGCGCTGCCAAAGTCCCGTTTATGATGGAAAGAAAAACTACTATTGCAGTAACAGGGATTGCCTATTTTCCATGTGGAAAAATGACCGCTTCTTTGAGGATAGGAAAATCACTTTTACCCCTAAAATTGCATCTGCACTACTCAAAGATAAAAAAGTAAAGGTAAAGAGCATCTACTCTCACAAAACAGGCAAAACCTATGACGGAAATGTGGTTCTTTGTGATACCAAAGATAAGTATGTGAACTACCGTATTGAGATAGACAGGAAGAAAAAAGAAGAATAGCAAGCATAGGAAAGGGGTACCCTTTCCGTAAAAAAACTCCGTTTCCAAAGATATGAAAGCGGAGTTTTTTGCTTGCTGGGATAGTCCCAGACCCTTAAAAAACGAAAGGAGAAAAAACCATGCCATATATGGAAAAAGCAGAAGAAATAAAAGATGTTTCGCCTATTGTCCTGACCTCTGAAAATCAGAAGGACAGACTAAAGGAAATCACGGATCGTTTGGAGCAGGGAATATTAGAAGTTTTTGAAAGCGAAAGGTACAAGGAGTATCTTCGCGTCATGTCAAAATTTCATCATTACAGCTTTAACAATACGATGCTGATTGCCCTGCAAAAGCCCGACGCTTCGCTGATTGCAGGCTTTAGCGCGTGGAAAAATACGCACGGAAGAACGGTCAAAAAAGGAGAAAAAGGAATCCGCATTATCGCTCCTGCACCCTTTAAGGTAAAGCAGGAAATGGAGAAGCTTGATCCGAAAACCAATATGCCACTTGTCGGAGCGGACGGAAATGCAATTACCGAAGAAAAGGAAATCACCATCCCGGCCTACAAGGTGGTATCGGTGTTTGATGTATCACAGACGGAGGGGAAAGAGCTACCCTCTATCGGAGTAGATGAGCTGACAGGCGATGTGTCGCAGTATGAGGATTTTTTTACAGCACTGAAAAAGGCTTCTCCCGTTCCGATTGCTCTTGAACATATCGAGGGAAGCGCTCACGGCTACTATCACCTTGCGGAAAAAAGAATTGCGATTGACGATAACATGAGCGAGCTGCAAACACTAAAGACTGCCATTCACGAAATCGCCCATGCAAAGCTGCACGACATTGACTTAAATGCACCGAAAGAGGAAAAGGAAAATCACCCAAACCAACGTACCCGCGAGGTTGAGGCGGAAAGCATCGCCTATACCGTATGCCAGCACTACGGGCTTGATACCTCCGATTATTCTTTCGGGTATGTTGCAGGCTGGAGCAGCGGAAAAGAACTGTCCGAGTTAAAGGGCTCCCTTGAAACCATCCGTCTTGCCGCATCGGAGCTGATCGACAACATAGACGGGCATTTTAAGGAGCTTCAAAGGGCAAGAGAAAATGAGCTTTCAGAAAAAGAAACAGAATTGCCTTTGCAGGAAGAAAAACAGGAAACAGCTTACCTGCTTGAAAACGGAAACTATCTCTATATTCAGACCTGCGAAACAGGCTATGACTATACTCTGTATCAACCGGACTTTACAGACCTTGACGGTGGGCAGCTTGATAACCCGGAAATCTCTGTTGAAAAAGCCCGTGATGAAATACTCAAAATGCACGAGCTTTCAGGGCAAGGCTTAACGGAAATTTCCATAGATGATTTTGAGAAAATGCAGGAAGAAGCTTCACAGGAAAAGGAATCTGAAATACAGGTAAGGTACTACCCAATCAATGAAGCCGCAGCAAAAAGGGCAAAGGAAATGAACAGCTTTTCCGACTACACGGCGGGAAGTGCAACCCTTGAATACAAAAGCCTTGTGGATCAGGCGGCGGAAATTGCCGAAAATCAGAAAAAGAGAGTTGATCCGTCCTTTCACGGTAAAATCGACGCTCTGCTTGATACCTATTCAAGAAAGCTTGCCGCAAATATGAATAACGGATTTGCCATTGACGCCCGCGTTCCCTCTGTCCTGATTGCAGGAGGCTCTAATTTCTCTGTGCGAAAAAAGGAAAAGCAAAACGCTGCCCGTGATAAGAACTACAAAGAATGGAAAGACATTCAGGGACTTCTTGAAAAAATCAGAAGCACCGGAATGGGCGGAATCAGTGCAGACGATCCGGATGCTGTAAAGAAATTAAATGCAAAGCTTGAAAAGCTGATAAAGGCACAGGAAACCATGAAGGCGGTCAACGCCTATTACCGAAAGCATAAAACCCTTGAGAGCTGTCCGGAGCTTGACAGCGAAGCTACCCAAAAGCTAAAGGCAAGAATGGAAATCAGAGGCGTTCAGGATAAGCCCTATCCGACTTGGGCACTTTCCAATAACAATGCGGAAATCAGAAGAATTAAAGACCGTATTCAAAGTCTTTCCGTAAATAAGGAAGAGCTTTTCACAGGCTGGGAGTTTGCAGGAGGAAAAGCCGAAATCAATGTAAAGGATAACCGCCTACAGCTTTTCTTTGAGGATAAACCGGACGGCAAAATCCGAGACGAATTAAAGTCAAACGGTTTTCGCTGGTCGCCGAAGGCTTTAGCGTGGCAAAGGCAGCTTACTTCCAATGCGATCTATGCGGCGGATGCTATCAGCAGCATAAAACCCCTTTCGGGAGAACGCATAATAGAGCTTCAAAGAAATTTCAGAAAGGAAAATAAAATTGAAACCACACCTGAATATATCTACAAGGTACTTGAAGAACCCTCTGAAAAAGACAGTGTGAAAAACTGTAGGCTGGAAGCCTATATCGTAAAAGAAAACGGCAAGACAGAATCCGAGCTTTTATATGCCGGAACAAAGGAGCAATGCAAAGAGCTTTTAGATGAGGTTCAGTCCGGGAAGCTCACAAGAGAGCAGATCAAAGAGCTTTACGCAAAGGCTGAAAACACTACCCCTGAAAAAGATACCTTTCGGATCTATCAGCTAAAGCGCGGCGAGGACACAAGAGAGCTTCAATTTGAATCCTACGACCGCTTAAAAGAATCGGGGCAGATACTTAACCCGGATAACTATGTCAAGATATATGAGGCGGAGCTTTCAAAGGGACTTTCCCTTGAGGATATTTATACCCGCTTTAATATCGATCATCCAAAGGACTTTTACGGACACAGCCTGTCTGTTTCCGATGTGGTTGTACTTCATAAGGACGGAAAGGACACGGCTCACTATGTAGACCGACTTGGTTACAAGGAAGCCCCGGAATTTCTGAAACCGGATAATTACCTGAAAACTGCCGAGATTTCTACAGAGCAAAATTACAACATGGTTGACGGAATTATGAATAACACACCGCCTGCACCTACCGTAGACGAGCTTGAACAGAAAGTAAAGGCGGGAGAATCGATTTCTCTTACCGAGCTTGCAAAAACGGTTAAAGCGGAGGAACACCATTCCACTGATCCGGAGAAAAAGCCGTCTATCAGAGCACAGCTAAAGGAAGCAAAGAAACAGTCTGAACACAAAAAACATAACACGAAAACAAAAAATCATGAATTGGAGGTATAAGCATGAATCCTTTTACAGTAGAAGAAATGAATTTGTTAAGCATTTACAGAGGCGAAAGCAAAGAGGAAGTAACGGAGAAAATCGCATTTGCTCTATCCTTTATGGATAAGGATATGCGGAAGCTTGCAAAGCGTACGGTAAAAAAGGTAAACAGCCTGTCCGATCAGGAATTTGCCGCGCTTTCCATTGATCCCGCCGATGAAATATGAGGAAATCAAAACCGCTTTCACCCAAACAGGTAAAGCGTGTCAATCGCCTTGTGAGAAAAGAATGCTGTAACTATGATAATGGAAACTGCATTTTGCTTGACGATGGGGAAGCCTGTCCTTGTCCGCAGCTTATATCCTGTTCGCTTCTTTGCCATTGGTTTTCCGATGCGGTGCTTCCTCTTGATAGAGAGCTTTTTGCAGAGCTTTACGCACCGGAGGAAAAACGCCGTTGCACTGTATGCGGAGCGCCCTTTGCATCAAAGTCCAACAATGCAAAATATTGCCCCGGCTGCAGAAAGAAAATCACAAGAAAGCAAGCGGCAGAAAGGATGAGAAAAAAGAGAAGCCTTGTTACTAAATAGAAGGCGTAAACGCCTTGTATATCCTTGCTTTTTAGGAGCGTTTCAGCTTGTGGCAAGGGTTTATATCTATATCCTTGAAAATGAGGTTTAACTGCGTAACATAGGGAGGCAAAAAAAACGGATGCGGCAGTCATGAATTTGTGACTGCTGCGTCCATTTTTTTATAGTTCTTTCAAAGCTACAACATTGTTACCTATGGTATAGCCTTGTTTTTCATAATAATTGGACAAGCCTTTTTCAAAGTATGCAAGTGAGCAACTGCATTCTGAATCTTTTTCTAATGTTTCTAAAAGTCTGTTTCCTATTTTATTTCCCCTATATGCTTCCTCAATATATAAATATTGAGGAAGCAATGTCTTGTTTGGTAAAATAAAACCGTATATGAAACCAATGATAAGACCATCGACAAAGGCTCCGTATGTATAACTTATTCCATCAAAATCAGATTTTACAGAATTTGCTATGGCCATAAACATTTGAGCCATATATTCATCATCAGGTACTAATTCAATAATTGAAAAATAATCATCTGGGGTTAATCTTCTAATTTCTACATTTTCCATATAAACACTTCTTTCTGCAATTTATTCTTGTACAAGCCTGTATATCGTAAGCGGAATATACCATGCTGCAACGAGAAGCTGCCAGACAATCACAATGCAGCCGATCAGTCCGCCTACAATAATATTTACAGCAAATATTCCTACCGTTGCGGTAAAGTCATGGTTAATCGGAATCAGCCATAAAAACATTCTTCTGATACCGAAAGGAACACCGCAAAACAGCCATACATAGAAATAGTTGGTTTCTCCGTTTTGCGTAAATATTTTCGTTCCCCAGTAAAAGAAAAATGCCGTTAGTAAAACAGGTATTATTACTTTCTTAAAAAAATCTTTCCATATTTCTCCGCGTGTCATAATATCAGCTCCTTTTCTTCCGGGAACTGTTTTCTGCCATTAATATTTTGTTTTTCCCGTTTCTTTAGTTAGCCATATCATACCATGAATTTTACTCATCATCCACAAGAGGAATCATTCAAGGGTCTTTGTATGCTCTTTGCCTGTATCTTCTCTTTGAATAATCCGGTCAACATTCTGCTTGATCCGCTGATATTCTTTGACTTTCTTTTTCAGCTTTCCGTATTCGGAATACAAGGTTTCTTTTTTCTTTTGCAGGGAAGTATATTCTTTCTGCAAAGCGGAAAGATCCAGAAGTTTTGTAATTCCTGCTTTCTTTAATGCCTTTGCCGCAGCTTCATAAAGAATCAGGTTGCTTTCGTGCTTCTTCCTATATGCTTCCTTATCCTTTGCCTTGATATACCCTCTGTGAACATCCTTTGTCTTTTGATAGGTTGAGATATTTTTTATAAGAACAGCCATATCAGATAGTTTCTTTTC
>ERZ772997.137-NODE-137-length-30828-cov-7.51103_pt1 | contig 30828 bp, 30 predicted proteins | sample MGYA00511127_ERZ772997 | MGnify/ENA primary metagenome ERZ772997 (study PRJEB29015, sample SAMEA2738070) | human oral metagenome | biome: human oral; feature: human-associated habitat; material: saliva | place: China | collected 2215 ... | reverse complement strand
GTCAGGAGTGTGAGCTGCCCGCGTGCGTTCAGCGGCGTTGCTGATGTGGGTTTTGCGGTCGAGTCTGGTGTGTTTGTTGGAATGCGCGGCGCAGGTGATTCAGGGTGCTCAGGCGAAGGGTCTGTGGTGCATCTCATAATACTGTGGATTCTATCACGGGTGAGAAGGCTAGTGGGTGGGGTGTGGAAGGTTCACTGAATAGGTGCGGAACCCACGGGATGACAAACTGATAGACACAGTGGACCTGAGATGAGGGCAAGCCGCTTCAAATAAAACCATCACCCTGCCATCACGTCCCGTCGCCGCCTCAACATTCTCCCTCCCACCGCTTCTCACGAAGTTGTCAGCGAGAGTAGGCTAAAGATACGGAAGGTTTCTTAGATGAAACCTATGCCGAAAGGAACAGATGATGTCAAAGTTTAAGACCGAAGTAACCGAAGGTATTTTCCTGCTGGGTGAGGTGAACCCGGTATCGACAGCGCCGGATATGCCGTCAAGCTACAACTACCCGCTGGTGTTTGACCCGGAGGTGAGCGCCAAGGTGGCGAACGTGAGTTTTGAGCCCGGTGCCCGTACTAAATGGCATAAGCATGTGGGTGGGTACCAGATTTTGTTGGTGACCACCGGTGAGGGCTGGTATCAGCAGGAGGGCGAGGAGCCCCGCAAACTTCACGCCGGGGATGTGGCGGTCGCCCGTAATGGGGTGAAGCACTGGCACGGTGCCGCTGCCGATTCGTGGCTTTCGCATATCGTGGTGAACGCGGGTGAGGCTGTTTGGGGCGACCTGGTGACTGATGAGGAATACCCGGACTCCGAGAAATATAGGTAAACGCGATCTCGAAGGCCGGATGCGTGGGCAGGGCTTCGTGTTTTTCTGGGGTATCCCGCAGAGTGGCGGGTGTGAGGTGGTGGCACGCGCGGATGCGGCGTGTTGCTGTGAGTTTTGCGTTATAAAGCGTCACAAACAAAGTTTTTGGGTGTTTCTTTCCGAAAATCCTAGGTTTAAGGAAACGTTTAAGGGTAATCTAATGCCTGAACGACGTTTCAAGGACAAACGGAGGAATCCATGAGTCAATACGAGACCGAAGTGACCGAGGGCGTGTTCCCACTCGGCGGCGTGAACGATGCGCTCGCCCAGTATTTCAGCGGCACCAGCTACATGAATACGCTAGTGAATGATCCGGATGTGCCTGTCACCGTGGCGAACGTGAGTTTCGAGCCGGGTGTTCGCAATAACTGGCACAAGCATAATGGCGGGTTCCAGATCATCCTAGCGACAGCGGGGGAGGGCTGGTACCAGGAAGAAGGTCAGCCACCCGTCAAACTCCACGTCGGGGATGTAGCGGTCGCCAAAGACGGCGTGAAACACTGGCATGGAGCTACAGCAGACTCGTGGTTCTCCCACCTTGTTATCACGGCAGGCAAGGCAGAATGGCTGGAACCGGTGGGAGATGGTGAATACCCAAACTCCGAAGTATAGGTAAGCACGATATGATCGGGATGCGGAAACCCGCCGCGTGTCGGGTGTGGGGTGGTGGTGTGCCGAGGCTGTGTGCTGGTGTATAGGTGTGGGTTTCGTGTCGTAGTCTGTCGCAAACGAAACTTGTGGAAGTTCCTACCCGAAAATCCACTATCTGAGAGAAACTAAATGATAGACTTGGATGATATTCTAGAAATCAATTTTAGGGAATAAATAACCAATCTAATATAAATAGGAGAAATTGTGAAAGATATAATAGACTGGGGACTGAGAGTTATATCTACATACCCAGAAGACTGGTTTAAAAAACTTATAAATATAATTTTTCTTTCGATCCTTGTGTTTTTTAGAAATAAAATTTTTGAGAATATAAAAAATATAAAATTATTCAAAAATAAATTTTTTTCTTTTCTTGGAAGATTTCTTTGTAGAACGAAGAAATCTTCTTTGTCCTGCATGCAAGATAGCTCAAAATATATAGATTTAATATCTAGTCCTAATTATAATTATAAGTTCTCTGCGTCAGGTAATTTTACTAAAAGAAATTCTTCTTTAAGCCAAGATGATATTCTTGTAATTGTAGTTATAGGGATGTTTCTAGTATATAGTCTTATTGGTTTTTTTAAGGCACATAAAGACACAATTTTCCAGGTACTTAATACATTTGGGATCTTATCTATAGTTGTAATTTTTATACTTGCAATATCTATAGCGTGGGCGAAAAGGGGGCATTGGGTAACGGTTAAATTCATAGTATTTAATTCGTTTTCTACTTTTTATATAAATTATTACGCTCAGCAGATAGATAGAGTTGCAGACAGTCTAAGTCCTGAGATTTCGTTGGTAAATTTTAGTTCCTCAGCATATAAAATAATAGGATTTCTAATTATTTTAATCCAGATGATATTTATATTTATATTTCTCGTTCGGGTTGTTTGTGTTTATTTGGACTCAAAGTTAGAAAATGTTCCTAATTTCATTGCAAAACTTATATTTAGAACTAGACATTATGACTCAATCCCCAAATTGATAACTTCATTCTTAGTGTTCTCTCTATTTTCTTATATGCTTACAACGGGGATGCTGTACGAATGGGTAACTAATATGAATAAAGTCTCTGTATCTTGGTTCCAATAAATAAATAATATTTCAAAATTTTTATTGTAGATCGAAGGTTGAGTTTTTTAAAATGACAGAATTATTGTCCATAGGAGTACTTAGATGTATTATTAGAAATAATGAAGTTATCTGAATATTAAGCTAGGAGTGAAGAATTGAATAATCTTTATATTATTGGTAACGGTTTTGATCTTGCACATGGACTTCCGACCTCCTATACTCATTTTGCGTATTTTCTTTATAGAAATTATATTTCAGATAGTCAATCTGAATACAATGATTTAAAGCATGAAGAAAAGGATTTAATCTATGAAGAATTTGTGAAAAAATATAAAGATATTTTAATATCTCTCCAAGATAATATTTGGGATTTTCCTCCCTCGGAAATAGTAGATATACAACCGTGGTCTTATGAGGAGGGGCTGATCCTAGGATTTTTAGGTATTCTTGGATATGCAAGAACTACGGATTTATGGTCGGACCTAGAAAGCGCTTTAGGGAGTATAGATTATCAATTAATTAGAGATACAATTGACGATGTTGTTGATAACGAGGGGGATTTTGATATGCGAAAGACTGGCTATATTTTAGAAGATGGAAGTCAAGAATGGCCTAATGCTGCATATAAATTTAATTCCACTTTTAGGGACTGGATAAATACAGTTGAAATTGAAAAACCTAAGAGAAAAGAAAGCTTTTATAAGTATTTGAAAGGATGTAAAGGGTATTTTCTTAACTTTAATTATACTGAAACTCTTCAAAAATTGTATTGTATACAAGATCAGGATGTATTACATATCCACGGTTTTAGGGGTGATGAGGAAAGCAGTATTATTATGGGCCATAATTCTGGAGAAATTGAGTATGAGAGTGCTATGTTAGGCTATGATGATAACATTCGTTCTTTGCATGCAGTACTGAGAAAGAACCTACAGTTAGATACTCTAAAAAAATTTCTGAATACTTGTGAAGATATAATCAATATAATTTGTATAGGATTTAGTTTTGGTGATTCTGACGATGAATATATCCGTGCCCTTATCAATCACCCTAAAACCTCGCCCGCAACCTGGTTGCTCAATGAATACAATATGGATGAAGTAGCTGAGCAATCCAGGAAACTGCAGAGGTTTGGTATAGATCCATCGAAAATTACTTCTGAAAAAATTCTGTGATCAACCCTTCTTCGGGTGCTTAGCCACCACGTCGGGGTGGGCGTTAAGTAGCGCGCGCCCTGTGGCGGTGGGTTTATAGAAGCATACATGAATCGCACCCTCAAGCTGGGTGGGGGAGAGATGTATTCCCGAGTAAAACCATCACCTCAGCCTTTTTCTTACCGCCTAACCGCCGCGACCTGCTCGGCGGTCGCACCATCACGCTAATCGGCTCCACCCGTACTGACTGTCACTACGCTTCCCCGCCCGAACCGGCTGCGCCCGCGAGAATACCCGCCGCATACGCCGCCTGCCCCACGTGCTGGGCGGCATCGTCGATCATGCTCACCAGCCGCACCCCGCGCGTCACGTGCGGAGTCCACGACGTATCAATCACGTCATCCAAATCAGCCTCGCTCAAACCCGCAATATACTCGCTCAACGCCGCGGTGGCCGCGCCCAAATATTCAACCAGCAGCGCGGCATCCTCCACGACGACGGCGCGCGCCTGCTCCGCAGTGTGCCCATAGCCCACTGTATTGCCCAGCTCGCCCAAGTTGAAGCGGGCATCGAACCCCTGACGATGCCACACCTGTGGTTCGCCATTCAGCTGCGCGAGCTGTGCATCCATCTGCCGCCCCGCATGCCACAGCAGCCAGGCGATCGAATTCGTATGCCCACCCGCGTGCGCGTTCAATGCCCCTGTGGGCAGGGTGTTTACAAGGGCTTTCGCTTCGGTGGCGGGTCGGCTTGCGGCTTCACGCAGAACATCGCGGGCATCCATTGCGGCTCCTTCATTCGGGGTAAAAGCGTCTACCACCAGTCTAGATTTCAAAGGGGCAGAGGTACATCTATTTTGAGGCTATTTAAGCTGCGAAACGCAAAGCAACCCGCAGGATGGGATGCACTTTTGCGACTTACCGTGCCGCCCCACACATCATATGCAGACAATATAATCAGTGGAGAATATGTTTTAGGTGGACCGATTTAGGACCTGAGGAGGTAGAGATCGTTGACTATCACTGACAAAATTGCGCCAATTCATCCCGGAGAAGTCCTGCTGAAAGATTTCATTGAAGGGTTTGGGATTACCCAGAATAAGGTGGCGGTGGCAATCGGCGTGCCGCCCCGGCGCATCAATGAGATCGTGCACGGCAAGCGAGGAATCACAGCCGATACAGCTGCGCGCCTTGCCCGATACTTCGGCACGACACCGCAGTTTTGGCTGAACCTGCAAACCGCGTATGAGCTCGATATGGTGGAAGATCTCAAGGGCGAGCAGATAGCGGCAATCCAACCGCTCAAGGTGGCGTAACAGCCAGTACTGCCCTTGTCTATTTTGAGGCACACCAAGGCCAACCGGCGCAATAACGCTCACCGTCTCCGTTCTTTCACAACTAGCTCTGCGCGACGGCCTCCTGGTAGTGCTCGCCCCACGCCCACAGCGCATCGAACAGGGTGCGCATGCTCTGCCCCAGCTCGGTCAGCTTATACTCCACACGCGGCGGCACCTGCTCGTAGACGGTGCGGGTGAGAATTCCGCGAGCCTCAAGCTGGCGCAGATTCTCGGTAAGCACCTTCTGCGAAATATCGCCGAGCGAGCGCTGAAGCTCCTTATACCGCAGGGGCCCGTTGAGCAGATCGCGCACAATAAGGGCACCCCAGCGCGTTGAAATAACCTCCAGCGTGGTTTCGACGGGGCACTGCGGCAATTCGGCATTTTGGTAAAGATACTGGTCCGTCACAATAGTTTCCTTGGGGTAACTGGGGCACGTTAAAGTGCCGTCTTCACAGGTGTTTATCGCGTCGGTAGCGTTGAATACGTCCTAAGAATACAACGTTTATCGCGGAGGAAACATGAAAATCGCAGTCATCGGTGCAAACGGTAAATCCGGTACTCTCGTCGTGCGCGAAGCCGTCGAACGCGGGCATGAAGTTACCGCTATCATGCGGTCCGAACACCCCACCCAGGCGCAGCACACGCTCATCAAGGACGTTTTCGCGCTCACTCGCAGCGACCTGTCTGGGTTCGATGCGGTGGTAGACGCCTTCGGCGCGTGGACTCCCGAGAGCCTGCACCTGCACAAGGATCACCTAGTTCATCTTGCGGATGCGCTCAGCGGCACCCAAACCCGTCTGCTCGTTATCGGCAGCGCCGGTAGCCTCTACCCCGACTCGACCACGGATCAGCGGCTTGTAGACTCGCCCGCCATGCCCGAAGAATTCAAGCCGCTGGCTACTGCGATGGCGCAGGCGTATGATGCGCTGGGCATCCGCGACGATGTTGCCTGGACGTACCTGAGCCCGGCCCTAGTGTTTAACCCTGAGGGTGAGCGCACGGGCGAATACCAGCTGGCAGGCGATGTGCTAACGATGAATGCCGCCGGGCAGAGCGAAATCAGCTATGCAGATTTTGCGGTCGCCGTGCTTGACCTTATTGAGTCGGGGGAGCATCAGTGCGAGCGTGTGAGCGTGGTGTCGCGGTAGCTTACACACTCCCGTTGCTGGGCGTAAAAAGAGCCTTTATGTGAATAAAGCGGGATTTTCAACGCTTTATTCACATAAAGGCTCTTTTTAGGCTGCATAAGATAAGGTAGACGGCCCGCCAGCGCAGCGTCAAAAAACTTCATGTTTTCTTGCAAAACCCAGGAATAAATGCCACACGCCGCCCGTTGAAGTTCACCGGAACACCAGACACAAATTATGAACACCTCAAACTTCACCGGGAGAACACTATGACTACCGCGCGCCTTCACTTCGATATGGTCGTTATCGGCTTCGGCAAAGGCGGCAAAACCCTTGCTGGCGCCTACGCGAAAACCGGCAAGAACGTCGCCCTGATCGAGCAGTCCTCGAACATGTACGGCGGCACCTGCATCAATATCGGGTGCGTGCCCACCAAGGCGCTTGTGCACCGGGCTGACGAATTCCGTGCCAGCGGCGAACACAACGCCGACGCAGCGAACGCCGCCTACGAGAGCGCCGTGATTTTCCGTGACAAACTCACCAGTGCCATGCGCGCGAAGAACCGCGAAATCCTCGAATCGAACGCCACCGCCAAACTCATTGACGGTCACGCACGGTTCCTCTCAGACACCGAGGTCGAGGTCACCGCCGGCGAGGACAAACTGGTCGTCACCGCCGACTGCTTTATCATCAACACCGGTGCCGTGGCGACTATCCCGCCCATCCCGGGCGCCCGCGAATCAAAGCGCGTGCTCACCTCCACCGAACTGCAGAAGCTCACCCCGCGCCCGAAGCGCCTGGGCATTATCGGCGGCGGTCCTATCGGCGTCGAGTTCGCCGGTATTTTCTCCTCCTACGGCACCGAAGTAACCCTGCTTGAAGGCGCCCCCGCGCTTTTCGGGCGTTACGATGACGACGTCGCCCAGGCAGCACGCGAAATTATCGCCGAGCAAGGCATTACCGCCCACGCGGGCGTTCGCGTAGAGACCGTTACCGATAACGCCGACTCCGTGACCGTGAACTACCTGGACTCCGAGGGCGCATCCAAGCACCTTGAGGTGGATTACGTGATGGTCGCAACCGGGCGCAAACCCGCCACCGAGGGGCTGGGGCTTGAGAACACGAGCATCGAAACCACCGAGCACGGCGCAATCGCTGTCGACGAGCACCTGCGCACCACGGCACCGAATATTTTTGCGCTCGGCGACGTCAACGGCGGCCCGCAGTTCACCTACATTTCGCTGGATGACTACCGTGTGGTGCTTTCGCAGCTGCTTGGCGACGGTTCCCGCTCCACGAAGGACCGCCAGGCGGTTGCCGCAACCATCTACATGAACCCGCCGCTCTCGTCCGTTGGCCTGACTGAGCGTGATGCGCTCGCCGCAGGCCACACTATCAAGGTTGCCGCCAAGCCTGTTGCCGCTATCGCCGCCATGCCGCGTGCGAAGACCCTGGAAAATCCGCGCGGCATCATGAAGTTTGTGATTGACGCCGAGACTGACCAGATTCTTGGTGCTCAGCTGTTGGTGGTTGAATCTATGGAGGTTATCAACCTTGTGGCGTTGGCAATGCGCCACAATATTACGGCATCGCAGCTACGTGATGAAATTTACACTCACCCCTCAATTACCGAGGGGCTGAATGAGGTGCTGGCAGTGGCCCAACCTGTGGCCTAGCCCGTAGCCTAAAACCCGTGGGGCGGCGCGCCCAGCCAGTACGCCTACCCGCCCACGCGAGCGCTATTCTGCGGGTGTGGGACCCCGTCCGGCTGTGAGCCGGGGCGGTTTTACGCCCCGCTGGCTGTGTTGTCTTCGTGGTGCTGGCTGCCGCGTCGTCACCCGGTGTATGTAGTAAGGCCCCGGCATGAGGTGAACAGTTGTCCACCGCTGTCAGGGGCCTTTGCTATATTTTCTTTCCGGGGTGTAATCACCATCCCCAAAGATGCAGGTTAGGTCAGGATGTCCTAATATTTAATCGTACGTGCGCGCCGCTGGCACGTCATTCACCAACCATACAAAAGACGGGGGAGTCATCCGTGGCGTTGCCCAAGAAAATTGCACCCTATTCGTACCGAGACCAGGAGCACCAGAACCGCGTGAATTGGCGGGTCGATCCTGCTCGCGTTGCGCTTCTTGTGCACGATATGCAGCGTTATTTCGTGCGCGCCTTTGAGCTGGAACGTGACGGCCAAACCCTCCCAGACGCCCAAATCAACATTGCCATTGCCAATATTCGCCGCCTAGTGGATGCGGCACACGTGGCGAATATCCCGGTCTACTACACCGCCCAGCCGCCCCGCCAGAACCCCGCCGACAGGCGCCTGCTGACCGACTTCTGGGGCGACGGCCTGCAGGACGATGAAAGCGCCCAGATTCTTGACGAGCTCGCCCCCACCGAGGCCGATACTGTGCTCACCAAATGGCGTTACTCAGCCTTCGTGCGCTCCCCGCTCGAAGAACAGCTCAAAGAGCTTGGGCGTGACCAGCTCATCATCAGCGGAGTGTACGCACATATTGGATGCCTCACCACAGCCCTGGAGGCATTCATGCGCGATATTCAGCCGTTCATGGTGGCGGATGCGCTCGCCGACTTCACCGAGGAAGAGCACCGCATGGCCTGCGAATACGCCTCAGGCCGATGCGCCCGCGTGCTAGACACCGCCGAGGCGCTGGAACAGATCACCGCTGACGCCTCTGGCGCGGACGAGGCGCCGGAAACCGGGAAGGCGCGCGCATGAGCTGGGTTATTGTGACCGGCGCGAACGGCGGAATTGGTGCGGCAACCGTACACGAACTCATGAAGAATAACTATTCGGTGTACGCCGCCGATCTGGCGGAGACCCCGCACGAGTCATTCGCCGCCTACAGCGACACCACGTTCCGCTACAGCCCCGTTAATGTGGGTGATGAAGAGTCGGTGCGGGCGCTCGCTGGTGCCGCCGCTGAGATGGGGGAGCCCATTAAAGGTGCCGTGCTCGCGGCGGGGATCGCCCACAGCCAGCCGCTCTTAGACACCTCCTTTGAGGACTGGAAACGGCTGCACGCGGTCAATGCTGACGGCGTTTTCCTGTGCCTGCGTGAGATTGCGCGCGTTATGATTGAGCAGGCACAGGCAACCCCTGAGAACACGCGTTCGCTGGTGACGGTCGCCTCCAACGCGGCCCGCGTGCCCCGCGCTGAATTCGGTGCTTACGGGGCTTCGAAAGCCTCGGCGGTGCGTGTTTCATCCAGTTTTGGGCTGCAGCTGGCGCGCCACGGTATTCGCGTGAACACGGTCTGCCCCGGCACCACCCGCACCCCCATGGTGACTGACGCCTGGGGCGGTGAGGACCTCAGCGCCCTGCCGGTGGCGGGCAGCCCCGAGACTTTCCGCCTGGGAATTCCGCTCGGGCGCATCGCCGACCCCGCCGATATGGCGGCGGTGAATGCGTTCCTCATTAGCGATGCCTCACGGCATATCACCATGCAAAACATTGTTGCCGATGGCGGCGCGACCCTCTAGCAGGCCCGAAAGGCTGTATCATCTGTGAGCACTACCCTGCCCGATTTCATGTTTGCCACCGGCACCCGCGTGATGCGCACCGCCGGTTCCCTCCGTCAGGTCACCCCGCAGCAGGCGCACGCCACCGCCGTTGAGGCCGGTACCGCCGTGGTTGGCCTCATTCCTTTTGACCCTGACGCCCCCGCGCACCTGTTCGTGCCCGAGCACCTGCAGATCGACGACATCCCGGTGCCCGAGCGTGAGGTCACCCTCGCTGAACCAACACGAGTTCAGGGGCGTGAGAACCCCGGGTACCGGCAGGCGGTAGCGACCGCCGTTGAGCGTATGAAAGCGCATCAGCTGGATAAGATTGTGCTCTCTCGCCTGCTGCGGGCCGATTACGCGCCGGGCACCCTCGACTGTGCCGGGGTGTACGACAACCTGCGCGCACAGCAGCCCAACACGTTTGTTTTTAGCGTCAAACTGCCGCAGGGGCATCGCGGGTTGGAACACCCGTACCTGATGGGTGCCTCCCCGGAACTGATTTTCAGTACTGAACCAGACACCGGGGAAGGCAGCGCTTTCAAAACGCACCCGTTGGCGGGCAGCGCCCCGCGCATCGCCAAGCGCGGCAGCACCGAGGATGAGGCTATTGGGCGGCGGCTTATGGCTTCGCCGAAGGACCGTGGCGAACATGCAACCGTTATTGCCAGTATTCGCGCGCAGCTGGAACCTATTACCCGCCAGCTCACTATTCCTGAGGAGCCTTCACTTCTGCAAACCCCGCAGCTGTGGCACCTTGGCACCCCCATCTCGGGTGTGCTCAAGCAGGGTATGACCTGCCTGGACGGTGCGCACGCTATTCACCCCACCCCCGCGATCTGCGGCACCCCCACCGAGGTTGCGCGGCGTATGATTACCGAACTTGAGCCGTTTAGCCGCGACTACTTCGGCGGGCTTGTTGGCTATATGAACGCGGACGGAAGCGGCCAGTGGGCGCTCGTGCTGCGCTGCGCTGAAATTGATGCGCAAACCGCCATCCTCTACGCGGGCGCGGGCATTGTGGCTAAATCAGACCCGGTACTGGAACACACCGAAACCGGCACGAAGCTGCGCAGTTTCGGGCGTGCGCTGGGGATTAATACACTCCCTGAAGCGCCCCCGGCGGCGTAGGGCGCTTCCTCATCATCTTTCACTGCGCCACCCGGTGCGCCAGTATACAGCAGGGGTGGTTAGGCGGTGACGGTGTCAGTCCCCATCCTTATGGCGGGCAGCTGGGAAAAAGTGAGCGGCGCCAGGTTATTGCGCAGCTCAACGGGGGTGGCTACTGGGTGTACGTGCACGCTGTTGGGCACCCCTTCAGTTGCGGTGGCTAGGAGGAATTGTTCGGCAGCGACGTCGCTGCCGTGCGCCGGGTTGGTGCTCTGCGGGCTGTTGTGGGCGGGCTGTTTCTCGGGGTGTAGGGTGAGCGCCGTCCAGGTGATATAGAACGACCGTTCTTCCGTGGTGTCGCTGTTATCCCGTGAGGGCACGGTGAACACTGCGCGCGCGGAGCAGACGGATGCGGCCGTCACCTCTTCGTCAGCTGACTCACGGGATGCCTCGAAAGCCTTCGCTAGCTGGTCTGTTAGGGAGTCGCTGAAAAATACGCGCACCGCCGCCGGGGAGACGCTCAGCCCGTGGCCGGTGGCTTTGAGCACTGCCTCTTTCGCGGTCCATAACGCCACCCCCAGCAGGTTGCGTGCCTCACCGGTGGTTGTCTCATATATTTCACGTTCACGCAGTGACAGCGCCACCCGTGCGAACCCGGGGAATAGGCGGTCTCGACGGGGCTCAAGATCAACCCCGAGCACCTGCGTATCGTCGGGGCAGAACCCGCCCACCGCCAGGGACGAAACCTGCGACATATTGAAGTTCATGCCTTCAATGCGGGGTTTACCGTGCGGCTTGGTGCTGTTGCATAGGGTGCAGGTACGATCCACTTCGATCGTGTGCGCCGCGCTGGAGGCAACCCCCAGTCGGCATGCCGCCATAGAGCGCATGAGCGCCTGGGTGGAGAGGTAGCTGACCGCCCCGACGGGGGTGGGTAATTCGGCGGCGCGGCGTTGTTCAGCCGCACCTAGGTAGCTGAGCCAGCTGACCCGCAGGCCGCTGTACATGGTGCGTGTGGGCAAGGCAAATACCGCCACCTGTGCACCGCCGGAAGTAGAGACAGTGGTGATCATGCTCTATAGTCTACTCCCGCCAGAGGGAAAATATGCAGATATGTGTATGACGAACATGTCACTGTTTGTACCCGCCGGTAGGGTAAAGTCGAGTGCATGAGCGAGATTATTGCGGCTGCTGACGGTTCGGCGCTGGGCAACCCCGGCCCGGCGGGATGGGCCTGGTATATTGACGACAATCACTGGGCGGCTGGGGGCTGGGAGCACGGCACCAACAATATGGGTGAGCTGAAGGCTGTCCTTGACCTGTTCGAGGCGACCGCGCACATGCCCGAACGTAAACTTGTGGTGTACTGCGATAGCCAGTATGTGATTAATTCTCTCACCAAGTGGATGCCCGGCTGGAAGAGCCGCGGCTGGAAAAAAGCCGACGGCAAGCCGGTGTTGAACCGTGAACTGCTGCAAGAGCTGGATGCTGCCACCGCTGGGCGTGACTACCAGCTGGTGTGGGTCAAGGGCCACTCCGGCCACGAACTGAACGAGGCCGCTGATGCGCGCGCAAACGCCGCCGCGCAGGCGTACCAGCAGGGGAACGCACCGGATGCCGGCCCGGGCTTTGGTGCGGCTGCTGGGGCATCTTCAGGGGCCTCCGGCGGGCAGGCTCCGGCTGCGGAGGCCGCGCCTGAGCAGGGCCCCTCGGCAGATGCGCATCTGAGCGTTGAAGAGTTCACGATAGAGCAGGCGCAGCAGGCCCGTGAAGGATTCAACGCCCTCAAACTCAACGGTGTGCTCAAACCCGCCTCTGCTGTTGCTGCCCCCGACCCGCAGGCGGTGGCGGAGCGTAAGGAGAAATTAGCGCAGGCGGCGCAGCGAGCCGAGCGGCACGAGCAGGCCGCTCATGTTCAGAGCCCACAACAGACACAGCAGCAGCAGGCTGCCGCCGACCCTGATGAGGCGCTTGCCGCAGAAGAAGAGCTTGAAGCCAACGGCGCGGCCATGGGCGAGGAGGAAATCGCCGAACTGCTGGACGAGAACCTGGTGTGGATTACCTCTGCTGGCCGCCCGGTTTCGCGAGCCTCCACCATCGAGTACCGTGCCCGCGCGTTTACTCAACGCGGGGAACCAACTCACCGCGTAGTGGAACTGGTGGACACCGCGAATGTGCTGGTGATGGCGGTGGTGGATACCGCGCGCGGTCGGGTGAACCGTTCCAGCCTGTGGCATTATGATGCGCAGGCGGGCTCTTGGCGCCTGCGGTTCAGGCAAGATACCGCCATACCCGGCTAGTTTCACCTGCCAAGCTCAGCCTCATAGGATCCGCTGTGTGCTGCTGGCTAGCAGCCGCCAAAAGTGCGGCGCTGGCCGGTACGTTCGGGCGGGTGAGCCTGCGCCCAGAAGGGGCGGAGCACGGGCCTGCGGGTGCTGGGATGGTAGCAGGTTAAAAGAATGGGGCGGATACATCGTGTACCCGCCCCAAACCGTTAAGATAGACTCACCACATATCTTGAGTTACTTATATCGGTTTATTGAATTGAAATTGCAGAATTCGCTTATTATATTACCCCATAAACATCGAAGCGTTCGACTGCTCGGTATCGGAGTAGTTAACACCGGCGCGTGAAAGCGCTTCGTTGATCTGGGCGATGGACTCTTCCACCTGCCGCTGGGTTGCACGCCACTTATCGAGCACGCCCTGGAAGTTGGTTGAGGCCGAGCCGGTCCAAGAGCTCTGCAAATCCTGCAGGGAAGCAGTCATGCCGTTCACCTCTGCGGTAATGGAAGCGACGTGTGCTTTTGCCTGCGCGCTCTTTGACGCAATGACTTCGGAATCGACAATGAACTGTGCCATGATAGGTTCTCCTTCAGTAGGGTATGTATTGATTGTGCCTCTAGCACCTAATTCCTAAGCGCTTGTTACAAGACTAAAACGAATCAAAAAATATTTTCATGAATTAAAATAAATCTGTGGATAACTTACGTTATCTGGTCGTAAAACCAGCTTATCCACAGAGTAAAACTCAATTTTCAGCCCTGAATACCCCCGCAGACCCCCTCAATATGAAGAAATATGAAGCTTTGCGGGGCTAGCGGCGCCCAGACCACCAGCCCGTGGAACACCCCTGCACATGCGAAAGGGGCGCACGGTTCGGCTCTTACACCGTCACCGTGCGCCCCACATGTACCGCAGCTTCTTTTAGCCAGCGCCCGCCAAAACCGGCAGCGACACCACGAACGTGGCCCCGCCTCCATCAGTCTCTTCAATACGGATATGCCCGTCGTGCTGCTCCACAATTGCGGCCACAATCGACAGGCCCAGACCCGTGCCCCCGGTCTCCCGGGAGCGTGAAGTGTCGGTGCGGTAGAAGCGCTCAAACACGCGCTCACGATCCTCGCCGTGAATACCGGGGCCGTGGTCGCGCACCTCAATAATGGCGCGCGGCACCCCGGGGGCTTCCTGCCGCACACCCACCGCAACTTCAAGAGGCGAACCCTCAGGGGTGTACCGCATGGCGTTGGTGAGCAGGTTCGCCACCACCTGACGCATCCGCGGCTCATCACCGACCACCGGTGCGGAGCAGGGCGCCACATCGTCGGTCAGGCCCACCAGGGTAATCTCACGGTCGGGGGAGGTGGCGAAGGCATCGTTGGTGGCGTCCACCGCCAGGTGGAACATATCAAACGGGGCCAGCTTCGATTCTCGGCGCTCATCAATGCGGGCCAGCGTCAGCAGATCCTCCACCAGCTGCCCCATACGTTTAGACTCCGCCTCAATACGGCCCATAGCGGTGGCCACGGCGTCCTCATTCGGCAACGCCCCCTGCCGGTACAGTTCGGAGTACCCGCGAATACTCACCAGGGGGGTGCGTAGCTCGTGGGATGCATCGCCCACGAACTGGCGCATCTTCGCCTCAGATTTTGCCTGCGCATTGAACGAGGTCTCGATCTGGGCGAGCATGGTGTTCAGCGACGTGGCAAGACTGCCAATCTCATTGCCGGGATTGTAGTCCTCAATACGCTGGGACAGATCCCCTTTAGCGATCTTCGCCGCCGTCTGCTCCACGCGCGCCAGCGGCTCGAAAGTGCGGGTGACAATCACCCACGTCATTGCAATAGCCGAGGCGAGCGTGGCCAGCCCGAACGCGAAGGTGAGCACGCCTACGAGAGCAACCACCTGGTTGGTTTGCTCCAGGGGTAAGGCAACCACCATGGAGGTGGCGTGCACCCCGTTCACGCTGGTGTCGTTATTAAGCGTCATCGGCAGCAGACGCCAGTCTTTCGACCCTTCCACCGAGTTAACAGTAGTGCCGACCCCGTTATTTTTGCGCACTTTATCGGCTGTCCAGCCGGTTACTTGCGGCTCGTCCCGGGAGCTCGTATCCGGGCTGAGCGCGTACAGGGTGTTGCCGTGCTCATCCAGCAGGTACACATGGTACGAACCGAGCGTGGCCTCCTGCACGGGATGCTGGCTATTGTTCGAGACAAGGGAAAGCAGGTTCGCCGAGTTCGCCTTCATCTCGTCGTCCAGCTGATGCACCATCTGTGCACGCAACGCCGAAATTGCCACAAGGGAGGTCACAACGATCGCCAAAGCAATCAGCGCAGAGGTCACCAGCACCAGCTGCGTGCGCAGCGACAGCGTGAACGGTATACGCTCAAGGGGTCTGCGCCCCATGTGCTTCTGCGTGGAGGCGTTCTGTTGAGCCGCCTCCGGGGCCTCCGGGGGCTGCTGTGCGGGTTCGCGGTTGAACAGTTTAATAGGTACCGCCCCTAGCTGCGGGAACCACGAACCATGTACCCTACGCCGCGTTTGGTGTGGATCAGGGGTTCGTGGCCCTCACGGTTGTTGTCGATCTTGCGGCGCAGGTACGAGATATACGACTCCACAATGGACGAGTCGCCGTTAAAATCGTACTCCCACACGTGGTCGAGGATCTGCGCCTTCGACAGCACCCGGTTTGCGTTGAGCATTAGGTAGTGCAGCAGATTGAACTCGGTGGGGGAGAGGTCAATCTCCTCCTCGCCAAGGAACACCTCATGGGTGTCGGTATTCAGGCTCAGATCATCCACCCGCAAAATAGCAGTATCTTCCTCCTGCAGCGAGCGGGAACGGCGCAGGATGGCTCGGATACGGGCGATCACCTCATCCAGCGAGAACGGCTTAGTCACGTAGTCGTCACCGCCTGCTGAGAGACCAGCAACTTTATCTTCGGTGGCGTCTTTCGCGGTCAAGAACAGCACAGGGTAGGTGCGTCCGCCTTCACGCAGGCGGCGCGTCACATCAAACCCGTCCATGCCCGGCATCATCACGTCAAGCACAATCAGGTCGGGCTGTTCCTGCTCGGCCTTCTCAATGGCCTCGCGTCCGTTTCCGGCGGTCACCACTTCAAACCCGGCAAAACGCAGGGAGGTGGCGAGTAGTTCAAGAATGTTGAACTCGTCATCAACGACGAGCAGCTTAGCTTCAGCAGACATGTTCACTCTTTTCTGACGTATATATGTGGTTGCGCGGCCGGAAGGCCCTCTAACTTGACTTACGCCGAAGAACCGCAAGGAGGAGGGCAAGCATTAGCGCGATGAAAGCGACGGGGAACAGCACCAGGGGAACCTGGCTCATAACGGCGGGAGGATGAGCATCCACCCACTTGAGTACTAGCATCGCCACCCCCGAAAGGGTGCACAGCAGTGCGAGGATGCCGCCACCGGCTCCCAACCAGCGGATAGCGCGGGTGTAGGGGAGCTCATTGGCTACTTCAAGAGGCGTTTCTCGTTCGCTAGTCATGGCATAACCGTAGCAGGTTTAGGCCCCTTTAACGGGGTGGAAATACTAATATTGCGGCGTTGTGGACGGTATTCACATCTTTTTTGCAGGTTCCCTTCGGAGGTTTGCCAGCCCGATAGCGCGCATACCGTATTCTCTGCGAGGAATAAGAGGTTGCATCAGGGCAGAAAAATGGCGGAAAACCGCGCCATAATGGCACCCCGGCGCGAACCGTGAACGTAAGAGGTCAAGGCAGGCCGCTCCGCCCTCCCAGCGAACCTTAAGAATGCTTTAATAGTGGTATGTCTGAACAGGTGATTGACCAGAACCCGACCGAAACCGCCAGCTTTGACCCGTTTGCCGACCACACATACGAGCAGGTTGGTGAACCCACCCTTGGGCAGCCGCATAAGCGCCGCCGCACCAGCCGTGTGGACACGGTCTTGGCGCAGGCCAAAGACGTAGCATTGGCCGGTATTGAGCAGATCGCCCCCAAAAACACCATTGGCCTGCTGCACCATTTGCGCGGTGAAGAGGATCGTTTGACCACCCACCTGTTTGAGTGCACCCTGCCCGGTTACCGGGGGTGGTTCTGGTTCGCCACATTAGCGCGGGCGCCACGTTCGAAAGTGGCGACCGTATGCGAGGTTGGTCTGCTGCCCGGCGATGACGCACTGCTAGCCCCCGACTGGGTTCCGTGGGCGCAGCGCCTTCAGGAGCTGCCTGATACCGCCGATATTGACGAGGCGCTCGCTGCGGACCCTGAGGATGTGTACGAGGACGAGGAACCTCAATTCGACGCTGATACTGAGACACCCGAAACCGGCGGCAAGAGCCGCAAGGCGCGCCGTAGCGCCCGAAAAGCACAGAACCGGAAGAACCTGAACCGGCAGCGAGCAGGCGGGCAGAAAGCACCCCAGGGGGATTCCGCTCCGCAGCAGGACGCCCCGCAGAAGAACGGCGGACGTAAGGGCTCCGGGCGGGGATCGGGCGGGCGCAAACGCGCAAAAACCTCCGCCGCACGTAACTCTGAGGGCTAGACTGCGTGGCGATACAGGCCCGCCAGGTGTACCTGGCGGGACGTTCGCTTCGGGCGACGCGCCGCGCAATCCGTGGCGAAACACGCTAAAAAGGTACATAATAGTTACTCAGAAGAGCATCATAACTAAGGCTAGGTTGTCCTAGTCGGCAGGGAAAAGGGATACAGGCGGCATGACCGATCTTATTGACACTACCGAAATGTACCTGCGCACCATCCTTGAGCTTGAGGAAGAGGGCATTACCCCCATGCGTGCGCGCATCGCCGAACGTCTGGAGCACTCCGGGCCGACTGTTTCGCAGACTGTTGCCCGTATGGAGAAGCACGGGCTGCTCAGTGTTGAGCCTGACCGCCACTTGGCGCTCACCGATGCTGGCCGTAAGAAAGCGGTCGAGGTGATGCGTAAGCACCGCCTGGCGGAGCGCCTGCTCTCCGATGTGATTGGGCTGGACATTGAGTATGTGCACGATGAAGCGTGCCGCTGGGAACACGTGATGAGCGACCATGTGGAAAAACGCATCCTGGCGATGCTCAATAACCCCAAGTTCTCACCGTACGGAAATGCGATTCCCGGTCTTGAAGAGCTGGGCGTGGAAAGTGAGCACAACGACGAACGGACTGTGCCCATGTCGATTGCGGCCCGTGACTCGGGGCCGGAAGACCGGTTTACTGTCTCCCGGTTCCCAGAGTCGATTCAGACCGATATTGAGCTTCTCAAGCTTTTGGCGGACGCCGGTATCTCATTCGGTGCCAGCGTGTCGGTTATCGCCGGTAAAGACGACGACGTGATTGTGCGTGCAGATGGGGAGGAGACCTCCCTGTCGCTCGATGAGGACGTTGCCAACGCTATTGTGGTGAAGCGTTCGTAGCGCGGTGCCGCCGGATGCGGGGCGGTGTGGCCGTTAACTGGCCGCACCGCCCCGCATTATTTGTTAAGCTCTTCCCTAAAGGGCAACGTTTCTTGAGGGTCACCTGAGCCTTTTTAGCCCGAAGCCAAATTTTTTTATATTCATCGGCAGGTGCGCCCTCACCGGCCGCCTGTTTCCTATGGGATACGTGGTTTCACCTGGGATTATGCCTGTTTGTTATCGGAAAAATATTTAAGAGATAAAGCACACCTGTGTTTTTCTTAAGAAAATTTATGCACGCATCGGTTTGCCTGTTTCTTGGTCCCCTGAATCTATCGAATTCCCTTGTCAGAGAAGGGTATGCAGGGGGTGGCGGGGGCCGCTTGAGGGGCTGCTGTGGGCCATGATTTGCGTATATAAACCGTAGCTTTTTGAGAAAAAACTCAGATTGGGATGTGACAGCTGGGAGTTTTCTGTGTATTCTCGTATCTGTGTCCAAATCCTAATCGTAAGAGGGCACCACGGAGCGGATCCGCTTAGTCCTGCCGCCGCAACGTGAAACATCTACCCATAATGGCAGGAGCGGGGGAACCAATTTTTGGCTCCCTTATAGGGGGCCTAGGGGCTAAGCTACTTCGGTAGCCGGGTGAATCCATACCCGAGTCCGACAGCTCACCTCGTGAAGCAATGGAGGAAACATACACAATGGCTAAGAAGATCGTTCGTAACGCAGGTATCGTGGCATTCGCTGGTGCAGCTCTGGTGGGTTCCACCGTTCCCGCTAACGCATTCGCACAGGTTCCTGCAGCAGCAGACCTGAGCTACGATTACAACAACTACGAGACTGATTACACCAGCTACCAGACCGGTGCTACCAACTACGTTGCACCCCAGGCTGAGTACCAGACCGAGTACGTTGCACCCACCCCGAGCTTCGGTCAGCAGCAGACCACCAACACCAGCTCCACCACCCCCTCCGCTCCTGTGCAGACCGCAACCGGTGGCCACGAGGGCGTTGTAGCAACCGCTAAGACCGGCATCGGTGGCGGCTACGTTTGGGGCGGCCGCAGCTTCGGTGCATGGGACTGCTCCGGCTTCGTATCCTACGTTTACGCACAGCACGGCGTGAAGCTGACCCCCTACACCTTCGCTATGAAGAACGAACTGCGTGCAACCGCTAACCCCCAGCCCGGCGACATCGTCTTCCAGAACGGCTACAACCACGTGGGCATCTACGTTGGTAACGGCATGATGATCTCCGCTCTGAACCCGAGCCAGGGCACCCAGCTGCACCCGGTTTCCTGGATGTCGGTTGACGGTTACTACACCGCATTCTAATCTCGACTCCAGAGATATTTAGACTCGGAGGAAGGCACCCCCAACGGGGTGCCTTCCCCATGTTAAACCGCGCATCACGCGCTGACCCCGAATACACTGGTCGGGGCTACACGCGGGGCACGGGGCGTACCGAAGGGTAGCGGACGCCCGGTAGAATAATGAACATGCAGTACCAAAGCCCCAAAAGTAGCTCCGATCAGGAATTCACCTACCTGGCCGTCGGCATGGTCGCTGGCGCCATACCAGGCATTATTATCGGCCTGCTGCTGGCTATTCCTCTTGGCAACCCCGCCATGTGGGTCTCTATCACCGGCGGGATTGGCATCGTGATTGGCATGGTCACCGGTAAATTCATCTACCGCAAGAAATACAGTAACCAGCCTCAAAGCCCTTCTGAGAGCCCGCAGCACCCCAACGATAAAAAGCAGTAAGGCGGGCGCGCTCCTATCTATATGGGCCGTGCTAGCACTACGTGAGCGCTTTAGAAGAGGGCTTTTAGGTGTAGCTCTCTAGCTCAGCGGCCATATTCGCCCGAGCCGCCGCATCCCACAGCGAATGCCCCGCCGCAGAGGCAAAAATACGGTCTCTGCCTAAGAACTCCCGTAAAAACCCTGACCTTCCCTGCGCAAACGCCTGCGGCCCGTAGTGGCTGTACTCCGTGCGTACACCCGCAATGTAACGGCCATACCGGGCGGTTTCTGCTGCGAGAATCGCAAGGTCGGCATCCAAGAAAAAATCGGCATCGGCGCGGGTGAGCACACCACCGGTCAACCCGGCAAGCTCTTCAGGCACCCGGTGGGAGGCGGTGAACTCCACCAGCTGTGCGGCGGCGGTAACCTCCGCAGCGGTCAGAACACCGGTTCTGGTGAGAGGCATAAGATTGGTACGTACCAATTCGGCGCTGGCGGCCTCATCCTGGCCGGGCTGCGCCTCATACACGGCATCATGGAACCACGCCGCAAAAAGTACAGTGCGCGGCACCGGTTGGGGGGAGTACAAAAGGGTAAGAGCGGCGAGCATCTCCGAAAGATGAACACTATTGTGATAGGCACGATGCGGCTGCTCCCACCGCTCAAGCAGATCAGCGCCCACAGCGGAAGCACCGGGCGCGAGCGCCTCCCAGGCGCGCAGAAGACGCGGACGGATCTTACTGGGCCGTTCTTTGAGCGGAACCCGCAGCCCGCTGCGGATGAGTATGCGAGTTAGTTGGGTGCCGGTTACTTCCTGCGCCCCAGCGTTTACGAGGGCGGCGTAGCGGTGCTGCGGCACGTCGTAGTGGTCGGCGTCGAAGGCGCGCGGGCTGATCTCGTGGGCGGCCGCGAAGTCATGCAGTTCCTTCAGGCTGGTGTCTGAGATAAGGTGCGAGAAGAAAGTGCCGTGTGCCGGCCAGAGGGGCGGGTCAATGAAAATACTCACCTACCTATTGTAGTGAGCGTGACGCGCCGGGGCCCGGGTGGAAAACTGCCGTGATGTTGCCGCTATAATAGAGAACGTTGCCCCCGTAGCTCAGGGGATAGAGCACTTCTCTCCTAAAGAAGGTGTCGGACGTTCGAATCGTCTCGGGGGCACAGTTACAGAACCCGCTTGATGCGGCTTCCTCACGGAGGCGCATCAAGCGGGTTTTATTTTATCTGCGGGGCGCCGTTGCCCGTGTTGAGGGCGTAGAACATAAAGGTTCCATAACATTTTGCCGCAAATCCTGAAGTAGGCAGCCCTATGCGCTTATTCTGAAAGTGACCGATAAACACCCATACATATTTAAGAGAGGCAATGATGTCTTCTATTTTTACCCGCAGAAATGCATTGTTCGTGTTCGGAACCGGAGCCGGTGTGGCACTACTGAGCGCGTGCGGTGGTAATTCCACCGCTGAAAGCTCCGGGTCGGGGAGCGCATCGTCGTCTGATGTATCGCCGAGTGCCTCTTCAAGTTCAAGCTCTTCATCGTCGAGTTCAGCCTCGGCAAGTTCCTCGTCAGCTTCTGCCTCATCAAGCTCAGAATCCTCATCATCGCAGTCTGGTGCAACTGATATTGATATGAGCGGCAGCTATGGCGGAAAAATCGATTTTGAGTCCGTTCTGGAATACGAGAAATCCGGTACATATGAGCCTGCTACGAAGGAGCATCCGGCAAAAAATGTTCCTAAACCCAAGAAACCTGCCGGTGCGGATGAGAAGTCGCTCAAGGGCCTCTATTTGAGCATCGCGTTTGCGGTTGCCGCAACGCAATACGCCTATAACACGGGGGATTACTCCCTGCTGGAGCAAAGCTCTATGTCGGAACCAGAACGCAATTACTTCTTGAGGGAAGAGAAAGAACGACTCGATAAAACCCGCGAAGGTACATACTGGCCAGATAACGTTACGATCGACTATACGCTCACCGAAGAGAGTCCCCGGCTTGAAGGCGATGGCAAATACAAATGGGATCGTAAATTTATCGTTGAATACGGTAAATTCGAGGTTATTGACGGTAAAGTTGAGTACCAATCAGACGATGACCATGACATGATATATCGCGATATCTTTAAAGGTAATTTGACGGCACAGTATATTAACGGAGCTTGGATAACCAGCGCGGTTGCCAATCAACCGAAGTATTAAGAGCTAAAACGTAAGTGGTCTTGCCTCTGTAGAGGTATTTATCTCCGAAGGACTCTGTTTATCCTTTCGGACTACCTAATGTGCGTGCTGTACTGCTCTATACTCCTGTGCGACGAGTATTGCTAATGATGACGGGAACTTTTGCGTGGTGCCGCTATAGCGGGGCATACTGCCGGTGGCTTAGGTCTGTCAAAGACTTCTCTTCCGGGGCGGGTGCTGAATGCCCGCCATGTGTTGAGGTGCGGTATCCGCCCGGTGCGGTCTCTCATAGCGGAGGCTGCACCGGGCGGTTTCGCCTGAGGAGCTGGGCGGGACAGCAGGTAGAACCTCGAAAACATGAAGGTTACTGCTGAGCTTTAAAGTTAATGGTTTATCGTTAGGCTCAGAGAGGAGAGTAATAATGTCTTCCATTTTTAACCGTCGTGCAGCATTGGGCGTACTAGGCGCAAGCGCTGGTGCCTTTGTACTGGCGGCATGCGATGCCAACCGGTCCGTTTCAAAAGGGTCATCTTCCTCATCAAGCGAACCCTCAGAGACTAGCCCGTCCGCATCGTCTGCTACCGCGCAGACCGATATAGATATGAGCGGCGACTATAAGGGAAAGATTAACTTCGAGTCCGTTTTAGAGTATAAGAAGTCGGGCACCTACGAACCTGCCACGGAGGAACATGCGGCGCGAAACGTGCCCCAGCCTAAGAAACCGGAGGATGCCAACGATAAATCTTTGAAAGGTCTCTTCCTGAGTGTCGCGTTTGCGGCGGCAGCCACCCAGTACGCCTACAACACTGGGGACTACTCCCTGGCGGAGGAGAGCGCCCTATCAGAGTCGGAACGCGACAACTACAAAGGGCTTGAGAAGGTGCGGCTTAAGAAAATCCGTGAAGGCAACTACTGGCCGGATAACGTCACCATTGAATACGAGATTACCGAGCCGCAACCATTGCAAGAAGACGACCGGTATCTGTGGTCCCGTACTTTCAAGATTACATACGGCAAGTTTGAGGTGGAAGACGGCCGGGTAATCTACCCCAAGAGCGGTAAAGGAACCGTTGCAGCCGAAGAGTTTATTGGCCTGGTATCCGCGCAGTATGTGAACGGGGCGTGGGAGATTAGCTCACACGATAACCGCCGCAAAGAGTAATGTGGCTTCGGCTCAAACGATTAACGGGTACGCAGGGGGATTGGTTGTTCCGCGGATGGCGGGTGCCTTCTGGCAGCGTGTCGGACGTAAATTCTACTGCCTCGTGCAGGCTGGAAGGAGATGCGGCGCTACTCGGTGGGCGGCCCACCCGCAATAAAAGCAGCAACCGCCCGCTTGAACGCCCGCACACCACGGTATGCCAGGCTCAGAAGCGAGAGCACCAGAAGAGCCCAGCCCAGAGGCAGAAGCACCACAAGTGCACCCGGCTGATGCGCTGGGTCAGCCAATGCCGCATCCACCGCAAAAATTGTGGCCGTAAACACCGCACTGTACACCAGCGGAAGCGCCGTCAATAACACCTGAAGCGGCTTTTTCGCCGTCGCCGCCCACGACAGGCCCGCCACAGACAACCCGAAAAACACTGCAAACGCCAAACCCACTGAACGGTGCGCATACGTGTAAGGCCCCAGGGCGTCACCCGCGGGGGAGGAAGAAAGCCCGTGTGCGAACGACCCCAGCGCATCCGTACTCAGGGCCAGTGACAGCTCGGGAACGGGGGCACCCGCCAGCCTGCCGTAGCCGGGAAGCACCCACGCGAAAAGGTACACGCCCATGAGCAGGGAAATAGCGACCGCAACGTGGAGGAAAACATGTGAACCCCGCCCGGTCGCTTTATCGTGGGCGGCGCGTTCCTCCATAAACTGCCGAAGCTCACGGGTTTCGCTATGCTGCGGGTCGGGGGTGCCGCCCCCTGGAGTGTGAGCGGCCTTCGTGTTCGCGCCGTAGCGGCGCTTCTTCTGACCTTGTGATAGACCCATACCTTCCATTATGGCGCAGAGCGGTTGGGTGCGTCAGCGTGGGGGTGTTATAGGGCGCTATGGAAGTATACGCGGGGCGGACGTCTCAGGGACGGGTAGCTGCCGTGCGATAGCGCTCGTTGGCTGACGCCCCCATATAAGGGAAGGCCGTGGTGTAGTGGGGGTTAGGGGGTTACAGCTTGGTCAGGTCGATCTTGCCCATGTGCAGGATCTTATCGCGTGTGGCGGCATCAGCCATGAGCTCGGCGATGTTGTGGGGGACGACCTGCCACGAGACGCCCCAGCGGTCGATGCACCAGCCGCAGCGCTCGGCCTCGGGTACGGCGGAGAGTCCCGCCCAGTAGCGGTCGATCTCTTCCTGGTCGCGGCAGGAGACAATCATGGAGACTCCGGGCGTGAAGGTGAAATCGTGGAAGGTCCCAGAGTCCGTGGCTGCCATCCAGGTGCCGCGCAGGGTAAAGTCGGTGAACATGACCGTACCCGCATCCAGCGGTCCGCCTTCCTCGTAACGGTACAGAGCACCGCGGTGGGCGTTATCAAACAGGGCGATCCAAGCGTCTGTGGCTTCCTCGGCATTAGCGTGATTAGTACCGCCGAACATGAAGGATGGGATAACAAAGGGGCGCGGATCGCCGTCCGGGTCGGTGAGCATGAGCTGCCAGGTCATGCCGAAACGGTCACGAACCCAAGCGTAGCGCGGGGAGAAGGGGTACTCACCCAGCTCCATGAGTACGCCGCCGGTACTGAGCCGCTCATAGAGCTCATCAAGGTAGTCTCGGGCCTGTTCCTCGCCACCGAATAAGAGAGGATCAAAGTTCAGGATGCAGCTGATCGACGGGTTCGGGGCGTACTGGTTACCGCCGTTGATGAGCGAGAGCTTGAAACCGTGGATGCTGACCGTTGCCGCGATCCCGGGCGCCTGCTCGATCACGGATGCATCGCGAAAAACATTGGCGTAGAACTGTGCTGCTTCGTCGGCGGTGCCGTCGCACCAAATAGCGGGAGTGATGACCTGATCCATGCGGTCATCGTAACATGGGTGCACCGCGCGGTAGGGTACCGCTAAGAGCGAATTATGTGCGGCAAACGAGCGCGACGGGTGGGAGCGAGAGGACAAATACGGTAGCATGGAATATCGAACGTGTATTCTAGGCAGCGAGGTAGACCATGAGCGAACCCACCAACTCCGCATCCGGCGTTGAGCCTGCCGCAGATACCCTCTTTGCCGATCTCGAAAACACGCAGCCGCCTTACGACCCCGAATATGATGCCCATATTCCGCCGGAAGATAGTTCCGCACCGGAAGAAGACCCCTTCGCCCACGAATCTTTTATGCCAAAGCTCAACCCTGAAGCGGTGACCTCCCAAACTGTCACCGCCCACGAGGATGCACTCGGCGAGTTCATGCCGCCCGCCTACCGAGTGGGCGGGTACGGAAGCGAGTACAACCCCGAAGACCCTTACGGGGAGCGCACCTATTCGCTGAGCACCATCGACCCCGCAACCCTGATCGACGGGCTTAACGACCGGCAGCGCGAGGCTGTTTTACACGCCGGCTCACCCCTGCTGATCGTTGCCGGAGCCGGGTCTGGCAAAACCCGCGTGCTGACGCACCGCATCGCCCATCTGCTCGCAACCGGTCGGGCAACTCCCGGGCAGATTCTCGCCATCACCTTCACGAACAAGGCTGCGGCGGAAATGCGTGAGCGCATCCAAGCGTTGATCGGCCCGCGTGCGCAGCACATGTGGATTTCCACCTTCCATAGTTTCTGCGTGCGCGTGCTGCGCCGAGAAGCCAAGGCACTCGGGCTCAAATCGACCTTCACGATCTACGATTCGGCGGATTCGCAGCGCCTGCTCACGCTCATTATCAAAGAGCTGAACCTTGACACCAAAAAGTTTGCCCCCAAGGCCGTAGGGCACAGGATTTCCGCCCTCAAAAACGAGCTGGTGAGCGCCGAAGAATACAGCGCGGCAGCGGCGAATAACCCGTGGGAAAAGACTATCGCGCAGATTTACACCGTCTACACTCAGCGCCTTCGCGCCGCGAACTCCCTCGACTTTGACGACCTCATCGGCAAAACCGTGTTTTTGCTCAAGAAATTCCCCGAAATCGCAAACTATTATCGCCGCAAATTCCGGCATATTCTGGTGGACGAATATCAAGACACCAACCACGCCCAGTATGCGCTCGTGCGGGAGTTAGTGGGGGCGCATCCGCAGGGAAACACTCGCGAGCAGGGGCCGTACCCGGATGCTCCGCCGCCCGGCGAACTGACCGTCGTGGGCGACTCAGACCAGTCGATTTACGCCTTCCGCGGCGCCGACATTCGCAATATTACGGATTTTGAGAGCGACTACCCCAATGCGCACATTATTCTGCTGGAACAGAACTACCGTTCCACGCAGAACATTCTCTCCGCCGCGAACGCCGTGATTGAACGCAACCCCAACCGCCGCCCCAAGAAGCTGTGGACGGCATCGGGGGAGGGCACAAAAATCGTGGGGTACGTCGCCGAATCCGAACATGCGGAGGCGCGCTATATCGCCCAAGAAATAGACCGGCTTGCCGACGAGCACGGCATCAAACCCTCGGATGTGGCGATTTTCTACCGCACCAACGCCCAATCCCGCGCCCTTGAAGAACTGCTGATGCGCGCCGGACTGCCGTACCGCGTGGTCGGCGGCACCCGGTTCTATGAGCGCAAAGAAATTAAGGATGCGCTCGCCTACCTGCGTGCCCTCTCAAACCCGGATGACGACGTGAGTGTGCGGCGTATTCTCAACGAACCTAAGCGCGGTATCGGTGCGAAATCTGAGACCGTGGTTGCCGATTATGCTTCAGCACAGCGAATTTCTTTCTTCGCCGCCGCCCGTGCCGCTGCCGCCGAGCCGGGGAGCGTGCCGGGTTTGGGCGCTGCCGCCGTGAAAAAGTATGCTCAGTTCGTCAAGCTCATGGACGACCTCGCCCAGATTGCGCGCACCGAATCAGCCGCCACAACCCTAGAAGCGGTGCTCGAACAGTCCGGCTATCTCGCCGCCCTGCGCGAATCTAAGGATATTCAGGACGAATCCCGGGTGGAAAACCTCTCGGAGCTGCTGGATGCGATGGTCGAGTTTGAGGCGGAGAACCCCGGCGCGGACTTAGAACAGTTTTTAGAGCATGTCTCGCTGGTGGCAGATGCCGACTCGATTCCGTCCCGAGGCGCCTCCGCCGACGGTCAGACCCCGTCCGCCGCGCAGATTGCCGCCGAGGCCGCAGAAGCGAAGGCACAGGGCATGATTACCCTGATGACCCTGCACACCGCCAAAGGCCTGGAGTTCCCGGTTGTTTTCCTGACCGGACTGGAACACGGGCTGTTTCCGCATCAGCGGGCACTGACCGACGAGGGCGAGATGAGCGAGGAACGCCGCCTCGCCTACGTGGGGCTCACGCGCGCGATGCAGCGGCTCTATATCACCCGCTCCGAGACCCGCACGATGTGGGGTAAGAGCCAGTTCAACCCGCCGTCCCCCTTCCTGGAAGAGATTCCTGAGGAGCTGATCGAGTGGCGCCGCCTGGGCGGATTTGCCGGGTTTGGTGCCTCCGGGATGGGCGCATACGCCAACGGCGCCAGCGGGTATGGAGGCTACGGGCAGGGCGGCTATCGCGGGGCGAGCGGATACAGCTCCGGCGGTGGGCGCAATGCTGATGGGTGCGGGTTAGACGGGCGCAGCACGGGCGGCTACGGCACGGGATACGATGAATCCCGCTCCCGTGCGAACCGTGAGCCATCAACCGCTGAGGTCAATGGTTCGGCAAGCTACGGTTTGGCGGCTGCAGCCAGCGCATCCGGAGCGGTGCGCAACCGATCACGGGTGCATCAAGGCAAGGAAATTCCGCAGCTGAAGGTGGGCGATACGGTGCGCCATAAATCCTTCGGCGAGGGCCGGGTTCTTGCTCTGGAAGGCACCGGCGATAAGACCGTGGCGAAGGTGCGTTTTGCCTCTGAGGAGAAGCGTCTGCTGCTGCGGTACGCGCCGATTGAGAAGGTCTAGCCAAAACCCAACACACCGAATAGTGATGCCCATTACAAAAATAGCGTGTGTGTTGTCTGATAAGTACACCCTCAACCAAATATCCGATAGAGTAGAACCGAGAGAAATTTAGAGCGTGACAGCGCGCCCTCTCAGGGGCGTAAAACACGTCGAATAGTAACTCACCAGACCAAGCCGCCGCACCCTAAAACGGCGGCACCACTTCGACGAAGAAGGACACCTGTGGACCTTTTCGAATACCAGGCGCGCGATCTCTTCGCAAAGCACGGTGTACCCGTGCTCAAGGGCATTGTTGCGACCACTCCCGAAGAAGCAAAGGCAGCAGCTGAGGAAATCGGCGGCCTGACCGTCATTAAGGCTCAGGTTAAGACCGGCGGCCGCGGTAAGGCTGGCGGCGTGAAGCTCGCTAAAAACCCTGACGAGGCATACGAGCACGCTCAGCAGATTCTTGGTATGGATATCAAGGGTCATACCGTTCACCGCGTGCTGGTCGCACAGGGTGCTGACATTGCTGAAGAATACTATTTCTCGATTCTGCTTGACCGCGCAAACCGCTCGTACCTTGCCATGTGCTCGGTAGAGGGCGGCATGGAAATTGAGCAGCTCGCCGCTGAACGACCCGAGGCTCTCGCCAAGGTTGAGGTAGACCCGCTGGTGGGCATCGACTCCGCCAAAGCACAGGAGATCGTTGAGGCCGCCGGGTTCTCCGCTGAACTGCAGCCCAAGGTGGTTGAGGTTCTCGTGAAGCTGGGCGATGTCTTCAAGAAGGAAGACGCAACCCTCGTTGAGGTTAACCCCCTCGTGCAGACCCCCGAAGGCGATATTCTGGCTCTTGACGGCAAGGTCTCTCTCGACGATAACGCGGAATTCCGCCAGCCCGATCACGTGGCGCTTGTCGATAAATCCGCCGAAAACCCGCTGGAAGCTAAAGCTAAGCAGCACGACCTGAACTATGTGAAACTCGACGGTGAAGTTGGCGTTGTCGGCAACGGCGCCGGTCTGGTGATGTCTACCCTGGACGTGGTGGCATACGCTGGCGAAAAGCACGGCAACGTGAAGCCCGCCAACTTCCTCGATATCGGTGGCGGCGCATCCGCTGAGGTTATGGCTGCGGGCCTTGAGATTATTCTGGGCGATGAGCAGGTTAAGAGCGTTTTCGTGAACGTCTTCGGCGGTATCACCTCGTGCGATGCCGTGGCTGAGGGCATCGTGAAGGCGCTTGAGATTCTGGGCGATTCCGCAACTAAGCCGCTTGTGGTGCGGCTGGACGGCAACAACGTGGAGGAAGGCCGCCGCATCCTCTCTGAGGCAAATCACCCGCTCGTGGTGCAGGCAACCACCATGGATTCAGGCGCCGATAAGGCAGCAGAGCTCGCTAACAAGGCGTAATCGCCACCGAAGGATTTATAGGAAAAACTATGTCTATCTTTGTGAACAAAGACTCTAAGGTCATCGTTCAGGGCATCACCGGCGGCGAAGGCACCAAGCACACCGCTCGTATGCTCGCAGCCGGCACGAACATTGTGGGCGGCGTGAACGCCCGAAAGGCTGGCACCACCGTTACCCACAAGGCAAAGGACGGCTCCGATGTTGAGCTGAAGGTTTTCGGTACTGTTGCCGAGGCTATTGCCGAAACCGGTGCGGACGTTTCGATTGTTTTCGTGCCGCCCGCCTTCACCAAGGCTGCCGTGCTTGAGGCTATTGAGGCTAAGATCGGTCTGGTCGTCGTCATTACTGAGGGCGTTCCGGTGCAGGATACCGCCGAGTTCTGGGCTGCCGCGAAGGCTTCGGTGGACGAGAACGGCAAGCAGATTACCCGCATTATTGGGCCGAACTGCCCCGGCATTATCACCCCTGAGGAGTGCCTGGTTGGTATTACCCCGGCGAATATCACCGGCAAGGGCAAGATCGGTCTTGTCTCCAAGTCTGGTACCCTCACTTACCAGATGATGTTCGAGCTCGCCGACATTGGGTTCACCACCGCTATCGGTATTGGCGGCGACCCGATTATCGGCACCACCCATATTGATGCTCTGGAGGCTTTCGAGGCTGACCCGGAGACTGAGGGCATTGTGATGATTGGTGAGATTGGTGGCGACGCGGAGGAGCGTGCCGCCGAGTACATCAAGGCGAACGTCACCAAGCCTGTGGTCGGTTACGTGGCTGGTTTCACCGCTCCTGAGGGCAAGACCATGGGCCACGCGGGTGCGATCGTTTCGGGTTCTTCGGGTACCGCTCAGGCGAAGAAAGAGGCCCTGGAGGCTGCTGGCGTGAAGGTCGGCAAGACCCCTTCCGAGGCCGCTAATCTGATGCGCGAAATCTTCGCCAACAAGTAGCATCCCGCCCGGTTCGGGCAGCTAATAAGACCCCCGGCGGTGCGAG
>ERZ772997.111-NODE-111-length-35447-cov-62.7876_pt1 | contig 35447 bp, 29 predicted proteins | sample MGYA00511127_ERZ772997 | MGnify/ENA primary metagenome ERZ772997 (study PRJEB29015, sample SAMEA2738070) | human oral metagenome | biome: human oral; feature: human-associated habitat; material: saliva | place: China | collected 2215 ... | reverse complement strand
GGTTTTTGCGGTGTTGGGGCATGGTTTTGGATTGGGGATGTTCGAGTGCGCCGATACCGCCTTCTTGATAGGCGCGTATCCATCGTCTCAGGTGGGTTCGGGAAATGCCGTAGTGGTCTGCGGTACGCTGTTGGCTGCGTATATGCAGGTAGTGGAGTACGGCTTGGTATTTGAAGTGTAATGTATATTTGCTCATAAAAAAACTGCACCTTGTGAGTTGGAGGGGATGTCCAACTTTTGGGGTGCAGTTCAAATGTTTCAGACGGCCTTTATCCACTTAGGATTTTACAATACGACCATTAGGGTAAATACTGCGGTAAGCAATATAAGGGGACAGCAGTAAAACTGCGCTGACAGGTAGGAATAGTAAAAGTATGATCATGATAATCCACTGGCCTAACATGCTGCCTAATACGCCCCACATAAAAGAATAGAGAGCCACACCTACAACATAAACTAATATTGCAGGAATATTACACATAGCCGCTTTAACATTAGCTTTAATAGCCTCCCATGGCTTCAGACCATCTAAAACAATCAAAGCGGGGGTTAATAAAAATATAGACAAAAGGACAATAACAATCAATACAACACCTATCATCATTGCCCAATGACCTGCAAAATATAGCGGAATGATAAGCAAACTAACAGCTATACTGAACAGCACCTGAAGTAACAATAAAATGAAAAAACTCATTTTTTTATCTAAAAAAACAATAAAAAAATCTTTCACATCAAATGCTTTTCCATTATTGATATTGTTAGCAACATACATAGCTCCGCCTACTAAGCATGAACCCACCCAGCTGAATACAATACCTTTTAAACTAGAAAGCGCATTAATTCCTAGTAAGTCAATAATAGAAACCACAAAGCCTACGATCATATAGGCCAATAATACGCCTATCCATTTCCACGGATGAAGTTTGAAAATACCGAAAGCGTCGGTAATCCACTTGATGCCTGCAGAAGCAGGAAGGCGTTTGGGTTCGTGATATCGAACTTCCTGTGAAGTGGGTATTTGGTTTTCCATAAAATTCCTATTATAAAATCAAAAATTTAAACACAATAAAGGCAGCCAGTGCATACTGACTGCCTTCTTACCAATTATTTTGCCTGCCAAGAATCTTTCAGCGTTACCGTGCGGTTAAACACCGGCGTGTCTTTGCTGTGGTCTTTGCGGTCGGTGACGAAATAGCCGATGCGTTCAAACTGCCAACGGCTTTCGGCGGGCAGGTTTTTGGCGGCAGGTTCGGCATAGGCGGTGATTTCTTTGACGGACTCGGGGTTGAGGAAATCGGTAAACGGCAGGTATTCGCCGTCTTCGCCGCGCACGGCATCGGGACGCTCGACGGTAAAGAGGCGGTCATACAGGCGGACTTTGATTTCGGCGGCGTGTTCGGCGGAAACCCAGTGAATCACGCCTTTGACTTTTCTGCCTTCTGGATTTTTGCCCAAGGTGTCATGGTCGATGCTGCATTTGAGTTCGACTACATTGCCCGCTGCGTCTTTTACGACTTCGTCGCACTTGATCACATAGCCGTGGCGCAGGCGCACTTCGCCGCCCGGGGTCAGGCGTTTGAAGCCTTTGGGCGGATTTTCGGCAAAGTCGTCTGCCTCGATGTAGATGGTTTGGGACACGGGGATTTCGCGCTCGCCCATTTCTTCGTGATTGGGATGGAACGCGGCACGGCGGCTTTGGGTTTTGCCGGCTTCAAAGTTGGTCAGGGTGACTTTGAGCGGGTTCAAAACCGCCATCAGGCGCGGGGCGGAGTTTTCCAACTCTTCGCGAATCGCGCCTTCCAACACGCTCATATCGACGATGTTTTCAGATTTGGAAATACCGGCGCGTTTGGCAAACAGGCGCAGGCCTTCGGGCGTGTAACCGCGGCGGCGCATACCGGAAATCGTCGGCATACGCGGGTCGTCCCAGCCGGAAACGTGGCCGTCTGAAACCAGTTGGTTCAGCTTGCGTTTGGACGTGATGGAATACAAAAGCTCCAAACGGGAAAACTCGTATTGGCGCGGACGGGTGGCGTGCGGCGCGGGGATGTTGTCTAACACCCAATCGTACAGCGGGCGGTGGGCTTCAAATTCGAGCGTACACAAGGAATGCGTGATGCCTTCGATGGCATCGGAAATGCAATGCGTGTAGTCGTACATCGGGTAGATGCACCATTTGTCGCCAGTGTTGTGGTGATGGGCACGGCGGATGCGGTAGATGACGGGGTCGCGCATATTGATGTTGCCCGAAGCCATATCGATTTTCAGGCGCAGGGTTTTGCTGCCGTCGGGGAACTCGCCGTTTTTCATGCGCGTGAACAGATCGAGGTTTTCTTCAATACTGCGGTCGCGGTAAGGGCTGTTTTTGCCCGCTTCGGTCAGCGTACCGCGATACTCGCGCATTTCTTCGGGCGTCAAATCATCGACATACGCTTTGCCGTCTTTGATTAAACCGACGGCGTAGTCGTAAAGCTGGTCGAAATAATTGGAAGCGAAACGCGGCTCGCCCGCCCAATGAAAGCCCAACCACTCAACGTCTTCTTTGATGGCGTTGACGTATTCATCGTTTTCTTTTTCGGGGTTGGTATCGTCGAAACGCAGGTTGCACAAGCCGTCGTAAATATATGCCAAACCGAAGTTCAGGCAGATGGATTTGGCGTGGCCGATGTGCAGGTAGCCGTTGGGTTCGGGAGGGAAGCGGGTTTGGATGGCGGTGTGTTTGCCGCTTTTGAGGTCTTCTTCGATGATGGTGCGGATGAAATGGTTGTCCGCGAATTGGTCTTTATTGAGCATAATGGTTCTTTATTGGGAAGGGATTGGGTTTCAGACGACATATTTATAAAAAGTCGTCTGAAAAGGGCTTTATTGTACCCGACTTGACTCTATCGTTATAGTGGCGCACTCAAAGCGGCACAGGTTCGGCAACCAGCCATTCTACGCCCGCATCGCCCAAAACCTTCTGCATGGCGGCTTCCGGTACGCGGTCGGTAAATACTTTGTCAAACGAGCCGATGTCGCCCAGCCTGACCAAGGCATTGCTGTTGAATTTGCTGTGGTCCACGCCCAAATACCTGACCCGCGCATTGGTCATCATCGCCTGCATGACGCTGACTTCTTTATAGTCGTAGTCCAAAAGCGATCCGTCGCTTTCCACGCCGTGCGTACTCATAACGGCATAATCGACTTTAAACTGATTGATAAAATCGACCGTCGCCACACCCGTAATCCCGCCATCCAAGGGGCGAACGACGCCGGAAGTGATGATGACGGTGTAGTCGGTGCGCGCGGACGTAATGGAGGCGACGTAAATATTGTTGGTGATAATCCGCAGGTTTTTGCGCTGCTTGACCAACTCGGCGGCAACGGCTTCCATCGTCGTGCCTATACTGATAAACAGCGACGAATTGTCGGGAATGTGGGCGGCAATCAGGCGGGCGATGGCGTTTTTTTCATTTTGGCAGTGTTTTCGCTTGCCTTGCGCCACGCCGCCGGAAATATCGCCGACCGACGCTCCGCCGTGGTAACGCTTCAACTGCCGCGTTTCACTCAATTCCTGTATGTCGCGGCGTATGGTCTGCGGGGTAACGTCCAAGGCTTCCGCAAGCTGCTCGACCGTCATGAAATGCTGCTCGCGCACCAGAGCGAGGATGTGTTCGTGTCTTTGTATTTTCGGTTTCATCTGGATTCGTTTCAATTCGTTCCGGTTCGTTTGAATTCGGATTGTACGCCTTTTGCCCGAAGCTGGAAAAGGCAGCTGCCGATTCGGCTTTGCCCAAAACCAAAGGTCGTCTGAAACCTGAATCGTGGTTTTCAGACGACCTTTTTACATTGCGAACCGTTTACCAAGTTGTTACGAATTGTTCCAAATCGGTATTTTTCGCACCGCCCCCCTCTTCCACAGAAGAGCCGATCATCATCAGCCCGATGATTTTGTCTTTGTCCAAACAGCCGAATGCTTCGCGCAAGAGCGGGCTGTTGACCCACATTCCCGTAATCCACACATTGTCGAAGCCCTGCGCGGAAGCGGCAAGCTGCAACCCGTAGGCGGCACAGCCCGCGCTCAACATCTGTTCCCATTCGGGTTTGGGCTTCGCCACTTCGCGATTAGGCGCAAAAGTTACGCCGATGACCATCGGAGCCATACTGCCCACCCGCTCGGCCTTTCTCATGGCATCGTCGCCAAAATTCAATTCGGTAACGGTCCGGCACAAAATTTCGCGGAAACGTTGCAATCCTTCCGCGCTTTGAATGACGGTGAAGCGGAACGGACGCATATTGCCGTGATCGGGAACCTGCGTAGCGGCTTGAAGCATCGCTTCCAGTTGCTCTGCGTTCGGCGCGGGAGCAGTCAGTTTTTTAGATGAACGACGTGTGGTGAGAAGGTGTAAAGCGTCCATTTTTTTCTTTCGAATCAGTTAAAACAGCGGATTTTATAGCACAAAGCGAATTGAAACACCATGTTTGGAAACGCGGTTAAGAAGCATAACAATACAATAGGCACTAAAATCATTACATAACTTTACTCTACATAAATAGAAGCTGTTAATCCGCTGCATCCAAATATAAAGGTCGTCTGAAAACAAGCGTGGCAAATTTTTAGACGACCTTTATATATAGAAATAAAACCCTTAGCCGTAACGCCGTTGGAAATCGCTCATAAAGTCCGCCAACGCCTGTACGCCTTCGAGCGGCATGGCGTTGTAGATGCTGGCGCGCATACCGCCGACGGTTTTGTAGCCTTTGAGCAGGCACAGGCCTTGCAGTTCGGCTTCGAGGACGAAGCGGCGGTCGAGTTCGGCTGAGGCGGTTTGGAAGACGACGTTCATTTTAGAGCGGGCATCGGGGCGGATTCGGTTGATGTAGAAGCCGCCGCTGTTGTCGATGGCGTCGTAAAGCGTTTGGGCTTTGATGTTGTTGACGGCTTCGATTTTCTTCACGCCGCCTTGTGTCAGCAGCCAGCGGAACACTAAACCTGACATATAAATGGCGTAGGTTGACGGGGTGTTGTACATGCCGTCGCGGTTGATGTGGGAACGGTAGTTGAAAACGTCGGGAATGCTGTCGGGGCAGCGGTCGAGCAGGTCTTCTCGGATGATGACGACGGTTGTGCCGGCAGGACCGATATTTTTTTGTGCGCCCGCGTAAATCAGCCCGTAGTCGAAAACGTCAAATTCGCGCGAGAGGATTTCGCTGGACATATCGCAAACGAGCGGCGGCAGGTCGTCTGAAAGTTTGGGAACGGTTTGGTATTGCAGGCCGTTGACGGTTTCGTTGATGGCGAAGTGGACGAAGGCAGAGTTTTTGTCTATGTCCCAAGTTTCGACGGGTGGCAGGGCGGTATAGTCGAATTGTTCGCCGCCGTGCGCCGCCAGTCGGATTTCGGTATCGGTAAGGCGGCTCATTTGTTCGTAGGCGATGCGGCTCCAGTTGCCGGTTACCACTGCATCGGCAGACGGAAAGCCATGCGCCAGATTCATCGCAACCATGTTGAATTGCGTGGTCGCGCCGCCTTGCAGGAACAGGATTTTGTAGTTGGAAGGAATGTTCAGCAGCGTACGCAAGTCTTGTTCGGCGTGATGGAGGATGCTGAGGAACATTTCCGAGCGGTGGCTCATCGCCATGACGGGGAAGCCTGTGCCGTTGTAGTCGAGCATTTCTTGCTGCGCGGTACGCAATACGGCTTCGGGCAGGACGGCGGGACCTGCGGAAAAGTTGTAGATGGGGCGGGCGGACATGGCAATGCCTTTTTGTTTCGATGATAACAGCTTTGGATTTTAGAATGACGGCGTGCTTCGTGCAAGCCGTATGGAAGGGAAATGGGGTCGTCTGAAAAAGAAAGGTTGGAAATAAAATGATGATTATCAATGGGTAAGGTTTAATAGTGGTTTTTCAGACGACCGTTTTTGTCAACAATTTTAAGCTTGGTTTTATGCCGTCAGACGTATTCACTCTATGAGGTCGTCTGAAAAAAAGCCGCAATAAATCAACGCTTTTCTTTTGAGTGGAAAGCGGTTATAATAAGCCAATTTTTCAATTTTGACGAAAAATGGCCACGGGGCCATTTTTTTGTTTATGTACTCCGGGAGATTCATGGATATTCAAACAATTCTCGAAAAAACCCTGCCGGGTTTGGGCTATGAACTGGTCGATTTCGAGCTGACTGCGCAAGGCACGCTGCGCGTGTTCATCGATAAGGAAGGCGGGATTACCGTCGAAGACTGCGCGACCGTCAGCAATCATTTGAGCCGAGTGTTCATGGTGGAAGACATCGATTATAAAAATCTGGAAATTTCCAGCCCCGGCCTTGACCGGCCTCTGAAAAAAGCCGCCGATTTCGTGCGCTTTGCAGGACAACAGGCAAAAATCAAAACCCGCCTGCCGGTTGACGGACAAAAGAATTTTATCGGCCGCATCGAGGGTTGTGAAAACGATACCGTAACGCTCTCTTTCGACGGCAAAACCGCGCAAATCGGCTTGGATAATATCGATAAAGCCCGCCTGCGTCCCGAATTTAAATTTTAAAACTTGATATTGGAGATTCTAAAAAATGAGTCGCGAAATGTTGCAACTTGCCGAAGCGTTGGCAAGCGAGAAAAACGTTGAAGCGGAAGTGGTGTTCCAAGCATTGGAATTTGCCCTTTCTACCGCAGCCAAGAAAAAAGCCGACCGCGAGCACATGGATGTGCGCGTCGAAATCGACCGCGATACCGGCGAATATCATACTTACCGCCGCTGGCTGATTGTTGCCGACGAGGATTACACCTATCCCGACCTGGAAAAAACCATCGAAGAAATCCAAGAAGAAATTCCGGGTACCGACATTCAAATCGGCGACTACTACGAAGAAACGCTGCCGAACGAAGGCTTTGGCCGCCAAGCTGCGCAAACTGCCAAACAAATCATCCTGCAACGCATCCGCGATGCCGAGCGCGAGCAAAATCTGAACGAATTCTTGGCCGTTAAGGAAGACATCGTTTCAGGTACGGTAAAACGCGTAGAGCGCCACGGCATCATCGTCGAAGTCGTTCCGGGCAAGCTGGACGCGCTGATTCCGCGCGAACAAATGATTCCGCGTGAAAACTTCCGCGGCGGCGACCGTATCCGCGCGCTGTTTTTGCGTGTGGACGAAATCGGCAACACCGGCCGCAAACAAGTTATCCTCAGCCGTACTTCGGGCGATTTTCTCGCGAAGTTGTACGAAATGGAAGTACCTGAAATTGCAGACGGCTTGTTGGAAATCCGCGAAGTGGCGCGCGATCCGGGCCAACGTGCGAAAGTGGCAGTCAAAGCAAACGACCAGCGCATCGATCCGCAAGGGACCTGTATCGGCGTGCGCGGCTCCCGTGTGAACGCCGTCAGCAACGAATTGGCAGGCGAGCGCATTGATGTGGTGCTGTGGTCGTCTGAAACTGCCGAGTTCGTGATGAACGCACTGTCTCCTGCCGAAGTCAGCCGTATCGTGATTGACGAAGACAAACACGCGGTTGACGTGATTGTCGCCGAAGACCAGCTTGCGCTTGCCATCGGCCGCGGCGGTCAAAACGTGCGCTTGGCATCTGATTTGACAGGTTGGCAGTTGAACATCATGACTGTTGAAGAAGCGGACGAACGCACCGCTGCCGAAGACGCTGCCATCCGCGACCTCTTCACCGCGCATCTGAACATCGACGACGAAACCGCCGATATTTTAGTTGAAGAAGGTTTTGCCACGCTGGAAGAAGTCGCTTACGTTCCTGCCGCAGAATTGCTTGCCATCGAAGGCTTTGACGAAGAAATCGTCGAAACCCTGCGCAACCGCGCGCGCGATGCGATTCTGACCATGGCGATTGCGTCCGAAGAGAAACTGGAAGAAGTTTCAGACGACATGCGCAATCTGGACGGCGTAGATTCCGATATGCTCCGCAAACTAGCGGAAGCCGGCGTAACCACCCGCGACGATTTGGCGGAACTGGCCGTTGACGAACTGATTGAAATAACCGGTGTAGATGAAGAAGCGGCGAAAAAAGTGATTCTTGCCGCCCGCGAACACTGGTTTACCGAAGAGAACTAATGGGGGTACAGATGAGTAACACAACCGTAGAACAATTTGCCGCCGAACTGAAACGCCCCGTCGATGATTTGTTGAAACAACTGAAAGAAGCCGGCGTCAATAAAAACAGCGGCAGCGATTCCCTGACGCTGGACGACAAACAACTGCTGAACGCCTATCTGAAAAAGAAAAACGGCAATGACGGCGGAACCATCAGCATCCGCCGCAAAAAAACTGAAGTCAGCACCGTCAGCGGCGTCAAAGTCGAACGCAAACGCGGCCGTTCCGTAACGATTCCTTCGCCGGAAGAGCTTGCCGCCGAAGCTAAAGCCAAAGCAGCATCTGAAGCACAAAAAGCCGAGCAGGCAGAAGCGAAAGACCAAGCCGCAGAACAGGCGAAAGCCGAAGCTGAGGCCGCCGCCCGTGCCGAAGCGCGTGCGAAAGCCGAAGCGGAAGCTGCGAAGTTGAAGGCTGCCAAAGCAGCAAAAGCCGAGCCGAAAGTCAAAGCGGAAGAAGCGAAACCTGTTGAAGCGGCTGAAAAACCTGCCGAAGTGAAAGCAGCTGGAAGCAAAGCCGACGACAAACCGGCAGAACCCGCTGCACAAGCAGTTCAGGCTGAAGACAAACCTGCCCAAAGGTCGTCTGAAAAACCTGCCGAAGGCAAAGCCAAGCCTAAACAAGACAAAGGCAATAAAGGCAAAGACGCGAAAAAAGCAGCCAAACCAGCTGCTCCAGCCGCTCCGCAACCTGTGGTCAGCGCGGAAGAACAAGCGCAACGCGACGAAGAAGCACGCCGCGCCGCCGCTTTACGCGCCCATCAAGAAGCCTTGTTGAAAGAAAAACAAGAGCGTCAGGCGCGCCGTGAAGCCATGAAACAACAGGCGGATCAGCAAGCCAAGCCCTCAGCCGAAGCCAAAGCTGCCGAGCAGCGCAAGCCTGCCGAAAAAGCCAAAGCCGCGCCCGCAGAAGGCAAAGCCGCCAATCCTGCCCGTGCGAAAAAAGAAGACCGCCACAACCGCGACGATGACAACCAAGGCCGCAACGCTAAAGGTAAAGGCGGTAAAGGCGGACGCGACCGCAATGCGCGCAACGGCGACGACGAGCGCGTACGCAGCGGTAAAAAAGGCAAGAAACTCAAACTCGAGCCGAACCAACACGCCTTCCAAGCACCGACCGAACCCGTCGTTCACGAAGTCTTGGTTCCCGAAACCATTACCGTTGCCGATTTGGCGCATAAAATGGCAGTCAAAGGCGTGGAAGTGGTCAAAGCCCTGATGAAAATGGGCATGATGGTGACCATCAACCAATCCATCGACCAAGACACCGCCCTGATTGTAGTGGAAGAACTCGGCCACATCGGTAAACCTGCCGCCGCCGACGATCCCGAAGCATTCTTGGATGAAGGCGTGGAAGCTGTGGAAGCCGAAGCATTGCCGCGTCCGCCGGTTGTTACCGTGATGGGTCACGTCGACCACGGTAAAACCTCCCTGCTGGACTACATCCGCCGCGCCAAAGTGGTACAAGGCGAAGCGGGCGGCATTACCCAGCACATCGGCGCATACCACGTTGAAACCCCTCGTGGTGTGATTACCTTCTTGGATACCCCGGGTCACGAAGCGTTTACCGCCATGCGCGCGCGCGGTGCGAAAGCAACCGACATCGTGATTCTCGTGGTTGCAGCCGACGACGGTGTGATGCCGCAAACCATCGAAGCCATTGCCCACGCTAAAGCAGCGGGCGTACCGATGGTGGTTGCCGTCAACAAAATCGATAAAGAAGCTGCCAACCCCGAGCGCATCCGCCAAGAGTTGACCGCACACGAAGTCGTGCCGGACGAGTGGGGCGGCGATGTACAATTTATCGATGTTTCCGCCAAAAAAGGCATCAATATCGACGCATTGCTCGAAGCCGTATTGCTCGAAGCCGAAGTTTTGGAACTGACTGCCCCTGTCGATGCGCCCGCCAAAGGCATCATCGTCGAAGCACGTCTGGACAAAGGACGTGGCGCGGTTGCCACCCTCTTGGTGCAAAGCGGTACGCTGAAAAAAGGCGATATGCTGCTGGCCGGTACTGCGTTCGGTAAAATCCGCGCGATGGTTGATGAAAACGGTAAAGCCGTCAACGAAGCCGGCCCGTCTATTCCGGTCGAAATCCTCGGCTTGTCCGACGTACCGAACGCCGGTGAAGACGCAATGGTGTTGGCAGACGAGAAAAAAGCCCGCGAAATCGCGCTCTTCCGCCAAGGCAAATACCGCGACGTTCGCCTTGCCAAACAGCAGGCGGCGAAGCTGGAAAATATGTTCAACAACATGGGCGAAAACCAAGCCCAATCCTTGTCGGTCATCATCAAAGCAGACGTACAAGGTTCTTACGAAGCTTTGGCGGGCAGCCTGAAAAAACTGTCCACCGACGAAGTGAAAGTGAACGTATTGCACAGTGGCGTGGGCGGTATTACCGAATCGGACGTCAACCTTGCCATCGCTTCAGGCGCGTTCATCATCGGCTTTAACGTGCGTGCAGATGCTTCTTCGCGCAAACTTGCCGAAAATGAAAACGTGGAAATCCGCTACTACAATATCATTTACGATGCCATCGACGACGTCAAAGCAGCCATGAGCGGCATGCTGGCGCCGGAAGAGAAAGAGCAGGTTACCGGTATGGTCGAAATCCGTCAGGTCATCAGCGTATCCAAAGTCGGCAACATCGCAGGCTGTATGGTTACCGATGGCGTGGTCAAACGCGATTCCCATATCCGCCTCATCCGCAACAACGTGGTCATCCACACCGGCGAACTGTCTTCTTTGAAACGCTACAAAGACGACGTCAAAGAAGTCCGCATGGGCTTCGAGTGCGGCTTGATGATCAAAGGCTACAACGAAATTATGGAAGGCGACCAGCTGGAATGCTTCGACATCGTCGAAGTTGCCCGCTCGCTGTAATTTCCCGTTGTAAATAAAAGGTCGTCTGAAAACCTTATCCATCAGGTTTTCAGACGACCTTTTTGTACGTTAAATATAAAAAATAGGCGCGTATTCAGTGAAACAATACCTCAAAACCCTACCCCATCCCCGAACGGCTTGATACTCAACAGCTCATTTATCAAATATTCTTAACGAGTTATTATTTATTCGATATTTTATTTTTTAAAAATTATAGCCTTAGAACATAGAAAATGAAAAATTCACAGAAAAACAAATGTATTTTTTGACTTCATAGCGAAAAGAAAAACGGTAATACGGCATGATATATACAAAACAGGCTTGATTTAAGTACCTTAAAGTACAGATTTTCGCAAATTTAAATGCTGCAAAACCATAACAAAAATTCAATTAACTCATCACATTATTTATAAAAAATGAAGATAAAATATTTATTTTTCGTAAAATCAGAACTTTAAATAAAATATTCAGTCAAACCGCCCATGCCATATTTATATCCGTTCGTACCTAAATCCAACAATTCTCCCAATGCCATGCTAAATTGTTTATTTAGTCAGGAACACCAACAAACCAAATAGTTCCCATCATCACCGTTTAATCCTTCATTTCTACGGAAAACAATATCTATGAATATTAAAACAACTCCTTCAACACAGCACATTGACGGTGTATCTACCTCGGCATATACGGTAAATACCAATAACGGGACCTACATCCGCAGCAATATCAGCCGCACGCTTGCTGCCGGAGAAAAAAATCTAATTCTAGAAGGTGATGCCAATATCTTCGGAGCAGGGAATAACGGGGATAACATACTTATTGGCAACAGCGGACGTAACCGTCTTAATAGCGGACGCGGCAATGATTCCGTTTACGGTGGCGGTGGCGATGACATCATCAACGGTGGAGAAGGCTTTGACTTACTGTTCGGTGAAGATGGCGACGACACTCTAAACGGGGAATCCGGTGATGATATACTGAACGGTGGCATGGGTAACGATACCTACATTTTCAATGCAGCAGGTGGCAGGGATACCATCGTCGATACCGAGGGAAGCAACCGCGTCCGCTTTACCGGAGGCTTGCGTGCCGAAGATTTGACCATAATGGCTGTTACTAACAATGAAGGCGGGCAGGATTGGAAAATCTCCATTAATAACACAGATTCCGTACTGACCATCAGCAACCAATATACTGCCGGAAGCAGTGTTCCTTCCATCCATCAATTTATTTTTGACAGTGGTGTTTTGGACGTAGCCGAATTTATCCGTGCAACAAAAGCCAATATTGAAACAGCGAAACCACAAAACCTGATCATTAATGGAACCGATTCAGACGACGTTTTAAATGGTAGTGATGGCAATGACACTATTGACGGCAAAGCTGGTGCCGACACGATGAGCGGAGGATGGGGGGACGATACTTATTATGTTGATAATGTCAAGGATGTCATTATCGAAAAGAAAGATGCAGGTACCGATACCGTAATCAGCAGCGTTTCCTACACAGCAGCAACCAATGTTGAAAACGTTACCTTGACCGGCAATGCCAATATCTTCGGCGCAGGCAACAACAACGACAATATCTTGACCGGCAATGCCGGACACAACCGTCTCAACAGCGGACGCGGCAACGATACCGTTTACGGCATGGGTGGAAATGACAACCTCAACGGCGGCGACGGTGATGATTACTTGGATGGTGGAGAAGGTAACGACAACATCAATGGCGACGCAGGCAACGACACTTTAATCGGCGGCAAAGGAAAAGATACCCTGAAAGGCGGCGCAGGTAACGATACCTATATTTTCGGCGACGATGATACGATTATCGACGATCAAGGAAACAATACCTTGCGTTTTTCAGACGACCTGCGTATCAAAGACCTCAAAATCAGCGTCAATGACAACGCACAAGGCGGGAAAGACTGGTTGATTACATCAGCAAACAGTTCTGTATTGATTCGAGACCAAATTAGCGCAGACGGCAAAGTTTCCGTCGGACGTTTTGAATTGCTCGGAGAAACCTATACCCACGAATCCCTACTCAAAGCTGTTGCCAATTCAAACAAACAAGGTTCGATCATTACCGGAACAGCAAGAGACGATGTCCTTACCGGTACCGAGCAAAACGATACCATCGACAGCGGAATCGACGGACGTGACCGTCTGTACGGACTAGGCGGAGATGACATCTTGCGCGATAGCGGAACAAGCTATTTCGGTAACGAACGCGATGACGAACTCTACGGCGGCGACGGCAATGATAAATTATATGCCGACGTTGGTGACGATTATCTGGACGGCGGTGCCGGCAATGACCATCTTGAAGGCGGACAACACCGAGATACTTACGTCTTTGGTAAAGGATACGGACACGACACCATCTTTGACTACAATTTCAATCTTGATCCCGAATTCAACCCGAACGGAATGCAAAATGCCAATACCGTTAGATTTACCGGTGGCCTGACTTTGGATGATTTAGAAATTTCGATGACCCAAAGCTATGACAAATCTGGTATCGATCATATCCCTTCCGATTCCGAATTCATTATTATTCCCCGTCTGAACGGCGATACTTGGAACATTTCAATCAAAGGAACAAACGATGTCCTAACTATCAAAAACCAGTCCGGTATTTACGGCGCAATCAGCGAATTCCAGTTTGATTCCAAAACCTATACCGTTGGCGAAGTCATTGAGCATTTTGGTCTGAATGCGCCTCACTTTGACAAAGCCGGTAACCTTGTCCACGACCTTACCGATAAGATTGACTGGTACGGTGTTGATCAGAGGGGATACAACCGCGTTGTTTACGGATCGGCTGATAACGATACTGCGGACTTTTCAGACGTTATCGGTAAAGTTACCTTCTACGGTGGCAAAGGAGAAGATATTATCACCTTGGGAAGATACAATGTAATTGACGGTGGTACGCGTAATGATGCCATTTTCGACTCCGGACACTCGGTTAAAAATACCATTATGTTTGGAAAGGAAAGCGGACACGATACCTTGCACAATATCCGTGCAGAAGCAGATACCACAGTTCTCTTCTCAGGGAATTTAACGATTAAAGATGTCGAATTGACAACAGGCAAAGACTGGGTTGTGAAGCTGAAAGGTTCAAATGACGAATTGACCATCAAGGATATGGTTCATTCCCCATCCGGTCATGATACGGTTGACACCTTTAAATTTGAAGGTGGCGAAAGCTATACCGCTACCCAATTCCTGAATGCCTTAGGTATGGATAGTACCGTCAACCACGGCTTGATTTAACCGTCTGGAAGGTCGTCTGAAAATTTCTCCCATTATCGGTGAGAAAGGTTTTCAGACGACCTTATATATTGCGCTCCATCAGCGACACATATATTTATAGTGGATTAAAATAAAAATGAGACAAGGCGGCAACGCCCGCCGTGTATGGGTAGTACATAAGGGCGTTGGCAACGCCGTATCATTGCAATTTTAATCCACTATAATTCTTTTGTTTTGTCTTGATGATAATTCCCAACGCCAAACGTCGCTGTTTTGCGCTACTGATTCAATATGCTGCACATAAAGCAAAAATTTAGGAATTTTCATAAAAACCATTGACAAGACTTCTTTATTGTGTCAGAATTACGCCCGTTGAGTTGCTTTATGCAGCTTGATTTTTCTCCTCTATTTCTCCTTTGTAGACTTGGCGCATATCCCAAACGATATGCGCATTTTTTTATCTTGATTTTCCAAGTTTAAAATAAAATCAAATAAAACAAGATATTCCCATCTACTTAAATTCTCACGCATACAAAAATCCATCTTTAGAAAACGTATCATCCCCAATAAAAAATCAACAAACACCCACCGTTTACCCTCCCCTGTCAAAGCAAAAATAATGGTTGCAAAGCGTGTTTCCTCTTTTCCCTCCTCCGTTGATTTGAAATACTGATAAAAAAGGTCGTCTGAAACAGAAAATCCATTTTCAGACGACCTTTTAAAATCATTCGGTATTATTCGGCGTTGTTTTGTGCCACTTCTTCAGTTTCGGCGGCTACGCCGACTTGTTCGGCTTCTACTGCCTCAGTTTTCGCTGCCTGTTTGGCCGCTTGGCGCTCGGCTTGTTCTGCCAAAGCCTGCTGGACAAACGGATGCTGTTGGGCGATGGCTTGTTCTTCCGCGCTGACTTCGCCTTTGAAGCGGTTGTTCAAATCAAAACGTTTTCCACCGCGCGCCAAGGCTTTAAGGTAGCGGGGGCGGCGGCAATGGTTGGCGAGAACGCGGGCGATCAGTGCAGGATCGTATTGGGGCAGTGCGGCAACAAGGTCTTGGTCGATGCCGACGGCCAGCGGTTTGAATCGTTTGAAGACGTCGTATTTGCCGTAGATGTGGTCGGCAATCATGTCGGTCTGTTTTTTCTTGCTCATGGTTTGGACGGCGGATTTCAAAGCTGCGCCCAAAGCGGTTTCTTGTGTCATGTCGTTTGTATTCCTCTAAAATAAAGCCGTGCGTTTCGCTATGGCACGGTAATGGCGGTATTTTAGTATAAAGCCTGTGTTTTGGCTAAGTTTTTTTGCGAATGTTCGATTGTAAATGTTTATGTTGCGGACAAGCCGGCACACTTATCTCAATAGGTGTTGAGAAAGGTTGTCTGAAAATGTTCGGCACAATCCGTCATGTTTGTTTTCAGACGACCTCTTTCGATTTTATCCGCACTACTTGGTAATGTCTGGCGTATCGACGTCTACGTCGGCATTTTGCGCGCGATGGCGCAGGGCGTGGTCGATAAGAACGAGCGCGAGCATGGCTTCGGCGATGGGGGCGGCGCGCAGGCCGACGCAGGGGTCGTGTCTGCCGTGGGTGGCGAGTTCGACGGGGTTGCCGTTGATGTCGATGCTGCGGCGCGGGGTGGCGATGGAGCTGGTGGGTTTGATGGCGATGTTGACGTGGATGTCTTGTCCGGTGCTGATGCCGCCGAGGATGCCGCCGGAGTGGTTGGACAGGAAGCCTTGCGGGGTGAGTTCGTCGCCGTGTTCGCTGCCGCGTTGGACGATGCTGCCGAAGCCCGCGCCGATTTCCACGCCTTTGACGGCGTTGATGCCCATCATGGCGTAGGCGATTTCGGCATCGAGGCGGTCGAAAACGGGTTCGCCTAAGCCGACAGGGACGTTGGCCGCTTCGATATGCAGTTTCGCGCCGACGGAATCCAACGATTTGCGCACGCTGTCCATATAGCTTTCCAGCTCGGCGATTTGGCTTTGGTTGGCGGCGAAGAAGGGGTTTTGGGAAATGTGTTCGTAACCTTCAAACTGAATTTCTTTTTCGCCGACTTGGGTCACGTAGGCGGTGATTTCCGTGCCGAATTTTTCTTTCAGCCATTTTTTGGCAACAGCTCCGGCGGCAACGCGGGTGGCGGTTTCGCGGGCGGAGCTTCTGCCGCCGCCGCGGTAGTCGCGCGTGCCGTATTTGTGCCAGTAGGTATAGTCGGCATGGCCGGGGCGGAAGCTGGTGGCGATGTTGCCGTAGTCTTTACTGCGTTGGTCGGTATTGCGGATTAAGAGGGCGATGGGTGTGCCGGTGGTTTTGCCTTCGAAGACGCCGGAGAGGATTTCGACTTGGTCGGCTTCGCGGCGTTGGGTAACGTGGCGGCTGGTGCCGGGTTTGCGCCGGTCGAGGTCGGCTTGGATGTCTGATTCGGTCAATGCCAGTCCGGGCGGGCAGCCGTCGATGATGCAGCCCAAACCTGCGCCGTGGCTTTCGCCGAAGGTGGTAACGGTGAAGAGTTGTCCGAAAGTGTTGCCTGCCATGTTTTCCCTCTATCGGTCAGATGCTGAAAGATAACGGATTTTAGCATACAAAGGTCGTCTGAAACGCTTTCGGCGGGCGAATCCTGCCTTTGACACGCCTTCTGTTATCGAATCAAATCCCAAGCGAATTTACCTATGGTCAGGCACAGCAACACCATAAATCCATAACGTAGAAACTGGGTGCCGCCGCGTATCGCCAATTTCGCGCCGACCACGCCGCCGCACAAATTCGCCAGCGCAAGCGGGATTGCCCACGCCCAAACGACGTGTCCTTGCGGGATGAAAAATGTCAGAGCGGCGAGATTGGTGGTCGAGTTGATGACTTTGCCCGATGCGTTTGCCGTCAAAAAATCGTAGCCGTAAAAACGGACGAACACGAAAGCCAAAAGACTACCCGTCCCCGGTCCGAAAATCCCGTCGTAAAAGCCGATTAATGCGCCGAAAAACAAGCCCCACAAGGTTTCGCGGCGCGTCAGCTTTTCAGTGCGCACCGTTTGTCCCAAATCTTTTTTGATAAAGGTATAAACACACATGGCAATCATGATGACCAGCATCGCCGGTTTCATGTATTGCACGGGGAAAAAGACCACGGCTTTCGCGCCCAGATAGGAAGCAGCAAACGCCAGTACGGCGGCGGGCAGCAGCATTTTCCACGGCACGGGGATTCTGCGCAGATATTGCCCCGTGGCAGTAACCGTCCCGCAGCAGGAGGCAAACTTATTCACGCCCATCACCGAAGCAACAGGTGTGGAAGTTGGCAGCAAGTTAAACAGCCCGGGTATTTGCAACAACCCGCCGCCGCCGACCGCCGCGTCCATCAGTCCGGCGCAAAATCCGGTGAGCAGTAAGAGGTAGAAAAAGGAATCTACGGGCATGATGATTCAGGCTTTATTGGAAATTTCTTATCAGGGAAAAGGTCGTCTGAAAACAGTTTTGTACATGAAAATCCATGGTTTAAAAATGTTCAGACGACCTTTTTCAAATCCGCTTCTTTATTTCTTCTTCAAATAAACGCCGCTTTCGATATGGTGCGTAAACGGGAATTGGTCAAACAACGCGGCGCGTTCGACAGTATGGGTTTGGCAGAGGGCGTCGAGGTTCGCGCGCAGGGTTTCGGGATTGCAGGAAATATAGATAATGTTGTCAAACTGCGAAACCAGCTTCAGCGTTTCATCATCGACGCCGGCGCGGGGCGGATCGACAAAAATCGTGGAAAAACCATACTCTTTCAGCGAGATGCCCTGCTCTTGCAGGCGGCGGAATTCGCGGCTTTGGGTATAGGCTTCGGTAAATTCTTCCGCAGAGAGGCGGGCGATTTTGATGTTGTCCCTTTGGTTGGCTTCGATATTCCACTGTGCGGCATAAACGGAAGTTTTGGACACTTCGGTCGCTAACACCTGACGGAAATGCTGCGAGAGCGGCAGGGTGAAATTACCGTTGCCGCAGTAGAGTTCGAGCAGGTCGCCGCCGAGGTTTTGCGCGACATCGCATGCCCAGCCGAGCATTTTTTCGCACACGCGGGCGTTGGGCTGCGTGAAACTGCCTTCGACTTGGCGGTAGCGGAAGGTCTTGCCGTTTACGTTCAGCTCTTCGATTATATAGTCTTGAGTCAAAACGATTTTCTGCCCCCTACTCCGACCGATGATATGGATGCCCAATTCACGCGCCAAGGTTTCGGCGGCACGCTGCCACGCTTCGCCCAGTTTTTTGTGGTAAATCATGGTAACGAGCATTTCGCCGCTCAGCGCAGACAAAAATTCTACGGCGTACCAGCGGTTTTTGAGTTCGGGATTTTGCGCGGCGGCTTCGATGAGCTTGGGCATCAAGGCGTTGATGGATTCGGAGGCGGCGGGAAATTGGTCGCAACGTATCAGGCTTGCGCCGCTTGCTTTCTGCCCGCGCTCGAACATGGCGTAAAACATTTCGCCGCCTTCGTGCCAAATACGGAATTCGGCGCGCATCCGGTAATGCTGTTCGGGGGATTCGAAAACTTGAATTTCAGGAAAATCCAAACCTTGGAAAAGCTGTTGCAAGTATTGGATTTTTTGGTCGAGCTGTTGCGTATAAGCGGTCATTGGAGAAATGTCTCATGGAAAAGATGTCGGAATGTCGGTTTAGTCGGCAGGTTGGCGTAAAGCTGCTTGACAACACCGAAAATGCTGACAAAGGTCGTCTGAAACCTACCCACGCTTGTTTTCAGACGACCTTTTATCGGCATTTGATTACTCGCCTTCGTATTTGCGTTCCAAACGCTCCACGCACGCGCTTAAGTGTTTGCGCATGACTTTGACGACGCGGTTGCGTTTGCCGTTGACCAGCAGGTCGAGGATTTCGCGGTGTTCGGAATGGGTGTGGGTGTTGATGGTGCGTTTTTCATGACGTTGCGCATCGAAGACGGCGACGATGAGCGAAGAACGGGCGCACAGGGTGTTCATGATATCGAACAAGACATTATTGTCGATCAAGCGTGCCAGTTCGACGTGAAAGGCATTGGATAAGCGGTTCCAACCCACGCGGTCGCCGCTGTCGGACGCCTGTTCTTCACGCTCGATCATCGCGTAGAGCGGCTGGAGGCGGGTTTCCAAATCGGGCATATCGGACAGGAGGTTCAAAATCATGCTTTCCATTTCGATACGCGCGTTGAACACGTCCTGCATTTCCTTCAAATCGGGAACATGGACGAACGCGCCGCGATTGGGCTGCAAATCGACGATTTTGTCGTGTGCCAACAGGGACAGCGCGCCGCGCACTGTATTGCGCGAGCAAACCATCTGGCGGCACAGCTCGGATTCGGTCAGTTTTTTGCCGGGCAGCAAAACATGGTCGGTGATGCCGTCCAAAATCAGGGCGTAAACACGGAACAGCTCCGAATCATGCCTGCCTGCCGGCATCATGGAAGAAGGGGTAGGCGCATGGAGGGTATCATTATCAGTATTCATTATTTAAGCTCTCCTCATAGTCTGGCGTGTCATATCGTTTGAAATAACAGAAATTTTTCAGCGGCGGCAACCCGCCCCGTATCGCTTTTTGCTTGATTCCATTTCGATATAGCACAAAATCTGATTAAGATATAATTAAAAATTGTTGACAATCTCCAGTGAAGCTTGCACAATATCCTCACAAGGCCAAGTTATAAAGGCTGATAGAGAGAGAATCCACAATAAGCAAGCAGATATATTCATAGTGTAGCGTGAATATATCTGCTTTTTTGTCGGGCGGCCTTTATTCACGCTTTAACAGTATTCCGCCTCTAAACGCTTTTCAGACGACCCCTGAAAGATACGGGAGGTCGTCTGAAAAATTACTCCGCTTCGACGGTTTCAAAACTGTGGGTGATTTTCGCCGCCTTGCCCAGCATAATCGAAGCGGAACAATATTTTTCGGCGGACATCTGCACGGCGCGCTCGATGGCGGATTCGGTCAGGTTGTGTCCGATGACTTTGAAATGAATGTGGATTTCGGTGAACACGCGCGGGGCATCGTCGGCGCGCTTCGCGGTAACCGTCGCTTGGCAGTCCACTACCTTTTGACGCTGTTTCTCGGCAATCATCACGACATCGATGCTGGAGCAGCCCGCCACGCCCAAAAGCAGCATTTCCATCGGGCTGGGGCCGCGTTTCGCCTGCCCTTCCGCCGCCGCGCCTTCCATGACGACGCTGTGTCCGTTTTCGGTCGTGCCGACAAAGCACATTCCGTCTATCCATTTTGATGTAACTTGCATGATTGCCTTTCTATCGCAAAAATGCCTGAGAAACAGGCGCATTTTCATATTGTAAACATTTTTTACGGATAAATATAGGCACAAGGATGGAGAAGGTCGTCTGAAAACTCGCAAAGCTTGTTTTCAGACGACCTTTTTCATGGTCAGGCAATCAGTTCTTCATCGACTGAACCGGCGCAGGAATCCTGCCGCCGCGGTTGACGAACACTTCGCACGAACCTTCTTTAACCGGCATCACCGGCGCGTAGCCCAGCAGTCCGCCGAACTCGACGCTGTCACCGACAGTTTTGCCCGTTACCGGAATGATGCGCACGGCAGTGGTTTTGCTGTTGATCATGCCGATGGCGGCTTCGTCGGCGATGATGCCGGAAATCGTGTGCGCGGGCGTGTCGCCGGGAACGGCAATCATATCCAAACCGACAGAACAAACGGCGGTCATTGCTTCGAGTTTGTCCAGCGTCAGCACGCCTGCTTCGGCGGCGGCAATCATGCCTTCATCTTCGGAAACGGGGATAAACGCGCCGCTCAAACCGCCGACCGCGCTGGAAGCCATCATGCCGCCTTTTTTCACGGCATCGTTCAGCAATGCCAAGGCAGCCGTCGTGCCGTGCGTACCGCAGACGCTCAAGCCCATTTCTTCAAGGATGCGTGCTACCGAGTCGCCGACGGCGGGGGTTGGCGCCAACGACAAATCGAGAATACCGAACGGGATGCCCAGAATTTTCGAGGCTTCGCGACCAATGAGTTCGCCCACGCGGGTGATTTTGAAGGCGGTTTTCTTCACGACTTCGGCGACTTCGGTCAGGCTGACCGCGTCCGAATTTTCCAGCGCGGCTTTGACCACGCCCGGCCCCGATACGCCGACATTGATAACGGCGTCCGCTTCGCCCGAGCCGTGAAACGCGCCCGCCATAAACGGATTGTCCTCCACTGCGTTGCAGAACACGACGATTTTGGCGCAGCCGAAACCTTCGGGCGTGATTTCAGCCGTGCGTTTGATGGTTTCGCCTGCCAGCTTGACCGCATCCATATTGATACCGGCGCGCGTGCTGCCGATATTGATGGAGCTGCACACGATGTCGGTAGTCTTCATCGCTTCGGGAATGGAGCGGATTAACACCTCGTCTGAAGGCGACATGCCTTTTTGCACCAGCGCGGAAAAGCCGCCGATAAAAGACACGCCGATGGCTTTGGCTGCCTTGTCCAAAGTCTGCGCCACGCTGACGTAAGAATCGGCTTTGGTTGCCGCCGCGATTTGGGCAATCGGCGTGACGGAAATACGCTGATTCACAATCGGCACGCCGTATTTGGCAGACAAGTGTTTCGCCGTAGCGACCAAATCTTTGCCGACAGTGGTGATTTTGTTGTAAATGTTTTGGTTCAGTACATCGATGTCGGTGCTGATACAGTCGTGCAAATCAATACCTATGGTAATGGTGCGGACGTCGAAATGCTGGTCGGCAACCATTTTGACGGTTTCTAAAATTTCGCCGGATTGGATACTCATCACATTCCTCCGACTCAAATGCGGTGCATGGCTTGGAAGATTTCTTCGTTTTGCATGCGGATGTCGAGCGCGAGTTTTTTGCTCTCTTCCGCAAACAAATCCAGCATTTCTTGCCGCGATTTGGGGCATTTCGAGGTATCCACTAAGATAATCATGGTGAAGAAATCGTCCATCAGCTGCTGGCTGATATTGAGGATGTTGATTTGGTTTTCCGCCAAAATTCTGGAAACGTCGTACACGATGCCGACGCGGTCTTTGCCGATTACGGTGATGACTGAATTGTTCATAAGTCAGGGTCCTTGCAGGGGTCGTCTGAAAAATTGATTTGGGAAATTATAGCACCGCTTTAGAATAATATGACTTGGATTGTTGACAATTTTGCATTGCCCGAACCTGATATTCCGTCTGCCGTCATTCCCGCGCAGGCGGGAATCCAGATTTATCCGTGCAGAAATCGTCAAAGAAAAAAGTTTCCTAAATTTTATGTTCTGGATTCCCGCCTGCGCGGGAATGACGGCCGCTCTTAAAATATTTGGATTTTCAAAAAGCCCTATGAAGAAGGTCGTCTGAAAACCATGTAACGAAACCGTTAACTTTGTTTTCAGACGACCTTCAGTTCAAACCGCTACTTAAATCACTCCGAATAGGTAAACTTCGCACGTTTGACGTTGCAAAAAATTTCATACGGAATCATACCAGCAGCTTCGGCGACTTCGTTGATATTAACAATGTCGCCCCACAATTCGACTTCCGCACCCAAACCTTCTTTGGAAGCATCGAGTTCGACGGTGATCATGTCCATTGACACCCTGCCGATGATGCGGCTGCGTTTGCCTTCGACGGCAACGGGCGAGTTGGTCGAGGCTCGGCGCGGATAGCCGTCGGCGTAACCGCAGGCAATTAGGCCGACGCGTGTAGATTTGCTGGTATAAAACGTCGCGCCGTAGCCGATAGGAGAATGAGGTTGCAGGACGCGTTCGCCGAATACGCGGGAAGTCAGGCGCATGACGGGCTTCAGGCGTTCGTCCACGCCGCCGAACGGAGAAATGCCGTAAAGTGACAGACCGGCACGACCCCAATCGCGGCGGGCTTCGGGAACATTCAGGATGGCAGCGGAGTTGGCAAGGCTTTCTTCGCCTTCCAAGCCTTCACACGCCAAATCAAAGGCTTCAAGCTGCATTTCGGTCATGCCGTTGTTGGGTTCGTCAGCGCAGGCAAAATGGCTGAATTTGACGATGCTGTCAACGTGTTTGCATTGTTTCAGGGCGGTGTAGGCGGAAGTGTAATTGTGCGGGAAGAAGCCGGCACGGTGCATACCGGAATCCATTTTGAGCCAGACTTTGACGGGGTGCTGCCAATGATGGGCGATTAAGGCTTCGAGTTGCCATTGGCTGCCGACGCCCGGCCACAAATTGTATTTATCGACGGTAGCGTATTCCGACGCTTCAAACACGCCTTCGAGCAATACGATGGGATTGCTAATGCCGCTCTCGCGCAATTCGACGGCTTCGTCCATGGTAGCGACGGCAAATCCGTCGGCAATTTCGGACAATGCGTGGGCGCACCGTACCGCGCCATGTCCGTAAGCGTCCGCTTTAATAACGGCAAGCATTTTGCCGCCGTGAATCTGTTTCAGGGTTTGATAATTGTGGCGCAGATTGTCCAAGCGGATTCGGGCATTTAATGGACGCATGATTTGTTCTTTCCGTTAATGAAGGTCGTTTGAAAATGGATATTCACGTTTTCAGACGACCTTTCGGTATTTTTAACGACTACATTATAGGCTTAAAGAGAGGGTTTTTAAATATCGTAATGAAATGAAGAAAATCGGAATATATAGCCCGTCTGTTCAAACATATTCTGCCGATTTGTATTTAAATTTCAAAAATCAGCCTACCCCCTTCCCAAAGCACTTATAAAATGAAAGAAAAATAAACCCTGCCAATTTGCCGAATCAGGCCGTCTTTAACGCAATATTGTGATGAATCAAACTTCCTGACGGATAAGCCTACGATTGCTTGTCAGTCGGTAGATTTTAAAACATAATACTTACGCGCCTAAGTATTGGAGTTTTACTACAAATACATGATAGGTAAGCCGTACGCAGCGCAGCAGTTCCATCCAATCAACTCAAAGCAAGGAAGGTCTAAAATGAAAGTAACCAGTTTCGGCGAAGTGTTGTGGGACGATTTTCCAAGCGGCAAAGTGTTGGGCGGTGCGCCGCTGAACGTTTTGGTCCGTTTGCAATCCTTCGGGGTCGATACTGCCATCATCAGCCGTCGCGGCGATGATGCCGACGGCGAAGAGCTGCTGCGCCAAATCCAAGCGAAAAACGTCAATACCGACCTGCTGCAAGTGTGCAAAGAATGCGATACCAGCCTTGTCAAAGTCATCTTGGACAAATGCGGCAGCGCGTCGTACGAAATCGTATATCCCTGCGCATGGGACCGCATCGTCGTCGAAGATGCCGCCTTGCAGCGTGTCGCCGAATCCGATGCCTTCGTGTTCGGTAGCCTTGCCACCCGCGACAAGGTTTCCCGTGCTGCATTAGACAAACTGATGGAAAAAGCCAAATTCAAAATCTTCGACGTCAATCTGCGCAAACCCCACTACGACACCGACCGCCTGCTCGCCACCATGAAGCGTGCGGATATGCTCAAGCTCAATGACGACGAATTGTACGAACTGTCCGCAGTTTACGGCTCTCCCTACCACAGCATCGAACAAAACATCGCCTACCTCAACCGCTTGACCGGCGCACAAACCATCTGCGTCACCTTGGGCGGACACGGCGCAATTTTATACAAAGACGGCGAACTCTACCGCCACTGCGGCTTCCGCATCAAAGTCACCGATACCGTCGGCTCCGGCGACAGCTTCTTGGCAGGACTGACTTACAAACTGCTCAACAATGCCGAGCCTCAAGAAGCCATCACTTTCGCCTGCGCTCTCGGCGCCCTAGTCGCCTCCAGACACGGCGCGACGCCCGACATTTCCTTACAAGAAATCGAAAGCTTCATGAATCCGGCTTGATGTTTGCCATCAACGGATGCCACAACAAAAGGTCGTCTGAAAACGGATTTTCTGTTTTCAGACGACCTTTCCATATCCCTCAATCCCGATAAGCCCAATGATTAACCGGACCGTGTCCCGCGCCGATGTTCAAAGGGTTGCGAATCGCCTCGGTAATGTATTTTTTGGCGGTTTGCACGGCTTCGAGTGTCTCGAAACCTTTTGCCAGCTCGGCGGCGATACAGGCGGAGAACGTGCAGCCTGTACCGTGCGTATGCGCCGTCGGGAAGCGGCGGTCGGTAAATTCAAACACATCATCCGGCGTAAACAGCCAGTCTGTGCAGTATTCGCTGCGGCTGTCGCCCAAATGCCCGCCTTTAATCACCACGTTTTTCACACCGCAATCTTGCAGGATTTTGGCAGCGCGTTCCGCGTCTTGGCGGTTTTCAATGCGCACGCCCGTCAAGGTTTCCGCTTCGGGCAGGTTCGGCGTCAGAATGTCGGTATCAGGCAGAAGCAGACGTTTCATCGCTTCAACGGCGGAGTCCTGCAACAGCGGCGCGCCGCCTTTGGCAATCATCACCGGATCAAGGACGCGCTTGCCGAAACGGCATTTTTTCAGATTTTCGGCAACGCATTCAATCACTTCCGCCGTACCCAGCATCCCGATTTTATAGGCGCGGATTTCAAAATCGGAGCGGACGGCTTCGATTTGAGCAGTGATGATGTCGGTCGGAATCAGATGCACCGCCGATACGCCGAGCGTATTTTGCGCGGTCACGGCTGTCAGCACGCTGGTGCCGAACACGCCGCGCATCTGAAACGTCTTCAAATCCGCCTGTATCCCCGCCCCGCCGCCGGAATCCGAGCCGGCGATGGTCAGCGTTTGGACAAATGTTTCTTCCATTTGGTTTCTCCTGTTTCTTGGTTGGACAATTTAGGAAGCGGTTTGAAGGTCGTCTGAAAACCAATCATGCTTGTTTTCAGACGACTTTTGTTTTGTGGAAATCTAAAAGTTTGGAATCGCAACAATCTCTGTACATTCACCCAAAATAAAAGTCTAGATTCCTGCCTTCGAGGGAAGGGGGTGTAAGTGCCTGTTATTCAGATTTATTATAGACTGATTTAATCATTTTTTTGATATAGCACTGCCGTTAGCCGTCAATCCCCCAGCGCCGCCACCATCACCGCTTTAATCGTGTGCATCCGGTTTTCCGCTTGGTCGAACACGATGCTGGCGGGACTTTCGAATACTTCTTCCGTTACTTCCACGCCGTTTAAGCCGAAGGTTTCGTAAATCCATTCGCCGACTTTGGTTTCGCGGTTGTGGAAGGCGGGCAGGCAGTGCATGAATTTGACCTGCGGATTGCCCGATGCCGCCATCAGCTCGGGGGTAACGCGGTAATCTTTCAATAAATCAATGCGTTCCTGCCACGCCTCTTTCGGCTCGCCCATGCTGACCCACACGTCGGTATGGATAAAATCTGCGCCTTTGACGGCTTCTTCCGCGTTTTCGGTCAGCAAAATCTTTCCGCCGGTTTCTTCGGCGACGGCGCGGGCGCGGGCGACGATGTGTTCAGACGGCCACAAGGTTTTCGGTGCGCCGATACGCACGTCCATACCGAGCTTCGCGCCCAACACCAGCAGCGAATTTGCCATGTTGTAACGCGCGTCGCCGACGTAGGCAAACGCGGTTTGGTTCAAAGGTTTGCCGCTATGTTCGCGCATGGTCAGCGCGTCGGCGAGCATTTGGGTGGGGTGGAACTCGTTGGTCAATCCGTTGAACACGGGCACGCCGGCGTATTTCGCCAATTCTTCGACCACATCCTGCCCGAAGCCGCGATATTCGATGCCGTCGTACATCCTGCCCAACACGCGGGCGGTGTCTTTGATGCTTTCCTTATGCCCGATTTGGCTGGCGGACGGCTCCAGGTAAGTGACTCCCGCCCCTTGGTCGCGCGCGGCGACTTCAAACGCGCAGCGGGTGCGGGTCGATGTTTTTTCAAAAATCAGGGCGATGTTCTTCCCTTTCATCCGCTGCACTTCGCGTCCTGCCTTCTTAGCGGCTTTCAACTCGGCAGCAAGGTCGAGGTAGGCGGTGATTTCTTCGGGCGTAAAGTCCAAAAGTTTCAGGAAATGGCGGTTTTTCAGGTTCATATTCGTATTTCTCCTTTCCGGCAGGTCGGGTATTGATGCCCGATATTGTTTTGTATGCGGATTTTGTCAGGCATCATTGCCGACCGTTTTTCAGAGTGCGAAGCCTGCTCCGAAATCAAAACAAGGTCGTCTGAACTTCGCCGCGTTCCAAATCAAGCAGCGACTGTTTGCGGTTCAAACCGCCTGCATAGCCGGTCAGCTTGCCGTCACTGCCGATGACGCGGTGGCAGGGAATCAGGATGGACACTTTGTTCTGTCCGTTGGCGGCGGCAACGGCGCGGACGGCTTTAGGATTGCCCAAACGCTGCGCCTGCTCCTTGTAGCTGCGCGTTTCGCCGTAAGGAATCGCCAAGAGCGCATCCCATGCCTGCTTTTGAAATTCGGTACCGATCTGCTCCAAAGGCGTGGCAAAGGTTTTCAGACGACCCTTGAAGTATACGTCCAATTCCTGCCGCAGAAGTTGCGTTCGCTCATCTTCCCGAAACACAAACCGTCCGCGCAAGGCTTTTTGGACGGCAGTAATTTCCTGTTCCATATGCTTCTGCCCGACAAATTCCAGCAAACACAGGCCTTTACCGCCGAACACTGCCAGCATCTCGCCCAAAGGCGTGGCAATGGCGGCGGCGGTCAGTTCGTTCGGGCTATCAGGGTAACGCGCTTCCAACATGCGGATGGCGCGGCGGATGCGGACATATTCTTCAGGTGCGCAGCCGATACGGTCGATAAAATCCTGCTCGAATTGCTTGGCTTCGTGTTCCGTAAAAAGTTCATGCAGCAGGGCTTCGAGGTCGGCGGAAAAGTCGGTTTCCAGTCGTTCGCGGATTTCATTCCATTTTGAAGGAAGGCTGTTTAAAGAAGGTAGGGTAATCATGTTTTACCTTTTATCTCACCAGGTATCGAAATCAAACCAAAATAGCAGTATAGCAATACTGCCACTGCCCTACCGTTTTCAGACGACCTTTTCAGCCAACAACCGAGCCAATATCCCCTCATACACCGCCGACAGCTTCGGAATATCGTCCAGTCGCACGTTTTCGTTGATTTGGTGGATGGTGGCATTGGACGGGCCTAATTCGATGAGTTCTTTCGCAATGGCTTTAATGAAGCGTCCGTCAGAAGTGCCACCGGTGGTGGACAATTCGGTCTCTACGCCGCAGGTTTCGGCGATGACTGCGCGTGCCACGTCGGTCAGTTTACCCGCGTGGGTCAGGAAGGGCTGGCCCGAACACGACCACTGCAAATCGTATTGCACGCCGTGTTTGTCCAAAATGGCATGGACGCGTTGTTTCAGCCCTGCTTCGGTGGACTCGGTGGAGAAGCGGAAATTGAATTTGACGTTCAGCTCGCCCGGAATGACGTTGGTCGCGCCTGTGCCGCCGTTGATATTGGAAATTTGAAAGCTGGTCGGCGGGAAGTATTCGTTGCCTTCGTCCCAGACTTCCTGCGTCAGCTCTTGCAGCGCCGGGGCAAAAGTATGCACGGGATTGATTGCCAAATGCGGATAGGCAATATGTCCTTGCTTGCCTTTGACGGTCAGGTTGCCCGACAGCGAGCCGCGCCGGCCGTTTTTAATCATATCGCCCAATTTGTCCACGGCGGTCGGTTCGCCGACGATGCAGTAGTCGATAAGCTCGTCGCGCGCTTTCAATACATCGACGACTTTGGTCGTACCGTCCAGCGCGTCGCCCTCTTCGTCGGAAGTAATCAGGAGCGCAATGCTGCCTTGGTGATCGGGATGTTCGGCAACGAAGCGTTCGCAGGCGGTAACGAAGCAGGCGATGCTGGTTTTCATGTCCGCCGCGCCGCGCCCGTATAATCTTCCGTCGCGCTCGGTCGGCTCGAACGGGGGCGAATCCCATTTTTCAACAGGGCCTGTCGGTACAACGTCGGTATGCCCTGCAAAACAGACGACGGGAGCTTTCGTGCCGCGTCGCAACCAGATGTTTTTGGTGTCGCCGAAATGGAGTTCTTCAGCCGCAAAACCGATTTTGTGTAGGCGTTCGGCAAGCAGTTTTTGGCAATCTCGGTCGTCGGGGGTAACGGACGGGCGGGAAATCAACGCTTTGGCGAGTTCTAGGGATTGAGTTTCGGTCATTTTTTGGTTTTCTTGTTGATTGTGAATATTTGGAACAGGTCGTCTGAAAATCAGTTTCGGATTTCAGACGACCTTTTTGTAGCAAATTATATAGCGTTCGATTCTTGAATTCATTCCTATGCGGAAATGGAGACACGGATATTTTCTATTTTAGCCCACCATACCGCCCTACTCGTCCACAGGCTTCTGCCCTTTACGTTCTGCCTTTCTGGCTTCGCGCACGGCTTTGAGTTCGGCTTCTTTTTGACGGGCTTTTTTGAGCCATGTTTCCCATTGGTTCGGTGTTTCGAGGGTGATTCTGCCGATTTTGCCTTCGCGGAAGTCAGTGAGGATGTTTTCAGCGGCTTTTTGGTAGTTGACCCGTCCGCCGCTGAGGACTGCGCCGCGTTTTTTGGCTATCCATTCGAGCCATGAGTTGTCGTCCCAGTGGCTGCTGGGGTCTTTGTCGGCTTGGTAGCGTTCTTGCAACATGGGGAGGTAGTGGCGGCGGAGGTAGTCTAAAAGCTCAAGGGCGACTTCTTCTTCATCCAGCGCGTTGCGTCCGACTGCACCGCCGGCGGCGAGGTTGTAACCGCCTTCTTCGACGATGATTTTCGGCCACAGCATTCCGGGGGTGTCGTAGAGCCAGAAGTCGTCGGCGAGGAAAAGGCGTTGTTCGGCTTTGGTAATACCGGGTTCGTTGCCGGTTTTGGCGGATTTTTTGCCTATCATGCCGTTGATGAGGGTAGATTTGCCGACGTTGGGAATGCCGCAGATGAGGACGCGCAGGGGTTTGTCTATGCCTTGGCGGTGGGGAATCATGGCGCGGCAGGCTTGGGTGATTTTACCGTGTGCGCCGGTTTCTGAGGAGTCGAGGGCGATGGCGCGGGTGTCGGGGCGGCTGTTGTAGTGTTCGAGCCAGATTTTGGTGCGTTCGGGGTCGGCAAGGTCTTGTTTGTTGAGGATTTTGAGTTTGGGTTTGCCTTTGGAAAGCTGGGCTAACAGGGGGTTTTCGCTGGAAGCGGGCATTCGTGCGTCCAGCATTTCAATCACCATGTCGACGCTTTTGGCGCGCTCGGCGATGGCTTTTTTTGCTTTGTTCATGTGGCCGGGAAACCATTGGATTGCCATGTTTTGTTCTTTCTGTCTGATTTGCGGTGGGGTCGTCTGAAAAGTGGTTCGGCGGTGTTTTCAGACGACCTTGAGGTTTGTCCGTTTTCTGTGCAAAGGTCGTCTGAAAGCCTTCGCGGTTTTTCAGACGACCTTTTGGTTTGGGGCGCTCAAGGTTTAGAGGTTGCCGTGTTCGTAGCGGTAGTAGCCGGCTTCGTCCATACATTGTTCAAGGGATTTGGATTCGCGTCCGTGTTTGGCGTCGTGTTGCGCTTGTGATTTGCAAACGTTGATTTGACGGGAAACGTCGGATTCGCTTGCGCCGGTGCGGTGCCAGCGGTAGGCGGGGACTTCGGTGGCGCAGGCGGCGAGTGTGCAGGCGAGTGCGAGGGTGAGGATGTGTTTCATGGGTTTCTCCTTTTATAGTGGATTAAATTTAAACCAGTACGGCGTTGCCTCGCCTTGCCGTACTATTTGTACTGTCTGCGGCTTCGTCGCCTTGTCCTGATTTAAATTTAATCCACTAAATATCGAAAAGGTCGTCTGAAAAGGGGAATCAGCGTCCGGACAGGTTTTGCGCCTGTCTGTGGCGGACCAGCAGTTCGTAATGCCCTTGCAGGCGTTGGGCGAGTTTTTCGACGACATAGACGGAACGGTGCTGCCCGCCGGTACAGCCGATGGCGATGGTAACGTAGCTGCGGCTTTCTTTTTGCAGGCGCGGAAGCCAGTGGTTCATAAAGTGGTCGATATCGTCCACCATTTCCTGCGCCAGGGGCTGCTGGTCGAGATACGCTTGAATGGGGGCGTCCATGCCGGTGTAGGGGCGCAGCTCGGGATCGTAATAGGGATTGGGCAGGCTGCGCATATCGAACATGAAATCGGCGTTGTTCGGCACGCCGTATTTGAAGCCGAAAGATTCGAGGATAACCAAAAGCCCCCTGCGCTCGATGTTGAGCCATTGTTGAACGGCATAACGCAGTTGCTGCGCGTTCATTTTGGATGTATCGATGCAGTAGGCGATGTCTTTGAGCGGGAACAGCCATTCGCGCTCTTTTTGCAGGCTTTCCAGCAGGGTAAGGTTCAGTCCCGACAGCGGATGGCCGCGCCGCGTTTCGGAAAAACGGCGCACCAGCACGCTTTCTTCTGCCTCAACAAACAATACTTCGACCTGATGGCCTTCATCGCGCAGGTATTGGATTTGCTCCTGCGCTTCCTGAATGTTGATGCCGGAGCGGACATCGACGCTCACGCCGAGTTTGGTTTCATCGGCGCGCTCGATATGGTGCAGCACCAGCGAAGGCAGCATTTCCAACGGCAGGTTGTCCACGCAGAAATAGCCGAGGTCTTCAAGCTGTTTGAGGGCAACGGACTTGCCCGAGCCGGACAATCCGCTAATCAGGACGATTTTCATGGTTTTGTTCGTTTTCTTTGAGTTGTGTTTGATGGCGTTCGAGGAATTCTTTGGTACTGTCTTTGCCGCGCAACTGGAGGATGTAGTTGCGCACCGCCGCTTCCACCAATACCGCAAGGTTTCGACCGACGGCGACAGGCAGGGTGACGGAACGGACGTTGACGTTGAGGATGGACTCGGTTTCCGTGCGTATGCTCAAGCGGTCGAGCTGCTTCATGTAATCGTCGTCGGCAGCGACCAGGTTGATAATCAACTGGAGGATTTTTTTCGGACGGATGGAGGTTTCGCCGAAAATGTGGCGGATGTTGAGTATGCCCAATCCGCGCACTTCAAGGAAATCGCGCAGCATCGGCGGGCAGCGGCCTTCGAGCGTTTCGGGTCCGGTGCGGAAAAGCTCGACCGCATCATCGGCAATCAGGCTGTGTCCGCGCGAAATCAATTCCAACGCCAACTCGCTTTTACCCAAGCCGGAATGACCGGTAATCAACACGCCGACTTCAAATACATCGAGGAATACGCCATGCTTGACGATGGAAGTCGCCAGCGTGCGTTGCAGATAAATCCGCAACACGTCCATCAAATACGGGCTTTCGAGCTTGGAAGTCAGCAGCGGGATGTCGTTTTTATGGCAGTAGTCACGCAATTTGGGCGAAACCGCCAGACCGTTGGCAACGATGACCAGCGACATGGGGATATCGAAGAGTTCGCCGAAATCGTAATTCAACTCGCCCGATTCAAGACGCTTGAGATATTCGGCTTCGGCAACACCGACGACTTGGATTTGATTGGGATGGATAAAATTCAAATGGCCGACCAACGCCAAAACGGGTTTGTCGGCCTCTACTCCGATGCGGTTGTCCGCACCCGAATTGCCTGCCGCCCAAGCAAGTTGGAGCTTGTGCTGATTGTCGGAAAACAGGCGGCGGACGGATATACTGGGCATTCTTTACTCTTCTGCCAGAAGTTTGCGCACCTCCTCGGCAGAGGTTGCGGACATCAAGGCTTCACGGACGGCTTTTTGCGAGAACCTGCCCGCCAGTTTGGACAAGACTTCCAAATGCTCGCCGGTCGCATTTTCCGGCACCAACAAAGTGAAAATCAGGGATACGGGTTTGCCGTCAGGCGCATCGAAAGCGACCGGTTCTTTCGTGCGGATAAACGCGCCGGTGGCTTTTTTCACGCAGGCATGACGGCCGTGCGGGATGGCGACGCCCTGCCCCAAGCCGGTCGAACCCAGCTTTTCACGGGCAAACAGGCAGTCGAAGACATCGCCGTGAGGTAATTCTGCTTCATGTTCAAGCAGCAGACCCGCTTCTTCAAACAAGCGTTTTTTGCTGCCGACTTCCAAGTCTAAAACGATATGGGACAAAGGCAAAATTTCGCCGATAAGGCTCATAGAAATCTCTTTTGATGTGGCAAAATGAAATGGAATTGTACCGACTGTCTGTACAAACCTCAATCCTGAACACGCAATTTACACTCAGATTGCTAACAAGAAACGCTGCTTCTTTGATATTTCTTAACTCACACACAAGGTCGTCTGAAAACGGCGGCAAATGTTTTACGGCGGGTTTGGATACCAGATAAAACCCAGCCGCCATCATCAATCCACCCTGCCCCAAAAAGCAAAACGTCGTCTGAAACCCTTTTCAGACGACGTGTTAACCATTTTATTGCCTTACAACCGCGTGGCAGCCAAAGCCCACAAATAATGCCCCGCCAAACCCAAAAACCACAGCAGACCGATATAGTTGTTATCCAAAAACACTTTAAAACAAGTCTGGCGGTCGCGCGTTTTGATGGCATGGTATTGACCGATTTGCAGCCACACCACCGCAGGCAGCATGATCCAATACGGCCATGTCGCGCCGATTTTCACGCCCAACACCGCCATCAGCGCGGTAAACCAAAAATGGCAGAGCATGGATGCGGAAATATCGTGATCGCCGAACGTGATGGCCGAAGTTTTAATCCCGATTTTCAAATCGTCTTCCTTGTCCGACATCGCATAAATCGTGTCGTAGGCAAGCGTCCATAGAGCATTGGCGGTAAACATCAGCCACGCCGTAGAAGGCACGCCACTGCGGACGGCGGCAAACGCCATCGGAATCCCGAAAGAAAACGCCAGCCCCAAATAAAACTGCGGCAGCGGGAAAAAACGTTTGGTAAAGGGGTAAGTCATCGCCAAAAACAGCGCGGGAACGCTCATCACCCAAGTCAACAGGTTCAGCGGCGTCATGCAGAGGGCGGCAAGCAGGCAGAGGATGACGGTCAGCAGAATCGCTTCCGTTTTAGAAACCAACCCGCGGGCAAAGGGGCGGTTTTTCGTGCGCTCGACCGAACCGTCAAAATCGCGGTCGGCAAAGTCGTTGATCACGCAGCCTGCGCTGCGCATAAAGAACGTACCGGCGGTAAACGCCCAAAAAATATCCGCTTCCGGAATGCCTTCCGAAGCGACCCATAACGCCCAATAGGTCGGCCAAAGCAGCAGCAACGTGCCGATAGGCTTGTCGATGCGCATCAATTTGCCGTATACCAAAATGCGGGCAACGGCGTGGCGGTTGAGAAAATGTAGGAGAAAACGTCTTATCTTCATGTAGGTAATTTAAATTCTATGGCAAACCCGGACAAACCTCGCATCCCTTTTCAGACTTTGCCGTTACCTTATTAAAATTTTTGTAACTGTTTCAACGGAAACTTGCCTATTATAAGCTAATTTTCAAGAATGATGATTAAATTTAAACATTTATGACAAAAATTAAACAGGATGCCATTTGAGATACTGAAAATGAATCTAGAAAACGCAGTGCAAACATCTAAAATAAAATACTTAAAAATCAAGAAAAAACCAATTTAAAATACCAATTCTCTACTACACACCCAACTTACCCAAATCTCCCATTTAATACGAAAAGTTCCTCCTTTATTACAAAATAAATAATTGGCATCCCCAAGAATAAGGTCGTCTGAAATGCAACCTACCAGTTTTCAGACGACCTTATCTTACTGCAAACATCAGGCTTACAACATTTAAAACGATTCATCCGCCCGCAGATAACGCCATTTGCCGGGCGGCAGTTTGCCCAGTTTGACTTTACCCATTCGAATCCGCTTCAGCCCGACGACACGCAAACCGACGAGTTCGCACATACGGCGGATTTGCCGCTTTTTGCCTTGTTTCAACACGAAACGCAACTGGTCTTCGTTTTGCCATTCTACTTTGGCGGGACGCAGTTTCTCGCCGTCCAAACTCAATCCGTGATTCAGCAAGGCAAGTCCTTTTTCGTCCAATTTGCCGCGCACGCGCACGAGATATTCTTTTTCGCTACCGCTGTTTTCGCCGATAAGCTGCTTGGCGATGCGGCCGTCCTGCGTCAACACCAGCAACCCAACGGAATCGATGTCCAGCCTGCCGGCGGGCGCCAAGCCGAATTTGTGTTTTTCGCTGAAGGGGATACGGCTGTCGTCCCCTTCCCAACGGTTGTCGGCGGTAATCAGCTCGGCGGCGGATTTATAGCCTTTTTCCGCCTGCGCGCTGACGTAGCCGACGGGCTTGTTGAGCAGGATGGTAACGCGCTCTGCCTGTTTTTCATGCGCCTGCCGGTTGAGGTCGATGCGGTCGCGTTCGGTTACTTTCTGACCGAGTACGGCGGTTTGCCCGTTGACCTTGACCCAGCCTTGCTCGATGTAGCT
>ERZ772997.109-NODE-109-length-35813-cov-68.6072_pt1 | contig 35813 bp, 24 predicted proteins | sample MGYA00511127_ERZ772997 | MGnify/ENA primary metagenome ERZ772997 (study PRJEB29015, sample SAMEA2738070) | human oral metagenome | biome: human oral; feature: human-associated habitat; material: saliva | place: China | collected 2215 ... | reverse complement strand
TGGGTCAGTTGTGTGTAGCTCATGGCAATCTTTCTTGCAGGAAAGGCCGTATGCTACCGCATACTGGCCTTTTTCTGTTATGGAAAGTTGCACTTCAAATGCGAATCCGCCGACCTTTTCTTATGAATCAAACTGAGAAGGCACCTTTCAATCCTACATTTAAAATGTCAACAATTTTATGAACAAAGATACGAGATACAAGAAACCCAAATCATATTTATCCTATAAAAATCAAAAAGCAATCTTCACAATATTCAAACAACGTTAAAAGATGAAAGATTTTGTCTTGATTGAATAGACAGTTTGCGTTATCGTTTGCATTCTTTCATTCATAAACTCTGTGTTTCATCCCAATTGATTGGACAGTTTGACTGTCGCCGTGTTTCTTCAATGCGCGTACCCTAAACCGCTGCTTGGAGGGCTTGCATTACAGGTGCTGTGGCGAGGCGGGTTGCCCCTATTGGTTTGAAACCATATAAAAGAGGTCATTATGCAATTATCAGGCGCACAAATCATAGTGCAAAGTCTCAAAGCCGAAGGTGTAGAGTATGTTTTCGGCTATCCGGGCGGCGCAGTCATCGAAATCTACGACGCTATTTTCCAACTCAATAAATTCAAGCACATCCTGACCCGACACGAGCAGGCGGCGGTACACGCGGCAGATGCGTATGCGCGCGTCAGCGGCAAAGTCGGCGTCGCACTGGTTACTTCCGGTCCGGGCGTGACCAATGCGCTGACAGGCATTGCCACCGCATACAGCGATTCGATTCCGATGGTGGTCATTAGCGGACAGGTTGGCAATTCGCTCATCGGTACGGATGCGTTTCAAGAGGTGGATACGGTCGGCATTACCCGTCCGTGCGTCAAACACAATTTCTTGGTAACCAACGTCAACGAGCTTGCCGAGACCATTAAAAAGGCATTCCAAATCGCCGCCAGCGGCCGACCCGGCCCGGTCGTGGTCGATATTCCCAAAGATGTAACGCAGGCGATGGCGAAATTCAGCTATCCGCAGGAAGACATCTTTATCCGCTCTTACCAACCTGTCGTGCAAGGCCATATCGGGCAGATTAAAAAAGCCATCCAAATGTTGGCTTCCGCCAAACGTCCGATCGTTTATTTCGGCGGCGGCGTGGTATTGGGCAATGCTTCGGAAGAGCTGACGAAATTTGTCCGCATGACGGGCGCACCGTGTACCGGCACGCTGATGGGGCTGGGCGCGTACCCTTCAAGCGACCGCCAATTCTTGGGCATGCTGGGTATGCACGGCACTTACGAAGCCAACCTCGCCATGCAAAACGCAGATGTCGTGTTGGCAGTGGGCGCGCGTTTTGACGACCGTGTCGTCTCCGTTCCGTCCAAATTCTTTGAAAAAGCCAAAAAAGTCATTCACATTGATGTTGACCCGTCCAGCATCGCCAAACGCGTCAAAGTCGATATTCCGATTGTCGGCGACGTGAAAAACGTCTTGTCCGAAATGATTGCCTTGTGGGGCAAACAGGATGCGCCTGCCGCCGACTCTTTGGATAAATGGTGGAAAAACATCGAAGAATGGCGTTCGCGCAACTGCCTGTGGTTTGACAACGACAGCGAAATCATCAAGCCGCAATATGTCGTGCAGAAACTTGCCGAAGTTACCGGCAATTCCGCCATCATCACTTCGGACGTGGGGCAACACCAAATGTTCGCGGCGCAATATTATCCGTTCGAACGCCCGCGCCAATGGCTCAATTCCGGCGGCTTGGGTACGATGGGCGTAGGCCTGCCGTATGCGTTGGGTGCAAAACTCGCCGCTCCCGACCAAGACGTATTCTGTATTACGGGCGAAGGTTCGATTCAGATGAACATCCAGGAATTGTCCACCTGCTTCCAATACCATGTCCCGATTAACGTCGTTACCCTCAACAACGGCTACCTCGGCATGGTCCGCCAATGGCAGGAGCTGTATTACGGCAACCGCGAATCGGAAACCTATTTCGATTCCCTGCCCGATTTCGTCAAACTGGCAGAAGCATACGGGCACATCGGCATCCGCGTGGACAAAAAATCCGATGTTGAAGGCGCGCTTTTGGAAGCGGTCAAACAAAAAGACCGTCTGGTATTTATCGACTTCTTGACCGATAAGAAACAAAACGTGCTGCCCATGGTTGGCAACGGCAAAGGTTTGGACGAAATGGTTCTGCCGCCGCACATGCGCGAAAACCCGAAAGCGTAAGGAGAACGACAATGCGACATATCTTATCTGTTCTGATGGAAAACGAATCAGGCGCGATGAGCCGCGTGGTCGGTCTTTTCTCCGCTCGCGACTACAACATCGACTCCTTGGCAGTAGCCCCGACCGAAGACAAAACCCTTTCGCGCATGACCATCGTTACCCATGGCGACGAGCAAGTCATCGAACAAATCACCAAGCAACTCAATAAATTGATTGAGGTGGTCAAAGTGGTCGATTTGAACGAAAGCCGTTTTGTCGAACGCGAACTGATGTTGGTAAAAGTCCGCGCCGTCGGCAAAGACCGCGACGAATTTTTACGCCTGACTGAAATCTACCGTGGCAGCATCATCGACGTAACCGACCGCAGCTACACCATCGAAATCACAGGCTCGACCGACAAACTCGACTCCTTCCTCGAAACCGTCGGACGCGCCCAGATTTTGGAAACCGTACGCACAGGCGCAGCCGGTATCGGCCGTGGCGAGCGTATTTTGAAAATTTAACGCTGTCAGGTTTTCAGACGACCCGATAGGTCGTCTGAAAACAGAAACGGCAGGAGAGATTGATATCAAACATTAAAATCGTCGCGCTGGTTACCGTCAAACCCGAATACACGGAAACGCTGAAACCCTTGTTCCAAAGCCTGGTCAAAGCCAGCCGAGCGGAAGAAGGCAACATCAGCTACGATTTGCATCAGGAAATCGGCAAACCCGAACGTTTCGTCTTCGTCGAAAACTGGAAATCCCAAGCAGCCATCGACGCGCACAACGCCAGCGAACATTTCCAAGGTTTCGTTAAAGCCATCGACGGCAAAACCGACGCGCTCGAAATCGTTTTGATGGAAGAACTCTCCGTTTAACCCTTTACCCTCAATCCAACCGTCCGGCATCCTTAACACAAAGCCGGAATCCATTTTACCCAAAGGAAATCAAATGCAAGTTTATTACGATAAAGACGCCGACCTGTCCCTGATCAAAGGCAAAACCGTCGCCATCATCGGCTACGGCTCACAAGGCCACGCCCACGCCGCCAACCTGAAAGATTCAGGCGTAAACGTAGTAGTCGGCCTGCGCCAAGGCGGCTCTTGGAAAAAAGCAGAAGCAGCCGGCTTCGAAGTATTGTCCGTAGCTGATGCCACCAAAAAAGCAGATGTAGTGATGATTCTGCTGCCCGACGAAAACCAACCCGTCGTATACAAAAACGAAATCGAGCCTAACCTGAAACAAGGTGCGGTACTCGCTTTCGCACACGGCTTCAACGTCCACTACAACCAAATCGTGCCGCGTGCCGATTTGGACGTGATTATGGTTGCTCCCAAAGGTCCCGGCCACACCGTACGCAGCGAATTTCTGAAAGGCGGCGGCGTGCCTTCCCTGATCGCCGTTTACCAAGATAAAAGCGGCAAAGCCCGCGACATCGCCCTGTCTTACGCCGCAGCCAACGGCGGCACCAAAGGCGGCGTGATTGAAACCAACTTCCGCGAAGAAACCGAAACCGACCTCTTCGGCGAACAAGCCGTATTGTGCGGCGGCGTGGTCGAACTGATCAAAACCGGCTTCGAAACCCTGACCGAAGCAGGCTACGCGCCCGAAATGGCATACTTCGAATGCCTGCACGAAATGAAGCTCATCGTTGACCTGATTTACGAAGGCGGCATCGCCAACATGAACTACTCCATTTCCAACAACGCGGAGTACGGCGAATACGTTACCGGCGTGGAAGTCATCAACGACAAATCCCGCGAAGCCATGCGCAACGCCCTCAAACGCATCCAAACCGGCGAATACGCCAAAATGTTCATCCAAGAAGGTGCCGTCAACTACGCCAGCATGACTGCCCGCCGCCGCCTGACTGCCGACCACCAAATCGAAAAAGTCGGTGCGCAACTGCGCTCCATGATGCCTTGGATTGCCAAAAACAAACTGGTCGACCTGGACAAAAACTAATTCGATTCGATTCAGTAATAAGAAAACCTGCCCGACGATTCGGGCAGGTTTTTTGTCATACACAGCGTAAAAAGGTCGTCTGAAAACCCAAATGTTGTTCAGACGACCTTTCTTACACCTAAACTCTAAAACTGCTTACTTCACAATCTCAACCGGACCGTGATCGTCGCAGTGGTCGCCGTGTTGGTGGTGCAGGCGGCCGTTGACGATGTAGTCGGTGTGATCGCCGTGCGGTACGGCTTCATGGCCGCAACCTTCGCCGTGAACATGGCCTTTGCAGGTATCGACAGGATGGCAGCCGTCAGGGTTGGTTTCATTGACGCTTAAGCTGTGTTCGTCGTAATGGCCGTTGTGTTCGTGGTGCAGATGACCGTCGTGCAGATAGTCGGTATGGTCGTTATGTTTGATGGCGGTATGGCCGCAACCGGCGCCATGGGTATGGTCGTGATGATCGTGGATTTTGCAAGTCATTTTGATTCCTCGTTATCGATGGTTAATTCAAACCCTTTAGGTTACGGTCTCTATGTTATCCTTTTTTGGCAGTTCAGTAAACAATTTCTTCTTTATTAACATAGTGTTACGGTATATCATCATAGGCTTTAAAGGTCGTCTGAACGCGCCATTTCGATATTATGACTCTTGCGGATGTTTCAGACGACCTCCCCATTCGTTATCATTTATAATGTCATTTCTTAGGCGGCTCGGCAGTCCGTTCCGATAATGCGTATAGGTTAATGCGTATAGGTCGTCTGAAAACAATATCAAGATAAATATAGGATTTTTACACTATGTGGGACACAGTACGGCAATGGCTGCATACGCTGCCGGTACGCGAGGAAGTGGTGGAATCGGTGCTGATGGTCATGGCGCTGCTGATTTTGCGCGGCGTTTTGCTGAACCTGTATCTGCGCCGCCACCCGCATTACAGCATCGAGGAAAAACGCCGCTCCTTGGTACTCAGCCGCAATCTGACGCTGATTTTGACCATTTTCGGGCTGGCGATAATTTGGGCGACACAAATCCAGACGCTGGCGCTGTCGATGTTTGCCGTAGCGGCGGCTATTGTAGTAGCGACGAAGGAACTGATTATGTGTTTGTCGGGCAGCATCTTGCGCTCGGTAACGAAACAATATTCGGTCGGCGACTATATCGAGGTCAACGGCCTGCGCGGGCGCGTGGTCGATATTAATCTTTTGAACACGCTGATGATGCAGATCGGTCCGAACCCGCTGGTCGGGCAGCTTTCGGGTAAAACGCTGTCGTTCCCGAACAGCCTGCTTTTGAACCATTCCGTCCGCCGCGACAATATCTTGGGCGATTATGTGATTCATACGGTGGAAATTCCCGTGCCGATTCATTTGGATTCGGATGTGATTGTAGGTCATCTGAAAGTCGTATTGGAGCCTTTGTGCCAACCTTATGTACCCGCCATCCAGCGGCATTTGGAAAACGTGCAGGCGGAGAAGCTGTTCATTACCCCTGCCGCCCAGCCGCGCGTAACCCGCGTGCCGCATGACGACAAGGTGTACCTTATCATCGTGCGCTATGCCTCGCCCGTGGCGAAGCGTTTAGAAATCCAGCAGGCGGTGCTGGATGAGTTTTTGCGCGTACAATACCGCCTGCTAAACCCTCAAGCTTAACCCCATAATCTATTAACAATCAGGAAAATACTATGTTGCCCGAATCCGCCCTTACGCAAATGTACCCCGTCATCATGACCCCCAGCCACGACGGGAAATATTTCCACAATTACGTCCTTTCGCTGCTCAATATCGTCCACACCAGCGCGCAAAACGGCTGGCCGCTGCAAGTAATGATGCAGCGCGGCGAAAGCCTGATTACCCGCGCGCGCAATAATTGCGTGGCGACCTTCTTGGAAAACCAAGAATGGACGCACCTCTTCTGGATAGACTCCGACATCGGTTTTTCCGCCGAAGCGTTCTACCGCCTGCTTTTGGCGGATAAAGACGTGGTAGCGGGCATTTATCCGCTGAAACGCGAAAACTGGCCTGACGAAGGCGTTCCCGCCGGCACGACCCAAGCGGATTTCGAGCGGATGTACACCGCCTACACCGTCAACACAGGCGATAAAAACGAAAACGGCGAAATCGTCCTGCGCGTCGATGAAGAAGGTTTTATGAAAGTCGATGACGCGCCGACCGGATTCATGGTCATCAAACGCAGCGTGTTCGAAAAAATGATGGCCGCCTACCCCGAGCTGAACTACATCTCCGACAGCGACTACAAGCGCGAAGACAAAGGGCTGCACTACCGCTTCTTCGACTGCATGGTCGATCCCGAAAGCAAACGCTACCTTTCCGAAGACTATACGTTCTGCCGCCTGTGGCAGCAAATCGGCGGCGAAGTTTACGTCGACGTCCAATCCAACCTGACCCACCAAGGCGCGAAAATCTATCGCGGCGCGTTTGCCGATTCGTTGCAAACCAATATCGCACAAGCCGTATTCGCCCCTGCCGGCACACCGATGAGCCTCGACCTCGCCGCCCCGCTCAAATCCAACCCGCGCGGCGCGGAATAGCGTAAAAACAGGGAAAGACGCTTTAAGCCTGACGTGATGGCACTATATCTCCCCTATTGTTTGCCCCGTCGTTTTCAGACGACCCCGAATCCAAACAGGTCGTCTGAAAACACAATCGGTTCGCCCGAACGGCAAACCTAAAACCCTAGACACACATTATCCCCATTTTCCCATTGACTCAGGCGGCAGCCATTTTTCAGACGACCTCCGTCCGAACCCGCCACCCACACAAAGGAATCCCATCCATGACCGACAACGTACTGCTCCATTTGGGCGAAGAACCCCGTTTCGACGCCATCCAAACCGCCGACATCAAACCCGCCCTGCAAACCGCCATCGCCGAAGCGCGCGCGCAGATTGCCGAAGTCAAAGCCCAAACGCACACCGACTGGGCAAACACCGTCGAGCGTCTGACCGACATTACCGAACGCGTCGGCAGGATTTGGGGCGTGGTGTCGCACCTCAACTCTGTGGTCGACACACCCGAACTGCGCGCCGTCTATAACGAACTGATGCCCGAAATCACCATCTTCTTCACCGAAATCGGACAAGACATCGAGCTGTACAACCGCTTCAAAGTGATCAAAAATTCCCCTGAATTCGCCACCCTCTCCCCCGCACAAAAAACCAAGCTCAACCACGACCTGCGCGATTTCGTCCTCAGTGGTGCGGAATTGCCGCCCGAACAGCAGGCAGAACTGGCGAAACTGCAAACCGAAGGCGCGCAACTCTCCGCCAAATTCTCGCAAAACGTCCTAGACGCAACCGACGCCTTCGCCCTCTATTTCGACGACGCCGCACCGCTTGCCGGCATCCCCGAAGACTCGCTTGCCATGTTTGCCGCCGCCGCGCAAAGCGAAGGCAAAACAGGCTACAAAATCGGTTTGCAGATTCCGCACTACCTCGCCGTCATCCAATACGCCGACAACCGCGAACTGCGCGAACAAATCTACCGCGCCTACGTTACCCGCGCCAGCGAACTTTCAGACGACGGCAAATTCGACAACACCGCCAACATCGACCGCACCCTCGAAAACGCCCTGCAAACCGCCAAACTGCTCGGCTTCAAAAACTACGCCGAATTGTCGCTGGCAACCAAAATGGCGGATACGCCCGAACAAGTCCTCACCTTCCTGCACGACCTCGCCCGCCGCGCCAAACCCTACGCCGAAAAAGACCTCGCCGAAGTCAAAGCCTTCGCCCGCGATCGCCTGAACCTCGCCGACCCGCAGCCGTGGGATTTGAGCTACGCCAGCGAAAAACTGCGCGAAGCCAAATACGCATTCAGCGAAACCGAAGTCAAAAAATACTTCCCTGTCAGCAAAGTTCTGGCGGGCCTGTTCGCCCAAATCAAAAAACTCTACGGCATCGGGTTCGCCGAAAAAACCGTTCCCGTCTGGCACAAAGACGTGCGCTACTTCGAGCTGGAGCAAAACGGCAAAACCATAGGCGGCGTCTATATGGACCTCTACGCCCGCGAAGGCAAACGCGGCGGCGCGTGGATGAACGACTACAAAGGCCGCCGCCGCTTCGCCGACGGCACGCTGCAACTGCCCACCGCCTACCTCGTCTGCAACTTTACCCCGCCCGTCGGCGGCAAAGAAGCCCGCTTGAGCCATGACGAAATCCTCACCCTCTTCCACGAAACCGGCCACGGCCTGCACCACCTGCTCACCCAAGTGGACGAACTGGGCGTATCCGGCATCAACGGCGTCGAATGGGACGCAGTCGAGCTGCCCAGCCAGTTTATGGAAAACTTCGTCTGGGAATACGACGTCTTGGCACAAATGTCCGCCCACGAAGAAACCGGCGCCCCCCTGCCGAAAGAACTCTTCGACAAAATGCTCGCCGCCAAAAACTTCCAACGCGGCATGTTCCTCGTCCGCCAGATGGAGTTCGCCCTTTTCGACATGACCATTTACAGCGAAGACAACGAAAGCCGTCTGAAAAACTGGCCGCAGGTTTTAGACAGCGTGCGCAAAGAAGTCGCCGTCATCCAACCGCCCGAATACAACCGCTTCGCCAACAGCTTCGGCCACATCTTCGCCGGCGGCTATTCCGCAGGCTATTACAGCTACGCATGGGCGGAAGTCCTCAGCGCCGACGCCTACGCCGCCTTTGAAGAAAGCGACGACGTCGCCGCCACAGGCAAACGCTTCTGGCAGGAAATCCTCGCCGTCGGCGGCTCCCGCAGCGCGGCGGAATCCTTCAAAGCCTTCCGCGGACGCGAACCGAGCATAGACGCACTGCTGCGCCACAGCGGCTTCGACAACGCGGCTTGAGAGTAAGGTTGAGGTAAAAACATAGCGGATTCAATATAAAATGCCTGAATCGTCATTCCCGCGCAGGCGGGAATCCAGAACGTAAAGTTGAAGAAACCGTTTTATCCGATAAGTTCCTGTGCGGGCAAGTCTGGATTCCCGCCTGCGCGGGAATGACGGTATATTTTTTGAATTAACATAAAAGGTCGTCTGAAAACCGATTGTCAGGCTTTCAGACGACCTTTGCCTTCTTTTTACGCCTTATTTTTTAAACATGTTTTTAATAATGCCCATCACGCTGCGGGAGATGGCGTTGGTCACTTGGCGGTTGATTTGGCTGCCGATGGCATCGGCGACGTTGTAGCCCAAGCCCTGCCCTGACTTTTTACGACCGCCGCTCAAGCCACCGAGCAGTCCGCCGAGTATGCCGGGGTCGGCATTGGCGGCTTCTTTTTCAGCGGCTTTTTGCGCTTTTTCCTGCTCTTTTGCCGCCGCTGCCGCCTCTTTCTCCGCCGCAACCTGACTGTCGGCTTCAGCTAAAGCTTCAAAGGCGGAATAATTGTCCACCATGTCTTTATAGGTCGGATACAAATCATCGTTTTGGAACAAGCGGTTGCGCTCTTCGGCGGCAAGCGGGGTCAAGGCGGATTGCGGCGGCAGGACGAGCGCGCGTTCTACCGGCTCGGGCATACCTTTTTCGTCGAGGAAGGAAACAAGTGCTTCGCCGATGCCCAGTTCGGCAATCGCTTCGGCAACTTTGATATTCGGGTTGCTGCGGAAGGTTTCGGCAGCGGCTTTAACCGCTTTTTGGTCGCGCGGCGTGAAAGCGCGCAGGGCGTGTTGCACGCGGTTGCCGAGTTGTCCGAGGATGGTATCGGGCAAATCGAGCGGGTTTTGGGTCACGAAATACACGCCCACGCCTTTGGAACGGATCAGGCGCACGACTTGCTCGACCTGCTCCACCAGCGCATTGGCGGCGTTGTCGAACATCAAATGCGCTTCGTCAAAGAACATCACGAATTTCGGCTTGTCCAAATCGCCGACTTCGGGCAAGGTTTCAAACAACTCCGCCAACATCCACAGCAAAAACGCGCTGTACATACGCGGCGAGCGCATCAGTTTTTCCGAATTGAGGATATTGATGACGCCTTTGCCGTTGTCGGTCTGCATCCAATCTTGCAAGTTGAGCGACGGCTCGCCGAAGAATTTTTCCGCACCTTCGTTCTCCAGCGTCAAAAGCTGCCGCTGAATCGCGCCGATACTGGCGGCGGAGACGTTGCCGTATTGCGTGCGGTATTCCGAAGCGTGGTCGGAAACGTGTTTCAGCATACTGCGCAAGTCTTTCAAATCCAGAATGTGCCAGCCTTTGTCGTCGGCAACTTTGAACACAAGGTTCAACAAGCCTTCCTGCGTATCGTTCAAATTCATCAAACGCGCCAGTAACAGCGGGCCCATTTCCGAAACGGTTACGCGTACCGGAATACCGGTTTCGCCGTAAACATCCCAAAAGCGCACGGGGAAACTTTGCAGCCATTGCTCGCCTAAGCCGAACTCGGCAATGCGTTCGCCCACCTTGCCGCTGGCGGCACCCGCTTGCGCGATGCCCGACAAATCGCCTTTGACGTCAACCAAAAATACGGGAACGCCCTCGCTGCTGAAGGCTTCCGCCATACGGCGCAGGGTCACGGTTTTACCCGTACCGGTCGCGCCGGCGATCAAGCCGTGGCGGTTCGCCATTTTGCCTTGGATTTCAAGTGTCTTATCGCCCGCGCGCGCGATGGGGAATGTCGTCATGAAGGTTTCCTTTGATTGGATGGTTTGAAAAATAAGGTTATTTTCTTATGTTTCCACACACAGGGCAACAGATAGGCAGAAGGTCGTCTGAAAAGTTTTCAGACGACCTTTTACTGTAAATAAATAATTCAAACAAAAAGCGCGAACCTTGCGATTCGCGCTTTTTTCAGACGACCTCAATTATTTCTTGTCGTCTTTTACTTCTTCAAAGTCAGCATCTACCACGTCGTCGTCTTTCTTGGCGGAAGACGGTTCGGCTTGTGCGCTTTCGCCTGCTTGGGCTTCGGCTTGCGCTTGTGCGTAAACCATTTCGCCCAGTTTTTGGCTGGCTGCGCCCAGTGCTTCGGCTTTGGCATCGATGGCGGCTTTGTCGTCGCCTTTCACGGCTTCTTCGGCTTCTTTCAGCGCGGCTTCGATTTTTTCTTTCTCGGCTGCGTCGAGTTTGTCGCCGTAGTCGGCCAAAGATTTTTTCACGGAGTGAATCAGGGCTTCGGCTTGGTTGCGGGAAGCGACCAATTCAGTCAGTTTTTTATCTTCCTCAGCATTGGCTTCGGCATCTTTCACCATGCGTTCGATTTCTTCTTCGCTCAAACCTGAAGAACCTTGGATAGTGATGTTGGCTGCTTTGCCTGTGCCTTTGTCTTTGGCGGAAACGTGCAGGATGCCGTTGGCGTCAATGTCGAAGGTGACTTCGATTTGCGGCATGCCGCGCGGTGCGGGTGCGATGTCGCCCAAGTTGAACTGACCCAAAGATTTGTTGGCGGAAGCGCGTTCGCGTTCGCCTTGCAGTACATGGATGGTTACTGCGCTTTGGTTGTCTTCGGCGGTAGAGAACACTTGCGACGCTTTGGTCGGGATGGTGGTGTTCTTCTGAATCAGCTTGGTCATCACGCCGCCCATGGTTTCGATACCCAAGGACAGGGGGGTTACGTCCAGCAGCAATACGTCGCTGCGGCCGCCGCTCAATACTTCGCCTTGAATCGCTGCGCCTACGGCAACGGCTTCGTCAGGGTTCACGTCTTTGCGCGGCTCTTTGCCGAAGAAGTCTCTTACGGCTTCTTGTACTTTCGGCATACGGGACTGACCGCCGACCAAAATCACGTCGTCGATGTCGCTGGTGCTCAAGCCGGCATCTTTCAATGCGGTGCGGCAAGGCTCGATAGAGCGGGCAATCAGGTCTTCAACCAGGCTTTCGAATTTGGCGCGGGTAATTTTCATTGCCAAGTGTTTCGGGCCGGTTGCATCCATGGTGATGTACGGCAGGTTGATTTCGGTTTGCTGGCCGCTGGACAATTCGATTTTGGCTTTTTCGGCAGCTTCTTTCAGACGTTGCAATGCCATCACGTCTTGTTTCAAATCAATGCCTTGGTCTTTTTTGAACTCGGCGATGATGTAGTCGATGAGGCGTTGGTCGAAGTCTTCACCACCCAAGAAGGTGTCTCCGTTGGTTGCCAATACTTCGAATTGTTTGTCGCCGTCGAGGTTGGCGATTTCGATGATGGAAATATCGAAGGTACCGCCACCCAAGTCATATACGGCTACTTTGCGGTCTTTGTTGTCGCCTTTGTCCATACCGAATGCCAAAGCGGCTGCGGTCGGCTCGTTGATGATGCGTTTTACGTCCAAACCGGCGATGCGGCCTGCGTCTTTGGTGGCTTGACGTTGGCTGTCGTTGAAGTAGGCCGGAACGGTAATCACGGCTTCGGTTACTTTTTCGCCCAAATAAGATTCGGCGGCTTCTTTCATTTTACGCAGGACTTCTGCGGAAACTTGCGGCGGAGACAGCTCTTTGCCTTGCGCTTTCACCCATGCGTCGCCGTTGTTGGCTTTGATGATTTCGAAAGGCATGGATTCGATGTCGCGTTGGACTTCTTTGTCTTCAAATTTATGACCGATCAAACGTTTGACAGCGTAGATGGTGTTTTTAGCGTTGGTTACGGCTTGGCGTTTTGCCGGTGCGCCGACGAGGACTTCGCCGCCGTCCAGATAAGCGACGACAGACGGCGTAGTGCGTGCGCCTTCTGCGTTTTCAATAACTTTGGTTTGACCGTTTTCAGAGATGGATACACAAGAGTTGGTTGTACCTAAGTCGATACCGATTACTTTTGCCATATTGATGTTGCTCCTAAAAAGATTTTTCTAAATTAATAATTGTGTGGAACATTTTGTTCCGTTGACCTGTAAATAAGGTTGCCCGATATTTTTTCAAGGGTTTTGTTGAAATTTTTTTTATATAAAATTCAACAAGCTAAACTATTTATCCACAGGATGGTATTTTGTTTTTCAGACGACCTTGTCTTTCTTTTCTGATTGGGCATCATCGGAATGATTTTCCAAAAGCGGGATTGGAGCTTGAGGGACGGGGAAGGGTCGTCTGAAAATTTTATGCTTGATAAACTTTATCAAGCGGTGCCTTCAGGATTCTTGTTTCGCCACGACAACCATTGCGGGACGTAATACGCGGTCGGACAGGGTGTAGCCTTTTTTCATGACGCTGACGATGGTGTTCGGCTCTTGCTCGCTGACGACCGCCTGCATTGCTTGATGTTGGTGCGGGTCAAGTTTGTCGCCGGGCTGCGGGTTGATTTCTTTGATGTGCGTGGCGTCAAACGCTTTTTGCAATTCGTTCAGCGTCATTTGCACGCCCATTTTCAGCGCGTCGAAATTGCCGCTTTGGTCGAGCAGCGCCATTTCGAGATAGTCTTTGACGGGCAGCATTTCGGCGGCGAATTTTTGTCCGGCGAATTTGTGCGTATCCGCGATTTCCTGCTGATGGCGGCGGCGCAGGTTTTGCTCGTTCGCCAGGCCGCGCAGTTCGCTGTCTTTCAACTGCCCTTCCAACTCGGCGATACGTGCCTGCAATTCTTCGTAAGTCGGCGGTTCGGCAGCTTCGGGTTGTTCGGTATTGGGGTTTTGGGCGGCTTCTGCGTTTACCGCCTCTTCGGCTTCGTGTTGATATTGTTCGTGATGTTCGCTCATTTCATGCATCCTTTGGAATGGTTTGAATCGAATGCTACTTTATATAAGGTCGTCTGAAAAAACTTCAAGCACACGGAAACCATCATAAGCATATTCCGCAATGCGCTATCGCAAATCGTTGATAAAAGGTAAGATACGCCGATACCTTCCTATTTTCAGACGACCCCCGACATGAAAAAAGACCACCTGAACACAACCGATTTCAACCTCTGGCATACCATCCGCGAAGAAACCGCAGCCGCAGCCGCTGCCGAACCGATGCTGGCGAGCTTTTTGCACCAAACCGTATTGCGCCACGACTCACTCGATTCCGTCCTTGCCTACCACCTTTCCAGCAAACTCGGCAGCCCGATTATGGACGTGCGCGCCCTGTTTGAAATTTACCAGCAGGCATTGGGCAGCGATGCGCGCATCAGCAACTGCGTCGAGGCAGACTTGAAAGCCATTTACGAACGCGACCCCGCGTGCGACGAATATTCGCTGCCGCTTCTGTATTTCAAAGGTTTCCACGCCATTCAGGCACACCGTATCAACCACTGGCTCTACCAAAACGGCCGCAAAACGCTGGCGTATTTCCTGCAAAACCGCATGTCGGAAGTGTTCGGCGTCGATATCCACCCCGCCGCCCGTTTCGGTCATGGGCTGATGCTCGACCACGCCACCGGTTTCGTCGCCGGCGAAACCGCCGTGTTGGGCAACAATATTTCCATCCTGCACGGCGTAACGCTCGGCGGCTCGGGCAAGGAAGGCGGCGACCGCCATCCGAAAATCGGCGACGGTGTGATGATCGGCGCGAACGCTTCGATATTGGGCAATATCCGCATCGGCGACAATTCCAAAATCGGCGCAGGCAGCGTGGTCGTTGCGGACGTACCGTCGTCAATCACCGTCGTCGGCGTGCCTGCCAAACCGGTGGGGCGTTCGGTCAAAACCCCATCGGCGGACATGGACCAGAGTTTGCAGGGGACGGCGATGGATTTTGTGATTTGAACTGAATCGCCTGATAAGGCCGCAGATACGAAAAGGTCGTCTGAAAACCTGATGGATAAGGTTTTCAGACGACCTTTTTCTATACGGCCGCCACACTTATCTGGAATACGTCACCCGCCATTAACCACCCTTTTTCATGGAACTGAATCTGATTTTGAATTTCGGCAACCGTTTTTTTCAAATACCTGCTTCTGAAGATTTCCGATGGATCTCTGCCTGAGCGGGAATAATGCACCAATCAGTATGTTGTCTCTAAAAATCAGCTTGGCAGCCAAAGTCAGGATTGGATTTATAAGTCAGCGTTATTACCCCGATACTGCATTCCGCTCGTTGCTGCGCAGGCGTTCCAAATGGTTTTTGACTTCCTGTACTTTTGCTTCGGTAAATAGGTTGGCGATATTTTTCCAAATGCTGTGGTAACCGTAGGGGCCGTGCTGCATTTCGGCTTTTGCCTCTTCAATCTGCCAGCCTTGGTAAAGGATGCGGTACATTCCGGCAATCAGCCCCGTTCTGTCCGCACCGTGGTAGCAATGGATGAGGACTGCGCCGTTTTGTTGCTGCTTTTCAATCAGGTACAGGATTTCGGCGATGTCTTTAGGTTTGACATTCCACGACAGCAGCGGGCGGTTGATGATGTTGATGCCGTATTGTTTGAGATAGTCGTCGTCATTGCGGTCGAAAAAGCGCAGATTGACGACGCTTTTGATACCCTGCTGTGAAATGGTTTCGCCGTCCTCGGGGACGGGCTGTTCGCTGCGGTAGAGTTTGTCGTCGATACGGTAAAGGTTGGCATCTTGCTTGACGGATACTGCCCAAAGTCGGGTATTCATGGTTCGTGTTTCTTGAGTGGACGAGGCTTGGCAGGCGGCAAGCAGGAAGGCTGAGAAGATAATCGGTATGGTTCGTTTCATCATAGGGATGGATTCAAAAGGTAAAAAGGTCGTCTGAAAAAGGAATCTGTTTTCAGACGACGTGTTTGATGTTTGAGAAAATCGCTTTATTCCCATACGTTCGCCCGCTCGACCTCTTTCCACGCGTTGAGAATCAGGCTGCCGTCGTTGTCTTTCAACAGCGTCGCGTCGGAAAGCATACGCCGCCAAGTGCGGGCGTTTTTCAGGCCGTGCATCAGCCCGAGGCTGTGGCGGACGATGTGGCGCAAGATTGTGCCGCGTCCGGCTTGGATTTGGGCTTGGCTGTATGTGTAGAGGCGCTGCACCAAATCGGCGTATTCAATCGGGCTGCGGGTGTCGCCGTAAAACAGCCTGTCCCATTCGTGCATGACCATCGGGTTGTGATACGCCTCGCGTCCGACCATTACGCCGTCAACGTGTTGCAGGTGTCCGGCGATTGCTTCGTTGGTGGTGATGCCGCCGTTGATGATGATTTCCAGATCGGGAAACTCTTTTTTCAAGCGGTAAACGTAATCGTATTTCAACGGCGGAACGTCGCGGTTTTCTTTGGGGGAGAGTCCGTCCAGCCATGCGTTGCGGGCGTGGACGATGAAGGTTTTGCAGGCGGTTTTGTCGCGCAGCGTGCCGACGAAATCGGCGACGGTTTGGTATTCGGTCTGCCTGTCGACGCCGATGCGGTGTTTGACGGTAACGGGGATGCTGACCGCGTCCTGCATGGCGTTGAGACAGTCGGCAACCAGCATGACTTCGTTCATCAGACACGCGCCGAACGAGCCTTTCTGTACGCGCGGGCTGGGGCAGCCGCAGTTGAGGTTGACCTCGTTGTAGCCGTATTCTTCGGCGGCTTTGGCCGCTTTCGCCAAATCGGACGGGTCGCTGCCGCCCAGTTGCAGGGCGACGGGCTGCTCGCCTTCGTTGAACATCAAAAAGCGGTCTTTGTCGCCATAAACGATGGCGCCGGAATTGACCATTTCGCTGTAAAGCCATGTGTTGCGGGTAATCTGGCGGGCGAGGTAGCGGTAGTGGCGGTCCGTCCAGTCGAGCATGGGGGCGACGGAAAGGCGGCGGGACGGGAGGTTGGTTTGAGACATTATGTAGTGTGTAAACAGTGTTTCAGACGACCTTTGTTCTTGAAGGTCGTCTGAAAAGGAAACGGATTAAACGGATGCCAAGACGGCGGAAAACCGATGCGTCAGATTGGCTTTATAGCAAAACTTAAGGTTGCTTTTGCTTTTCTCCGACGATTTGTTCAAATGTTCGGATTAAGCTTGAAGCGATAACCTCCTCGCTAAACTCCGCCAAACAATCTCGACGCAGTTTTTCATGATCGAAGCGTTCGCGATTTTCATACATTTCAATCAATGCACCGGTAAGCGCGGGGATATTTTCGGTCGGCACCAAAATACCGTTCTCGGGTGTAACGATGGATTGCGGACCGCCGCACATGGTGGCGATGACGGGCAAGCCCTGAGACAACGCTTCAATAAACACGACCCCGAAGGTTTCCGTGCGGCTGGCAAGGACGAAAGCGTCGCTTTGGCGCATCAAATCCAATACTTCGTCCGTAGTGAGCGCGCCGAGGAAGCTGACGGCATGCGTAATGCCCAACTCTTGTGCCAAACGGCGCAAATTGGCGGCTTCCACGCCGTCCCCGCCGATTTTCAATTTGAGGAAAGGATATTTTTCCAATGCTTTCGCAAAGGCCGGCAGCAGGAGGTCATGCCCTTTCAGATGGCGCAGATGCGAAACGGTACAGAAGGTGTAGTCTTGGTTTCCTTTATCGGGAAACGTGAAATCCCGTGCGAAATTGTCGCCCAGTACGTTGGGCAAGTATTCCCATTCCAAACCGTATTTTTCCTTCAGCAGGCGGCTGAAATCGCGGCTGACGGCAAAACGCGCGGCACTATGTTCGGCAGCGAGGCGCATGATCGGCCATTGGTGAGGCCGTATGAGGTTGCGGGTAATGGTGCTACTGTGTTCGGTAATGACGTAGGGAATACCGTAAGTCTTATAAATTTCGTAAGCGAGGATACCCGCGTAGTTCATGGAGTGTGCATGAACAATATCGGGGCGGCCGTTTTCACGCACATACCGCGCAAATGCCTTCATCCCCGCGCGCACCCAGCGGATGCGGTCCAAATCAATAACAGGAAAACGGGGGAAAAAATACATACTGTCGTAAGCATAGGTATTCAACCCGCCCTGATTGTGTTTCCGGATGCCGTACGGACCGGTAAAAATAGATTTGGTATGGACGCGCAAATAGCGGAACATCGGCGCAATCACCCCGACTTTCAAACCTTTTCGCTGCAAGGCTTGTGCTTGAAGACGGAAAAAGATTCCGTCCACATCGGTTTCAGTTTTGGGATACCAAGAAGGAATAACGGCAACGTGCATGAAAAAACTTTCGTAATAATCAATCTGAGGTCGTCTGAAAAAACATTCGCCGTTTTCAGACGACCTTTTTAATAACCGGGTAAAACCTACTCCCCCGCCACGGTCATGCTCTCGATCAGCACCGAACCGATTTTGTTGGAAGAGCGGCGCAGCGCGTCGTTGGCAGTGCCGACGATGCCGAGGTACATATCCTGCAAGCGGCCGGCGATGGTGATTTCTTGGACGGGGTGGCTGATGACGCCGTTTTCCACCCAAAAACCCGCCGCGCCGCGCGAGTAGTCGCCCGTGATGGTGTTCACACCCTGACCCATCAGTTCGGTAACCAACAATCCCGTGCCCATTTCTTTCAGCAGGTCGGACTGCGTTTCGTGCGTATGGTTCAAATAAAGGTTGTGTGCGCCGCCGGCGTTGCCCGTGGTCTGCATACCGAGCTTTCTCGCGCTGTAACTGCTGAGGAAGTAGCCTTCGACAATGCCGTCGCGGATGACGAAACGCGGCCGCGTGGCGACGCCTTCGGAGTCGAAATAGGTGCTGCCGAAGGCGCGGGGGATGTGCGGTTCTTCGCGCAGGCTGAGGAAATCGGGCAGGACTTTTCTGCCTATGCTGTCGATCAGGAAGCTGCTTTGGCGGTAGAGCGCGCCGCCGCTGAGTGCGCCGACGAGGTGTCCGATAAGGCCGCCTGCGACGGTGGTATCGAAGAGGACGGGATAGCCGCCTGTCGGGATGCTGCGGCTGTTCAGACGACGTAAGGTACGCTCGGCGGCGGTTTTGCCGATTTGCTCGGGACTGTCCATGTCTTGATGGCGGCAGGCGGCATCGTACCAGTAGTCGCGCTGCATGCCGTTTTCGTCGGCGGCGACGATGCTGCACGAAATGCTGTGGCGCGTGCCTTGTTGGTGGGCGGTGAAGCCGTGGGTGTTGCCGTAAACGTATTGGTAATGTCCGGTCTGAACGCCTGCGCCTTCGGAATTTTCGATGCGTTCATCCGCGCTCAGGGCGGCTTGTTCGCATTGTTTTGCCAGCTCGATAGCGGCTTCCGTGCTTAAATCCCATTCGTGGTAACGGTCGAGGTCGCCGACGTGTTGCGCCATAAGCGAAGCATCTGCCAGACCTGCGCAATCGTCTTCGGCGGTGTAGCGGGCGATGTCGATAGCGGCTTTGACAGTGTCTTGCAGGGCTTTTTCGGAGAAGTCGGCGGTGCTGGCGCGGCCTTTGCGTTTGCCGACGTACACGGTAATATCCAGCGATTTGTCTTGCTGGAACTCGATTTGTTCGATTTCGCCCAGCCGTACGCTGACGCTTTGTCCGATGGATTCGCTAAAGTCGGCTTCGGCAGCCGCCGCGCCCATGTTTTTTGCCAAATCCAAGGCGTGTCCGCATAAGCCGGTCAGCTCGGAGGCGGTGTGGTTGAACAGCATAAAAGGTTTCCTGACAGAGGTTTGCGGCATTTTAACCGTTTTCAGACGACCTCGGCAAAAATACCGCCGCAGAAGATATAGTGGATTAAATTTAAATCAGGACAAGGCGACGAAGCCGCAGACAGTACAAATAGTACGGCAAGGCGAGGCAACGCCGTACTGGTTTAAATTTAATCCACTATAAAAGATCGTCTGAAAACGCCGTTTCAACAGGGCGTTGACGTGAAACCTGCCCGAACGTGCTAAAATACCCGAAACAAAATTAAAGGTTTATCAAAATGTTTGAAAACGAAGACGAATGGGTCAGCAAAACCCAAATGAAAAAGCAAATGAACGATTTGCAGGCTTTGGGCATGGAGTTGACCAAACTCTCGACCGATACGCTGAAAAAAATCGGCTTGGACGAAGACTTGTACGAAGCCGTCGTTACCTACAAAAAAATCACGTCCAACGGCGCGCTCAAACGCCAAAGCCAATTCATCGGCAGGCTCATGCGAGACACCGACCCCGCGCCCATCGAAGCCTTCCTCGCCAAACTGCGCGGCGAAAATACCGCCCACAACGCCTTCTTGCAACGCATCGAACAAGCCCGCACGCGCCTCTTGGCGGACGACAACGCAATCACCCAATTCATGGCGGACTTTCCCCATGCCGACGCAGGCAAATTGCGCACCTTAATCCGCAACACGAAAAAAGAGCAGGAACAAAACAAACCGCCGAAAAACTTCCGTGCCCTCTTCCAAGAAATCAAATCCGTCATGGAAGGCGGTCAGAGCGATTCGGAAGAAACGCAGGACTGGGAAGAATAAATATCGGGGTCGTCTGAAAACGGGTTTGGGTTTCAGACGACCTTTTTTCATATTTCCGAATAAACTTTATCATCAGCCTTTAAAAGTCGTCTGAAACCGCCGTTACCGTCATTCCCGCGCAGGCGGGAATCCGGGTCTCTGCATTGAGGAAATATCTCGAAAGCTGCTGCAACTTCAAATTTCCGAATTCCCAGCCGTACGGAAATAACGACGATAGGTTAACCATCAATACCTGACGGAAAAACAGTATCTGCCCTGCTTATTTTAATTTACAGAAAAAGGTCGTCTGAAAACGGACTTAGCGGGTTTTGCTAACGTTTTCAGACGACCTTTGTTCAAACGCTCTGGCGTTTATTCAGTCCTTTTAGTCGGAAACGGCCATCAGGCTGGCGTTGCCGCCGGCGGCTGTGGTGTTGACGCTGCAAGAGATTTCTTCAAACACTTGCAGGATGTCCAAGCCTTGTTCGGACGGGAGGATTCTGATGAGTGCGCCGTCGCGTTTTGCCAGCTCTTGCTTGCGGCTGCTGTCCAGCGGGCTTAGGGCGGCGACGTGGTGCACGCCTGTGTTTTCAGGTTTGCTGTTGACTTGCAGCAGGCCTTCGAGGTCGGCGGTGTAGGAGGCAAGCGGGCTGTCGGGTTCGACGACGGTTACGATGCCTGCGGCGGCAAGTTCGGTCAGGGCGCAGAAGGCTTGCAGGAGACTGCCGCCGTGTACCCAGACGCGTTTGGGCGCGCGCCAGCTCATGGCGTTGCGTTCGCCGGTCGGGCCGACCAAGACGGATTCTGCTTGGCGCAGGGTGCGGATGCGGGCGTGTCCCAATGCTGATGCCGCTGCTTTTTTCTCTTCCGCATTAAACGGCAGCTTGTGAATCAAGGCTTCGAGGCGTTTGAGCGCGGCTTCGTCCGCTTGTCCGATGCGGCTCAGCGGCGGGGCAACCCATTCGGGGATACGGGTCAGTTTTTGCAGGTAGAACGAGCCGCCCGCTTTCGGACCAGTACCGGACATACCGTGTCCTCCGAACGGTTGTACGCCGACGACGGCGCCGACGATGTTGCGGTTGACGTAAACGTTACCCGCTTCGATGCGTTCGCGGATGCGTTTGACCGTACCTTCGATACGGCTGTGTACGCCGCTGGTGAGCGCGTAGCCTTTGCTGTTGATTTGGTCGATGATTTGGTCAAGTTCGTCGGCACGGTAGCGGACAACGTGCAGGACGGGACCGAAGACTTCGCGGGTGAGTTCGTTCAAGTTGTTGAGTTCGAACAAAATCGGCAGCACGAAAGTGGATTTCGCAGGATCAACGTCGGAGGCGGCTTTGACTTCGTGGTAAGACTTGGCAACGCCTTTCATTTTATTGATGTGCGATTGCAGGTTTTGCTGCGCTTCGGCATCGATGACGGGGCCTACGTCGGTGGTAAGTTGAACGGGTTTGCCGACGACCAATTCGTCCATCGCGCCTTTGATGATGGCGAGCATCTTGTCAGCAACGTCCTCTTGGACGCAAAGGATACGCAGGGCGGAGCAGCGTTGTCCCGCGCTGTCGAAGGCGGAGTTGAGCACGTCCAAGCAAACCTGCTCGGGCAGCGCGGTGGAATCGACAATCATGGCGTTTTGACCGCCGGTTTCGGCAATCAATACGGGGCTGTCGTCGCGTTTGGCGAGGGCTTTGTTAATCAGTTGCGCCACTTCGGTCGAACCGGTGAAAATCACGCCGCCGATACGCGGATCGCCTGTCAGCGCCGTGCCGACATCGCCTGCGCCGAGGACAAGTTGCAAGGCGGAAGTCGGGATGCCTGCTTCGTGCATCAGGGAAACGGCGTAGCTGGCAATCAGGCTGGTTTGTTCGGCAGGTTTGGCGATAACGGTGTTACCGGCTGCCAATGCGGAAACGACTTCGCCGGTAAAGATGGCGAGCGGGAAGTTCCACGGGCTGATGGCGACGATGGCACCGACGGCTTTGGCATCTTTGGGCAGGGTGTTTTCGGCTTCGCCTGCGTAGTAGCGGCAAAAATCGACGGCTTCGCGCACTTCGGCGACGGCGTTGTTCAGCGTTTTACCTGCTTCGCGCACGGCAAGCATCATCAGCGCGGGGGTGTGTTGTTCCAGCAAATCGGCGAAACGGCGCAGGCATTCGGCGCGCTCGGCGGCAGGCGTCGCGCTCCATTCAGGAAACGCGGCAACGGCTGCACCGACGGCTTCTTGGGCAAGCGCGGCATCGGCAAAGCTGACTGTGCCGACGATGTCGTCGTGGTCGGCGGGGTTTTTAATCGGTTGCGCTTCGCCGACATCGCGGGCTTTACCGTTGATAATGGATGCGGCGTGGAAGTCTTGCGCGGCGGCGCGGTTGAGTTTTTCTTGAAGCTGTTGCAACACGGTTTCGTTGCTGAAATCGACGCCTTGGGAATTCAGACGACCCCTGCCGTACAAATCGCGCGGCAGCGGCAAGGCGTTGTGCAGGTGGATGCCTTGTTCGGCGATGGTGTCGAACGGGCTGCGGATCAGCGTGTCGATGCTGATGTTTTCATCGACGATTTGGTTGACAAACGACGAGTTCGCGCCGTTTTCCAACAGGCGGCGCACCAAGTAGGCGAGCAGGGTTTCGTGCGTACCGACCGGGGCGTACACGCGCACACGGCGGCCTAAGTTTTGCGGGCCGACCACTTGGTCGTACAAGGTTTCGCCCATGCCGTGCAGGCATTGGTGTTCAAAGTCTTTGTCTTTGCCCATTTGGTAAATCGCGCCCAAGGTGTAGGCGTTGTGGGTGGCGAATTGCGGGAACACGGCATCTTGCGCGTCCAGCAGTTTGCGCGCGCAGGCGAGGTAGGAAATGTCGGTATGGACTTTACGGGTGTAGGTCGGATAGCCGTCCAGGCCGTCCACTTGCGCCCATTTGATTTCGCTGTCCCAGTACGCGCCTTTAACGAGGCGGATCATCAGTTTTTGATTGTTGCGGCGGGCAAGGTCAATCAGATAGTCGATGACGAAGGGGCAGCGTTTTTGATATGCCTGAACGACAAAGCCGATGCCTTTGTAACCGGCTAAATCGGGGTCGGAAACGAGTGCTTCCATCAAATCCAAAGACAGCTCCAAACGGTTGGCTTCTTCGGCGTCGATATTGATACCGATATCGTATTTTTTACCCAAAAGGAACAGCTCTTTCAGACGAGGCAGGAGTTCGCTCATCACGCGTTCGTGTTGGGCGCGCGAGTAGCGCGGATGAATGGCGGAAAGTTTGACGGAAATGCCGTTGCCTTCATAAACGCCTTGTCCGGCGGCATCTTTGCCGATGGCGTGAATGGCTTGAACGTAGTCGTTGTAATAGCGGTCGGCATCTTCTTGAGTGTAGGCGGCTTCGCCCAACATATCGAAGGAGAAGCGGTAGCCCATTTTTTCGCGCTCTTTGCCGTTTTGCAGCGCTTCTTCAATGGTTTGTCCGGTAACAAACTGCTTGCCCAACAAGCGCATGGCGTAGTTCACGCCTTGGCGGATCAGGGGGGCGCCGCCTTTGCTGACGAGGCGGTTCAGAGCCGAACCCATCTGCTTGTCGCTCGGCGCGGTCAGTTTGCCGGTAATCAGCAAGCCCCACGCGGCAGCGTTGACGAACAGGGACGGGCTGTTGTTCAAATGGCTTTTCCAGTTGCCTTCGGAAATTTTGTCGGCAATCAGGCGGTCGCGCGTCGCATTGTCGGGAATGCGCAGCAAAGCTTCCGCCAGACACATCAGCGCAATGCCTTCTTCGCTGGAGAGCGAGAACTCGTGCATCAGCGCATCCACCCCGCTGGCTTTGGTGCGGCTGGCACGAACCTGCGTAACCAAACGGCGCGCGAGTTCGGACGCCGCCCGACGCTCCTCGTCGCTCATCTGGGCGCGTTGCAGCATATCCTGAACGGCTTCGATTTCGTCGCGGCGGTAAGCATCGGTAATCGCTTGGCGCAGTGGCGTTTGTGTCGGAAAAGCAAAGTCAAACATTTTAAGGTTCTCCAAAGTTTTTATGATGATTTTCAGACGACCCCATCCCTTTTCGAGGTCGTCTGAAAAGATTTAAAGCATATAGATAATATCTTAATAAATTTATAAGGGCCGGACAAGCAATTTATCTCAAAAACAGGATTTTTTGCTTTGATAAAAAGCAGATAAATCCCAAAGAGTGCATTATCCGCATGAGCATCAATATAAAAATAAAACCTGCCTTCCCGTATAAAAATTCAGACGACCTGCGGTCAACGGCAGGTCGTCTGAAAACACTTATTTCGCCTCGCGGTATTCTGTATCCGCTTTTTCAAAACGTTCTTGGATTTCACGAGACGGCTCTTTGTCGGTCAGTGAAACCAGAATAGCGATAATCAAGCAGGCGATAAAGCCGGGGACGATTTCGTACATAGTCCAAATACCGGTTTCATGTGCAGCCAAAGCCGGTTTTTTAACCCACTCCGCCCACGCCACCACAGTCAGCGCGCCGGCAATCATGCCCGACAAAGCGCCGTATGCCGTGATGCGTTTCCACAATACCGACAGAATCACAATCGGACCGAACGCCGCGCCGAAACCTGCCCACGCATAAGACACCAAGCCCAAAACTTTGCTTTCGGGGTCGGACGCAATCAGGATGGAGATCACAGCAATCGCCAACACCATCAGACGACCCACCCACACCAGCTCTTTTTGCGGCGCATTTTTACGCAAAAAGCCTTTGTAGAAGTCTTCGGTAATCGCGCTGGAGCAAACCAAAAGCTGGCAAGACAAAGTGGACATGACCGCCGCCAAAATCGCGCTCAAAATAATGCCTGCAATCCAAGGGTTGAACAGCAGAGTAGAAAGCGCGATGAAGATACGTTCGTGGTTGCCCTTCATGGAAGCGGTTTGGTCGGGATTGGCACCAAAATACGCAATGCCGAAATAACCGACCGCCACTGCGCCTGCCAGACACAACACCATCCAAGTCATACCGATGCGGCGTGCGGACACCAGCGATTTCGCGCTTTCAGCCGCCATAAAGCGCGCCAAAATGTGCGGCTGACCGAAATAGCCCAAGCCCCATGCGGCGGTGGAAATAATGCCGATGACGGTCGTACCGGCAAACAGACTGCCGTATTCCTTGCCTGTACTTGCGGCAACATTTTGAATTGCGGCAGACATTTGGTCTGCCCCCCCCAGACCCAAATAGACCATTACCGGCGTCAAAATCAGCGCAAAAATCATCAAAGAAGCTTGCAGCGTATCTGTCCAGCTTACCGCCAAAAAGCCGCCCAAGAAGGTATAGGCAATGGTTGCACCCGCACCCAGCCACATCGCCTGATTGTAAGTCATGCCTTCAAACAGGCTTTGGAACAAAGTTGCACCCGCCACAATGCCCGAGGCGCAATAAATCGTGAAGAAAAACAGAATAATCAGCGCGGAAACCACTTTCATCAAATGTCCGCCCGCGCCGAAGCGGTGGAAGAAATAATCAGGCAGCGTCAGCGCATTGTTGGCATATTCGGTATGTACGCGCAGACGGCCCGCCACCAAAAGCCAGTTGAAATACGCGCCGACGACCAAGCCGATGGCAATCCAAGCCTCATTCAAACCGCTCAAATAAATCGCGCCGGGCAGGCCCATCAAAAGCCAGCCCGACATATCGGACGCGCCTGCCGACATCGCCGTAACAAACGGGCCCAAGCTGCGGCCGCCCAAAATATAATCATCGAAATTGCGTGTGGAGAAATACGCGGCCAGACCAATCAAGAGAACGGCAATCAGATAGATTGCAAAAGTGATATACATGGGGTTCATGTACTATTCCTCATCTAAAACTTCAAAATCACGGGCTGATGAAATTGCAGGCAATCCACGCCCAAACATTTTTCTAATTAAAATACAGCGGAAATTCTCGCGTTTTTACGGATACGCGGAACAAATCATTTTCAATTACAACAAGATAAGTAAAAAAATCCTATTGATTTGTAAATAATCCAATCCAGCATACCGTAAAAATTCCCACTTGCAAAGGCAGCGCAAACAGGTTCACCGCACAATGCGGACACGCCAATCAAAATACCATGTAAAACAAAATATTATGAAAATCTATTAAAAAATCTTGTTTTAAAACACTGAAATTATCTTTCCTAATACCCAAACAATCCGCACAATTTTTCAGTAGTTAAACAACAGCTAAAACGGATCAACCCAAATTCCGCCTTAAAACTACCTTGCTTCATTTTCAGACGACCTTTTCAAAAACCAGCCCGCCAACGGCCTGCCGTTTCCTATATAATCCCCGCATTACCGACTGTCGCGCACTATATCGTCATGAAACGGCTCAAACGCATCAAAACCATCCTCCGCACGCTTTACCTCTACCGCCTCGCCGAGCTGTTTGCCGCGCTTGTCCGTCCGGGCTGGGCGCGGACGCTGTTGAAAATGCTGCCGCAGTCGTCTGAATTTGAAAACGAACCGCCTGCCGTGCGCCTGCGCCTTGCCTTAGAAAGCTTAGGGCCGATTTTCATCAAATTCGGGCAGGTTCTCTCCACGCGCCCCGATTTGATTCCGCATGATTACGCGGTCGAACTGGCAAAGCTGCAAGACAAAGTCCCGCCGTTTGATGCGCAGCTTTCACGCTCGCAAATCGAAAAATCACTGGGGCAATCCATCGAAACGCTGTATGCGGAATTTGAAACCGAACCCGTCGCCAGCGCGTCCATCGCCCAAGTACACAAAGCCCGCCTGCATTCGGGCGAACAAGTGGCGGTCAAAGTCTTGCGCCCCAACCTTTTGCCCGTTATCGAACAAGATTTGTCGCTGATGCGTTTCGGCGCGGCTTGGGTCGAGCGTCTGTTTGCCGACGGCAAGCGTTTGAAACCGCGCGAAGTGGTGGCGGAATTCGACAAATATCTGCATGACGAGTTGGATTTAATGCGCGAAGCCGCCAATGCCAGCCAGCTCGGCCGCAACTTTCAAAACAGCGATATGCTGATTGTGCCCAAGGTGTTTTACGACTACTGCTCCAGCGACGTACTGACCATCGAATGGATGGACGGCACGCCCGTATCGGAAATCGCCAAACTCAAAGCCGACGGCATCGATTTGCACAAACTTGCCGATTACGGCGTGGAAATCTTCTTCACGCAAGTCTTCCGCGACGGCTTTTTCCATGCGGATATGCACCCCGGCAACATTCTGGTTGCCGCCGACAACCGCTACATCGCCCTTGATTTCGGCATCGTCGGCACGCTGACCGACTACGACAAGCGCTATCTCGCCATCAACTTCCTCGCCTTTTTCAACCGCGACTACCACCGCGTCGCCACCGCCCACATCGAATCGGGCTGGGTGCCCGCCGACACGCGCGCGGAAGAATTGGAAGCTGCCGTCCGCGCCGTGTGCGAACCGGTGTTCAACAAACCGATTTCGCAAATTTCCTTCGGTTTGGTGCTGATGCGCCTGTTTGAAGTCAGCCGCCGCTTCAATGTCGAAATCCAGCCGCAGCTTGTATTACTGCAAAAAACGCTGCTCAACATCGAAGGCTTGGGACGGCAGCTTGATCCCGATTTGGACTTGTGGAAAACCGCCAAACCGTTTTTGGTGAAATGGATGAACGAACAGGTCGGTCCTAAAGCCCTTTGGCGCAACCTTAAAAACGAAGCCCCCGACTGGGCGCAAATCATCCCTTCCCTGCCGCGCAAAATCAGCGCACTGGTTGACGAAAACCGCCAGCAGGAAATGCGCGATGCCTATATCCATTTGGTCAAAGTACAGCAGCGGCAAAGCATGTGGCTGGGCGTGATTGCGATTGTGTTGCTGCTGATTTTGCTGTTTGATTAAAAATCCATATGCACAAAAGGTCGTCTGAAAACGAAATAGTGGTTTTAGAAAAACTCGCTATCCGCATTTTCAGACGACCTTTTATTATGAATTTGCATAAAACGCGCACCTCAACCGTAGCGTGGGCTCCGCCCACGAAAATTGGATATTTTGCCCATCGCCCGAAGCAAAATAGACCGATATATTTCTCGCGGGCAAAGCCCACGCTACTTTTCCACTCGTTACCAAGGTCGTCTGAAAACACGGATTGCAGCCAGGCAAACCCGTTATGACCGTTTTCAGACGACCTTCTATTGCGAGTTTGAATAAACCACCTGCCACTACCGTAGCGTGGGCTCCGCCCACGAAAATCAAGATATTTTACCCCTCGTCCCAAACAGAATAGACCAACATAATTTCTCGCGGGCAAAGCCCACGCCACCTCTTCCCATCGTCATCGAGGTCGTCTGAAAACGCCAACCGTTCCCATCGCATAAAACTGCGCTTTTCAGACGACCTTTACAGTTTTTGAGTCATTCCCCGATATGCTATAATCCTCCGTTAAACTTTTATCTTTTCAGGAAAAACCATGAGCTTGAAATGCGGCATCGTCGGCCTACCCAACGTCGGCAAATCCACCCTCTTTAACGCGCTAACCCAATCGGGCATCGAAGCGGCGAACTATCCCTTCTGCACCATCGAACCCAACGTCGGCATCGTCGAAGTGCCCGACCCGCGCATGGCGGAGTTAGCGAAAATCGTCAACCCGCAAAAAATGCAGCCCGCCATCGTCGAGTTCGTCGACATCGCCGGCTTGGTTGCGGGCGCGAGCAAAGGCGAAGGCTTGGGCAACCAGTTCCTCGCCAACATCCGCGAAACCGACGCCATCGTCAACGTCGTGCGCTGCTTTGACGACGACAACATCGTCCACGTCGCAGGCAAAGTCGATCCGATTGCCGACATCGAAACCATCGGCACCGAGTTAGCCCTTGCCGACCTCGCCAGCGTCGAAAAAGCCATCGTCCGCGAAGAAAAACGCGCCCGCTCAGGCGACAAAGACGCGCAAAAACTGGTCGAGCTGTGCAAAAAACTGCTGCCGCATCTGGACGAAGGCAAACCCGTCCGCTCCTTCGGTTTGGACGCGGAAGAACTCGCCATGCTCAAACCGCTGTTCCTGCTGACCGCCAAACCCGCCATGTACGTCGGCAACGTTTCCGAAGACGGTTTTGAAAACAATCCGCACCTCGACCGCCTGAAAGAATTGGCTGAAAAAGAAAACGCCCCCGTCGTTGCCGTTTGCGCCGCGATGGAGAGCGAAATCGCCGAGTTGGAAGACGACGAAAAAGCCGAATTCCTCGCCGAAATGGGCTTGGAAGAACCCGGCCTGAACCGCCTGATCCGCGCGGGCTACGACCTCTTGGGCCTGCAAACCTACTTCACCGCCGGCGTAAAAGAAGTCCGCGCCTGGACCATCCACAAAGGTGACACCGCCCCGCAAGCCGCCGGCGTCATCCACACCGACTTCGAACGCGGCTTCATCCGCGCCCAAGTCATTTCCTACGACGACTTTGTCTCACTCGGCGGCGAAGCCAAAGCCAAAGAAGCCGGCAAAATGCGCGTGGAAGGCAAGGAATATGTCGTGCAGGACGGGGATGTGATGCACTTCCTGTTTAACGTATAAACCCAATGCAACAGGTTTTCAGACGACCTCCCGATACTTTTTGAGTCGGGCAAGGTCGTCTGAAACCTGTTCTGAACAATTATTCGGGTTCACCTTGCCATGGAAATGGAAGCGTATAAAAACTCAAACCCGATTAAGCCCTATCTCATTAATTATAAAAATAAAATATTAAATCCACATCTTAAAACTATCACCTGAGTTTTCAATCTAACTACCCAATCAACCCGACGCCATCAACAATTATTCTAAAGCAGCCTACCCACACACTCCATACCTGATTTGAGTAACCAACCGTAATCCGATATACCATTAACCCTTATCAAAATTATCTTTCAGACGACCTCTGCATTGCCGGCTCTATTTAAAGTAAAAATATTATGAGTAAAGTCTTATCTTACCGTCCTGACATTGATACATTGCGCGCCATGGCCGTCTTATCCGTCGTAGCTTTCCATATCGAAAAGAACTGGTTGCCGGGCGGTTTTCTCGGTGTCGATATTTTCTTCGTGATTTCAGGCTTTTTGATTACGATGATTATCCATCGTGAAATGAGTCAGGGAATTTTCTCTTTTAAAACGTTTTATATCCGCCGCATCAAACGGATTCTGCCTGCATTTTTTGCCGTATTAACAGCAACGCTGATAGGCGGCTTTCTTTTATTCACCAAAGATGATTTCTTTCTTTTGTGGAAGTCCGCACTGGCTGCTTTAGGTTTCGCATCCAATCTGTATTTCGCAAAAGGACAAGGCTATTTCGATCCGGCACAGGAAGAAAAGCCTCTGCTCCATATCTGGTCTTTATCGGTCGAAGAACAATACTACTTTGTCTTTCCGATATTGCTGCTGCTCGTCGTCCGCAAAAGCTGGCGCGTTCAGTTTGGCTTTCTCATCGCGTTATGTGTGTTAAGCCTTGCCGCTTCCTTTATGCCTTCTTCACTGGATAAATATTACCTCCCCCATCTGCGTGCATGCGAAATGCTGGTCGGGTCGTTAACCGCCGTATGGATGCAATATCAACAACAGCAGAAACTTTCTATCGGCAAACAATATGCTGCCGCAGGTACTTTATTTTCCGTCTGCATACTGTTTGTCTGTCTGTTTGCCTACACGGAACAAACCGCTTATTTTCCAGGCCCTGCCGCTTTGATTCCTTGCCTGGCTTCGGCAGCACTGATTTATTTCAATCATTTCGACCACCCGCTTAAAAAATTTTTCCAATGGAAAATCACCGTTGCCATAGGCTTGATTTCCTATTCACTTTATCTGTGGCATTGGCCTATATTGGCCTTTATGCGCTATATCGGTCCGGACAACCTGCCTCCTTATTCAACAGCGGCAGCGATCGTCCTGATGGTGGTACTTTCCTTGATTTCTTATTTCTGCATAGAAAAACCGTTTAAAAATTGGAAAGGCTCGTTTGTACAATCTGCCTCGTGGATTTATGCCCTCCCCATGCTGATTTTGGCCGTAGGCTCTTTTTTAGCGATGAAGCTGCCGTTTATGGCGCAATATGACCGTATGGGATTGGCACGCTCCTACACTTCCTGTCATAACAATACCGACAAACAATGCCTTTGGGGAGATACGGAAAAACAGCCGGAATTGCTGATTTTGGGCGACTCTCACGCCGACCAATACAAAACATTCTTTGACGCCGTGGGCAAAAAAGAAAAATGGTCTGCAACCATGGTTTCTGCCGACAGTTGCGCCTATGTAGAAGGCTACTCAGCCCGAGTGTTCAAACAAAATGCCTCCTGCCGCGCCTTTTATCAGTATGCACAAGAGCATCTGCCTCGATATTCAAAAGTGCTTTTGGCCATGCGCTGGGGCAACCAAATGCCGGAAAACAGCAATTCTATTTCTTATGATGCTGATTTCTTTCAAAAATTCGACACCATGCTGCAAACACTATCTTCTGAGAAACAAATTGTTTACCTCATGACGGACAACCAAACCTTGTCTTACAACGCCCTGCGCGCCTATATGCTGTCCTCCCGTATACCGGGTTATCGCCAAAACCTGTATTCAAACGATGAAGCGACCACGAAAGGCAATATCCGTATTAGGGAACTGGCAGCCAAATATCCTAATGTCTATATCATTGATGCCGCAGCCCTTATCCCGAAAGATTTTAAAATCGACGGATTGCCGGTTTACTCGGATAAAGACCATATCAACCCTTACGGCGGGATAGAATTGGCGAAACTTTTTTCCGAAGAGAATAAACTCCTCGATACGCACCATAGCCATTGATCCGATTAAATTTGTTACAATTAGCGGTTTGCAAAACCGCTAATTTTTTGAAAGATACCGATGAGCGTCATCCAAGACCTACAATCGCGCGGCCTTATCGCGCAAACTACCGACATCGAAGCCTTAGACGCTTTGTTGAACGAACAAAAAATCTCCCTCTACTGCGGTTTTGACCCGACCGCCGACAGCCTGCATATCGGCCACTTGCTGCCCGTGTTGGCATTGCGCCGTTTCCAACAGGCGGGGCATACGCCGATTGCTTTGGTGGGCGGCGCGACCGGCATGATCGGCGACCCCAGCTTCAAAGCGGTGGAGCGCAGCTTGAATTCCGCCGAAACCGTTGCCGGCTGGGTAGAAAGCATCCGCAACCAACTGAAACCGTTTTTGAGCTTCGAAGGCGAAAACGCCGCCATTATGGCGAACAATGCCGACTGGTTCGGCAGCATGAACTGCCTCGACTTCCTGCGCGACATCGGCAAGCATTTCTCCGTCAACGCCATGCTGAACAAAGAATCCGTCAAACAGCGTATCGAGCGCGACGACGTGGGCATTTCCTTCACCGAATTCGCCTACTCCCTGCTGCAAGGCTACGACTTTGCCGAATTGAACAAACGTCATGGCGCGGTTTTGGAAATCGGCGGTTCCGACCAATGGGGCAACATCACCGCCGGTATCGACCTGACCCGTCGTCTGAACCAAAAACAAGTATTCGGCCTGACCCTGCCGCTGGTAACCAAATCCGACGGCACCAAATTCGGTAAAACCGAAGGCGGCGCGGTATGGCTGAACGCGAAGAAAACCTCGCCGTATCAGTTCTACCAATTCTGGCTGAAAGTTGCCGATGCCGATGTGTATAAATTCCTGAAATACTTCACCTTCCTGTCTATCGAAGAAATTGACGCCATCGAAGCGAAAGACAAAGCCAGTGGCACCAAGCCCGAAGCGCAACGCATCCTTGCCGAAGAAATGACCCGCCTGATTCACGGCGAAGGCGCCCTGCAAGCCGCGCAGCGCATTTCCGAAAGCCTGTTTGCCGAAGACCAAAGCAGCCTGACCGAAAGCGACTTCGAACAGCTCGCCCTCGACGGTCTGCCCGCATTTGAAGTTTCAGACGACCTCAACGTCGTTGAAGCCTTGGTCAAAACCGGCTTGGCATCTTCCAACAAAGAAGCGCGCGGTTTTGTGAACAGCAAAGCGGTATTGCTCAACGGACAAGCCGCCGAATCGAACAACCCGAACCACTCCGCCGAACGCCCCGACGATGCCTACCTGCTGACCGACGCGCACAAACGCTTCGGCAAATACACCATCGTACGGCGCGGCAAACGCAACCACGCGCTCTTGGTTTGGAAATAAACCTTAAATGACAAAGGTCGTCTGAAAACTTGTTTCAGACGACCTTTTGTTTTTGCTTAGATTTGATTTGTCAAACCTGACATTGAGAAAAATTCAGATTCGTTGTACACCAACCCGATACACCCATAAAACCAACCACCGCGTGCGTACCAGAGGCACACACCATGCACGCAATCAGAGACCTTTACAATAACATAGGTTACTAAAATTTTATGCTCAATCTCATTTTCAAAATGCAAAACCTTTCTGATTTTTCCTACTTTTTGCTCAATATTAGAAGGTTTTAGTCAATTGAAATTTTTTTTGCGCATTTTTATGCATCAAATTCGTTAACAGACTATTTTTGCAAAGGTCTCAATCAGCCACGATACAGGCTACGATGTGCGACATATCAGGCTAACTGAACACTACAAACTACCCAAGCCATAGCGTAGGCTTTTCCCGCGAATCACTCCCAAAATTTCAGACGACCTCTTTTACCTGCCATTATCGTGGGCAAAGCCCACGCTACCATTGCTGCCAACATGGAACAAAGCCTACATCACACACAATTTATCGGCATGGTGTAGGTAAAAAATTCTTAGAAATAGCATTGGCATCAGAGGAATCACAGCTCCATTCGATAACGCTCTCTGCATTACCTGATGCACCGACTTTGGGGACTAAAGTAATTGTTTTCCCTCTAATGGCAATATTGGCTTCATCATTCATTGTTACAGTAATTTTTCCGGTAGCAGCGACATGAAGCGACTTGATATACCGTCCATTTACATTATTTTCGCCGCTATAGTTACCAACCGGAATCCAGCCCTGACCGAAATAAGCCGTACTGACATCGGTTTTCGCCGTACTGGCAAACAGCAATGCTTCAACCACTTGCGAACGGGCAACATAATTATTGTAAATTGGAAAGGAAATTGCCGCCAAAATACCGATGATCGCCATGACAACCAATAGTTCAATCAAGGTAAAACCCTTTTGTACCATATAGCTTCCCCTATCAGAGTATTTAATGATAATTTTTTAATGTATATATCAAAGAAGGGTGTATCCGCGATAGCGGGATACACCCAAACTCAACTTATTGGGATATACCCAAAATTAAGATTAACCTTATGCTGTTGGTTTTGGACTTGCTGGTTTACGGTTTTGGAGCTGGTTGAGCATCTGCACGGCAAGCTGCTGGGATAAATTTAGCCTCTAGTGCCGCCTTACCATTACCAGATTTTTGAGCAGTACATTTCCAAGTTACAGCACCACTTTCAGCAGTTGGTGTCAAAATAATAGATGCACCTTTAACGCCATCAGCCACGCCAGTTGAATTCATCAATGCAGTTACCACACCGCCAGAACTAATAGTAACAGATGTTACATATTTGCCTTTGATATTAGCAGCATCAGCAACACCGGCTTCTGCATTACTCGTAGGGAATGCACCTTTATCAGCATAGTATTCAGTAACGGCTGCTTTTTGACCATCGGACAAAGTGATCGCTTCAGAGATTTGGGCGCGGGCGGTGTAGTCTTGGTAAGCCGGCAGGGCGATAGCAGCCAGGATACCGATAATTGCTACGACGATCATCAATTCGATCAGGGTGAAACCTTTTTGGATTGCTTTCATTTAATAAACTCCAGTTTAAAAAGTGTTGTGAATAAAAATGTTTGTTGTTAAAAAATCCGTAATGTGTTTGGCTCTGCTTGTTTATGAGTAAAACCATCAAGTAGAAGGAATATACAGCTTCCCGGGGCGGGCTTCGTTTCCCTTGCCGGACGTAATGTATCAAGCAGGGGATGTGCCAAGTCTGGATTTTTTGTGAAAATATTTTGTAATTTTATGTTTTTAATAGGTTTAAATTTGTTTTGAAGGGTTTTTCGGGCAGATTTGGGCTTTTTTATGACGTAAGATTTTTTGGGGGATATGACGTGTTTTGTCATTTTTTGATTTTTTTGGGGGAAGTGAAGAAGACGTTTTGTGTCACGTGCCGTGTTTCGTCACTTTTGAAAGCCGTTTTTAATAATATTTGAATATTTAGACAAGCGGTATTATTTTTCAGATAAACGGTATTTTTAAAATTTAGATATTTTCAATATATTGATTTTTCGAATATTTTTAATATGATATTTTGATATTTGGTATTTATTTGAGATAAACGGCAATTCAAAATAGAAATTTATGGAAATTAATTTAATTTTGAATGGTTGTTTTCAGCGCCCGAAGCCTCTTTTAAAAAGGGGATAACCGATAGGGATACCCATCCTCCCCTTGTTCGATTTTGCACATTATTTTTGGCAGATTCTGCCTGCATTAGCTGATGGCGATCATGATATAGTGGATTAACTTTAAATCAGGACAAGGCGACGAAGCCGCAGACAGTACAGATAGTACGGCAAGGCGAGGCAACGCCGTACTGGTTTAAATTTAATCCACTATAAAAGCTGCTTTTGGGCAGGTTTGCGATGTGCAGCAGGTATTTGAGCGGGTGTT
>ERZ772997.108-NODE-108-length-35849-cov-3.36461_pt1 | contig 35849 bp, 24 predicted proteins | sample MGYA00511127_ERZ772997 | MGnify/ENA primary metagenome ERZ772997 (study PRJEB29015, sample SAMEA2738070) | human oral metagenome | biome: human oral; feature: human-associated habitat; material: saliva | place: China | collected 2215 ... | reverse complement strand
GCTTGCTGAAAGGATAGCAAACACAGAAACACAGACAGCTGAATAAAAAGCTTATTAAACGAATGGGGGAGTAGTGGCTGGCTACTTCTCCATTTTTTAAGTTAACAGTTAGGAGAAAAAAGAAAGATGAATAAAAAAGAATTTAATGTGGGCTTATCCATAAAAGATAACAACGCAAAAATTATCAGAGGGATTGTGAGAGGTGACAACAATGTTTTGTTTAACATACAATTGCTTGACGGAAAAGAACCGTTTGATTTTAGCGGACACACACAGATGGTATTAAATGTTATGTTGCCTGATGGAAACACAGTTTACTCTGATGGACTTAAAAGCACCGACTTAATAAATCCAAGCGAGGGTCTGCTTTGTTTTTCATTGCCGTTAGCATTTGTTTCTAATGTTGGTATGCACTATTTAAGCATAGAGGTGCATGGCAATGACGCAGTTGTCAATTCTGCAAGGCTAAACTATTATGTGGACGAGAAAACTACTGATTATGAAGAATATCTCAAAGAGCAAGAGAAAGACGGCGAGAGGCGATATACGGCACTGGAACAGGCACTTGCAAAAATTGACAAAATTATAAACGAAGATAGCGAAAGGGAAATAGAGAGGAGAGAACTTATTGCGTTGATGGCAAACATGACGAATGCTGTTGAGAACGCTATAACCTATTGCGAACTTACAGACAATAAAAATAAATATTTGTTAAATCAGATGAATAATATTAAAAGCACAGTAGAATCTTTGGTTTCACATCAAATAAACGGCACAGATATTGATTTTTCTAATCTTGTAACAAAAACAGAAATAAATAACTATGATTGCGGAAGCTTCACAAACAAGAAACACACATTGCATCTTCTCTATGGAAGTGAAAGCAATTTGCCGAGTTTGGAAGTTGGGGAAATGGGATTTTGCGTTGATACTAACAAGTTATATGTGGGCGGTGCAACAAAGAATATATGTATCAATGATGACAATATACATAAAAGTTTTGTCGTTTCTGATACCGCACCTGATGACAAAACCGTATTATGGATTGACCCCAAAAGTAAAACAATTAAATATTTTAACAAAAATAGCGGTTATGAATGGGTGGTAGCAGACCAACACCCTGCTGTATTCGTTTAAAAATTTGGAAAAGAAAGGATAGTACAACATGCTGAATGAATTTGAAGGTGGTAAGTCTTCATACGATTTAAGTTATACTATTGTTGATAACAATATTTATGTTAAGGTGAGTGACATTGAATTTAATCTACACCCAAGAGATTATATTGACGGCATAGTTGCTTATTTGAAGAATACAAACACAGGCGCAGTAGAGTTACGCCATACAGATTATAGCCATGATTTGTTGCAAACAGAAGCTACAATTGTATTTTCAAACATTGAAGAAGATACGGAATATGACTTATATATAGATTGGAACGGTTTCAAGGGTCAACATCTTTATCCGAGCAAACATATAACAACACAACCATACTATGATACGAATTATAGGTTTTATACTGTTTCCAATGGTTTGTATTCGTTTAAAGTTAACACTTCCCTTATACTTAATAATTTGTATAAAGGATATGACAGAATCTTTGAAATAACAACAGATTCTACAGAGGGTACTTATTATAAGGAGTTGAAGAAAACTTTTAAAGTACCAAAATATATTACATTGTTTAGTGAAGATTTTGTTTTTGAAAATCTTATGCCTAACAGGACAATAGGCTTAAATCTTAATGTGATGGCGAATACCTCAAATGGCATAAAGTCAATCCACACACAACACATAGAAGCAAATACCAGACCATCAAAAATTAAGATATACCCAACAAATATAACAAACAGGACTGTAAATTTTAAAGTTGACAACTTAACCATTAACGGTCGTCTGCCGATTAAGAAAACAGTTATTGTAAGTCAATTAAGAGCGGATACAAGTAAAAAAAGATTGCTTACTGCCATGGCAGAAGAAAACCAAAATATGATTGAGGTGGTTCTTGGCGATTTAACACCAAACACCAATTATCTTTTATTGGTGGAATGTTTCACAGAAAATGATACACAAAGAGAAATTGCCTTTGTCAGTAGATATATATACACGCTTGCTAAATCCTTGGAGATTCAAAAAATAAACGCTTTTAATGATAACATTTCCATAACTCTTATAGCGGAAGAAACAGTTAACTATATGAGGCAATTGGACTTATATATAAAATCCTCTACAGATAGTTATTACACCAAGCTGAAAGGTTATCAAATAGGTGCAAATGTTAAATTTGAAGATAAAAAGCTTACGATAGAAAATCTGAAACCTGACACGGAATATAGCTTTAAAGCAGTATTATCAAATGAAAATTCGATTTATGAAATTGCATTTGCAGAAATAAAAACTTTATCTATAAATAACATTGAAGCCCCTGACATTGTATTTGCAATGCGTGATTTAAAAGGTAGCGGTTATGCCGATTGTGACCCTGAATATGCTTATTTTACCATAATAACGAAAAATTACGACCGGAAATTAAGCCCCAAAAACATATCATTTGAATTTTGCTATAAAGATAGTGATATTACTGACGATTCAAATTGGTATAAGGCTGACAAAATTAAAAGGTATGCAGATAAGCCGATAGCGTTTGTAGGCGTTGCCGACCCTGTAGTTTGTAATCTGCCGAATGAAACACAATATATATATATACGAAGCAGAGTTGATTTTGAGAGTATGACTGCTTATGGCAAGCCGAAAGAGTATATTTTAATAGGTGCAGATGTAGGCGGTAGCCCTAAAGACATTGATTTAAGCAAAGTTATTAGTTTGGGTCAAAGTAATGATACTATCCCTGCGGAAATTGACACTGCAACATTTAATTTAGGACAAACTGCATTGCATGAATTACTTTTTTTAAAAGCAGAAAAAACAATAATCGAAAATGTTTTCAATAACTCTGTAGAGGACTTCTTTGCACGTAGGGGTAGCTTCTTTGCATATAATAAGCATGAAGTAAGCCTAGATATAAGTTATTTGTTATCTGACACAAGCCTATGGACGGAATATAACAACACGCACCAAATGTTATATGAATATGCACCGTATCCACTGGTTAATATACGAATTATTGGTTATTGCATGCACATGATACAAAGGTGTTGGAATGAGCAAGAACCGTTTAGAAAGTTAATGAAATATGAAATAAAAGAGGATATGCCTGAACCAATGGAAGATTAGAAAGGGACGAAAAGAAAATGAAAGTAGGCGAACTATTAGCACAGGTAAATAAAATTAAACCTAACGCATTTGACGATAACACGCTTTTAACATGGCTTAATCGTATAGAAGCTATGATACAAACAGAAATTATGAAGATTGAATCAGAAAAGGTTAAGCAATACACTCTTCCTGAAAGTATTGAGAAGGAATTGATATTGACTCCACCACACGACCAGTGCTATGAACTGTACATATCAGCACAGATAGACATAGCACAGCAAGAGTATGCTTCATATCAAAACACTATGGTTCTGTTTAATAACGCATTTAACGAAATGAAGAAATACTACATTCAAAAAAAGAAAAAGAACTTGAAGATAAACGCTAAACTATAAGTAAAAAAAATAGGAAAGGGGGAATTAAAACTATGCCTGAATTAGTAGCACTCCCTAACATAAAAAGTACAGGGAAAAGAAAAATAATTGAGTTTAAAGGGTATAGCAACCGTCCACAAATAAGTGACGGAGAAATGAGAGAAATGTATAATTTGTCATCAGACCAATACCCATATTTAACACAAAGGCAACCAAGAGGGTATTATTATGAAAATAATTATTATACCCATGAATACGGTACACAAAAGCCTGATACTTTGAGCGTAAGAAATGATATTACTAACATTTTATCTTGGAAAGAAAAGCTGGTTGTTATTGCAGGTAATGACCTGTATTATAACAATGTTAAGGTGGCAACACTGCAAAAAACAGGTGACAAAAAAATATGTGGTATTGGTAATAAGCTTTGCGTTTTCCCGGACAAAATATATTACGATATAGACACTGGCAATCTGCATAAGCTTGAAAGTGTACACAAAATCGTAGATACCCATGTTATGTTATACACCGATTGTATCATAATTACTCATTTAAGCACCGATAGCAATTTCAAGGTTGGGGATGCGGTAACAATAAATTTAAATTTCCAGGAAAAAGAAAAGAAATACCAGCGAACGGTAGCAACTATAATTAAAGGTATAATGACCAATGGTGAGAACACAATAATTATGGTTAATGATAATACCTTTACAAATGATGAGAACGCATTTGGTATGTTGAATTTAGAACCACGAATCACTATCAAAAAAAGCGAGGACAACAAACCTATCAATCATATCAACAATAGTAAATACTTAGAGCATGTAAATGGATTTATAAAAAGAAGTGTTCCGGATATGGATTTCATTGTTGAAAATCAGAATAGGTTATGGGGCTGCAAAGGTAGTACCATTTTTTCGTCAAAGTTGGGCGACCCTACAAATTTTAACTACTTTACAAGTGGTATCACTAACAATAGTGCTGATTCTTATGCCGTGTCAGTTGGCTCTGACGGTGATTTCACAGGTTGCGTATCGTTTCCAAGTCATATTGTATTTTTCAAAGAAAGTTATATACATAAGCTATATGGTGGAAATAAACCATCAAGCTATCAAATTACAACGCTTGAATGCAACGGAATGGAAAAAGGTTCTCATAAGTCAGGGGTTACAGTAGACGGAGTCCTGTATTATAAGTCCCCTATAGGTATAATGGCTTATACTGGAGATTATCCTGTGCATATCACCTCATCATTTAAATATAGATATGTTAATGCAGTAGCAGGTAGCGACAAGCAGAAATATTATATATCTATGAAGAACACAGCAACCAATGAATGGGAAATGTTCGCCTTTGACTTTGCAAGGAAGTTATGGCACAAGGAAGATAATGCTCATGCTGTAGAGTTTGCTGTGCTAAATGGGGATTTACTCTATCTTGATAAAAAAGAGACTGAAACAGGTAATTTGAGTGATATTAGATATATCATTGCACCATCAGAAGAACAAATTGTAAAAGAAGATAAAAAAATTCCTTGGCAAGCTGTATTTGGTGAATTTGATGAAATCTTGGAAAACAAAAAAATTTATTCCAAATTACAATTGCGTTTAACTATGGAAAAAGAAGCTGAATTGTCTGTGTGGATAGCAACAGATGAAAGCGAATGGCTTTTGGTTGCCAACCTCAAAAATGAAAGGAAAAGAAGCGTATACATACCGATTATTCCAAGAAGATGTGACAAATTCAAAATTAAACTTGAAGGAGTAGGGAGAACACGCATAGAATCACTTGTCAGGCTTGTTCGTGAGGGGAGTGAAGTATAAGTGTTAGTTATTAGAAAAGTAGAGGAAACAACAGACAATCTGCATGACAACATAAAAGGATTTAATGACGCTTTAGGGTTTATTGAAGATTATATCAACAGGTTAGAGTTAAATTATGACGACTCTATATATGAATTAAAAGGTGCAATAGATAAGAGTGAGTATCTGCCAGAGGTTGAGGGCTTTGACTTGGACAAGGTGACACAATCGATATTAAGTACGCTTATGGATGGTGGTAAAATTAAGAGTGAGTATCTGCCAGAGGTTGAGGGCTTTGACTTGGACAAGGTGTATCCGGTTGGAAGCATCTATATATCATTAAATTATGATTTTAACCCTAACACCGCTTTTGGTGGAAACTGGGACAAACTGCCTGATGATTACTACCTTACGAGCACAACTACAAGCTATGTAGGACAAACTGTAGGAAAGAATTATCACACATTAACCTTTGACGAAATGCCAAGTCATAATCACACACAAGACTCTCACTCACATGATATGAGCGGTCAAGTTTGGAGTGATGGTGCAGGTGGTGGTGCTGCATATGTACAACAATCAAAAAGAAAAACCGTAAAAAGAAGAACATCAACAGAAACACCAACAATTAATTATGCAGGTGGTGGACAGTCTTTTAGCATTCGACCTCAAAGTAAAATTGTAGTTATGTGGAAAAGAAACAGTTAAATAAAACTATATAGAAATAGAGGGGTGGCGAAAAGCTGCCCTTTTTTCGTTATACTATGTACAAATACAATATTATCAAAAAGGAAAGGAACAAAAACAATGGCATTTACCGTAAAATCATACAAAGCACCTGCAAATTTGCAGGAAGAAATTGACAAACAGCAGAAAGTTATAACTAATCCCCCAAAATTCGACTATAACCCATTAACTGATTTAGCTTATCAGTCTTATGCTAAACAATATAACCAGTTGGGACAGCAGGCAAATGAAAACACAATGGCGAATGTTGCGGCACAAACGGGTGGGCTTGCTTCTTCGTATGCAGTACAGGCAGGAATGCAGGCACAAAATCAATATAATCAGCAGCTGTCAAACAAAATCCCTGAATTAGAGCGATTGGCATATGATAAGTACAACTCAAATAGAAACTATAACATGAGTCTGTATGACAAATTGAATAATAGCAAAATGAATGATTATAATATCTATTCACATGACAGAGAAGCAAAACAAAGACAAGCACAGTTTGAAGCAGAATTTAAGGAAAACAAGAGAAAATTCAACTTAAATCATAAGTTAGACAAGAGCATTGAAAAGTTTAAGGAAATGATGGATAAATGGACTACTCTTGGATATGCAGATGGCAAAGTTGCCGCTTATTTTGGAATAGCGAAAGGAACGAGAACCTCTGATTCGTTTTATAAGGATGCACAAAACAGCTTGAATAATTACAACACTAAAATAAACGAAACAAAGCGAGCAAGAAAAAACTTTAAAAATAACCCGAAGAAAAAGAAAAAGGGCAAGATTGAAAGCAAGATAACTAAACAAAAGTCGGCTTTAAACTTTGGTGTTACAAAAGAATTAGAAAACCTTGCAAGAAAAAGGTTTGCACAATAAGTTTATATAGATAACAAACAAGAAAGGGTACTACACATGGCTAAAAAGAAAAAGAAAATCGGTTTTATAGACAGCGAAACCTTTATAAAACAGGACTTAAAAAGAAACCATGATAAATATGTAGAAAAGCAGAAAAAAGAAAAGGCTAATCGAAATGTAGGGGCACCATTTTTAAATGAGCGTTCAAGGCAAGTAATGCAGGCTGAACAGCAACCAAGACCAAACATAAAAGCACAGCAGAGTTCAAAATCAGGTTTTAAAAGGTCGGCACCAATTAAAACTTTTTCGTATAATGCCAAACAGTCGCAGAGTAGTAAAACAAGAGCAGGGTATTATACAGCGAGTAATAACGAGCGTAGAAACTCAACAAGGTATAAATACGGTGCTGAAAATGGAACACCTGCCGAAAGATTCGCAAAGAGAATTGTGCCTGCGACAAAATCAATAGGTAATACCTTTTTAGGACAACACAGAATAACTGCAAGTGAATTTAGTCGCGGAAACGAAAATAACCTTACACGCATGGAAAGAGAAGCAAGGAGAGGCTTTTCAACCAGAATGCGAGGTGGAAGAAACAAGGCTTATGAATTTAGTGATAAAAAAATTGACGAGGGAAAGCTTAAACAAGGGCTGAAGGCAACCCAAAAAGCTATAAAAGAAGGCAACAAGGAAGAAATGAAGCGTGCTTTTGCCCAAGTGGACAAAGGAGAAAAACAGTTAGAAGAAGCTAAAAAAGGGTTAGGTTCTGTTGGTAAATTTGCTTTGGATATGTACCAACAGGGTGGACTTATTGGGCTTGATACCGTAGCTACTCTTGGAAAGGGGACTGTTTATTCCATGATGTCAAGGGCTTCGGGCGGTGGATACAAAGAAGCAAGAGAAAAACAAGTCCAAGAGAAAAAGACCGAAGCTATCAAAGAATTTAACAAATGGGTTAAAGACTATAAAAAAGACAATGTACCTCATAGTAAATCTGATTTAAAGAAGATGAACAGTGAGATACAAAAGAAGCAAAAAGAACTTAATAAAAAATTGAGTTCTATTGATGAATCAAAATATGATTTTGACACAAAGTCCGCACTGTATGGAGCAGGTGCAGGGCTTGTTGAGGGTGCAACAGAAAAACTCTTTGCACCATTTAAGGCAAGTAAAAAGCTTTTTGGTAAAGGTATCTTTGATTCTGCTGATGATATGTTGATTAAGAAAGGTGCAAGGGCACTACAAAAAGCACATATCAATAATGAGGTTGCACATAAGCTGTCTAAAATTGGTGTAGGTATGGCAGAAGAAGGGGCAGAAGAGGTAATATCATCTTTGGCGAATCCTTTAGTTGCTAAAGCTACTTATGATAAAAACGCTTTGCAGGAATACAAGACAAAAGAATTTTATAAAAATTTAGGTTATGACTTTGCTATGGGCAGTGCTATGGGCGGTGCTTTAGGTGGCACCGGTGCAGTCGTAGGTAAAGCCCTATCATCACGAAATAACAGTGGCAAATTGACAGATGAAGTCAAAAATAACATATTTGCAGTGGCAAAAGAGCAAAAAGAGGGCAGTGAAGCAAGAAAAAGGGTTGAAAAACTTGAACTTCAAAGGCAAAGGGGTTACAAGCCGTCAAATGACGATTACAACGAGGTTAGGGGGATTTTGACACAAGAGTTAATCGACAGTGCAAAAGTTGATTACACAGGCAAACAGAGAGCCAAAAATAACGATTTCTCAACAGAAAATATTTCTCCGAGGGCAGTTATAGAAAATGTTACAAATTTAGCTAAAAATGAGTTTGAAACAAAAAAAGTTAAAGCTGAAAATGTATCAAGGTTTGAGCGTGACGCCAATGTCACAACAGAGGGGGAAAAATTTCATTTAAATAATGTTATCTCTAATAAAATTGAAGAAGCAAACGGTTTTGTGGGGGAACTACTTACTAAAAGTAATGTTTTATCAGATAATCCTATGCTTGCAAGTGAACAGGTTAACACAGTATCGCAACTTGTAACAGGAACACTTGCGGAAGAAAAATTGACAAATGAGTTTTTGAATGATAATGATATCAGAAATGCTATTGAAACAAGTCTTGATGTTAAGTTGCCTGTAAATAATGATATGGCAAGAGCCACGCTGAAAGAAATCAATATAAATAATTATGCAGAGAATCATTTTGATATTATAACAGAAGCAAAAAACGGTTATATTGATTCGGTGTTGGAACCGTTTGCAATGGACATTGGAGAAGAAGGCTACACGCTTGCAAAAGATATTTTACTGAAAACCGAAACAGCAAACTATGAAAATGTTTTGCAAGAGATGAAAAATTATATCAACGGTGGTATTGTTGCAGGTAAGGGAAGTGGCAATAGGGGTTATATTTCACAGATTGAATCAAGGAATATAACAAATTTATTGAGCAGTAAAAACCGTGCTAAGTTGTTTGACTATGGTTTTAAAGTTGGCGAAGCTGAAAAACAAAGCATAAACAGAAGAAAAGCGGTTATTGCAGAGGGCAAGAAAGAAAACATAAGTGCAACTAAAAAGAAAGGTTCTGTTTCCTACAAAAAGGTTTCAAGCGATTATATGACGGAACAGGGCGAAATAAGCCGTAAAATTGCCAGAGAAACCTTAGGGAGCAAAGAATTACGCTTGTTTGAGCAAATAGCAGATGCTTTAGGTGTGAAAATCAACTTTTTCAACGGCAACAGCACATACAGAGGGTTTTATATTGACGACACTGTGAATATCAATATAAATAACAGTAGCCCTATTGACACATTCAAGCACGAAATAACACACTATCTACAGGAACATGCACCGCAACAATACAAGGAATTTAAAAATTTTATTTTTGAAAAGTTTTATAACAACAGTAAAAAACAATATAATGCCAAAGTTAATGAAATTATCGAACTTTACAAGGACAATGGCGTTAATTTAGCGGTTGAACAGGCAGAAGATGAAGTGCTTGCTAATGCAACTGATATTTTCCTGCGTGATGAAGCCCAGTTTAAAGAACTTGTAAAGGGAAATAAGACTATGGCAGAAAAGCTTTTGGAAAGCTTACAGACACTTTTACAGGCAATCCGTACAGTGATATCAAAATATAAACAAACGACCTTTGAGGGCGAATTTATGAACGATATAGGGGTATTGGAAAAAGCAGAAAAAATGTGGCTTAATGCTTTAAAGTCTGTATCAGAAAATAATAATGTATCATCACAGAACAACACTAATAATAGTGATGTTCAGTTTAGTATACAGAAAGATAACAAAGGTAGAGAATATGTATTGTTAGATGGTAATGTTATGAAAAATAAACCGTCTAATATGAAAATTCATGACTACATAGCAAGTGTTATAGGTCAGCACATAGGCAAGTACTATACCTTAATTGAAAACGGCTATAAAATATTCATAGGTGCAGATTTGCCCGGAGAATACACACAGTCAAAATACACTAAGGATTTGATTTCTAATTATAAATCCCAAAAATTATTGGTTAAACATGAAATAATAGGAAACATAAAGGAAGTAATAGAAATTGCTCGTAAAAGACAAGGCTCGCAAGGTGCTTGGGAATCTAATACAAAAGAAAAACATAATGTGGATGCTAAATTAGGTTTTTATAAATTTAAAAGTACAGTAGGATTGCAACGAAAAGATGGCAAAATACAGAAATACCGATTGACATTAGTTGTTAGAAATGAGGGGAATGGGAAGAAATATTTATATGATATTCAAACCATAGAAAAAACAGGTGGTTTACTAAGTCCTGTTACACAAGGTAACTCCACTTATAGCCACACCCAAAAGGGTGGGACGCCACCTGCTAAATATAGTAAGACTATATCAAATAAAAAGCAGACTGTCAACAACAAAAAAGATTCTGACGGAAATGTTTTGACAAAAGAACAAGAAAATTTCTTTAAAGATTCAAAAGTAGTAGATAGTAACGGCAATTTAAAAGTTATGTATCATGGTTCAAATAATAAATTCTTTGTCTTTGATACAAACAAATTCGGTGAGGTTGGAAGTACGGCTAAAGGCTATGGCATCTATTTTATTGATGATGTTCAAACGGCTAATCACTATGGCAAAAACATTTTTAAATGCTATCTTAATGCTAAAAAACTCGCTTCAACAACAGCTAAAACGCTTACTAAAGGAGAAGTTGAAAACCTTGTAAAACATAGTGTTGATGTACAAGCTAAAACTATGTTAGATGACGGCTATAATACACTTGAAGACGCTCAAAAAGACACATGGGTTAGTAACTATGTTGATACATATAACGCTGATATGGATTCAGTGTATGCAGACGTGACACAACAGCTTTATGACAATAACGATAATGATGTTGATTTAATTCATGAAATAATGAATGTAAACGGTGTAGGCGGTGTTAATGGGTATAAAGAAGCAAACAAATTTTATAGCGAAGTTTTAACTCCTGCAACCGGCGTTGATGGCTTTACCTTTAATTTTGGTAATGAAAAAGGTGTCATAGTATTTGAAACTAGTCAGATAAAAGAAACCACTAATAAGAAACCAACCTTAAATAATGATATACGTTTTCAACTTAAGAATGTTTCGGAAGAAAATACAAAGCTAAAAAAACACATTGAAGAATTAAAAGGTGAGTTCAAAAGAAGCAAAATTGCAAAGCCTATAGACAAAGAAGTCAACCGTGAAATAAGCAAATTGATTAAGGCTTATACTGACGGAAAAATGGATAGCCGTGTACATAGTGAGGTAAAGGCGGAAGTCGAAAAGATTTTTGATGAAATAAGAAATAACAATACTGATGATATACACTATATAAGTGATTGCTGTATGGAAGCAGGAAGAATCATTGCAAGTGAAAGTGTAAGGTATGTAAACGACCAAGAGAACGAATACAGAGATATAAAACACACTCTTAAAATGAACAAATTGAAAGTAGATGATACCTTTGTCGCAGAAGCAGGTGGGAAAGAGGAGTACAACGCTTTCAGGCGTGGTCTGTTTGGAACTGTCACACTATCAAAAACAAACGGCAGAAGCATAGACCAAGTCTATAATGAATTAGCGGGAATTTATCCGTGGCTTTTTGATAACGAAAAATATACAAGTGCTTACGACCAAGTGACAAATATAATTCAAGTGTTGGATGATTTGAGACCATATTATGAAGCTTATGATAAGGGAATGGCAAAAGAAATGGCTTCGGATATAGCTACTGATATATACGATTTAGCCTATGGTTTAAGTGTGTCTAAAACCTTTGCTGACAAGAAAGCGGAAGAAAAAAACAAAGCTGTTGCCCAAATAAAAGAACGCTATCAAAGCAAGTTATCAGAACTAAAGAGAACCAAAAACGCTGAAATGAAAGAAAAAGTATTAGCGGAAAGAAACAAGCAAATAGAAACACTAAAAACCAGATATAACGCTAAAATAGAGAAACAGAAACAAAAATTTAAGGAAAAAGAACAAACGACAAAAGAAAAAGCAAAGGACAAAACGGCAAGGACAAAAGCCTTTGATAAAATAGAAAAAGAAGTTAACTATCTATCTGAAAGGCTACTATCACCAACAGAAGAAAAACATGTTCCGGAAGTATTAAGAAGTGCAATAGCACAGACACTTAAAGGCTTGGATTTAACGAAAAAAAGAACTGAAAAGTGGGAAGCAAGAAAAGGTATAATTTCAAGCCGTACTTTGAAGTTCAACAAATTAAAAGTTGAATGTGACAAAATCTTACATGGGGAAGATAGCACTATTGAACTTGATAACGACATTGAAGATTTATTTAATGCAGTGGCAAGTTATGAAAATGTAAGGATAGAAAGCCTTGAAACTGCCGAACTTGAAAATGTAGCAAAATTATTACATGCAGTTACAAGGGCGGTTCAGACAGCAAATAAAACCTTTAATACTAACCTTAAACAGACTATTTCAGAACTTGGTGATACTATCATAAATGAGAATGGCAAGCGTAAAGAAAAGACTGAATATGACGGTTTCTGGGGTGCTACTAAAAACTTTTTTGATGGCTCTATGACAAAACCAACAGACTTTTTCGCCATCATGGGTGGAACGGCTGAAACACTTTACAAAGAAATCAGAAAGGCACACAGAGAATTTACCTTTAAAACTAAAGATTCTTTAGAGTTTATGCAAAAGCTTATCAAAAACAATGATGATGTGCATAATTGGACTGGAAAAAAAGCGATTACAAAAGAATACAAATTATCAAACGGCAGTAAAATTGAATTAACAACTGCACAGGTTATGAGTTTGTATTGCTTGAGTAAGCGTGAGCAAGCGTTAAATCATATTTATGAGGGCGGTGTAGTGTCTGTACCAACTACAAAGCGTTTAAGCACTAAAAGGCTGAAAAACTTAATGCCACGATTGGTATCACAAACAAAAGTCACAGTTAATTATGAAGATGTGCAAAACATTATAAATACATTGACAAAAGAACAAAAGACAATGGCTGATAAAATACAGAATTATTTATCAGAAACTTGTTCGGAATGGGGAAATGAAACATCTATGAAGCTTTATGATATAAAGAAATTCAAAGAAAAAAACTATTTCCCTATACAGTCTTCTAAACAGTTTTTAGCACAGTCATTTGATGTTAAAGGCGACAGCAAATTAAAAAATTTTAGTGCTACAAAATCATTAGTGCCCAATGCCAACAATCCAATAGTAATTGATGATATTTTCAAGGTTTACACAAAGCATACAAGTGCTATGGCTAATTATAGTGCTTATGTACCATCTATAACGGACTTTGAAAGGGTATTGAACTATAAAACAAGAAATGTACAAGGTGAGCAAGTTTCCGTTAGAGAATCTATTGAAAGGGCTTACGGGAAAAAAGCGTTTGCATATATTGAAAATTGGTTAAGGTATCTAAACCAAAATTATACTAAGCAAACATCAGACCTTGAACTACATGAGAGAGCATTAAACAATATGAAAAAAGCTTCTATCGGTGCAAACATAAGGGTATTGGTTCAACAACCTACCTCAATTGTAAGAAGTTTAATATTGTTAAATCCAAGTGACTTTATATTTGCAAAGGATAAACTGAAATTTAGCAAAGCAAAGGCAGAAATGCAAGAGAAAAATGCAACTGCATATTGGAAAAGCTTAGGTTTCTTCCAGACCGATACAGCAAGAAGTCTTTATGATATGATGTTAGATAATAGCACTATATCTGATAGGGCAATGGATATGTACGGCAAAGCTGATGACATGGCGTGGACTTATATGTGGCTTGCTACAAAAAGAAGTGTCGAAAGAAAATACAAGAATATAAAAGTCGGTTCTGATGAATACTGGGAAAAGGTAAACGATGAATTTGATTATATGGTAGATAGAACACAGGTAGTTGATTCGCCGTTTAACCGTTCACAGATTATGAGGAGCAACGATTTATTCGCTAAAGGTTTAACCGCATTTCAGGCAGAACCAACCACCACATACAATATGCTAAAAACAGAAATGATATTTGTTTTTAGAGATTGGAAGATGGGAAATAAAGCAGAAGCGAGCAAAAGACTTTCACGGCTTTTAGCTTCATATCTTTTAAATGGTTTAGCTGTTTCAGGTGCTGCCGCAACAATAGATATTTTGCGTACAAGTATTGTTAGTGGTAATGATGATGATGACAAGGAAAACGACCAATTAAACATTTTAGAAAAATGGCTCAAGTACACTAAAAAGAATCTCATACCAAACCTTGTCGGACTTGTTCCTATGGCAAATGATATAATGAACATTTTTGATGGTTATGGAAACGATAGATTAGATTTACAAGGTTTAAAGGCAATATACAAAGGTATTACTACCTTTAGAGATGGTAAATATACACTGTTCCAAGTAACAAAAGATATAGCAAAAGCTATCTCATTGTGTAGCGGTATACCTTTGTACAATGCTATGCGTGATTTACAGGCAGTTGGTAATGCTGCAATGACAAAAATTGTTGGTAAGGATTTAGGTGATTATTACAGATACGCACAACGCTATGTTGTTTCAAATGAAAAAAATGCTAAATATTTTAAACGGATATACGGAAACGCTTATATGCACGGAAATATTAAAGAAGCTGAAAAAATTAAGGAAAAGTTAAAAAGCAATGACTTTAACATGAAAAAGCTTAAATCCTCAAATAGAGAAATTAAAGATATGTATATTCCGAAATTTGAAGGTGACATATCTAACGGCAATTTTAAAAAGTTAGAACAGCATATAAAAGAATATGTGAACATAACAGGTGCTAAAGAAGAAACTGTGCGTAAGTTGGTATCTGACAGATGTATGCTACTATTAAAGAATAGTTTTAAGACAGGTACAAAAGAAGAAAGCTTGAATATTTTACATACGCTTTCAAAAATCAAAACTACCGCTTCAAAAGAAATCAAAAAATCATTAGGAAATACTTATATAAAGAGTATGCAAGAAAAAGACTTTACTTCAGCTGAGAAATTGAGAACATTAGCACAAGCAAAAAGATTTATAACAAAAACGGAAGCGGGAAATTATGCGTTAAACGCGTATAATGACGAGCGGTTCGTTGATGAAAAACTTGATAAACCTAAAACTAAAGTCACAGCTAAAGATATTGAAAAATATGTGTTTAAACATAATTTAATGGATAAAGACACATGGGAATATCGAAAAGGTTTGATTCCAAGAAGTGGTAAATCAAAAGCCTTGTATAATAAAATTAGCAAAGGCTTTAATGAGGGCTTTGAAAAAAACGATATAAACTTAATTAAAAAATCCGCTAATGATATGGTCAAGCGTGGTTTTTACACTAGAGAAAACGAGAATAGATATATCAAAAGGCGACTGATAGCTAAGTATTACACGGCAAAGAGAAATGGTGATACTGATGAAATGAAAAAAACAAGAAAAATGTTAAGCGAGTTAGGAATTGAGTACACACCAAGAGGTGGGCGTGCAGGTCGTAGAGGCGGTGGCGGTGGTCGTCGTTCTGCTGGTGGCGGTTCCCGAAGTGGTGGAAGAAGTTCCGGCAGAAGCAAGAGAAGTTCATCAGGTGGAAGAAGTTCCAAGAGAATAACCACAGGTGCGGTTAGTGGTGGTACACCATCATCAAGAGTTAGCCGTAAAAGAACCGTAACAGGCAGAAATGGCAGAAGACCAAGAACAAGACGGACGAGAAGAAGCAGAAGTTCATAGAAAATAAAAGGGGGGGGTAGTGAAAAGCCCCCCTTTTTATTTTACAATTATAAAAACGGTAGAAAGGAGTTAATCTATTTGATTTAGCACATTGCTTTATCAAGTAGACACATAACAAAAAAATGAATGAGTTTATCACATTATTTGGCGAAATAAGAGTGGGTTTAGTTATAGCTATTGCCATTGCTCTGTATTGGGTTTATAGAGGTGCGAAGAAAGTATATACAGATATTATAAGTATATACGAAGAACGGAAAAGGCATATTAACATTTTAGAGGATATGCAAAAATATAAAAAACAGCAGGACTTGATGGCAGAGGGACTAATGGGACTTATGAGGTACCGCCTTGTTAGGGAGTGTCAGAAAGCTATAGAAAAAAAAGAAATCACGGATGAACGATTAGAGATTATTGACGATTTATATATACCATATAAGGAACTTGGGGGTAATGGCGTTGCTAAAAAATATGTTAAAGAAGCACAAGCCTTGCCTATCAAAAAATAGTTTATATAGTTTATAACTTTTAAATAAAAACAAGAAAGGAAATTTTTAAAATGGAAAAACTACTTACAGATTTATTTATCCAGAATGTGAACATGAGCGTTGTGCTGGGCTGTTTGATTGTGGGCTATGTTATTAAAAACAGCAAACTTTTGAATATGGTGGATAACCGAAATATTCCCCTGATTTTGATTGTTGCAGGTGTAGGAGTGTCGGTCGCAATCAACAAAAATATCAGCTACGACATTATCATCAGTGGTGCAGTTAGCGGTATGGTGTCTACTGGACTACATCAGGCGTTCCACCAGACCATCAAAAAATACATTGAGAGGTTCACCGAAATGCCTATAGACCCCGAACTGTTAAAGGGAAATGTTGCAGAGGGGGAAGAAACAGAGGATAATTCCATCGAATCTGATGGAATTGAAAATAAGGGAGAAACAGAGGAAACACCGCAGGAAAAACCACAGGAAGTACCTGGAAAAACTGCACCGCAGGATAAACCTGTTACAATTGATGAAGTTTTCACAGCGTTAAAAGAAAGGCAGTAAATCATGGGAAAAGCAAAAACATACAGACAGTATGATAGCAGATGGGCACGCGACCCATTCCCACGACACCCCGACAACATGGGAAATAGCGGTTGCGGTCCCACTGCCATAGCCGACATTGTGGCAACGATAAAGCCAAAAGTTACACCAAAACAGACAGGTGCATATATGCGTAAGCATGGATATGCCATATTTGGTGCCGGCTCTGCTCATGCAGGAATAACAGCTTGCATGAAAGCCTACGGACTTATTCCGACTAAACACGATACCATGCCTCAATTTTTTAAAGCTATGCAGAAAAAGGGGGCTGTCGGGATTGTTGTTTTTCGGGCTGGTAGCCGTGGCGGTGTAACATGGACTTCTGTCGGTCACTTCGTGGCTTGCTCTAAAGTCAAGGTTAAAAACGGCTTACACTACATGTACATGCACGACCCCGGGGCAAGAAAACATGACGGCTGGTATTGTTACGAAAAACACATGAAAGGGCTTATCCCGTCCATATGGTCGGGCGTGCCAAAAGCAAAGCCAAAACCTAAACCAAAACCTAAAAAACCAGAGAAACCCAAAGAAAAAGAAAAGAAAGTAGAGGTTAAGAAATTGGATTGTAAATCAAAAACAATTAAGATTCCGTATGAGATAGAAGCTGGAAGTTTAAAAAAAATTAAGATTGAAGCTGTAGAGGGTTATTCGCAGATTGGAATTATGGCGGCAGACACCGACGACAATTTTGTTGTTGTAAAAGGCTTTGATGTAGACTTTGACGGTGGGTATATATCACTTCTCAATTTGCTTAACACCAGAAGAACGGGAATTTTAAAGTATCAGTGCTTCGCACTGCCTACCAAGAAGTTGTAACTTATATTATTTTTATTCAGCTCTCCTTAAATAAACACTTAAAACCCCCTATTCGGTGTAAAGACTGTTAGGGGGTTTTAGGTTGCAATAAGGTACTAAAAAGGTACTGAAATATTTTAAAGCCGACAAAAATGTTTATTTATTTTTGGAATATGCGGAAAAACATTGTTGAAATTGTAACGATTTACGAATAGGTATTAAAATATTGGTTTTGTAAAAAGAATTGACTAAATTATTATTTATGTGATATTATGAACAAGCTACATAGAGATTCGTGTAGACTATATGCAAGGGTGAATACCTGAGCAGGAAAGAAAGAGGTACAAGCATGAAGGAAGGAATCCATCCTGAATACACGGAATGTAAAGTAACTTGCGCATGCGGAAATTCTTTTGTTACGAGATCTACCAAGCCTGAACTGAGGCTTGATATTTGCTCAGCATGTCATCCGTTCTTTACAGGTCAGCAGAAGTTCGTCAACCGTGGCGGACGAGTTGAAAAGTTCAAGCAGAGATACAACATGGACTAAGTCTTTGGAGCTTTTCGAGGGAACTTTGCTGTATATTCAGAAGAGAGACCATGTCGCCTGCCATAAGGTGGGCGATATTTTTGTGTTTTGCAGGAGATAATTGACAAGGGAAATTATGATGGAATAATGCCGATAAGGTCTTGGGGAAAGTCAACTGAAATACCTCAAAAATATGGAAGAAAGTGCTTTGCAGGCGCAGGAAAGTATGTAAAGTTTGTGAACTTATAGTATAAATCTATCAAAACGAATTGACATACTCTTTGAAAATAAGTAAACTGAAAGATGTAGTTTTACAATAAACGGAAATTAGGAATTAAGAGGAGTTTATGGACACATCTATTTTAATGATGCTTGAGAGAGCAAGTAAAAACTATTCTGATAAAGTGGTGTATCGAAATGGCGGTGAGAGTATTACTTTTGGAGAGTTGCAAAAGCGTACAAAGGCTGTAGGCTCATGGATAGCAAGGAAACTTTCACCGGGGAATCCGGTATCAGTTTTGACGGGAAGAGATGTCGTAACTCCTGTTTGCTATATGGGAGCCGTTCAGGCAGGCTGCTTTTATGCTCCGATGGATTCGACAATGCCTGTTGCCAGACTGAATCAGATTCTTGGAGTTATAAATTCTCAGGTAATGCTGGTATCTGAAGAAAATCTTGAACTTGCCAACTCCCTAGACTATAAAGGAAAGATCGTTGCTATAGAAGAAATTTTAGACACAGAAATAGAGGAGGACTTATTAGAGTCTGCAAGGAATAATCTGACGGAATATTCTCCTCTGTATGTCATATTTACATCAGGCTCCAGCGGTGTTCCAAAGGGAGTGATTACATCACATAATTCCCTCATGTGCTATCTTGATGGACTTAATGAGGTATTGAAGCTAAAAGAGGATGATATATTGGCAAATCAATCACCCCTTGATTATATTGCGGCAGTAAGGGATATCTATTTACCCCTTATTACCGGTGCGGAAACCGTAATCGTTCCTAAAAATGAATTTGCTATGGGAGGTCAGCTTTTTGATACTTTGAATAAGTACAAGGTGACGACTATATGCTGGAGTGCTGCGGGAATGGAAGTTCCGGCAAAACTGGGTGCCTTTGAAGAGGTTGTACCTCAATACTTGGATAAGATAGTATTTTCCGGCTCGGTGTTTCCCGGAAAATATCTCAAGATATGGCAGGAGAATTTGCCGAATGCCAGATTTATAAACCAATATGGCCCCACTGAAGCTACAGCATCTTGCACCTATTATGAGGTAAAAGAAAAAGCAACAGAAGAAACTGTATTGTCTATAGGAAAGCCATATAAACATTACGGAGTTTTGTTGCTTGATGAAGACAATAATGCCGCAGCCGTTGGCAAAGAAGGTGAGATCTGCGTTAAAGGACCTTGTCTTGCTCTAGGATATTATGGAGATTCAGAAAGAACTGCAGAGTCTTTCATTCAGAATCCTCTCAATAAAAATTACAGAGAACTTATTTACAGGACAGGAGATTTAGGCAAAATAGAAGCTGACGGAAACTTGACTTTTATAGGCAGAAAAGACAGACAGATAAAACACATGGGACATAGAGTTGAGCTTGCGGAACTGGAATTGACGGCACTTAAACTGGAAGGTGTTGACGAATGCTGCGTCCTATATAATTCCGAAAAGAAACAGCTTTATATGTTTATTATCGGTGAAACCGAATCCAGAGATGTAATTTTGCACTTCAGAAAAGTGATGCCTCCTTTCATGGTTCCACGCAAAGTTGTGAAATTGGAGGAAATGCCGAGACTTCCTAACAGTAAAGTCGATATGCAGAAGTTAAAAAGTTATTTCAAATAACATAGAATAAATACAATTTGAATACAAATTGAAAGAGATTGAAGTATGTATGAAATCAGGAGAGTAATATTATGAATGAAGTATTAGAAATTTTAGAGGACTTGCGCCCGGATGTTGATTTTAAAGAAGAAAAGGCATTGGTTAGCGATGGGATTTTAGATTCTATTGACATTATCTCTTTAGTACAGGAGTTAGATGAGGAATTTGACATCACAATTAAACCGGCTGACTTGATTCCGGAGAATTTTAATTCTGTTGAAGCAATTTCAAAACTTGTAGAAAAACTTATGGAGGATTGATGGCTGTAGATATAAATAAATTGTGTACTGATATCTGTTCCCCTGCGTATATCTTCTCGGAGGATGATTTTGATGCCAGGGCGACTTTGGTCAAGAATACTTTTGGAGAAAATGTTGACCTTTGCTTTTCCATTAAGGCAAATCCGTTTCTTCTCAATGTCATGCCGAAGTCATTTTCTAAAGTGGAAGTTTGCAGTCCCGGTGAGCTGGATGTCTGCAAAAGCCTTGGAGTGCCTCCGGAGATGATTATTTTTTCCGGAGTGAACAAGTCCGAGGAAGAGGTTAGGCTTGCACTTGAATACGGCGTGAGAAATATAACCGCAGAGAGCAGAAGACATGTTGAATACATTAATTCATGTGCACTTGAAATGAATATAAAATGTGATTTGCTCCTAAGACTTTCCGAAGAAAGCCAGTTCGGTATAGATGGTCGGGAGCTTTTGGAATATATTAAAAACAGAGATAAATACGAAGGTTTTAAAATAGTCGGCATACATTATTTTACCGGAACTCAAAAGAGAAGACCCTCTGCAATAGTCAAAGAAATCGACAAATTTATGGCGTACATTGACAAAGTAGAGTCGGAAACAAATTACAAAATAGAGAAAATAGAGTATGGGACAGGACTTGCGGTTGACTATTTCAGAGAAGATGCCTTGCAGGAGGAAAAGTCGAGAATTGAGGAAATTGCCCCTAAAATTCAGGAGCTTGCCAAAAAAGCAGAGCTCACCGTTGAGATGGGAAGATTTTTTGCCGCACCTTGTGGATACTATTTTACAGAAGTAATGGATACAAAAGTAAATAATGGTGTTCATTATGCTATCCTAGATGGAGGCATACATCAGGTAAAGTATGACGGACAGACTCAGGGGATGCAAATTCCTGAAATAACCCATGTGAAAAGGAATCTTTTCAAAGATGAAACGGGAAAGGGCAGTAACAAATGGACACTGTGCGGAAGTCTTTGTACAACGGCGGATGTGATTGCAAGAAGTGCGGAATTTACAGACTTGCAGTGTGGAGATTTTCTTGTTTTTCATAGAACGGGTGCATATTCGATGGATGAAGGGATTTCATTGCTTCTCAGCAGAGATATGCCGTCTGTATATATCTTAGATAAAACAAATGAGTTGAGAAAAGTTAGAAGTAGGGTGGATACCTATAAGTATCATGTTCCTGACAATATTTAAGTTACCACAAAGTGAGAGAGGAAGAAAAATATGACATATACATCGTTCATGTTTGCGGTGTTTGCCTTACTGACAATTTTGGTATATTATTTGATGCCGTCAAAGAAATATCAGTGGGTAGTGCTTCTTATAGCCAGCTTTATTTTTTACATGTACAACAGCTACAGATTTGCGTTTTACATAGTTTGTACCACTGCCTCGATATATTTTGCAGCAAAGTATATAGAAGATTATGCCCGCAGTACGAAGGAATTGGCAAAGCAGAAAAAGACCGAGCTGAGCCGTAGTGAAATTAAAGCATTTAAAAAGGAGAGGAAAAAGAGAGAACAGCTTATTCTTGCCCTTACTTTGATTCTCAACTTCGGTATTCTTTTTATTCTTAAATACTATAATTTTATGGTGGGTGGGCTTTTTGAGCTGTTAGGTTTTTCAAAAGGCGAAACACCCTTTATAAAACTTTTTTTACCTTTGGGAATATCATTTTACACTTTTCAGGCTACAGGTTATTTGATCGATGTATACAGAGGGCTGGTGGATGCAGAAAGAAATTTCTTCAAATTTGCCCTGTTTGTTTCATTTTTTCCACAGACTATTCAAGGTCCTATCAGTGAATTTGAGCAGCTTGGCAATCAGCTGACACAGGAACATAAGCCGGAGTGGATAAGGTTTAAACTGGGTTGCCAGTTGATTCTCTGGGGACTTTTTAAAAAATTGGTGATTGCAGACAGAGCAATTTATTTCATCCAAAAATGTACCAATCATTATACACAATATAACGGACTTGTAATATTTTTGGTAGGACTTACATACGCATTGCAGCTGTATACTGATTTTTCAGGAGGAATAGATATCTCCAGAGGTATTGCCAAAATTCTCGGAATAGATATGATTGATAACTTCAAAAGGCCGTATTTTTCCCAGTCGCTGGGAGAATATTGGAGGAGATGGCACATAAGCTTAGGGGCATGGATGAAGAAGTATGTCTTTTATAGTTTGGCTATGTCCAATACTTTTATGAAACTGAGCAATAGGATTAAAAAGGGAGAGAAAAAGCCTTCTGCTGTTAGGATGCATCTGGCGAAGACACTTCCTTCAGCACTTGCGATTTTTGTGGTGTTTATGTTTGTAGGACTTTGGCACGGTGCAAATTCAAAGTATGTTGCTTTCGGTGTCTGGAACGGTGCTATCCTGATGTTAGCCATGCTTTTTAAACCGGTATTTTTAAGAATGAATGAAATTTTCCATGTAAAGGACACTTCGTTTTTTTGGAAACTATTCCGTATTATACGAACATTCATACTTGTTTTGGTTGGATACTATTTTGACATAGCAAAGGATTTTAAATCTGCCGTGGATATGATGTCAAGGTCTGTTTTTGATTGGAATATTTCACTGGCTATGCAGCAGCTTCCTAAAATGCTGCCACAGATTCAAGACCATATAATACTGTTTGTTGCAAGTATAATATTGTTTGTTTGTAGTATTTTGCAGGAGAGAAAAGATGCGGAATCTCCCGGGGAATTGACTCATTCACACAGTGCTGTGCTACAATGGATAGTTATTTTTATAGAGATTCTGTTGGTTGCAATATTCGGAGTTTATGGGACAGGTGCTGATCCGGCGGACTTTGTATATATGCAGTTCTAGAATTGTTTATAGAGTTAGGTGTAATTAAGTATGAATAGAACATATAGAAAAAGGATAATTGGGATAATTTTACTGGTGGCAGTACTGGTGGCACTGTTTTTCCCGCTTCAAGAATATTTTGCAAATAGGATAACCCACAATCATTTAAGGCTTAAAGGTTTTTATTTGGAGAAACCCAATACTTTAGATGTTGTTGTTATGGGTTCAAGCGAGGTATATTACGGATATTTTGCAAATGAAGCTTATCGTAATACCGGGGTTACGAGTTATCCTTATGCATTTGCGCATAATCCGGTTACTTTTTGGAAGTATGAACTCAAAGAAATACTTAGAAAGCAAAAGCCAAAGGTTCTTGTGGTTGAAGTAAACGGTGCAGGATATGGAAATCCGCCTAAACCTAATTCAAAAAACATCGGAAAAATAGGAAAGAAAAAGAATAAAAGTGGAGGAAAGTATAAATTATATTCTGAATTGGCAATGAGCATTTTACGGGATAGCATGCCTGAATCTGATAATAAGAGACAAATGCTAAAGGATTTATCTCGGTTTCGTAAGGAAAATGAGTTGGATCGTCATTTGCCGTTTTTAAAATTCCATGGACAGTTTTATGACAATATGAGTTCGGACTTATCAAAAATGGAAAAAAGAGGGTATTCATCCATGAAAGGTATTTTTTCAAGGATAAGTCGGCGCACGCAAAAGAAAGAAATTTCAATTCCTATAAACATAAAATCTGAATCGGTGGATCCGTTGGCAGAAAAATACCTAAGAGAATTTATTAAAATTTCTAAACAAATGGGTGTGAAAAATATTCTATTTGTCAGATTTCCCCATAAAATTACGGATAAGAAAGGAGTACAGAGGTATCAGAGGTATTTGAAAGTCAAAGAAATCGTAGAAGATTCCGGTTGCGAATATAAAGATTTTACAACACTTAGAAATGAGATAGGTATTTCTTCAAATAAAGATTTTGTGGATAGAGAACATTTGAATGCCAACGGTGCAAGAAAATTTACAAAATTTTTAAGTAAATATATAAAAGATAAATACAAACTGAAAAAATCCGTGTTGCCGAAGACTGAGGAAATTAAATGGAACAGGGGCGTCAAGTATATTGATGCTTATTACAAATATTATAATGATTATCCCGGCAAACATACCAGATTAAATATGCTCTTTAAAACTTTTCCGGAGAGTACATCGGTCTCAAAAGGATTGAGAGAATATATGCAGAAATAAATTTATCATCAATGCATTGGATGGAATAAACAAAGAAAGGGTTGTATTTCAAAAAGTGCAATAAAGTTAAATTTTTAACTAGCCTCTTAAAATTATATATGTTATAATTTTAACGATTCAAAAAGATATGATGCTGATTTGAGAGGAGTTAAAAATGAGAAGAATGAAGCTTGTTGTAGCCGTACTTGCACTTGTAATGGCTGCAACTACCGCAGGAGCCTTTGCTTGTACAGGTATGTATGTGGGAAGAGATGTGAGCAAAGAGGGAACAAGTATTATTGCCAGAAGTGAGGATCAGGGCCAAGGTGCTTACAACAAGATGTTTAAAGTAAGACCTAGAATTAAGAAAGCAGGTCGTTTTTATAGAGATTCTGCAAACGGGTTCAAATATCCGCTTCCAACTGTAACTTATAAATATTCATATGTGCCGGATGCATCCGATGCCGGTGACGGAGAATATCCTGCAACTTGTACTAATGAGTACGGAGTTGCAGTAGTAGGAACAGTATCGACGGAAGTAACCGAAGCCTATGAGAAAGTAGATCCGGCAATAAAAGGAACCCTTAGAGAAGCAACACTTGCAGGTATTATTGCAGGTCAGGTTAAAACTGCAAGGGAAGCAGCGAAACTTTGTTGCAAACTGCATGATAAATATGGCTCTGAAGAATGGAACACATTATTTTTCATGGATAAAAAAGAAGCATGGGTGTTTGAGAACTACGGAGGTCACACATATTGTGCCATGAAACTTCCTCCTGATAAGGTTGCTGTTTTCGGAAATCAGTGCATGATTGAATGGGTAGATCCTGCAGATAAATCCGGAGATTATATTTACTCAAAGGGCGACTGGGATTTATTCAAGAAAATCGAGGAAGCAGGACATCCTGTAAAAGACGATAACGGTAAATATCATATAGCAAAATCAGTGTCAGGTACGAAGAGACATGAATACTCGAACATGAGAAACTGGATTGGAGTAAAAACACTCGCACCAAGTAATGAAACTGTAAAGGGTGACAAAGACTATAGTGATGAAACTTTTTACCCGTTCTTGTATTCCCCTGATAAGAAGGTTTCTGTATTAGAAATTATGCAGCTCTTCAGGAACAGGTACGAAGGTACAAAATATGATATGAACTTACCGGAAAATGCAAGAAGAAGACCTATAGGAACAGTGAGATCTTCAGATGTTCATATCATACAGAACTATGTAGACCTTCCTCAGGATTCTTCAAATTTACAGTGGCTTTGTATGGGTAATGCTGAACATTCCGTATTCGTACCGACATTCAGCGGAATCACAGATACTCACAAGGCGTACCATGTAGACGGAACAGCTTATGATGCAAAAAGTGCATATTGGATATTTAAGGATAATGCCACCTTGGCACAGGCAAAGCGTGCAAAACTAAGTGCGGGCACAAAGGCTTTCTGGAGTGGAAAAGAAGCTGCTGAGCAGAGAGCAATGGAAAAAGAATTTGCTAAAGTTAGAAAGGCTTACAAGAAGGGCACCAAAACAGGCAGAAAATATGTTACGAAACTGGGCATTAGAACTGCACAGGAGCAGCTTGATAATGCAATTGCACTTAATGCAGCATTAAAATATATCGCAACAAGCAACGATAACGATAAGATTCTCAGCAAGCAGGCAGACTTTGTCAAGCCTATTACACTGAAGGAAGCGGCAGAGGAAGGGCACTTCACATTAAAAGAGCTTAAAGTTTATAAGAAGAAAACTTTCACCAAGAAAGTAACTAAGTATAAGAAGGTTAAAAAGGGCAAGAAGTATGTGAAAGTTAAGTATACCAAGAAAGTTAAGTATACTAAGAAAGTTGCGGTACCTCAGAGTAGACCTTTCTTTGAACTGAGAAAAGGAAATAGAATTTTTAAGTTACAGCTGAAATCAAGACAAATCTTCAAGAACGGTGAATATGTAGATGACTTGGCAGGTTATGGACTCTACAAATCAGGAAAGACTGTATATGTGCCGGGAGATTTGGTTGAGCAATTAGATTCCATAAAATAAATAGCATAAAAATATCATATCTTTCAGGAGCCGCAAGGCTCCTTTTTTGTATAGTATATATAGTGACATAATCAATAAAATGTGCTAGAATCAATAGTTGAGAATAGCAAGGAGAGAAAGAAATCGATGTTTGAAAAATTAGATGCGGTAGTTGATAAATACAATGAGCTGACAGAAATTGTTGCAGATCCCGATGTAATTTCCAATCAGAGTGTTTGGTAGAAGCACATGAAGGAAATGGGGGAGATGGAGCCAATTGTAAAGAAATATATTGAATATAAAGAAGCAAGGGAAGCTCTTGAATTTGCTAAAGAACTTGTGGAAAATGAAAGTGACGAAGAGCTTCGTGACATGGCAAAACTGGAGGTTTCAGAGCAGGAAGAGAATATTGAAACCATTTCTTCTGAGTTAAGAGTTCTCCTTATTCCTAAGGATCCTAATGATGAACGAAATGTAATTTTAGAAATTCGTGCGGGAACAGGGGGAGATGAAGCGGCACTTTTTGGTGCGGATCTTTTGCGTATGTATATGAGATATGCAGAACGCCGTCATTGGAAGGTGGAACTTATGGATGTAAACGATACGGGTATCGGCGGAATTAAGGAGGCGGAAGTTCTCATAAAGGGCAAAGGAGCTTATTCCAGACTCAAGTATGAAAGTGGTGTTCACAGAGTTCAGAGGGTTCCGGAAACAGAGACTTCAGGAAGAATTCATACTTCTGCCGCAACAGTTGCGGTTTTGCCGGAGGTTGATGATGTCGAGGTGCATATAGACCCTAATGATGTAAAAGTAGATGTTTACCGTGCGTCCGGAAATGGTGGGCAGTGTGTAAATACTACGGATTCTGCTGTACGACTGACACATCTTCCTACAGGGCTTGTTGTAACATGTCAGGACGAAAAATCTCAGATTAAAAATAGAGAAAAGGCAATGAAGGTTCTCAAAGCAAGAATTTATGACAAGATGCAGAGAGAGCAGGCGGACAAGATTGCAGCAGAGAGAAAAGACCAGATTGGCACAGGGGACAGAAGTGAAAGAATTCGCACATACAACTTCCCCCAGGGGAGATGTACCGATCACAGAATCGGGCTGACGCTATATAAACTTGAAGCAATTTTAGATGGGGAAATCGAAGAAATCATAGATGCACTTACAACCGATGATCAAGCAAAGAAGATGAATGATTTTTAATGGAAACGAAGATACTTACAGATAAAATTGAAGATATTGAAATTGCAGCGAAGATAATTGCAGAAGGTGGACTTGTGGCTTTTCCCACGGAGACGGTTTATGGTCTGGGGGCAGATGCCATGAATCCTGATGCAGTGAGAAAAATTTACAAGGCGAAGGGGCGACCCGCTGATAACCCTACAATCGTACATATAGCTGCAAATTCAGATGTGAATAGAGTGACTGATGATATAACGAAGGATATGAAAGTCCTTATGGAAAAATTTTGGCCGGGACCTATGACAATGGTAGTTCCCAAAAAGGAAGAAGTTCCTTATGTGACCACAGGAAACCTTGAAACGGTAGGTATAAGAATGCCGGCAAATGAAGTGGCAAGAAAGCTGATTGAGCTAAGTGGCTGTATAATAGCAGCTCCCAGTGCAAATCTTTCAGGAAAACCGAGCCCGACCACCTATCAGCATGTGATAGATGATTTGGAAGGCCGTATAGATGCCGTAATATGCAGTAGACAGTGTGAAATAGGAATTGAATCAACGGTTATAGATTTAACTGAAGAAAATCCTATGATTTTACGACCGGGATTTTTTACAAGGGAGAACATTCAATGGGCGCTAAAAAAACAAGTTGTAATGGATAAAACCTTAAACAAAGATCCAAGAGAAGAGTGGGATTTCCATCCGAAAGCTCCCGGAATGAAGTATAAACACTACGCTCCTTCAGCAGAAATGATTATTTTTCAGGGAGAGCAGAATGAAGTTTTGGATGCAATGGATCTTGAAAAAAGAGAGAGAGAAAGTTTGGGTCAACAGGTTTGTATAATTTCCTATGAGGGAAATGAAGAAATGGCGGCACATGATTTTTTCGCTCAGCTGAGACAGGCAGACAAAGACGGATATGATATTATATTAGCAGCAGCATTGCCGGAAAAAGGCATTGGATTTTCTGTGATGAACAGGATGCTTAAATCGGCGGGTTTTAATGTCAGAAAAGTAGAGGTGAGTGACGATGATTGTAGCAATAGCCGGTGATCATGGGGGCTTTGCCCTAAAACAGAGGATAAGAGAGCATTTAATTGAGCGAGGGATTAAGATTGCGGATCTTGGAACAGATTCAGAAGAATCTGTGGATTATCCTGAGTTTGGAAAGGCTTGCGCTCAGGCTGTGGCAAGCGGAAAGGCAGATAGAGGTATTGTGATTTGCGGTACAGGAATAGGAATTTCCATCGCCGCAAACAGGATACGGGGTATTAGGTGTGGACTGTGTACTTCAGCTGAGATGGCAGAGCTTTCTCGTAAACACAATAATGCCAATATGCTTGCTATGGGTGGCAGAATTACGAGTGTGGAAGATGCAATAAGAATTACCGATGCGTGGCTTGATACCGAGTTTGAAGGCGGCAGGCACAGCAGAAGAGTGGATATGCTGGATTCCATTTGATTTTCAGCATATAAGTAAATAATTCGCAGTATGTAAGAATGTATGGAGTAAATAAAAATTTGATAACTAAGATATGAAATGGGAGCAGAAAAATGGGAAAAATATTTGTATTTGATCATCCGTTAATTCAGCATAAGGTTTCTCTCATGAGAAAAAAGGAGACAAGCGTAAAAGAATTTCGTGAATTGGCAACAGAGGTTGCCCTTTTAATGGGATTTGAAGCAACAAGGAGTCTTCCTTTGGAGGAGGTTGAGATTGAAACTCCAATCTGTAAGGCGAAGGTTAATATGCTCAAGGGTGAAGATCTGGCGATTATTCCTATTTTGAGAGCAGGACTTGGTTTTGTTGACGGAATGCTTAAACTTGTCCCAAATGCAAAGGTGGGGCATATTGGTCTTTATCGTGATCCGGAGACACATAAACCCGTTGAATATTATTGTAAACTTCCTACAGATATAGAAAAAAGGCAGAGTTTTGTAGTTGATCCTATGCTTGCCACAGGTGGAAGTGCTATTGCAGCCATTCAGATGTTGAAAGAATACGGGGTGAAAAACATCACTTTCATGTGTTTGATTGCTTCTCCCGAGGGCATTGAAGCACTTCAGAAAGCTCATCCCGATATTGATATTTTCATTGCAGCAAAGGATGACTGCCTGAATGAAAATGCCTATATCGTTCCGGGTCTTGGCGATGCAGGCGATAGACTGTACGGAACAAAATAGTTTTCATAAATAATGATAGAATGAAAAAAGACTCGCAGATTTTTCGGAATGAAAATGCAAAGATTGCAAGGTCGATAAATTTTACGAAAAAACAATTGGAAAACCTGATTCTACAAAGTGCTTTTACAAAAAGATTCGAGAACCGGTCAAGTTGGAATTTGAAGAGGAGTTATATTGATGAAAAATTTCATCCCTGATAATGTCAGTAAACATGATAATGTTTTTGATGTTCTAAAAGAGCGTGGTTTTATTGAACAGACCACCGATGAAGAAAAGGTGCGAAAATTACTTTCTGAGGAAAAAATAAAGTTTTATATAGGCTTTGACCCTACGGCGGATTGTCTGCATGTCGGGCATTTTATGCAGGTAATCATAATGATGTATATGCAGAAGTACGGTCACACGCCTGTGGTTTTGCTTGGCGGCGGAACAGGCATGGTTGGAGATCCATCAGGAAGAACCGATATGCGAAAGCTGATGAATGTTGATGTCATAGATGAAAACTGCCGTAAGTTTAAGAAACTTTTTGACAGATTCCTGGAATTTGATGAAGAGTGGAAGTATGAAGGAAATAAAGGCGTTTTCGAGCCGGGCACAGCAAATAAAATCCCTGAACCGGGCAAAGCAATCAGCGTTAACAATGCAGAATGGCTTCGTCCTCTTAACTACATTGAATTTGTTCGTGCCGTAGGAACTCATTTCAATGTCAATCAGATGCTCAGAGCTGAAGCATTCAAACAGCGTATGGCAAGGGACACGGGTCTTTCATTCTTTGAATTTAATTATATGCTTATGCAGTCGTATGACTTCAGTGTAATGGCGAGAGACTTTGATGTTAAAATGCAGTTCGGTGGAAATGATCAGTGGTCGAATATCATCGGAGGAGTTGAATTAACAAGAAAGATGTATGGAAAAGAAGTCTACGGTATGACTTTTGCTCTTCTTACAAATAGTGAAGGAAACAAGATGGGTAAAACTGCAAAAGGAGCGCTTTGGCTTTCACCTGAGAGAACCTCTCCTTTTGAATTTTATCAGTACTGGCGAAATGTCGGAGATAAGGATGTTGAAAAATGCCTGAGAATGCTTACTTTCTTGCCTATGGAGGAGGTGTATTCTTTATCTTCTCTCGAAGGTGCTGAGATTAACAAAGCAAAGGAAATTCTGGCATTTGAAGTTACAAAGCTGGTTCACGGAGAAGAAGAGGCTGTAAAGGCACAAGAGGGTGCAAGAGCTGCCTTTGCCGGTGGTTCTTCCAGAGAAAACATTCCTACAAAGGAATTTGCAGTGAGTGATTTTGCAGGAGAAGGGAAAGGCGTTTTAAATTTACTCAAGGAACTTGGACTTGCATCGTCTAACGGGGATGCAAGAAGGACTGTTGAACAGGGAGGATTGTCGGTCAATGGAGAGAAGGTAACTGACCCTAGAGCGAAGATTACCGAAGATTTATTTGAGGCAGGTGAGATCCTTGTACAAAAAGGTAAGAAAAAGTTTATCAAAGTTGTAATAAAATGATTTTGTACGCCGGAGCCTATGAAAGCATGTAGGACTTGGCGGATTTATAAAAAGACTAGAAAGTGTGACAAAATTTGGTGTATTAAAAAATACTTTGAGAAGGGATGAAAGGAAGGAAACTTTATGCCTGAAGGAAGAGGAAAACGCGCAAGGAGTAGAATGTTGATTCTCAAAGCTGCAGGGGAGCTGTTCGAAGAAAAGGGACTGAAACATGTAACTTTCAATGATGTTGCTGAGAGAGCAGATATGTGCAGAACCACGATCTTTAATTATTTCAGTAGCATCAGCGAGCTGCTTTTGGCATTGATGAATGAGGAAATAAATAGTATTTTAGATTTTGCTGAAACCTCCAGAAGTGAGGGGAATGAATTGATTGTAGATGTTTTCGGAAAAATAATAGAAGATAGTGCCGAAAGTCCTATACTGGCAACTAAGATGATTTCAATCAATATAATAAACAGTGATCAAAGATTGGTACTACGCAAAATCGAAGAGTTTGTTTATAACAATCTTGAGGATGATTTGCCGGAGAAGAAAGAGCGCAAAACTGTGGTTATAATGGGGCTATATTATGGTCTGATCAATCACTACCTGATTGCCGAAGAACCTATGAATGCGAGAAAAATGAAGAGAGAGTTTAGAGAGTATGTTACTCCGCTCTTTGAGATGTAAAACTGTGAATTAACATTATAGTTTTTATTGAAGTAAAGCAGAGTTTACTATGGGTACAGGTTTTTTAGATAATGCAAAAGGAAATAATTGTGTACTTGTGGTAGAGAACGAATACATTGACACATTTATTGAAAGAGGTCAGAAGCTGGAGGCATCTTTAGATGATGTGGCTCAAATTGTAGGAAGCCCGGTAGAGATCCTTTTCATGACAACTTCGGAAATGAAATTACAAGTACTGAAAATACAATCTGCACCGGAGGTAGTTGGTGCAGTTTTTTGCGTTGAAAGAAATAAAGATAAAAGCAGAAAATTTGCTTTAGTTCGAGGCAGAAATTTTGGTGAAGCAGAAATCTGTGCAGAAGTTTTAAAAAAGGCGGTTGAGGTGGAATTAAGGGCTGATGTCATCGGAGGAACAAAGGCGATTTCTTCTTCAAATTGTAAACTTATGCGTGAAAAATATTTAAATTCATACTCTAAGGTGGAATCTTTGTATGAGAGAGAACAGAGAACTGAAGATAAATTTTTATCATCTGATAAGAGGGCAGCTTTAAACCAATGGGAAAATCATGAAACTTCGGAGAAAATGAAAGATGGAGTTTCAAGGCAGATAAGTCATAAATCCTCAGAGCATATGAATGAGAAAACTTTGAAGCAGATAAATGAGAGAACTTCGAAAAGGCAGAGCTATGGATGCTTTATTGAGGAGAATTTTATTCAGGAACGGAATAACTTAGTTGAGTTGGGGTTGAAATTACAGAAAAAAAGTTTGGTTCAAGGGACATGGGGGAATCTGTCTGTCAGAGTGTGCGGAGACCTTATGTTATGTACTCCGTCGGGAATAAGCTATGATAAACTTCGTGCAGAAGATATGGTACTTGTAAATATTCTGACGGATAAAAGCCTTATGACAAAGGAATCTTCGGAGGGTGTAAAAGCAACATCTGAGAGCGTGTTGCATACAGAAATCTATCGACGGAGGAAGGATGTCAATGCGATAATTCATACCCACTCAAAGTATGCCTGTGTATTTGCTGCGGCTGAAAAGGGATTTCCGGACGGAAAAATAAATGTCTCGGATTATGCACCGGCGGGGAGCAGGCAGCTTGCGAATAATGTTGCAGATGCTTTGGATGATTCAGAGGGAGCAATCATGGCTCACCACGGAATGGTAGCAGTGGGTACAGATCTTTTCGATGCCTTTGAAAAGGCTGTAGAAGTGGAAAAGGAGGCTGAGAAAATATTGGGTGAGCTTGGGAATGATTGACTGCTTGCTTCGGCTGCTACATATTTCTGTGTGGAAGCAATTTTAGAGAAAATAGTTTTAGCAGATAGCCGGTGTAACCTTGTTCTAAAAGAAATAATTTTTTTTGAAAATTCTCATTCGATTATGATCACACAATTATAATTACTATTGATAAAAGAATCCCTTATTGATATAATACAGACAAGTTTTCAAGGTCTGTGGTTGAAAATCCAAGCCAGGTGCGGGCAAAAGGATCCACGTAAACCGTAAGCGTATCGCTGCGACTATCATGGCGCACTCTAGAAGTAAGTCCTCGGGGAAATCTCGGTAAAGGCAGGTGTGGGGGCAAAAACCAGGTCAGCTTGAAAATCCGCCTAGAGCAACTAAGTGTTCTAGGTTTTTTATTAAGAAAATAATTATGAGATAATTTTATGAGAATTCAGGTGATAAATAGGTGAAAGAGTTTGACTTTAGCGTGATGATGTGTTAGAGTATAGTCTATCGAAATTATTTACTTTTATCATGAGTTAGGAGGAAGCGATGGAGAAAAGACAAGTAAAAATACCTAATTTTTTCGTAGCTCTGATTCCTGTCATTGTGATGATGGGACTTATGCTATACGGTTTAGTTGGGAAAAAGGACTATCATGATGCACACATGCCGCTTATAATTGCTATTGTTGTAGCGTGTATAGTCGGGTATCTCCACGGACATAGCTTCAGCGATATGTTGGCAGGAATGCTTGAGAGGCTTAATGCTACAATGGAAGCTATTTTGATTTTATGTACGGTGGGTCTTCTGGTATCATCATTTATGATATCCGGTACTATTCCGACATTGATTTACTACGGTTTGGACATTCTAACACCTAAACTGTTTCTGCCTGTTGGTTGTGTACTTTGTGCAATCGTAGGTCTTGCCTGTGGTTCTTCTTGGACTACAACGGCAACGGTAGGTATAGCCTTTTTGGCTATCGGACAAGGTCTTGGAATTTCACCGGCAATTACTGCGGGTATGATTATTTCAGGTGCATATGTAGGGGATAAGTTCTCACCTCTGTCAGATACAACAAACTTGGCAGCAGCAGTTTCAGAAACAGGTTTGTTTGACCATGTAATCGCAATGACATCAACAACAGGTCCAACCTTTCTGATTGCAATGGTTATATATACTATAATCGGTATCAATGTTGACCCAAGTTCATATGATGCAAGTATTGCCGCGGAAATGAGAAATACAATTGCAAAGACTTTCAATACGAATCCGTTGGTTATGCTGCCTATTCTGGTGGTTATAGTTGCCTGCGTTATGAAGCTGCCGGGGCTTGTAGGAATTGCAGTTTCCGTATTTACAGGGGTTGTGTTTGCTGTAATTTTCCAAAAAGGTTTAGGTCTTACCGACATATTCGCTATGCTGCACTATGGACCAAGCTTTGAAACAGGAAATCAGTACCTGGACGGTATCCTGAAAAAGGGTGGTATGGATCACCAGATGTGGACGATTAACCTGATTCTTCTTGCAGTTGCCTACGGCGGAGCTTTAGAACGCTGCGGATGTGTCGAAGCATTATTTGGGAAGCTGAAAAATAAACTACACAATGTAGGAAGTTTGGTTCTTGCAACATTGCTTACATCTCTTTTCTGCGATGCGGCAATGGGAGATCAGTTCCTGGGAATTGGAGTTCCGGCACCGCTATATGTTGACAAGTACGATGAGATGGGGCTTGGACGCAATATGATGTCTCGTACGTTGGAGGATGCAGGTACTCTTTGGGCAGTTATGTTCCCATGGACAGGTTGTGGTGCTTATCAGTATGCAACACTTGGAATTCACCCATTTACATATTTCCCATTTGCATTTGTAAATCTGGTTAACCCTATTTACGCTGCAATTACAGCATTCATGGGAAGAAATATTTTCTGGGCAGACGGTTCATACACTAATCTTTTAGGAAGAACAAAGGCAGGGAAGCCTGCAGGTTGTCCGGAAGAAGCTCACAAAATTGCAGTTGCAAATCTTGAACGCCTAAGAGCTGAAGGGAAAGCACCTCAGATTAGTGCATAAGGAATTTTGATGGAATATAAAGCACTTAATTTGGATACTCACAAGAAAGAGGTAAAGATAGGAACTGTTATCGTGGGTCTGCTCCTGGTATTTTTGGGAACGGGTCTGACGGGGTATATCAAGTTCAACATTGTAGCCGTTATA
>ERZ772997.105-NODE-105-length-36305-cov-3.58212_pt1 | contig 36305 bp, 31 predicted proteins | sample MGYA00511127_ERZ772997 | MGnify/ENA primary metagenome ERZ772997 (study PRJEB29015, sample SAMEA2738070) | human oral metagenome | biome: human oral; feature: human-associated habitat; material: saliva | place: China | collected 2215 ... | reverse complement strand
GGGAGTGCTACTAATTCAGGCATAGTTTTAATTCCCCCTTTCCTATTTTTTTTACAAATATTACTGTTAAAATACGATAAATTCATATTCTTTTTGCAAATATAATTCTGTCTTTCCCTGCAAAATCTTGAATACCGTAATTTTCCCCATAGTTTCCGTTATTTTTTATAAGAGAAATCAGCGCTTCTTTCTGATTGTACCCCATTTCCATAATTAAAATCCCATTCGGGTTTAAGAATTTTGGGGCTTCTGCAATAATTTTTCTATATAAATCCAGTCCGTCATCACCTCCATCCAGTGCCAAGATAGGTTCATGATATAAAACTTCTTCCTGAAGATGGGGAATAACGCGGCTCTCTATATACGGAGGATTTGAAAGTATCATATCAAAGGTTGTTCTCTTCTCTGCAACAGCTTCAAAGAGATTTCCCTGAGCAAATTCAACCTCAACGCCAATACTGTCTGAATTTAACTTCGCAACCTCCAGCGCTTTTTCGCTTATATCGGTGCATGTCACTTCAATTTTTTCACAGTCTGCAAGTTTGGCTACAGAAATTCCGATGGCACCGCTTCCGGTACATAAATCCAAAACGAAAAATCTTTCTTTTTTTACAGATTTTTTCCCTTGTTGTAATGAGTTGATTTCTGAAATTGCCATTTCTACAAGAAGCTCCGTTTCAGGACGGGGAATAAGAACATCGGAACTCACCTTAAAGTCTAATCCCATAAAATTTTGTCTGCCCGTAATATGCTGTAATGGAATATGCTTTGTCCTTTTCCCTATGAGTTCAAAGAATCTTGATTGTACATTTTCTGAAACTTCATCCTTTCCTCGAAGAAAAATCTCGCTGCGGTTTATATTCGCAATATAGCAGTAAAGAAGTTCGCTGTCTACCTTGGGATTCATTATTTCAGCCCGGGCTAAAAGTCTTTCACCTTCTTTCAACAAATCAATCACTTTAATCATTCATTTTTTCCTATTTTGCTTCGCTAATTTTGATTTCTTCCGTTAAATTCATATCTTCGTCAATGATACCCTCTATACATGGTGCCTCCGGATCCACCATAACCGCCTTAAGAGATGCGATTGCAACCTCAAGCTGCTTCTCATCAGGTTCATTGGTGGTGATTTTCTGTAAATACAGCCCCGGCAGGCTTAAGATTCTAACCACTATGTTGTCGCTTCTGCCTGCCCACTTTAAAAGCTCATAAGAGGTCCCTGCAACCACCGGAATAAGTATAATTCTCGATACCAATCTCCACAAAAGGTTTGGCCACCCTAAAAGAGAAAACAATATCAGACTTATTATCATCACAAACATCAAAAAACTCGTTCCGCATCTGGGATGCAGCGTATAGAAGGTCTGAGCGTTTTCCGGCGTCAGTTCCAGATTATTTTCAAAACAATGTATCGTCTTGTGTTCCGCACCATGGTACTGAAAAACTCTTTTGATGTCCTCCATTTTGGATATAGCTGACAGATAAAGTAAAAACATTACAATTCTTAAAATACCCTCTGTTAAATTCAATAAAATCGGGCTTGAAATGTATGCCTTAATCCAGCCTGCTGCCGCAGTCGGAAGCAGGACAAAGATTCCAACGGAAAAGGCTAATGCAAATATTACAGAAGCTGCCAGCATCAAACTCCATAGTTTTTGGGAACCCAGTTTTTCAGACAGCAGGCTTTCGATTTTTCCCATTTTTTCACTTTCTGCATCTGTTTTATCATCTTTTAGTTTTCTGTCATAATATTCAAGAACATCTGCAGAGTAGGTCAAGGTTTTCGTACCTTCGACAAGGGATGTGATGAAGGAAAAGACACCCCTTACAATCGGAACTTTCATCCATTTGCTTGTATTTCCATTTTTCCGGGTTTTGATATGAATTCGACCATCAGGAATCCTCACTGCAATAGCTGTCCTCTCCATGCCTCTCATCATAACACCTTCCAGAATTGCCTGTCCGCCCACCGGCGTAGGGCAAGCATCTTTAAGAAAAATTTTGCTCATATCCATATAAATTACCTACTTGTTATTTTTGAAAAATCCTTTTTATGATTTCGATGAAGTCCTTATTGGTCTTTGTATGGGATAGATTATCAATAATCTCCTCCCCCGCATCCTGAATATTTTGACCCGAAAGCGCTCTGCGCATCATAAGAACAGCCTCCATCTCATCTTGAGTCATTAGAAGTTCTTCTCTTCTAGTCCCGGATTTTGGCAAATCAAGTGCAGGGAAAATTCTCTTTTCCTGAAGCTTCCTGTCAAGGTGCAGTTCCATATTTCCCGTCCCCTTGAATTCCTCAAAAATTACATCATCCATTCTGCTGCCCGTATCCACAAGGGCTGTTGCCAAAATAGTCACACTGCCGCCTTCTTCAATATTTCTGGCTGCGCCGAAAAATTGCTTGGGTTTATACAGTGCTCCCGGATCCAGTCCTCCGGACAGGCTCCTTCCCGATGCCGGAATCACAAGGTTATATGCTCTGGCAAGTCTTGTCAAGCTATCCAGTAAAATTACAACATCCTTGCCGTGTTCTGCAAGCCTTCTAGCCCTTTCCAAAACCATCTCTGCAACCTTTGCATGATGTTGGGGCTGCTCATCGAAGGTAGAAAAAATAACTTTCCCTCTGGAAAGAGATCTTTTCATATCTGTCACTTCCTCAGGTCTTTCATCTACAAGCAACACTATAAGCTCTACCTCGGGATGCTTCTTTTCTATACTATGTGCAATATTTTTAAGAAGAGTGGTCTTTCCTGCCTTTGGCGGTGCTACAATTATCCCACGCTGCCCTTTACCTATAGGCGCAATTAAATCAATAAGCCTCGTGGATAATTCAACGGAGCTGTCTTCAAGAGTCAGCCTTTCTCTGGGATAAATCGGTGTCAAATCACTGAAATTAGGTCTTCTTATAGCTGCCCCCGGCTCCTCTCCGTTCACCGTTTCTACAAAAAGCAGAGCACCGAAACGCTCCCCCTCGTTAGGCAGCCTTGAAATCCCCTGTATTTCATCACCTGTTTTAAGATTAAATCTTCTGATCTGTACCGGCGATACATAAATATCCTTATCACTGGTAAGAAAGTTGTCAAATCTCAGAAACCCAAAGCCTCCATCGGCAATCTCCAAAATTCCCGTAACCCTGGGTCTGTTCTGACCTTGCCCCTTTTTTTCAGCCCTTTCTTCTATTTCGGCATCTTCTTTCCCTTGACTCTCTGTATCTTCACTATCTTCCACTTTATCTCTCTGAGTGATAACTTCTACTTTTTCAATAGTTTCTTCAGCTATATCATCGTTTTCAGCTGCAAATTCTACGACTTTATGAGGTCTGTCCTCAATTTTAACATCGCTAACTTCCTTTTTTTTTGCCATAAACTCCTCTTTTTCATAATAAAAAATACGCTTTAACAGCTTATCTGCCATATCCATTTGTCATAAAATCATCTTGGAAAATGGGAACTTACAAATATTGTCCGGTATCCCAAAAGAATATTACACCCATATTTTACTACTGTCAGTAATAAAGTCAATAGCTCAGACCTTTTTGTCGAAACTGTTTGCAGCTTCTTGAACAAAAAAAGTCTTCATTAGCATCGTTTAACTAAAAAAGGGTGCAGCAGTCAAACTGCTACACCCAAAAATTTGATTTTTTAAATTTAAGACAAAAGATTTACACATTCATCTACTCATGTTTTTTTCTGCGTCTGATTCCGACTGCCAGCATCAATGCCATAAGCAGTGTTGCCGCTATGCTGATTCCACCATACAGTCCCGGATTCAAATCATCACCTGTCTTAACTTTTCTAATTTTCTTCTTGTTTTGAACTTTCGCTTTCACATAAGTATTTGTGATTGTGTTTCCGGACTGAGTCACCTTGTAAGTATTACCGTTAATCTTAACCTTATTATCCTTTACATTCGGTTCCTCTACACTGTATACATACTCATAGCCCTCTGTGTCATGTTTTGCAAGATTTTTCCACTTGTATGTAAACTTCGGATCAGTTCCTTTTTTCTCTACAGATGCATGAACAACCTCTTCTTTGCTGCCCGGTTTTTTTGATTTTCTCTTCAATGTCAAATCTATCGCTCTATGGTCTTTTTTAGGACCACCCTTCCAGATCTTAGCTGCTTCAACATCTACTACTGTTCCTGCTCCGCCGTTGGTATTGGTTACTTCTACAGTCTTTTCCTTATCGGTTGACTTAAGAGTTACTTTTCCATCCGCTACAGAGTAGCTTGCTGTGTAACCCTTGGAATCTGTCTCTTCCACCTTGTACTCGCCGAAGTACAGTCCCTTCAGCACTTTACTTTCGGTTGGTGCAAGATCAAACGTCTCTTCATAGCCGTTCGGACCTGTTACCTTGAAGCTGAACTTGAGAGGGGTTCCTCTGAGTCTTACTGCACTCCTTACTCCTTCTCCGTTTACGAGAGGTTTCTTCGTTACCGTAAGTTTTCCCAGGTTATCATCTCCTGTTACTGCCTTATTGTTAATAGTTGCTTTTCCGTCTACTACATCTGTGCTTTCAACAAGTGTCCAGTTTCCGTTGTTTACATCATCTGCATCTGCAAAGCTTTCCTTTACGATGAATTTGTACGGTTTTCCGTTGATGTCTGTCGTTTCCAGTCCTGTCCACTCAGCAGCAGTTGTTGTTCCGTCTACTACCTTTACGTCTGCTCCCGGAACCTTTTCTTCCGCTCCGCCTTCTACTTTTCTGTACAGCGTCAGATTTACCTTTGGCTTAGCAATAGTCTTTCCTTCAGGATCCTTCCATACCTTGGTTACATTTACTTCGCCGTCTGTCGGTATCTTATAGGTATTGGTTACCTTCAGACCTTCTATACTCTTTGTATAGTTTGCAGGTACATTGTCCTCTTTTACATAGTACTCAAACTCATTGCCTTTAGGATCGTGTTTTGCAAGCTTTGTAAAAGTCTTCTTAAGTGCATCTCCGCTTGCACCTGCAGGCACTACAAACTCACCCACCTTCTCGTCGATCTTATCTGCACCATCTACCTTATTGGTTCTCCAAAGCTCAATCGTAACAGATGGTTTAGGTCCATTTACCCATATCTTTTCTACCGTCTTTTCTACTACTGTTCCTGCTTCGCCGTTGGTATTGGTTACTTCTACAGTCTTTTCCTTATCGGTTGACTTAAGAGTTACTTTTCCATCCGCTACAGAGTAGCTTGCTGTGTAACCCTTGGAATCTGTCTCTTCCACCTTGTACTCGCCGAAGTACAGTCCCTTCAGCACTTTACTTTCGGTTGGTGCAAGATCAAACGTCTCTTCATAGCCGTTCGGACCTGTTACCTTGAAGCTGAACTTGAGAGGGGTTCCTCTGAGTCTTACTGCACTCCTTACTCCTTCTCCGTTTACGAGAGGTTTCTTCGTTACCGTAAGTTTTCCCAGGTTATCATCTCCTGTTACTGCCTTATTGTTAATAGTTGCTTTTCCGTCTACTACATCTGTGCTTTCAACAAGTGTCCAGTTTCCGTTGTTTACATCATCTGCATCTGCAAAGCTTTCCTTTACGATGAATTTGTACGGTTTTCCGTTGATGTCTGTCGTTTCCAGTCCTGTCCACTTAGCAGCAGTTGTTGTTCCGTCTACTACCTTTACGTCTGCTCCCGGAACCTTCTCTTCCGCTCCGCCTTCTACTTTTCTGTACAGCGTCAGATTTACTTTTGGCTTAGCAATAGTCTTTCCTTCAGGATCTTTCCATTCCTTGGTTACATTTACTTCGCCGTCTGTCGGAGCTTCATAGGTATTGGTAATATCATTACCCTGCTGTGTTACTACATATGTATGTCCATTAACGACAAGTTTATTGTCAGCTGTTACGCCTTTTTCCTTTACGGTGTATGCGATTTCCTTTCCGGAACTATTATATTTCTGCAACTCTGTCCACTTATATGTAAATTTATTTGCTGTTCCGTTTTCCGGTGTTACTGTAGGATCAGCATCTGTTTTCAGAACGCCATCAGCATACAATTTAAAAGTTGGAGCCTTGTGATCGGCTTCAGGACCGTTTACCCATGTCTTGCTTGCGGTCACTTCAGTATCAAAATCATCATCTTTAGGTCTGTTTATAACCTCTACCGAAGCTTCCTTTTTATTTATCAGCAAGTCAACCTTACCGTCATCACTTACTCCGTCACTGTCAACAAAAGTCGGTTCCGGCTCATGACCCGGCTCAGAAACGGTATAATGACCATACGGAAGGTTTTCTATGATTTTTTCCTGTCCTGCATATAGTTCATGGACTTCTCTATAAACCTCATCATCTCCGCCATACGGGTTGATGCCTACAACGGTAATCTTAAACTTAGGAGTTGAACGATACAACCCACTCCTTAAGTTATACGGTAGAACCCCTTCATTCTCTGAAGGATTGAAAGTCTTTTTAAGCTTTAGCTTACCAAGCTTCTTTTCTTTATTTGTAACGGTTATTTTTGTATTTAGAGGATCGTTTTCACTGCCACCTCTAGGTACAATAAACTTATCCAAATAAGTTCCTTCAATAGGCTCTACGCTCTGGGTTCCGTCCCATGTTTTCCATCCTACTGTAGAATCATAATCAGAAAAATTACTTGCAGGATTTCCGGAAATTGAATTTTCTTTAAGCTCATAGGTCTTGTCAATACGAAGATCAACCATTACCTTGCTTTTATTTCCCGGAACAAGGTAGTCTTGATTGAATCCTGCATCTTCTTTGAGTTTCATGTTAAAGTTGAATTTGCGTTCCTTTGCGTAAGCAGAAGGAATCTCTCTGCCTTTAAAATCGAGCAGCTTCTTGTGCAGCTCAATAATTAGCGGTTTCGCTTTAGGTTCAGGAAAAGCTTTCGTCTGCTGATTTCCGTCTATATCTGTATAATGAACCGTCGCACCCGCATTAGTATTGTAGTTTCCATCTGCCGGTGATACCACATCCAAGATACTATCATTGATAACAACCTCGTATGTCATCTCTGCATAACGAGTCATAGAACCCGGCGATACTGAAGTGGTAAGAGTTCCTGCATCCCAGCTAATTGTATTGTTATTAAGCTTTACAGTTCCCTGTGTAACCTGTACATTCGAAGCAGTTCCGCCCTTAACCTCAAAGCCGGCACCCATAGGATCGGTAACTTTGGCATCCTTCATAGCAGAGGCAATGCTTGCCGCTATCTGACCGAAAATACCGTTTAAAGCTGTCGGCTCCTCTGTATTATATGAGCAACCCGGTGTTGCTGTCTTTTCCAGTACACCGTTTCCCTGAGCTCCTGCGTTAACGGCAACAGTGTATACCTTTGCGTTATGTTTTGCAAAGCCTGCCTCAGCTATGGCACAGTTTCCGCTGTTGTAGTAATAATATACACTACCAACTGACTTATATCTTTTCCACATGCTGTTTCCTGCACCTGCAGTTTCTGAATAATTGAAGGCGGTCTTAGGCACATTTGGACCGGTCTCCCTCTCAGTAATAGGATTATTGTTCGGACCTCCGGGAATTACATGAGCATCCGGATCATACATCTTGTAGTTAAATGTAGGTACCCCGTCAGACAGCAGAACAATGTTCTTAAAGTCAGCCTGAGAACCGTTCAACAGGTGGGAGGCTTCCCTTATACCGCCCTGAGTAAACGTACCCCCATTAGCATAAAGACCATCGATTGCATTTAGAAGATCCTGCTTATTGGTGTAATTTGTGAAATTTTTCTTTAAATGTGCATTCGTCTCAAACGATACCAGTGCAATTCTGGTATTTGGATGCTCTGCGTCAAGAAGCTTATTTACGAAATTCTTCGCAGCTTTTTTCGCTTCTGCCATTCGTTTGTTATCCTTCATACTTCCGGACGTATCAATCACCAGTACGATGTCATTCTTCTGCTCTTTATCCGTTGCTTCCATACGGAGAGTTACCTTGAAGGTGTTCAGTTTGCCAGGTACAGGCTCTGCCTTCTTTGTTAGCTCTATGGCTCCTTGTTCGGGCGAACGCAGGCGATTTCCTGATGCAGCGGATCTAAGCATTGCACTTTTCCCTGTCTCGCCGAGATAAGGATCCGCCTTACCGCCCGAAACAACAGGATATGGATCTGCTTTTTCAGGACCTTTTAAATGATCGGGATTAGGCCCCTTTGACCATTCATCTTTTATCGTTTTTACCTTGTTTTTACCTTGTTTCTTGTTTTTAGTTTCTTTTTTTACCTTGGGTTTTTGCACATCTTTTTCTTTATCGGGTTTCTGTGATTCTTTCCCCTTTTTATTCACAGCTTGATTTTGATCTGCTTCTTTCCCATCAGTATCAGACACTTTTTCTTTATAAGTACTCCCCTTAGCTTTTACACCGTTAAGGTCTGCTGCTGTCTTCTCCACCGCAGCTGTATTTTCTTCATCTGCAGCGGAAACAAACCCCATTACGGGTACTCCAAAACCGGAAACTGCTATGGCAAAACTCATAATAAGCGCCAGTATGGAGTTGATCCTTTTCTTGTTTCTTCTCATCTTTCATACCTCTATTAACAATATGCAACTTCTGTTTTGATACAATTTTAGAATTCATTACCTAAAAAGTACCTATATATAAACACTCTCCTGCGGGAACTGACAGTATGCCCCGCCGATATGAATGGAATACTATGGAAATTTATTTTTCCTTCTTCCAGCCGCTGTCTTCAAGGGACTTGACGAATTTCTTCAATGAAATGGTCTTTGCCTTCTGATCCGTAATTGGAACCAGTCTTTCTTTTTTTATCTTTTCCATCGTTTCTTCGTTAACCGGAATCACGATATTTTCAATAATTTTATTTTTCTCTTTTTGGGTTGAATACTCTACACCGTCAATACCTTTGCAAATTTTTTCCATTTCCTTTATTCTAACTTCAATTTCTTTGACTTTCTTGACTGAATATCCCTTTATATCAAGTTCTGAAACCTGTTCAAGCCTGGAAACATCATCATCTTTGGCAAATACAGACAGCTTTACAGATATATTTTTGTCTGAATACCTATACACCCCCGCTTTCTTTTCACTGACTCCGCAGGAAGCACATACGAATGTAAAAATAACTACCAATAAAATCGTTAATAATTTTTTCATAATTTTGCCCCTAAATCTGACTAAGTTTAATATTGTACAGATTCTTCCTTTCTTTTTCTCACAACTGTGTTCTGCTGCTTAAATATCTACAGCCCATAAACTACTTTAGCATGTATTGTTCAAGCTCTTTTCTTCCTGATATTTTTAGTTTCTGATAAGTGCAGTCCAAATGTGATTTAACCGTATTTACCGATATTCCCATATGCTCAGCAATTTCCCTGTTCTTCCAACCCCTGCTTGCCAGCATAGCAACTGAAAATTCCGTTGTTGATAGCATCTCTGCCACCTCTTCTCCGAGAACTTCATTGTGAATCTTGCGCCATCCTTCACTGAACCTGTAAACAATATCAATAATTTGATTAAAATCATTTCTATATTCATTTTTAAGGCATTTTTCCACCAGTCCTCCCAGCAGGCCGTGATGCTCCCCGAAGGCCTCCAGAAAATTATCTGCCGAAGCGATTTCCCACGCTTTCATAAAATAGTCCTCTGCACATTCAGTCTTTCTCAATGCCATGTAATTCATTGCCATGACCAGGTTAACATAGATCGCAGGAACAGGATAAATCTGCTTTTGCAGCGCAGTGACTCCCTTTATAAATCCTATCGACTCATGATATTCGCCTCTAAGATACATACCGTGTGCAATTACATAGCTTCCAAACGACTGTAACCCCGCAGGCAAATACTCCAGATAATCTATAAGGGGATATTTTTCTTCCATCTCAATATGCAGGAGAGTTCTGCTCAGCAGAGTAGAAAAAGACAACATTGCTCTGCCTGTATCTCCGAGTGCATTTACATCTTCTACGGAAACACTGTCCAGATGTGTAAGAACCCTTTGTGTTTCCTGCACACGACCCAAAGCGAGATTGGCAAATCCGTATATCATATATCCTGATAATCGTGCAGCAATGTCAGATTCTTTCAAAAGTTTTTCGGCACGCTCGGATGCACCCTCCGCATGCCCTGTAAAATAATAATATTCAGCCCATGCAATCTTCTGCATTCTGTAATCTGTCATGGTTTCTATTGCAGAATGCGCCTCACCTTTTCCAAAACATGAATTGACAAACGGCATCAAATACGCTTTGTTTATGCTCTCCTTGTTCGGTTTCATCGGTAGAACTCCGTTTTCCCCCTGAAAATACTTTACTGATTCTACATTATACCTTATTAAATTGTATAATGTAACTACCCATTTTACGGATAAAATGGGTGGGAGGGTAATACTTCAAAGAAACTAAGTAAACAAACTGAGAATGTTTATTTCAGGAAGGATTTTAATTTTTAAAATGAACTTTTAATCGGGATAAAATTTTAGTAATGAAAAAACCGACAAGCCTGAGTTAGTTTTAAATATTTTTCAGCTTATCGGTTTATATATATAATTTAATCACTTTCTGATACAAGTATATATCAAAAGTTCATTTATTTTATAGAATTTGCCTAAGTGGTAGCAAATAAGGTATAGAATGCAGTAAAATTGTTTTTTAAGGCATATTTTACTATCAAAATAACATTTTTTACAGCATTTATAAGATATAACCGTTATCTTTTTATAATACTATTTGCAAAATTTCCTCCGTCAAAACTTCCTTTTCTCCTATCTGCTACGAATATCTATGATCAATACACCTTACAACCGGTAATAAATTATCCATCTTATTGTTTACCTCAAAAGTTTGATTTCTTCTCCATATCCTGCCAATGTTTCCTGAGGGGTTTCCAATATGCATGGAATACCTTTCAGCTTCGGATGATGTACGACAGCTCTCAGTGCCTCCAGTCCTATAGTCCCTTCACCGATCTTCGCATGCCTGTCCTTACGAGCATTGACCGGATTTTGGCTGTCATTTATGTGCATTGCCTTGAGTCTGTCAAGTCCTATAATATCATCAAAAGCCTCCAAAACATTATCCGGATTCCCTGCTATATCATACCCACCATCGTTTACATGGCATGTATCCATGCAAACTCCGAGTTTATGATTTAATTCCACCTTGTCTATAATCGCTGCAATTTCTTCAAAGCTCCGTCCTATTTCGCTGCCCTTGCCCGCCATCGTTTCAAGCAAAATTACGGTGGTCTGTTCCTCTTTTATAACATGGTTCAAAAGTTCTGCAATAAGATTAACTCCTTTTTCTATGCCCTGTCCTACATGACTGCCCGGATGGAAATTGTAATAGTTTCCCGGCAAATATTCCATTCTCTTAAGGTCATCTTCCATTGCAAAGTAAGCAAAATCTCTGGTCTTTTTCGTGGCTGAACAGGGATTAAGAGTGTATGGGGCATGTGCAACTAACTTTCCGAAATTATTTTCTTTCATAAGTTCAATTAAGGCTTTTGCATCCTCCGGGTCGATTTCTCTGGCATTTCCTCCTCTGGGATTTCGTGTAAAAAACGCAAATGTATTTGCACCGATTTTGAGTGCGTTTTTTCCCATAGCCAGAAAACCACCTGTGGTAGACAGATGGCATCCTAAATAAATATTTTTTTCCATTATAATTCCTTTTTTGAGAGGTTATTTCCCTCTATTCTTTTATCAAATCTTCAAAACTAAAGTATTCATAAAGCTTCTATTTCACATATTCCCTTGTAACATAAGGGCTTGTGGCGGTCTTTAACATTCCGCCGTAGCCAAGTTCAAAGGAAACTATATCTCCCACCTTATAATCCCTGTCACAATGTGTCACATCCAGAATTGTATGATCGGAGCTTCCTCCCATAATCTCTATCTGAGAGTCCGTTGGAGTCATACTGTCCAAATCAGTATCCTGCTTACCGACAGCAATTATAGCTCTTTTCATTATTCCTCTATCCTCATAGAAAGGCTTTTGCCCAAAGGCATCAACTCCGACTTCACCAATAGGCAGAGAAGGTTTTTCCTTGAGTTCAACAATCTGTGCCTGCAAAATAACAGTATCTCCCACGGTTCCCGGAAGGTCTGTTTCATAAGCTGTATCATTTCCTAAAAGTGCAGCTTCACCAAGTCTGAGATTGTTGATTCCCTTCGGCAGTTCTCCCTTGTCAATCAAATAAATCGAACTTGAATTGCCTCCCGAAATCATATCCAGTTTGATGTCGAACTGTTCTTCGATTTTGCGTGCAATTTCCACAAGTTTAGATAAATTATCATTCTTAGGAATAATAGCACCATAACAAGTCAAGTTAACGGCAATGCCGTGAAGATAAATATTTTCCAAATTTAATATTTCAGCCACCGCATCCATAATCTGTTCTTCTTTTTCAAAGAAAATTCCTTCACGAAGATCGCCCAGGTCTATCATCAAAACAACTTCATGAATTTTCCCCGCCTTTTTTGCTTCTTCATTCAAAAGCTTAACCGTCGAGAGTTCCGAGTTAAAAGATATATCTGCATATTTAATGACTTCTGCGGTTTCATCCTGCATAGGAATCCTCAGAAGAAGGGTTTTCTTTCCATTTTCTCTTGCCATAGATGCATAACTTTCAAGATTTTGCACTCTTGAGTCAGCCATATAATCAACCTTGGGGTGATTTGCCACAAGCTCTGCAAATTTAGGGTCTGCACAGAGCCCTTTGGTCACTATCATAAGTGAGCAATTACCTCTATCCTTCGTAATTTCAGATACCGCATCTAAATTCTGCTGTAATTTTTTTAAATCAATTATCAGTTTAGGAAACATAATTACCTCCGTTGTTATTTCCTTATATCTCTCTCCGGACAATGGGTATGGGCACATATATTGCATTCTTTATTACAATCTGTACTTAATTTTGTCCATTTGCCCTGAACACCGTCACCTGACTGAATACCCTCTTTTTCCGGGTCATTTATTCTGCCCTTTGGTCCTCTGGCATTTGCCCCCCCAATAGGTTCTTCATCTTTGTAACATGACATATCATAGCCCATGTCTTCCATTTCTTTCACATGTTCTTGAAATTCCTTTTCCTTTCGGATAGCCTCTTGATATTCGACTTCAACTTCATCCATCGCCTTAGTGTTTAAAGTATATATTTCGTCTTCTGTCTTTTTGGCAGGAAACTCATAATCAAAGCTCTGCTCCATCAGCTTTATTGCCGCTTCTCTATTGGTCTTAGACAATACCCCCAGTGATGCCATGATGTAATCATTATCCACCAAAACCTCTGCGTGACCGGTTGGGAAAAGCTTCATTCCCGTTATATTCTGCTGATGAATTTCGCTCATTATATCAACTCTGTGAGGGAGCCTCGTAAGGGCTCCGCCTGTTCCGATTATGTATTTGACCTGTGTCAAATCCTTTCCCTCTGCAACGGTGGTTCTCCCTGACGGACCGTAAATATATCTCAACCGTCCGGCATGTCTTTCTATTGCTTTGAAGACAGCTTCTCTGGTTAACCTTTCCACAAGCTTAAACTCATCTTCTGTCTTAGGTATTGCAAAATAGTTTTCCAATGTCTTGTCTAAATCTATATGAAGCTCATTTACACATTCTTCACGCAGAACTTCTTCACCGATGGATTCAATCACCTTATATCTGTTAACATAAACACCTAAGTCTCCTTCTACGGTTCTCTTTGCCTTAGGTTCAGGAGATGTCATAATTCTCGCGACTTTTTCTGATTCAACTGCAACGGAGTGCAGGTCTGTTGTAGCTCCTCCCACATCAAGAACAATTAAATCTCCAAGGCAGTCATACAAAACCTTGGTGCTTTCCATAACAGCCCCCGGTGTAGGAACAATCGGTCCGTTGACCATCTCTCTTACATGCTCCATTCCCGGTGCATGGGTTATGTGCTGCTCAAAAGCATCCTGAATGACTTTTCTGCATGGTTCTACATTCAGATTATCAATTTTAGGATAAACATTGTCTACTATATAAAGCTGCTGCCCGCTGTCTTCAAAAATCAGTTTTATTTCTTCCTGGTTTTCAATATTTCCGGCATAAATAATCGGAACTTTAAGCTCCATACTCCGAATCATCTCTGCATTATCCAAAGCCACATCACGATTACCGTAATCGACTCCTCCTGCAATTAAAATCAGATTAGGATTAATTTCTTTTATTTTCTTTATATCTGTCCTTCTCATTCTGCCTGCCGTGATATAGTGAATAATTCCACCTGCACCAAGGGCTGCTTCCTTTGCAGCTTTTGCAGTCATATCATATACAAGACCGTGAACGGTCATTTTCAGCCCTCCTGCCGCAGATGATGTGGCAAGCATCTTATCGTATTCTATCTTGTTGACACTTTTGTTCTTGCAAAGGTCATCAATTGCACCCTGAAGACCCACTCGCACATCTCCATCCATTACAGAAGTCGGTGCTTGTCCCTGACCCCAAAAACATGGCCGGTCGGTATCTAAATCAGTAAAGGCATTGACAACAGTAGTCGTTGAACCTATCTCTGCTACTAAAACATCTACTTTCATCCTTTTCTCCTATTTTTTAATAATATATACAACACATACTCCTGCGTATGTCAAATAAACATCACATTGCATATTTTCCTTATACTGTTTATACACTCAATTCTATGCTGAAATCAACATAAAAGCAATAGTTTTAGTAAATGGATTTTTCAGGTAAATAAATAGACTTAATATATTTATCTTGTATCCCCCATATCGAGAAGACCACCGACACTAACATCTTTCACATATTCTTTTTCCTGCTATCGACTGATTTTTAACGGTCATGTCATTTTCTATTTCCTCAATCCTATTATTACTCTCTTTCAAGAAGCTCTAATCCTCTGCCTTAATTATAAGCTTGGCAATATTTATAACAACTACATATAGAACTCCTGCAATCGGCCATATCACCCATGTGGTATTCCAATGCTTCGCAGGCAGTGATAGTGCAAGAAAAATTGCCACAATACTAAGCCAATAGATCATAGATAATCTGCTAAAAATAGCAGCAGCCTTTTTCTTAGCAACTGTATAATTACATTCCTGAAGCAACATATCATAACTGTCTTTTATCATGTCAACACGTACAAACAAATTTGCAGCTGTTCCCACTATGAGAAGCAGTACTCCTACCATACTGCAGAGAATATAGTCCTCCTCTGTTGTCATAGAGGATATCAACAGTGGCACCGGGCACAAAATACAAAGAATAGTACCAATAATTACCACTTTGTTATAAACGGTTTTATGTTCTGCTCGTTTTTCTTTAGCCATACCGTCTACACCATATTCTGTTTCAATCTCAATCTTTTCCAAATATCTATATTCACTAAGTCCATTTTCACTTTTTATAAAAATTACCACTGCGATTGTGATCAAAGAGAGTAAAGCAACTATTCCGATTCCACCTACCATATTCTCAGAAATTTTCAGAATGCCACTCTCCGAAAATCCTGCCAGGACTATCAATATAATAGGAGACCAAATACACAGTGATACTCCCATAGCAGTTAAGGGTGCATGTTGTTTCCGTAATCTTATAAACTCCGATGCCTCTTCTATATTCACTTTCCTGAGATTGCCAGAAACTTCAACATTCTCTGCAATATCGGTTCTTTTATTGTCACTATTCATTTCATCCTTTAACAGATAATCCGTAGATACATCAAAGATCTCTCCCATCTTAATAATTCTTTTGATGTCAGGTATAGACTGTGCACCCTCCCATTTAGATACAGATTGTCTTGATACATCTAATTTCTCTGCCAACTCTTCCTGACTGAGCCCTATTCGTTTTCTTTCTTTGATAATCTTATCTGCCAAAATCATTTGTCATCCTCCTCTGCATAATTACCTATTTTTATCTTGTTTAACAACTAAATTCTACTGAAATTTGCAGTTGCAGGCGATAAAGTATAGCTGGCAATTTGTAAACCGGTGGTTGCATTATCTGTCGTCTACTAATTTATTCTATATTTTATGCAAATAATATAACCTTTTAAATACTTTCTCAAAGGAATATTTTTCTTTCATTATCATTTTCACTTTCTGAATATATTATACCTGTGATAACAATGTCAATAAATCTAAACAACAAGCCTGCGTACTTTCACTTCCGCAGGCTTGTTGTTCAAATGCAGTATTCGATATATTCTATCTCATTCCTATACTATCTCGCCTTATATTGACAAACTTTTTCGCAGGCAGAGATTATTCTTCGTCGATTCCCTTAAGGTGTCCGCCCTCCGGCAGCTCTCCTCTTCTTCTCATAGCTTCTTCGCAAAGGAATGTTGCTACATCAATACCGTGAGAATCCCTTCCAAAGCCTTCATCAATTCCGGTTGCACGGGCATCTTCCGGAGATACCTGTGTTCCTCCTGCTGCAATGATAACTTTTTCTCTGATACCTTTTTCGATTGCAAGTTCATTGATTCTCTTCATATTCTTGTAATGAATATTATCATGAGAAATAATAGTGGATGCTAAGATTGCATCAGCATCAAGCTCTACTGCAGCATCTACCAGTTTTTCCACAGGTACTGAAGTCCCCAGATACTGAACTTCAATACCCCATTTTTCAATACCACCGTGTTTGATATTGATAATTTCTCGAAGACCTACGGAATGTTCGTCATCTCCAACCGTTCCGCAAACTACCCTCATGTGATGATCTTTGAATTCTTCAAATAGTACAGCATCCGGCAGATGATGTGGTGGTGGAGGAAGTACAAGGCTGTTAGGGTCCACATCAAAGGTCAGTTTACCCTTAACTTCTATTCTTGTACCCTCCGATGGGTGCATGATTTCCTTTGAAATAACTTCAGGGTTGTCAAGTCCCATCTTAGCGGCAATCTGTAGACCTGTGGCTTCTGCAGTTCTCACATTTGTAGGAACCATCATAGTTAACATTACCACGCCGTCTCCACACCATTCCATTTCAGGTATGATTGCTTCTCCGTCAAGATATTTCTTCACCTTGTCAAGTCTCAGATTTACAGTATCAGATTCATCAAGCTCGTCAATGTAAACAATCTTGCTTCTATCCTCAAATGTACATCCATTGATAAGTGCAGCCGGATCTTGCGGATTTCCGCCGTACTGTTCCACATTATTGTATCCGTAGTGAGCGGTTACAGGAGCCATGTAGTCCTCTTCTCTTGGGAAGATGTATCCGTAACCGACTCCTCCTTTAATCTTTCTTGCAATACCGTCTCCGTTTCTTGCCGGATATTTTGCCGAGTCAACGAAGAAGCCCTGCTCCACAGCATTAAAATATCCGCCTGCCTCAACGATTTCCATCATGAACAGAGTAGCTCTTTCCTTAAGGTCTCTAACCATTTCAACCAAAGGTCCTTCTTTCTTAAGTTCTACCAATTCGTTGAATCCGTCAAGATAAACATATGCCTGCTTAGCATTGTCAATAGCTTCCATGTTATAGATATGCCAAGGAACATTCCTTCCCTCGTCCGGTGTAATTGTGGACTGTATATCGGCACTTGTCAGCTTGGAAATTACCATATTCATAATGTGAGTAACGGTAGCTTCTCTAACTGAAGAACAAACATACTTTGTATTCTGCTGTGCCCTCATCTTATATCTGTTGCAGATGTCTCTGAGTGCAACGGCGTACGGCAAATCAAGGTACATAGCAGGTGCCGGAGCAGCATCAGGAGGGACTGTTGACAAACTGATGTTTTCCGGCAGGATTCCCACCTTTTCTGAAAATAAAGAATTGATAGCATGCTGTACGATAAGTTCAGGCATTACTTTCCATGCTTCTCTGGCTGTTGCGTTGGCGTTATGAGCACCGTCAATCTGAAGAATCCCTGCCCATGCAAGAACTTTCTTGGACTCGCAGGCATCTACAAATGACCTTACACAATTAATATCCCTGTACAGTACATTGTACTGCGGGTCCTGATGAGCACCGTTGATACCTTCTTCGGCAAACATAACGGCTACGTCAGGTCCGGCAACTCCGGATACATAAGAATGGTAGTTCAGTTCACGACCTACTTCATCTTCAATTAAATCCAAAGCTTTTCTCTGGGCTCTAACCTGTTTTCTTGTGATAGGAACACCACCGATTCCCTGTGGAGTACCCTCCATAAGTCCATCGATATGTGACTGTCCCATATGACGAATAACCATGATATGGTCAGCACCGTGCCATGCAGCCATTCTCATTCTTCTGATATCGTCCTCAAAACGTCCTGAAGCAATTTCTGTAGTAATTACCGGCTGTGGCTGTGGGTCAATATTGCCGAAAAACTTTGCCGGCGGAAGCCCAATCCCCTGCTTGAGAGGTTTGCTCATATCATGGAAAGTAAATGGTCCCATTTCCAGATTAGGAGCAGGTTCTCTCCAGTGCCATCCACGCCTTCTCGGTTCATAGTTTTCAAGATCCTTTAGAATCTCTCTAACATCTAATTTTTCATTTTTGTTCAATACGATATCTGCCATCTTACTTTTCCTCCTTATTGAAAATCGCTGCTGCATCATCCCAGTATTCGCCTTTGGCAAGTGCTGCGGAAGCTTCACGAAGTGTCAGCCCCTTATCCTTGGCGATTCTGTAAACAATGTGTCCCGTTCCGTGACCCATGAGACCTCTGTCCATTGCACCTTCTACGATCTTCTGTGTATCAAGTGAGGATACTCCCATACGAAGAAGAACTGCTCTTTCTACGGAAGGGGTCGTATTCTTCTGTCCAAGTTCAAGCAGCGGATCTACAACTTTCTCGCACATTTCCCAAAACTTGTCGTAAAGTTGTTCGTCTGTAAGATCTGCGATACCTTTTTCTACTCTTCTTTTCGCAAAATCGTCTTCTCTAATCATTCTTTTTTCTTCCTTTCTTAGGTCTTTTTGAATAAATCATTCCCTGACTAATTCTAGAGACCTAATTTCTCCAATGTATTTTTAACAAAAGCAATATCGGTTTTGGTTTCTTCAGCCAGGAACTGCAGATCAGCATCTGTTGGCGTAACATTTGCCTTTTTAACAGCCTTTTTAATCAAAGATTCTCTAAAGTGATTCAGGTCTGCGTCACGCACCTTAATCATTCCCGGATTTGCCGGAAGAACTACATTTTCACCCGGTTTATCCTCCTCTGCAGGATTTCCGAAATGAATATCAATTCCGTGTTCTCTTGCAAAAGCAAGCTGTGGCTGTATGTGTTTTCCCGCTCCTGTGTATTCGGTTTCACTGATTACAATTACTGCATCTTCAGGCAGCTCCTGTGCCAACGAAAATGCTGCCGCAAGGGCTGTATTTCCCGCCGGTCCTCTTTCGATACCTTCCAGATTTGCCAAAGCCTCTGTCATATACATTACCTCGCCCTGCGTCACTGTAACATAGCGATCCATATAACGAAGGGGTCTTGCTGCACTTCTTGGTACATCCGAATGGTCAGGATCTGTAGCGTAAGGAACACCAAATCCGGTGTGACCTGTGGTACACGATTTCAGGTTAAACTGCTTATCGGATGCCATTGACAGACCTGTCAAATCAATTGATGCTGCTACCATCTGTGTGTCCACTGCGCCTGCTTTCTGAAGGCCTCTTGCGGTACCTGTCATCATTCCTCCGCCTGCATTGGTGCAAACCACCATTTCAGGATCTTTTCCCACAAGTTCTCTGCACTGCATTGCAATCTCATAACCGAGTGTTTCTACACCTGCAATTCCAAACGGGGAATAAAGGGATGCGTTGAAGTAGCCTGTATCTTCCAAAACAGACAAGAATGTGTAGAAAAGTTCAGGACCGACTGTCAGCTGAATAACTTCAGCGCCATACGCTTCACATTTTCTTGCCTTTTCAACGATTTCAGGCTGACCGATCTGTTTTGAATCATAACATTCCTGAACGATTATACAATCAAGCCCCTGCATTGCTGCCTGGGATGCCACTGCTGCACCATAGTTTCCTGAAGTTGCTGCAATTACTCCCTTGTAGCCCAGTTTCTTGGCGTGTGCCACTGCACATGCCGCTCTTCTAGCCTTGAAACTTCCCGAGGCATTAGCCGCTTCATCCTTTGCAAAGATTCTTGCACCATATCCCGGCTTTGCATATTTTCTTGAAAGTGCCGACAGATTTCTCAGCTCAATAAGAGGGGTGTTTCCAACAGCTGTTCTTCCCTGAATCTTACTGATTTCCTCCAAGGTATATCCTGTATCTTTCATTAGTGCTTCGTAGTCAAATGCAACGGAGCCGGACTCATAGCCTGCATAATCTAAACCTAAGGCTTTTTTCTGAATTTCGTTTGATCTTCCCATTACGGAAGCATAATCTTTTGCCGGTGCCATTATTTGTCCCCTCCCTTCATGATTTCTCTCAGCTGTTTATCAATTTCAATAATTTCCGGAACAAACACTCCGTAGCTATGGGTATAATATGGGTTAACTTCCACAAGTTCACCCTTTTCTCTACGACCAACGATAGTTTCAATTTCTACTTCATCGCCGATTTCTGCATCAGACAGCAAGGTACCCTTTGTCCACATTTCAAGATCGCACACCTTTGTATCTTCAGGCAGTTTTGCAGTTCTTTCTTCTGCTTTCAGTACTACTTTGTGGATTCGTACCCAATCACCTTTCTTTGCCATTTTCATATCTCCTTAAAAGAATATTCTGAGCGAAAGAACCTCCGCCCAGAAAAAAATTCATATTTAATCAGTTTCAGTCAATTATTTAACCAGTTTTTTATCTTCGTCAATAAGATCTCTGAAGTCTCCCATGATTGCATGAGGCACCGGAATATCTATCATTGTTCTCAGACCCGGCTTTGCATTTATTACATGAGGAATACAGTTCATAATCATAGCCATAGTTCCGATACCACCTTCAATTTCAGGACTGTTAGCCATGTTTACAGGAGGGACTGCATCCAGAATCACATAATCACCCGTATCAATGCCAACCTGTTCAGGTTCAATCTGCTGTGGGTGATCCATATCCAGCTTTCTTTCGCCGTCAACGATTCCCCAGCCCTTCATTGCCACACCTGCAACACTTCCGGCAGGAGCGAATCCGTAAGGCGATTTTCTATCCACATCTGTAATGATTGGCTCCATATCCTGACCAAAGTCTTCTAATTTCCAGCCTAAAGCTTCGCACATCATTCCTACCGACTCAGCAAAGCCCACATGTCCTGCCATTGTTCCTTTGGCTTTTCTTTCGTTAAAGTCCTCAACTGACATTCCGATTCCCTGTTCTTCCATTACAGCAGGTCCAAATGGTGATAGGGAGTTAACCCTTCTTGATGTGATATGATTAACTTCTTCACAAGCTGCTGTCCAGAGGATAACAAGAAGATCCATAATCAGCCCCGGATTGATACCTGTTCCCATCACAGATACGCCGTTCTTTTTGGCACATTCATCAAGTTTCTTAGCAAGTTCAGGTTCCTGTGCCTGTGGATAAGCCATTTCTTCAGCAGAGGTGATGACATTCATTCCTCTTTCCATAACGAAAATCAGTTTATCAAATACATCTTTTGTAAAAGAGTTTGTGCAAACAACTACGATATCTGCAGCACCGGGTACAATCACTTCGTCAGGAGTGCCAACAATTACATCAGCACGATCTCCTTGAACAATACCGGGTACAACATCATATAGATTTTTACCGATTTTGTCGCCGATATCAATACCTCCGACAATATCGACACCCTTTTTCTTAGCCAGCATTTTGCCGATTCCGCCACCCATAGCACCTAATCCCCACAGGATTACTTTTACATTTTTCATTTGCTTTTCTCCTTTTCATAACAAAATTAGATTAGTTATTTATCAAGGTACGATTTTACGCACCATGCTACATGAGTATATAATGCAAATTCTATGCCAATTATTTCCCTGTATACAAGATACTAAATTTATTCTTTTATTTTATGCAGAATCCTAAACACCTTTTAATATAGCCTTTTCTCTGCCATGTAAAAATAAAAAAAGGATTATCAATATTGACAATCCTATAAATTACCATTTCTTCTGTCTGATGTTCGGATTATATGCAAAAATATTTGCCCATTTGATGCAAATATTTTTGCAATATTACATTATGAAACTATGCTCTTATAGAAATTTTATAAGTTAAATTTTCATTTCGTATTTCTTTAATTTATGTTGAAGAGTTTGTCTCTTTATCTGTAAAATTTCTGCGCATTTTGAGATATTTCCGCTCGCCTCGATCATTGCCGACCTTATCATTTCCTTCTCAATTTCTTCAAGATACACATTTAAAGGTTCTTTCTTGTCCCACCGTTCCACTTCTTGGCCCAGTTTAACCATATTCTTAGGCATCTGCAAAAGCTTTTCGGTAAGAACATGTTCAGATTCTGCCATAAACATCGACTGCATGATTATGTTTTCCAGTTCTCTGACATTTCCGGGATAGCTGTACTCCATCAAGCTCTTCAGGGCTCCCTCCGATGTCATCCAGAGTTCTTTTCCGAATGCCTTGTCATGCTTCTCCAAGAATGATTCCACCAACAAAGGAATATCGTCTTTTCTCTGGTTCAAATTCGGAATAGAAAGACCAACCACATTTAACCTGTAGTACAAATCCTTCCTGAGTTTACCTTCTTCTATTAGTTTTTCCGCCGGTTCATTTACCGTAGCTATAATTCTCACATCTACGGGAATATCCTGGCTTCCTCCTACACGCCTTATATAATCCTCCTGCAAAACCCTGAGCAATTTACTTTGGAGTTCATATGGCATAGCACTGATTTCGTCAAGCAAAAGAGTGCCGCCGCTTGCCTGTTCAAATAACCCGGCTCTGTCAACTGCACCTGTAAATCCTCCCTTTGCCGTTCCGAATAAAATTCCCTCCAGCAGCGATTCCGGAAGAGCTGCACAGTTTTGGGCAAGAAAAGGTTTATCAGCACGCTCACTATTGTAATGTATACTTTGGGCAAAAAGCTCTTTTCCCGTTCCTGTTTCTCCGTAAATGAAGACTGAAGCATTATTTTTCGCAGCCTGCATTGCCCTGGACACCACCCTTTTAAATTCAACATTCTCGCCAATAATGTCTTCAAAAGTATATTTTTTAATTCCGGGCTGTACAAGGGGTTTGTTTTCCGGCAGTTTGTCTTCCTGAAGTTTTAAAATAGTATCGCTCATGGATCTGATATTTGTTATATCTCTTGCAACTTCAATAGCTGCAATGGTATGTCCATCAAGTTTGACCGGTACTGTACTGTTTACCGTAGTTACTTCCTGACCGTACAGATTGGTGTATGTCTGCTGTTTATTCTTAGTAGAAATTCCTTTTCTAAGAGCCTGATACATGGTACTCTCATTTAAAGCAACCTTAGGAAAAGCGGTGTTAAAAGGCTTACCGATTACATCGCTAACTTTAATCTGCTCATTTTTTGCCATCTCTTCACTATAAAAAAGACCTATCCCTTTTTCGTCTACTATATAAACTCCCTCTTGGATTAAATCTACAAGCGCCTCAATTATTTTTTTATATCCGTCACTATCCATTTCATTCCTCCGTCTCCTGTATTTTACTACATCTTAGAATGAAATGCAAATATTTTTGCAGCGAATGACGATATTGTAATTTACGCAAATTACAAAGTATTAAGTCTTATCTCTTTCCCCAAATCAGTTCACATAAAATCTTTATATTTCCGTATTCTCTGAAAGTCTATCCAAATATTTGTACTCTTTTATCAGCAAGACTATGGCAATAATAAGTATAATTATGTCATTTAACGGCAACGCCAGCCAAACACCTAAAACGCTATTATTTAATAAAACCGGAAGTAAAAGCACCAGAGGAATTACAAGTACCAATTGTCTCAACAATACCATTAACCCTGCCTGTTTTGCTTTTCCTATAGCCTGAAAATATGTAATTATCATTATGAGAAGACCATATGTCGGAAATATAGAGTACATGAGGCGAAAATTATCCACTCCTGCAGAAACTATTCTTGAATCTGTAATAAACGCAGACAATATCTGTGCAGGGAAAAGTTCAATGATGGCAAAAAAGATTCCTGCAAGACAGGTTGAACCTATGATGAAAGTATTTGTAACGGATTTCACTCTTGAATATTCTTCAGCTCCGAAATTAGTTCCAACAACAGGCTGCAAACCCTGACTCATACCCCAGATAGGAACAAAAGCAAGCTGCAGAACCCTCTGTGCCGCACCCATAAGTGCAATTTGGGTTTCACCGCCAAAACGAACGGCTGTATTATATACGACTGTCATCTGAATAAGTGCCATTACCTGCATAAACATGGCACTGGTTCCCACTGCAAATATCTCCGGCACCAATTCCTTCGCAACCCTTATACCATGAAAGCGTACAATCGGACTTTTCTTTAAGAAAATAAATTAAGTTACCAACGCCTGTATGAACTGCGATACCACTGTAGCAACTGCAACCGCCTGCGGACCATATGACGATGGCAAAATTATAATAAATATAGGATCCAGTACTATGTTGAGAATCGCACCTCCTGCCATGATCCCCATGGCAGTTTTCATTCTGCCCTCAGCCCTTATAATCATATTAGCGCCCTGCATAAAATTCACGAAGATAGAACCGATATATACGGTTCTTAAATATGAAACGCCCATATACAGAACTTTTCCCTCGGCTCCGGCAAGACTTAAAAATCCGGGGGCAAAAATAAATCCCACTATCATTACTATAGATGAAAGCAAAATAACTAAAAATGCAAGATTACCCATGATTTTATCCACCGTCACTTTATCATTTTTTCCAATAGCTCTGGAAAGAATTGAACCGGAGCCTATACCTATAAGAACCGCTATGGCATTATTGATGAGTATGAAAGGTGACGCTGCAGATACAGCACTCATCGCTTGCGTTCCAACCATTTGTCCCACATAAATCGAATCCACAAAGGCATACAACCCAACTACAAACTGCCCCAAAATTGCCGGCGCACTGAGACTGAACATCAATTTCCACGGACTTTCTACTAATAATTTATCACGTACATCCACTGCAATACCTCCTTATAAAGTTCTCTAACATCATATAAAAATATAGGATTCTCACTTCCTATCTGTTCGATTTTTTTGCAAATAGTTATAAATAATGTCCCTAAACAAATCACTCTTATTCAAAAATGTATCCCTGACATCTATAAACTCCCCTGCAATATACATTGAGTCCATAAGTTTCATAAAATCATCATTTGTTAAAGGTTTAAGATACTCAAGATTGTTTTTCTCCAAAAAATCTAAAAACTCCAATGTCAGATTTGATTTCATTTCATCTCTGAGCTTCCTCAATCGACTGTTTTCTTTACATTCCATAAGAAACATAGCGTATATCGACATAAAGTCATTTTCGTCGAACATCTTTGCAATTACCAACTCTACTGCCATTTCTTCAAGTGACATATCCGGATTTTTCTCGATGAAATCACTCACTTTATTAAATCTATAGTCATTTCCTTTAAGCATTATGTCATACAACATATCTACTGTAGACTTATAATGATGATAAACGCCTCCTTTGCTCATTCCCACCTCTTTAATAACATCTTCCATGCCGGTTTTACTAAAACCTTTAGCTAAAAAACATCTCTTGGCAGCTTCACATATCTCATTCTTTCTTTTCTCCGCAACCTTTATTTTTTCATGTTTCAAAGCTTCCACCTCTTTTATATTATTTATTATTAAAAATACCGACGCTTTCGTCGGTATAATTCTATCATGGGATTCAGTTAGTGTCAACTAACTAAATAAATTTTGTTGTTATTCTGTGATAATTTCACCCTATGAACTAATCAGTGAAAAATGTCACCCCCGTCTTGTTAGAAAAGGCGGGGAATTTCTTAATATGGTCTAGAGAATATCTCGTTAATCATTTGCAATATCTCATCCCAGCTTTCTTCGTGGAAATGTTATATCGGGTTAATCCTGTTAAAAGGATTATCAGATAGTGGCTTATGTGGGGTTGACTTAGGTGTTTTTTAGTCTTGGCTCTTCTCTTAGGAGGAACACATGGAAGAACCTCGATTATGTGACCGTCATGCTCTGCACAAATTATGTAGCTAGGGTGAGTATATACTTGAATCTTGGTTCCTCTATAAAGATTCATGGTATATTCATCATCGACAATTTTGTATGACTTTCCGTGAAAGGAGAAGACTCCTCCGGAATCTAATACTCTAGATTCTTTGGTTGTGATTATCACTTGATAATCACATAAACTTGCAGTGTTTTCTTGAGGATTAAGGCATAGAGTGCTATAATGTTAGATGAGACTAACTGCTTGCAAATTATTGTACATATATGTATGGTGTTTGACTGTAATTTCGTTGATATTGTTGATTATATTAAAGGGGAAGCATGCGATGAAAAAATATGAACACTTACCCATTTATGGTATAGGACCTGTTTATATTGTTTCTATTTTATTGCCAACAATTGTTGCTATTCTGTTAAGAAGTATTCCTGTATTTACATCAGGAAAGTTGATCATTCTTCGTATACCGCTTGCAATTATTGGTGCACTTTTCATCATTTTAGCAGCTTTTATATGGATACAGGCTGTCATAGTATCAAGGTTGGATGAGAATATTAAAAAGAATCATTTGGTGACATCGGGAGTTTATGCCTGGGTTAGAAATCCAATCTATTCTGCTTTTATGATTCTATGCACAGGTATCCTTCTTGTTGCCGGCAATGCATGGTTTTTTATACTTCCTTTTTATTACTGGTGGCTGTTGACCGTGCTCATAAAGCGTACTGAGGAAAAATGGCTGCAAAATATGTACAGCAATGAATACATAGAGTATTGCAAGAAAGTAAACCGCTGCTGCCCTTGGATACCTAAAGGAGTAGAAAAAAGGAAGGGGAGGACATGACGGTTTATGAATTTGGAGAAAAAATAAACGAATAATTGTCTTACTTCCTCCACTGACGGTTCTGTGGGATTATTTCGATGAGGGCTAGAAAGTGCCGACTATTATACTATCATGAAGGGTATTTAATTATTTTATGGAAACGAATATTCTGAAATTCATCGAAAACTTAACACTGGAATTTTTTAAGCAGGAGCTTGTGTTCGATGCAATCAATACAAAAGGGATGAAATTTACAAATTAGTTCATCAAACGCACCGGGAATGCAGCATATGAAATCATAAAAAACAGATTGGAAGAATGCGGCGTAAAGGTTATTTCGGAAATCGGAGATAATTTGTATCACTGTTACCCATTTTTTCCTGTGGTAAAAGAGGCGAAACTAGGTTGGGAAAATATGTATGTTATCCGGTTTTGCCGGAGTGATAGCAGTATTTATATGGGCAATAGTTACAAGTTTGTATGTATATAAAAAACTTAATTTTTGTACAGAAACGATTTTTAAGCAAAATATATATTAAAGAAAATTTAAACTATAAAATTTTACTAAGGAGAGAGTTTTATGGATGTGATGCAAGCGACTCTGAACGGAATTACAATAACTGCAATCTTTAACGGTGCGATGAGTAGGTTTGTCTATAAAAAATGCACTTCGAAATATATTTCATAGCTGAGCTAAAGTAGACTTTGAAAATAAGTGTCTATGAATAATAAGTAGTACAAATAAAGCCTATTACAAAACGGTTAGTTGACTCTAACTTAAAATAGAATTATAATAAAAACTGACAAATTCGTCGGTTTTTGTTTATAAGGAGATGAATTAATGAAGAAGAAAAAATATAATGATGAATTGATTTACTCTACTTCGGACAGTAAGATGTTCAAGCAAAATGAAAATTTAATAAAAGAGGTAGAGAGCCTAAGCTTGGATGTTCCTGATGAGATTATGCAGCGAATCGAAAATGATGTTGAACAAAGTGAAAAACAACCTAAAATCAGTATGGGCGGTTTAAACGAAGCACTTATGAGTGTAGCTCCGGAGTATAAGATAAAGATGCGACTTTCTGTTATTTTTGCCTGCATTGGAGAGCTATTCAGTTTTTCTACTTATTTCTTCAGTGCTTACGCGGCAGGATGGCTTATAAAAAATGCTGGTGGTAACTTAGTCGATTTTGATGTGCTACTGAAATATGCTTTTTTTGCAATAGGTTCATTGCTCCTTTACTTTATATTTACCGGATTCAGCACAACCATTTCACATAAAACCTCATTTTCTATACTTGCAAAACTTAGACAGACTTTGTTTGAAAAATTAAAGGTAATTCCAATGGGGTACTTGGTGGATAATCCTGTGGGTAAAATTAAGGTGATTATCATGGATCGAGTGGCAGATATGGAAGACTGGGTAGCCCATCTTATGCCGGAACTACCTAGCAGGCTTTTGCATCCAATACTTTGCATAGTTATTTTGTTTTGTTTAGATTGGCGTATAGGATTATCAATATTTGTGCCACTGCCAATTGCCCTTGTTGGGATGGCTACAATGATGTATAAATACCGTAGTAGGATGGCTGTTTGGCTATCGAGTTATGCCAATGTTGCTGATAGAAGTGCTGAATATGTTCGTGGAATCCCCGTAATCAAAGCTTTTGCACAAGACAAGGTATCTTATGGTAAATTTGCAGATGCGGTAAAATTCTATCATTTTTCAACGATGAAATGGTGGAAGCAAAGTTGGTTTGGCAAAGCGCTCACGACTGCAGCAATGATGACGCCGCAGATAGTGAGTATGCCTTTAGCATTTTATTTATATGGGAAGGGGCAAATAGGTATCGAAACCCTGCTTTTATCACTTATCCTGCCGATTGCAATTCTTCCACAAGCTTTTGCAATCATGATGAGTTTTGAACTCTTTCAGATGGCTTCCAACACCTGGGTGTCCATACAAGAATTGCTTGATATACCTGCCCAAAAACGTCCTGATGTAGAAAATAAAGCTGCTATAGATAAGAATGAGGGAATAGAATTTGATAGGATAAGTTTTTCTTATCATGATGGGACTGAGGTATTGCATAACATCTCCTTTAAAACAAGCCCTGGAGAAGTAACTGCACTTGTCGGTCCTTCCGGTGGAGGGAAATCCACGATTGCAAAGCTTTTGGCAGGCTTTTGGGATCAGTCATCGGGTACAATTTCTATTGGCGGGATAGATACAAGGAATATTTCATTCAAGCAGCTTGCTGAAGAGATTTCTTTCGTTTCACAAGACAACTTTCTCTTTGATGTAAGTATTAGAGATAATGTAAGGCTTGGCAAGCCCGATGCAACTGAAGATGAAATTGTTGCGGCGGCAAAGGCTGCTCGTTGTCATGATTTTATTATGGCACTTCCTGATGGGTATGATACCAAGGCAGGGGAAGCGGGAGACGCAATGTCGGGTGGTGAACGTCAACGTATAACCCTCGCCAGAGCAATTCTAAAGCCTGCGTCAACAATTATTTTGGATGAAGCAACCGCTTATGCCGATCCGGAAAATGAAGCACTCATTCAAGAAGCAATATCCAATCTCATAAAAGGGAAAAATGTTGTGATAGTTGCCCATAAATTAAATACAATCAAACAGGCACATCAAATAATTTTAATTGATAAAGGTCAAATTATAGCTAAGGGCAAACATGATGAGCTGATAAAAGAACCGCTATATGCGAGTCTTTGGAAGCAATACTTAGGAGAGGAGTAAGATATGGAGTTTATCAAATTATCATTCAAATTAGCAGGACAGTATAAAAACCGCCTCAAAGCAGGAATGTTCCTTATTTTTCTACAAAATGCTTCAATGTTATTTGGATTTTTCGCTCTCTTCCTTGCGTTCGGTTGGATGAATGAAACTACCGGCAAGCATATTTGGACGATTTTCGGAGTGCTTTTTGCTTCTTTTCTTTTCAATTTTCTGACAGGCTGGGCGAAAAGCGGTCTTAGTGACGGTGTTTTCTTTAGTATTTTCAAGGATTACCGACTTGCAGTTGGCGAAAAACTTAAAAAAGCTCCTATGGGATATTTTGCAGAACAAAGCTTATCAAGAATTATGGCAGCCTTTACCAATGTTATGAAGAGTCTTGAAAGCTATTCTGCAATGAATATAGACTTTGCTGTTTCCGGCATTTCAATATCCTTTTTCCTCTTGATTGGGATGTTAGGAGTAAATGCTAAAATCGGAATTTTAACCTTAATTTGCTTAATTCTTATTTGGTGTTGTGTATTTCTTATGGTAAATCAAGCAAAGAGAGAAATTGCACGTGAACATGCTGCCATTACCAAAGTAGGTGATGCCCTTGTTAACAGTATCAGCGGCATTCCTGTACTTCGCAGCTTTCCCCTTACGGATGAGGGAGTTGTGGAAGAAATTCATTCTAAATTGAAAAATGCTTCCGAGGAGCTTAGACTTTCTCAAGTGCATTTTGAGATCGTTTTTGTTATTTATACGAGAATTTTTTCTACTATTATAAATCTTTCGAGTCTGCTTGTTACACTGTTTTCTTGTTATCTTTATACAAAAGGGGAAGTTCTATTACCACAAGCTCTTACTGTTTCGGCTGCCGGCTTTATGATTTTTGGCGGGTTAAAGCAACTTGAAAATGCGGCAATCCTAATGGTTAAAAATCCCGCTAACATGCAATATTTGGATGAGGTATTAGATATTCCCGAAATAAGCGATGGGACTCTAGAAGTTGTGGAAAACCAAGATATTGTCTTTGACAAGGTGAGCTTTAGCTACGACAAAAGAAATCCTGTTTTAAAAGACCTTTCATTTTCTATTCCGCAAGGGTCAAAGACAGCTATCGTAGGACCTTCGGGTTCAGGCAAAACTACAATTATCAATTTGATATCTCGCTTTTACGATGTTGACAGCGGTGAGATAAGATTGGGGAATGCGGATGTACGAGAGTATAAAGTTGAAAAATTATTAAAAAATCTTTCACTTGTTTTTCAGGACGTATATCTTTTTCAGGATACTATAGAGAACAATATCCGCTTTGCAAATCCTCATGCAAGCCATGAGGAAGTAGTGGAAGCTGCTAAAAAGGCTCGTTGCCATAATTTTATAATGGAACTTCCCGATGGTTACAATACTATGGTAGGCGAGGGTGGAAGCTCTCTTTCCGGCGGAGAAAAGCAACGAATTTCCATTGCCAGAGCGTTAATTAAAAATGCACCGATTATTCTTTTAGATGAAGCGACCAGCTCCGTTGATCCTGAAAATGAATACGAGATTTTGGCTGCTATCGAAGAATTATCGAAAGGGCACACAGTGATTTCTATAGCTCACAGACTTTCAACCGTGAGAAAAGCTGATCAGATCTTAGTGATTGATGATGGCAGATTGGTGCAAGAGGGGAAACATAACGATTTGATAAACAAAAAAGGTATTTATTCTGCATTCATTAAGACAAGAGAGCAAGCAGCTAACTGGAAATTGTGAAAAAGTAACCAACATACAGAAAAAGAAATTAAATTAATACAAAATAGCTGATGGACTCTCTGACAAATTTAACAAAGAATATTCTGTCCTCATCATCTACTCTAAGCTCATTCATCAGGCTATCTATCTTTTTATCACCGTAAGTTGAACATGTTAGAAGTTGTATAGGGAAATTACAACAATTGACACAGATAAAGAAAAACGAGTTAGCCTATAAAACTAAGCGAAAAAATGGTATAATATTGCAAATGTTGAGTGAAACAAAGTAGAGTTTATGAGGATTGAATATGCGCATTAGATTTGAAAAAGGGGTCAATAAAGACAATATTGCACTTTTATGTCAATGGTCCAATGAACGAGGAGCAGAGTTTCAGGAGCAATGGATGGGTTCACAAGTTCCTTACCCATTGACCTATGACGAAATTGAAAAATTGGGAAATAAGTTTTCAATTTTCAATGAAGAAGAGTTCATTGGAATGATACAAGAGATACGAATTGAAGAAGACAATATTCACATAGGGAGATTTGTATTAAATCCCCAAAAAACAGGATTGGGGTTTGGAACAGAGGCATTGAAAGAATTTATGTATTTTATTTTCAAAGATGAAAATATTAGAAGCATTTCTTTAACCGTTTTTGACTTTAACCAAAGTGCAAAGAGGCTTTATGGTAAACTTGGGTTTAAAATTGATGAAGTAGTTGAAACACCAAAACGGAGATACATTATGAGAAAACACAGATAACTACCAGTTTGTCTAATTGAATATAATAATTACGGAAGGAGCATTGCTCACTGGAGGCAGTAATGGGATATATAAAGTCTAATAAACTGCAATTTAAGACAAGTATATGCATCAAAACACTGTACAACTACATTGATAGAGGATTGTTTCTTAGAACAAGGAACAAAAAATTTGTTGCACAAAAGGAAGAAAAGAAAAAAAGCACATAGAGTAAGAAGTGTAGCATTAAAAATCAGTATTTCCAGGATCCATTTTCAGAGCTCTCTCCACTTCAGAAAGCTGCCTTTGAACAGTCCTTGTTTCTTTATTTACTTCACGGAGAGCCTTATCCAGCTTGGTAGTATCTCCATTCAGTTCTATGGTAATTCCCTTTATATTACCTACCATGCTTTAGCTCTCCTTTCCGCAAGAAAAAACACCCCTTTCGAGGGGTTTTCTCTTGTTAGCTTATTAGTTTACATAAAGATTAGATGTTATTTTTATTTAGCAAAAGGTCTGTATACTTTCCCAGTAGTAGGAGATTTATATTTGTAATCTTTGATATTTGCTTCTCCATTGCTGGAAAACCAACCACTTTCCTGTTTTTTTATTAACTTGTCAAGCCCCTTCTCGTCATGTATCGTTTTCTTATACATTTCATTTACTTTTGTTACTTTTTTGTCTGCTACACTATAGATATAATAAAATTTTCTGTCTTGAGGGAATATATAGATTTCCTTATTGTCTTTACCTGTATCTGCATTAAATGTAACATCTCCTTGGAAGTTCAATGGAATTTTGCCAGCAGATTCTCCCTCCTTAGCGTACTCGCTATCCATAATGGCAAAGCCTTCTGAGATTTTCTTCTTCGTTATATCGTAAGTAAACACTCCTTGTGTTGTATAAAACACTAGTTTATCCTTTGTCTCATAAAGCGTTCTCGGTAAAGTTGACTCTACTTTTTCTCCATCATTATCAAAATTGGATATTTCTTTCACTTGTACAGTCTCTTTTTTAGTTGGTTCACTTTCATTAGATTCCGTGTTTTTGGTTCCGCAAGAAGCAAGCATCACAGAGACTACCATCAGACACAAGAAAGTAGTAATTAATTTTATTTTTTTATTTTTCATAGTTACACACCCCTTTTTGACAAATCAGTCATAATATCCTTTAACTAAAATATTCGTTGTCCCTGACATTCCATATCTCTTTATGAACTTACCTTTATAATTTGATGTATGTGCGGTCACGTACGGATCATTCATGCCACCTTTATAAATAACTACGGTATTATAATTCCCAAGTTGAATCAAATCTCCACAAGTTAAGCTTGAACGCTTAGAAACTTTTTTACCAAAAGGTCCGGTGTATGTGTTTTTCAGCAGATAATTTCTTAATTCAACGACTCTAATCCATGTAGTATTACCAGCATACCATCTCAATTTACCGGTTTTGTCATAAGGTGCTCCGCCGGCATGTAGAACTTGTGATGCATAATTTGTGCAATCACCTCCTATAGAATCGCAGTTTTGATACTTAGGGTTACGCTTATTCCACCATTTATTTTGATAGTTTCTAAGTGGTTTTGCATACATTTTATGAAATTTACCATGCCTTTTAACCGCTACTACTTTGGATTCAATACTGCCTTTTTCATTGATTTTATCCTGGTCTTTTTTGGAAATTTCACCTTCTTGCTTTCTGCGTTCTAGAATTTCTTTCAGATTATATTCTTCTTTTTTCTGCTGAGACTTATATAATGACTTTACGCTATTCTTTTTAACATTTGCTGAATTTCCCCACTCATTTGCATCGTAAATACATCCAGGAAACATAACTCCTGCAGTTAAATCGTTCGACTGCACATCCTTAATCTTCCATATTCCATTTTCTTTTAGCATGTTTACTTTATAGAACACCTGAATACCAGAAGTCAAATCCTCATTATCTTCCGCTTTTACATTTGAACCTTTTGCATACTCTTCCTTATACTGGTATTCTGCTTCTATAAACAGGCTTGCAGAATTTTCGTCTTCGAAAACTACTTTTGGCTTTTTATATTCTTCACTAATCAAATGTTCCTCAGTATTAAAGGAAACATCATCTTGTTCATGAATATATTTTCTGTCTTTCAGTAGTTGCTTAAAACTTCCTGCCTTCTCTGAAACTTGCTCTTGTATTGCCTTATCAAAAGCATCGTTATCTTTAATAGTTCTGAAATCCGAATACACAGACTTGATAAAATCAATAGCAGCTTTTTCTTTTGATACATTTTTTGCAGTTTGTGCATTAACCACAATTGCATTCTGTGTAGAAAACATGATTGACATTACAACAAAAACTATTAAACTAATCCAAGTAACAACTTTTCGATTTCTAGTACTCATTTTGCGTCTCCTTTCCAACACTACAGTTAATTATACTTAACTAACTATATATCATATTCTTACGCATAGTTCAACAATTTTGTTGAAATTCAAACAATTGATTTGTTCCAAACTGCATTTTATATACAAACATCCATGATAGCGACGTATCAAATTTCACATTCTTACCATCAATTTCTATTGTTTTTATCATACTTTCCTTCCTCCTATACTCCCGGTTTTGTTACTAATGTTGGTTCATATGGCGTAGTCCCATACCAAGAGGAATATGCTGTAGACTTGGCATCCGAAATGCTTGCCTTTACAAAATGATTATCCAGTCTTGGTACTGCTTTAATGGAAATCTCCTGTGTGTAAGGTGCGACAATTAAACTTACAATCCACACACACGGTTATTCTATCTTTCTTTTCTTGAAAATATGTAGGATTTAAAGTATAATTAACGGCGCTTGCTCTATTACAAGTTAGGCTAATTATATATTTTATATATTTACAGACAACACTTATTTATTGCATGCCTTGCAGGGCAGGCGAGGAATTATTGAGCAGTCATTATTTAATATACAGGAGGTTTGACAATGCGAATTAGAAGAGACAAAGGTGTTAATCAGGAGCTGCAGGGAATAGAAACAGAACTAATTGCCGCCGTTTCCGATGCCCTCGCCCATCCGGTTCGCCTGGCACTCTTTAGATATATAATGCACTGCAATAAGGAGATGAAACCGGTTTGCACTAAAGATTTAGTTGAAGTATTTGACTATGCCCAGGCCACCATATCTCAACACATGAAAAAACTCGTACAATCCGGTCTTGTTGAAATAAATAAAGTTGAGAAATTCAGTTATTTTTATGCAAACTTAGGGATTTTAGGGCGATATATAAACGCAACAAAAAAGTTCAGCATACTTTAGTACTGAACTTTTTTAAAAAGTTGTTCTAATTAAAAAATAGAAAAATGCTAAATTGAAATATTTAATAAAAAAGGTGATGAGCAGAATAGATTTTCTATTCTGCAACATCACTTTTTATATTATAACTTTATTCAATCCATTCTGCATTCTCTACAAATAGAGTAAAGTTCTCTCTGATTTCTACAAACCCGCCCTTCACTTCGGCAATCTTAACTTTTTCTTTACCTTTTTCTCTAATCTTAATCTTACTATTTGCCTTGAGAAGTTTCCGACACCATGTATGTCCATAAAGATAACCTTCGCTTCCACTCATAGTTTCCACCGTCAGGGAGTCCACTTCCCCGGAAAAAAACATACTATGGGGAGTCAATACTTCCAGCTTTACACTATTCATAAATTCCCCCTTCTATAATTATCTCAGTTTCTTATGATATATCAAAAGTCTTACTTACCAGCATATTGCTAATATTGCTATAGTTATTTCTCACCTTTACTCTTATTATATTTTTCCACAACCTCATCTATGCTGCCGGCAAACAAAAACATCTCCTCAGGAATATTATCATGAATACCTTCCAGAATTTCCTTAAAACCCTTTACCGTTTCTTTCACAGGGACATATTTCCCCTTAATACCGGTAAACTGTTCTCCCACAGTAAATGGCTGGGACAGGAATCTCTGTATCTTCCTCGCTCTTGACACCGTCATCTTATCTTCTTCCGAAAGCTCATCCATGCCGAGAATTGCAATTATATCTTGAAGTTCTTTATACTTTTGCAAAACCTGTTGAACTCCACGAGCTGTTTCGTAATGCTCATCACCTATGATAAGGGGATCGAGGATTCTGGAAGTCGAAGTCAAAGGATCCACCGCAGGATAAATTCCAAGTTCTGTAATGGAGCGATCAAGTACTGTTGTTGCATCAAGATGAGCAAATGTGGTGGCAGGAGCAGGGTCTGTTAAGTCATCTGCCGGAACATATAC
>ERZ772997.104-NODE-104-length-36458-cov-70.713_pt1 | contig 36458 bp, 32 predicted proteins | sample MGYA00511127_ERZ772997 | MGnify/ENA primary metagenome ERZ772997 (study PRJEB29015, sample SAMEA2738070) | human oral metagenome | biome: human oral; feature: human-associated habitat; material: saliva | place: China | collected 2215 ... | reverse complement strand
ATCTGATTGCAGGACTGGTTAATGCGATGGGATGAATATTTTCGCAAGAGGTCTATTGATGGAAATCGCAATATAACAGCGAATGAATATGCACGAAGATTTGTTTATGAAGAAGGAAAAGCCGAATACAACCGTTTTCAGTTTGATTTGCGGAACAATCCCAAAGAAACCAAATACGGATCGGATACGGCAGCAATCAAGGCGATGAACCAACAACAGGCTTATGTCTGACGGCAAGCGCGCAGAAAACGGCGTAGAAGCTTTGAAAGATTTGGACAGCGACAATAATAATATCATTAATCAATATGATGAATTGTGGGGCGAGCTAAGAATCTGGCATGACGAAAACAGTAACGGGAAAACGGAGGAAGGAGAGCTTTCTCTATTGTCCGACTGGGATATCCAGTCGATCTCTTTGGATTTTGCAGAAATCAATCTGAAAGATGAAGCCGATAATAAAATATTATTTGAATCAGAAGTGGTTTTGGAAAACGGGGAAAGGCGCAAGGTTGCCGATATTGATTTCCAAAACGACAAAGGAATTTACAATGAGTTGGCAGCTGAAATTTCAGCAGAGACAGCCGCTGATGTCGTGTATCCGACGGAAATTTCAACATCGGTTATACTGCCCAGAGAAAATACTGCATATATCCCGGCCGTATAAACACGTTATCAGATATGGCTTCCAAAGATATTTGGCAGGATAATCCTTTTGCGTGAGGCATTCAGACGGCCTTTGCCCAATCAAACCCATTTTCGGAGGATTTTTAATGAAACTGTATTACTACGACCATTGCCCCTATTGCGTGCGTGCGCGGATGGCGGCTGGGCTGTTTGGCGCGGACGTTGAAGAAGTCGTGCTGGCAAACGATGACGAGGCAACGCCGATCGGCATGATCGGCGCGAAACAAGTGCCCATCCTGCAAAAAGAAGACGGTTCGTTTATGGGCGAGAGTTTGGACGTTGTCCGCTATCTTGACCGCGAAGGTCGTCTGAAAGATGAAACCCGCCCCGAAATACAGGCGTGGTTTGACAAGGTGGGCGGCTACAACACCAAACTCGTCCACCCGCGCGTCGTGAAAATCGGTTTGCCCGAATTTGAAACGCCGGAAGCGGTGAAATATTTCACGGACAAAAAAGAGAAAACGATCGGCAGCTTTGCTACCAATTTGGACAAAACCAGTCAGTATGTGGAACGGCTGCACGAGGATTTGGCGGAACTGGAAACGCTGATGACCGAAAGCGGCGCAGGTTTGAACGGCGAAATCGGCATGGAAGACATATTGGTGTTCCCGATATTGCGCAACCTGACCGTCGTGCGCGGTGTCGAGTGGCCGCAAAAGATTATGGATTATCTGCTGCGCATGAGCGAAGCATCGGGTGTGCCGCTGTATTTCGACCGCGCCTTGTAATAACCGAATCCGCCGGATAAAACAAACGGAAAGGTCGTCTGAAAACAGTTTTCAGACGACCTTTCCGTTTGCGCCCGCCCTACCTTCCGGGAGTGAATGGAATCAGGCGGAACAAGCATGGCGAGAAATTGTTGATGTATGACCCCGAACAGATCGGGTGATACATCAATAATTCCTAGCTGTGCTTATTGTGCGGCAGGTGCAGAAGCAGCAGCTGCGGCTGCGCCTTCAGCGGCGCTGCGTTGGTAGCCTTTGTCTTTCATACATGCATCGAACACGGCGCGGTCTTGGTTTGCACCGGAAGCTTGTTGACATTGAGCGATTGCCTCTTCAACGCTTACGCTAGGGGTTTTAGCTTCTTCAGTAGTTTTGCTGCTAGAGCAGGCACCCAGCATCAGGCTTGCAGCGGCAACGGCGATCAATAAAGTTTTCATGTCGTATATTCCTATTGTGATTGATGGTTTACAGCGCAAATTTGCGTCTGTCTCAAAACAGAGTCCCATTAGTACGATTTAGTTTCATTTACATATGAAAGGTTTCGATAAGTTTGAACTATGACAGTAAATGCCGTCAGGAAATGATAAGCGGTTTCAAAAATTTAAGGGACATAAACGCCGTCGGCATGGCAATGTAAAAAATCCCCTTTCCACTCCGGCAACACCGCCCAATCCCAACGCCCCGACCGCCTGCCGTTGGGCGGCGCAAGGGTTTTATGGCATAATCGCGCTTACCTTTCCATACCGCAGAGACCACATCCCCACTTCTGCGGTTTGCCGTAAACCGGCCGCACACTTTGCCGGCGGCATCCTATCAAACACACAATCAAAACATCCTCCCGTTTCAGACGATCCCATGCGGCATTCCGCATCCCGTCCGGACAGAAAGATACCGCCATGAATCCATTCGCCTCACTCGGGCTTGGCAGCGAAATCGTTTCCGCGCTGACCGAACAAGGTTACGAAAACCCGACGCCCATCCAAGCCGCCGCCATCCCCAAAGCACTCGCCGGCCACGACTTGCTCGCCGCCGCCCAAACCGGCACAGGCAAAACCGCCGCCTTTATGCTGCCCAGCCTGGAACGCCTCAAACGCTACGCCACCGCCAGCACATCGCCCGCGATGCACCCCGTGCGTATGCTCGTGTTGACCCCGACGCGCGAACTTGCCGACCAAATCGACCAAAACGTGCAGGGCTACATCAAAAACCTGCCGCTGCGGCATACCGTCCTCTTCGGCGGCGTCAACATGGACAAACAAACCGCCGACCTGCGCGCCGGCTGCGAAATCGTCGTCGCCACCGTCGGCAGGCTGCTTGACCACGTCAAACAGAAAAACATCAACCTCAACAAAGTCGAAATCGTCGTCCTCGACGAAGCCGACCGTATGCTCGATATGGGTTTCATCGACGACATCCGCAAAATCATGCAGATGCTGCCCAAGCCACGCCAAACCCTGCTCTTTTCCGCAACCTTTGCCCCGCCCATCCGCAAGCTCGCCAAAGACTTCATGAACGCGCCCGAAATCGTCGAAGTCGCCGCGCAAAACACCACCAGCGCCAATGTCGAGCAGCACATCATCGCTGTTGACGCGCTCAAAAAACGCAACCTCTTAGAGCGGCTGATTGTCGATTTGCAGATGAACCAAGTCATCGTATTCTGCAAAACCAAACAAAGCGTCGACCAAGTCACCCGCGACCTCGTACGCCGCAACCTTGCCGCCCAATCCATCCACGGCGACAAATCCCAGCAAAGCCGCCTCGAAACCCTCAACGCCTTCAAAGAAGGCAGCCTGCGCGTCCTCGTCGCCACCGACGTCGCCGCACGCGGTCTGGATATCGCCGAGCTGCCCTTCGTCATCAACTACGAACTGCCGACCCAGCCCGAAGACTACGTCCACCGCATCGGGCGCACCGGCAGGGCGGGCGCGGACGGTGTCGCCATTTCCCTGATGGACAAAACCGAACAGAAAATGTTTGAAGCCATCAAGGAGCTGACCGGCAACGACTTGGCAGTCGAACGCATCGAAGGCTTCGAACCGAACTGGTGGGGAAGTGACGCCGACAGCGATACCGCCGCAGACACCCAAGCCGCCCCAACCCGCAGCCGCGGCAGCGACAGAAACCGTTCCGAACGGAACAACCGCAGCGAACGCAATGAACGTAACGACCGCGGCGACAAACCCCAAAAAGCCGACAAAACCGATCCCGGCGCCGCCTGCGGCACCATCGCCGGACGCAGCCGCCGCAGCCGCAGGGAACGCCAACCCTGCGCCCTGCTGCAACCCAATTACGGCGCAAAATAAAGCCGGCTCCCCATAAAACCCGAAAGGTCGTCTGAAAAAGATTTCAGACGACCTTTTGTGTACGGTCCGTTATTTTTGCTTACGCAGTTGCGGGTGGTTTTTCAGATTGTCCAAGAGGATGTCAATCATGCGCGGTGCGGTTTGGGCGAGGTCGAAACTTTTGTCGGACGAGAGCCAACGCCAAATCAGACCGTCCAGCATCGATTTGATGAAGATGACCGCCATGTCGGTATCCAAATCTTCGGATAAGGCATGTTGGGCAATGGATTTGGTCAGGACTTCGGTAATTTTCTCGCGCCAAATCGATTGATGTTTATCCGCAATGTCGATGACGGCAGCGTTCTGCTCGGTGTGTTCGCATTTTAAAAACAGGATGCTGTGGAATTTATAGTGGATGTCGTTGGTTTGCAGGCGTGTGAAAAAGTGCATCAAGGTGCGGCGGAAAAGCGACCACTCTTGTTCATCGCTATCGGCCGCGTCCTGATGCATACAGTTTTCGATGTCGTCGCAAATGCGCTGGAAGAGGGCGTCGAACAAGTCTTCTTTGTTTTTGAAATGCCAGTACAACGCGCCACGCGTCACGCCGGCGGCTTGGGCGATTTCGTTGAGGGAAGTGCGCGCGATGCCTTTTTGGTAGAAGGTTTCCAGTGCGGCGAGCATGAGATGTTCTTTGGTTTTAAGGGCTTCGGTTTTGGTTTTCCGCATGATGCCTGTTTCAAGTTAAGTGGAATGTTGGGGATTATAAAAAATACTTTGTATCCATGCAAGCATGTATGTATAATGACTCCTGTAATTGAGATTGGCTCTCAAGTATAAAATAATTTTTCAGACGACCTGCTCCGGATATTGAGGCAGGTTATTGTTGTTTCGGAACCAAAAATCGGCTATGATGACAAAGTATAGGGTAAACCCTCATAACAATTATATAGATAGGAAAAGTAATGGCTTCTTATGCTTCTAAGGTGATGCGCATGGCGGCAATCGCTGCCGCTACTGCGTTGGCTCTTTCAGCGTGTAACAAAGGCACCGATGCGACGCAAGGTGCAAAAGATGGAAAAGGGCAGCAGGCAGCTGCACAAAAAGAAGCTCCGCCACCGGTGGTCGGTGTCGTTACCGTCCATCCTGAAACCGTCGCGCTGACGACCGAGCTGCCGGGTCGGTTGGAGTCGCTGCGTACCGCGGATGTCCGCGCCCAAGTCGGCGGTATCATCCAAAAACGCCTGTTTCAAGAGGGCAGCTATGTCCGCGCCGGACAGCCGCTTTACCAAATCGATAGTTCCACCTATGAAGCAAATCTGGAAAGCTCGCGCGCCCAGTTGGCAAGCGCGCAGGCAACCCTTGCCAAAGCCAATGCCGACTTGGCGCGTTACAAGCCGCTGGTTGCCGCCGATGCCATCAGTAAACAGGACTACGATGCGGCGGTAACGGCGAAACGTTCTGCCGAAGCAAGCGTCAAAGCGGCTCAGGCGGCGATTAAATCTGCCGGTATCAATCTGAACAGGGCGCGCATTACCGCGCCGATTTCAGGTTTCATCGGGCAGTCCAAAGTATCCGAAGGTACGCTGTTGAACGCGGGTGATACGACCGTTCTGGCAACCATCCGCCAAACCAATCCTATGTATGTGAACATCACTCAATCTGCGACCGAAGTAATGAAGCTGCGCCAACAGGTTGCCGAGGGCAAGCTGTCGGGCGTGGACGGTGCGATTGAAGTGGGCATCAAGTTCGACAACGGCGAAGTTTATCCTCATAAAGGCCGTTTGCTGTTCTCCGATCCGTCTGTTAACGAAACGACCGGACAAATCACGCTGCGCGCTTCAGTGCCGAACGACAAAAATATCCTGATGCCCGGTCTTTATGTGCGCGTCTTGATGGAACAAGTGGCTGCCGACAATGCCTTCGTCGTGCCGCAGCAGGCAGTAACGCGCGGTACGAAAGATACTGTAACGATTGTGAACGCCAAAGGCGAAATGGAGCCGCGCGAGGTAACAGTCACCCAGCAGCAGGGAACCAACTGGATTATCACTGCGGGTCTGAACGACGGCGACAAAGTCGTTGTGGACGGCACCAGTATCGCCGCCATGAGTGGCGCGAAAAAGGTAACGCCTAAAGAATGGACATCTCCTGAAAATGCGGCGGCATCTGCTGCCGGAGCTGCTCCGAAAGCTGCTTCCGAAGCGAAAAAAGACGTTCAGATGACCTTTGAAGCCAAACCGGCATCTGCGGCTAAATAAGGAAGGCATCCATGGCTAAGTTTTTTATTGACCGCCCCATTTTTGCATGGGTGATTGCGATTTTTATCATCGCAGCGGGTATTTTCGGCATTCAAAAACTGCCGATTTCCCAATATCCGTCCGTTGCTGCACCGACCATTACTTTGCGCGCTACTTATCCGGGCGCTTCTGCTCAGGTAATGGAAGACAGCGTACTGGCCGTTATCGAACGTAATATGTACGGTGTGGAAGGTTTGGACTATATGACGACTTCTGCCAATTCCAGCGGCAGCGGCAGCGTCAGTCTGACGTTTACACCGGAAACCAATGAAGATTTGGCGCAGGTGGACGTGCAGAACAAATTGTCGGAAGTGTTGTCCACATTGCCGTCTACCGTACAGCAATATGGTGTAACCGTATCTAAAGCGCGTTCCAACTTCTTGCAAGTGGTCATGCTTTCTTCTGAAAAGCAATCCATTGAGGAAATGAACGATTACGCCCAGCGCAATATCATTCCTGAACTGCAGCGTATCGACGGGGTAGGGCAGGTACAATTGTTTGGTGCGCAACGCGCCATGCGTATTTGGGTTGACCCGAAAAAACTGCAAAACTACAACCTGTCTTTTGCAACGGTAACCAATGCGCTTGCGACACAAAACATTCAAATCTCAGCAGGCTCCATCGGTTCTTTGCCGGCGGCTGCAGGTCAGACCATTTCGGCGACCGTTACAGCGCAAGGTCAGCTGAGCACTGCTGAAGAGTTCGGCAACATCATTTTGGTATCCAATACTGACGGCTCGAACGTCTATCTGAAAGACGTTGCCAAAGTCAGCTTGGGTATGCAGGACTATTCTACTTCTACACGCTTGAACGGCGTGAACACCACCGGTATGGCAGTGATGCTGTCTAACAGCGGTAACGCTTTGGCAACGGCGACTGCAGTAAAAGAAAAAATGGCGGTTTTGCAGAAGTATTTTCCAGACGGCATGAGCTGGAAAGTTCCTTACGATACTTCCAAATTTGTGGAAATTTCGATTGAGAAAGTGATCCATTCGCTTTTGGAAGCCATTGTTTTGGTATTCTTAGTGATGTATCTCTTCCTGCAAAACATCCGCTATACGCTGATTCCGACCATTGTTGTACCGATTTCCCTGTTGGGCGGTTTTGCCTTTATCTCATACATGGGTATGTCGATTAACGTATTGACCATGTTTGCGATGGTATTGGTGATCGGTATTGTGGTCGATGACGCGATTGTGGTCGTTGAAAACGTTGAGCGTATTATGGCGAGCGAAGGTCTGTCGCCTAAGGCTGCAACCAAAAAAGCGATGGGTCAGATTTCCGGTGCGGTAATCGGTATTACTGCCGTGTTGATGTCTGTATTTGTGCCGCTGGCGATGTTTAGCGGTGCAACCGGTAACATTTACAAACAGTTTGCCCTGACCATTGCGGCATCGATCGGCTTCTCCGCATTCCTTGCTTTGACGCTGACTCCGGCATTGTGTGCCACCATGCTCAAACCGATTCAGAAGGGTCATCACGAAGAGAAAAAAGGTTTCTTCGGTTGGTTTAACAAAAAATTTGACAACTGGACACACGGCTATGAAGGCTGGGTTGCCAAAGTCTTGCGCAAGACTTTGCGCATGATGGTTGTCTATATTGGTTTGACTGTTGTGGGCGTATTCCTGTTTATGCGTCTGCCGACTTCCTTCTTGCCGTCTGAAGACCAAGGTAACTTGATGTTGAGCGTACAATTGCCTGCCGGTGCAACCAAAGAGCGTACCGATGCAACTTTGGCTCAAATCACTCAACTGGCAAAATCTATACCTGAGATTGAGAACATTATTACCGTTTCCGGCTTCAGTTTTTCAGGCTCCGGTCAAAACATGGCTTTGGGCTTTGTCATTCTGAAAGATTGGAGCGAACGTACTGCTCCGGGCAGCGATGCGACTTCTATTTCCGGTAAGTTGACCGGTATGATGATGGCTACGCTGAAAGACGGTTTCGGTTTGGCGATTGTGCCTCCAGCCATTATGGAATTGGGTACAGGTTCCGGCTTGACGATTTACCTGCAAGACCGTAACAACAGCGGCCATGCTGCATTGTTGGCCAAGCGCAATGAGCTGATTGACAAAATGCGCAAAAGCGGTTTGTTTAACCCAAGTACCGTTCGTGCGAGCGGTTTGGAAGATGCGCCGCAGTTGAAAATCGACATCAATCGCTCTGCCGCAGCTGCACAAGGTATTTCGTTCTCTGACATCCGTACTGCTTTGGCTTCTTCTTTGGGTTCGTCTTATGTAAACGACTTCCCGAATCAAGGCCGTCTGCAACGCGTGATGGTACAAGCTGATGCGAGTGCCCGTATGCAGCCTGCCGATATTCTGAACTTGACCGTGCCGAATAAATCCGGTGTTGCCGTACCGCTTTCTACCATTGCTACTGTTTCTTGGGTAAACGGTATGGAACAAAGCGTCCGCTTCAATGGTTATCCTGCAATGGAGCTTTCCGGTTCGCCTGTTAATGGCGTATCTTCCGGTCAGGCCATGGCTGCGGTACAGCAAATGGTTGATGACATGGGCGGCGGTTACAGTCTGGAATGGGGCGGCCAGTCTCGTGAAGAGGCCAAAGGCGGCTCGCAAACCGTCGTGTTGTACGCATTGGCCGCTGCCGCTGTATTCTTGGTATTGGCTGCTTTGTACGAAAGCTGGTCTATCCCGTTGGCAGTTATCCTTGTGATTCCGTTGGGCTTGATTGGCGCGGCATTGGGCGTTACGGGGCGCAATATGTTTGAAGCGCTGCTGGGCAGTATTCCGGCATACGCCAACGATATCTACTTCCAAGTCGGTTTCGTTACGGTGATGGGTTTGAGTGCGAAAAACGCGATTTTGATTATCGAGTTCGCCAAAGACCTGCAAGCGCAGGGTAAGAGCGCGATTGAAGCCGCGCTTGCCGCTGCACACTTGCGTTTCCGTCCGATTATCATGACCTCGTTTGCCTTCATTTTAGGCGTGGTTCCGCTGTATGTTGCCAGCGGTGCCAGCTCTGCCAGCCAGCGTGCTATCGGTACGACTGTGTTCTGGGGTATGTTGATCGGTACGATTTTGTCCGTGTTCCTTGTGCCGCTCTTTTATGTCATCGTGCGCAAATTCTTTAAGGAAAGCGCGCACGAACATGAAATGGCCGTGAAACACGCTGCTGAAGCAGGCATGATTTCCCTCGAAGATCAAAATACGGACAACAAGCACTAAGCAAAAAGGTCGTCTGAAACCCGAAATACGGTTTCAGACGACCTCCAGGAATCCTTATGAACAAAAAGACATTCAAAACGGTATTGAGTACCGTCGCCGCAGCCGTCGCGCTGTCCGCCTGTACCATGATCCCGAAATACGAACAACCGCAGGTTGAAGTTGCCGAAACCTTCAAATACGACACCTTCGACGACGGTATCCGCGCCGCCGACTTGGGCTGGCAGGACTTCTTTGCCGACCCGCGCCTGCACCGCCTTATCGACATCGCGTTGGAACGCAATACCGACTTGCGCACCGCCGCATTGAACGCCGAAATCTACCGCAAACAATACATGATTGCCCGCAACGACCTGCTGCCGAGTATCAACGCCAGCGGTACCGGAACTCGGGTAGGCAGTTTGAGCGGCGGCGTTACCCGCAGCGAATACACCGTCGGTTTGGGCGCAGCAGCCTACGAGCTGGACCTTTTCGGACGCGTCCGCAGCAACAGCCAAGCCGCATTGCAAGGTTATTTCAGCGTAGCCGCGAACCGTGATGCCGCCCACCTTGCCCTGATTGCCGCCGTTGCCAAAGCCCATTTCAACGAACTGTACGCCCAAGAATCGATGGCATTGGCGCAGCGCGTGCTTAAAACCCGCGAAACCACTTACAAACTTTCCCAAATGCGCCACAAAGCAGGCGTGATTTCCGCTGTCGATTTGCGCCAACAGGAAGCCCTGATTGAATCCGCCAAAGCCGATTACGCGAACGCCGTCAAAAACCGCGAACAAGCCCGCAATGCCTTGGCGACCCTGATTAACCAACCCCTGCCGGAAGATCTGCCTGCCGCGCTGCCTTTGAGCAAACAGTTCAAAATCACCCGTCTGCCTGCCGGCTTGAGTTCCGAAGTCCTGCTGAACCGTCCCGACATCCGCGCCGCCGAACACTCGCTCAAACAAGCCAATGCCAACATCGGCGCAGCGCGTGCCGCCTTCTTCCCCACCATCAGCCTGACCGGTTCGGTCGGTACCGCGTCCAGCGAGTTGAGCGGCCTCTTCAAAAGCGGTACGGGCATCTGGTCGTTCGCACCTTCCATTACCCTGCCGATTTTCAACTGGGGTACCAACAAAGCGAATCTCGACGTAGCCAAGCTGCGTAAAGAGGCGCAAATCGTTGCTTACGAAGCCGCCGTCCAAGCCGCCTTCCAAGACGTATCCAACGCCTTGGTCGCACGCGAGCAACTCGACAAGAGCTACGCCGCGCTAAACAAACAAAGCCGTGCTTACAACGACTCCCTGCGCCTTATCAATCTGCGCTACAAACACGGCGTATCCAACGCCCTCGACCTGCTTGACGCAGAACGCAGCAGCTATGGTGCAGAAACCGCGTTGCTTGCCAACCAGCTTACCCGCCTCGAAAACCTCGCCGACCTCTATAAAGCACTCGGCGGCGGTTTGAAACGCGAAACCGTTAGCCAACCAGCCGCGCAGCAGTAAGTCTGTTTGAAATAAACGGCATCAAAACGTCGTCTGAAAACCGGCAATCGGGTTTCAGACGACGTTTTATATTTTGGCATGGATACAATATGGATGGATTGGGCTAGCAGGCAGGTATCTAAGAGTTTGAGCTTACGGCAATTCTAAAGTATGACTGACAATCTGAGGTCGGGATTCCTGCTTGCGCAGAATGACGATGATTAATTATTTCCTATTATGATTTACTATACAAAAAGGTCGTCTGAAAACTTCAGACGACCTTTGCTGTTTGATTACACGGTTAGCTGCCCATCAATTTCAAACGCTGACCCGGGGTAACGGTTCGGGTATTTTTATTCCAGCGGCGGATATCGTTGACATCTACGTTAAAGCGGTTGGCAATTGTATTGAGCGTATCGCCTCTGCGGACTGTATAAGAAACATTTTGAATGTTATTTTTACGGGTTTTGACCGGAGCCGCGCTAACGCGTAACAGCTGACCCTTGCGGATATTGCTGCCTTTGATGTTGTTGGCCACAATCAAATCGGCAACGCTTAAGTTGTAGCGTTTAGAGATATTGAACAAAGTATCTCCATCAGCTACGCGGTGCATACCTGCCATAGTTGTCGGCTGTGCAGGTGATTGATTATTTGCTCTTGCCAGTCGTGCTTCAGTACGGCTTTGATGCTTGGCAATATTTTCGGCAATGCGTTCGCTGCGCGCTTTGGTTGCGTCAACCTCTTGATGATGCGTGATATTTTGAGCAACAGTTGTTTGATCCTCTTCTGCTTTTTGCAGATGTGAATCAACATTGGCAAGCAATGCCATCATTTGGTCAGGTTCTTCGACTGCAGAAGGAGTGGAAGGGGTAGCTGATTTTGCCGATGCCACGACCTGAGGTTCTGTTAAGGTTAAGGCAGGTTGTGCAGGCTCGGCCGCCGCAATGACAGTTGTGTCCGTAGCAGGTTTGGCTTCCGTGGATTGTACGGTTTGAACGCGTTCTACACGGGGTTGGGCGGTTGTAACGGCATCGGCGGCGATAGGGGCAGTTGCAGCTTTGGTATTGGCAACAAAATCAAAGGTTGTTGGAGCAGGTTCTTGTGCAACCGTATTGGCAGGGGCGACGACTTTTTTGACTGTATCGGTTTTGAGTTCTGCCGTTTGAATCGGAGCCATTGTCGGCATATTCGAACGGTAGGTATCCGGAGTATTGTCAGTATCGATGAAATTAATCATATCCTGTTTGGTAGCAGTATCGGTTTGTGCAACCAAAATGGTACGTCCTTCAGACAGCGAATTGCCGTTTAAGCCGTTCAGTCGTTTGATTTCGGCAACGCTCATCCCGGTTTCTGTCGCAATCGTGTTTAGATTGGTATTGCGGGCCGAGGTATAAGCATTGAAAGAGAGCAGTGTCTCGGGGTTTGCATTGCGGTAATTTTTTTCGAATGCGGATACGGCGGAAACGGGCAGCAATAATTTGCGGTTGTTTTTCGGGATGAAGACAGGTGCGTTGAAGGCAGGGTTCAATGTCAGCAGCTCGCTCTCGCTGATATTGGCAAGGCGGGCGATGGTGCTGTTGTCGATGGGTTTGTCAATACTGACTGTTTGGAAATAAGGCTGATTAGTGATTTCGCTGATATTCATGCCGAAAGTTTGGGGGCTGGCGACGATATTGCGGACAGCCAGCAATTTTGGAACGTAATTGCGTGTCTCGTTCGGCATGCGCAGGTTTTCGTAAGTTGGTTCCAGGCCTTGTGCGCGGGCACGGTTGACGGCGCGGCCTACATTGCCTTCGCCCCAGTTGTATGCAGCCAAAGCCAAAGACCAGTCGTTAAATAGCCCGTGCAGATATTGCAGGTAGTTCAGCGCGGCGTCGGTCGCGGCATATACGTCGTGGCGGCCGTCATACAAAGGTGTTTTTTCCAAGCCGAAATGACGGCCGGTTGCCGGCATGAATTGCCACAGGCCGGATGCGCCGACGTGGGATTTGGCTTTGGTGACGAATGCGCTTTCAATGAAGGGGAGGAGTGCGATTTCGGCGGGCATATTGCGTTTTTTTACTTCGGTTGCAATATGGTACATATAAGGTTTGCTGCGCGTGATGGTGCGGTCGAAATAGGCACCGTTTGCGGCGAATTTGCTTTCGTGGCGGCGAACCAGCTCGGAATTGACTTCGCTCATGCGGAAGTCTTTTTTCAATGAAGCCCACAGGCTGCCGGAACCGAAAGTCTTGGCTTTGGCTTGGTCGAGAAGGGCAGAATTGAGCCGCATCATTGCCATACCTGTTTGGTTGGGAGTGGCGTTTTGTGCAGCGGCCGCGCCGGAAACGGCGGATAAACCGGACAGCGTCAGGGCGATGGTTTTCAGTTTTGCCATAGTAGTCAATTATCAATATATATTATTCAGTCTCCGCGATGTTACTGTCTGATTCATGTGAACGTCAAGGATATGAGGGTAATTTACATATGACCGGGGCTTAATGATAAAATTTGTCGCGAAAATACGGCGGTTTGCGTATATATGCCGTCAAATTCAGATTAAGCAAAAGAACATGCTATAAAGAACATCCTATGATTTCCAAAAATTCCTCCCTGCTCGATTTCGACCGCGCCCATCTGCTCCATCCCTATACGTCCATGACCGACCCGTTGCCTGTTTATCCGGTGCGCCGTGCGGAGGGCGTGCATATTGAATTGGCGGACGGTACGCGGTTGATTGACGGGATGTCGTCTTGGTGGTGTGCGATACACGGCTACAATCATCCTGTTTTGAATCAGGCGGTTGAGGCGCAGATTAAGCAAATGTCGCATGTGATGTTCGGCGGTTTGACGCACGGGCCGGCGGTGGAACTGGGTAAATTATTGGTCGGGATTTTGCCGCAGGGGCTGGACCGTATTTTTTATGCGGATTCGGGTTCGGTTTCGGTGGAAGTCGCGCTGAAGATGGCGGTGCAGTACCAGCAGGCGCGGGGTTTGACCGCGAAGCAGAATATTGCGACGGTGCGGCGCGGGTATCACGGCGATACTTGGAACGCGATGTCCGTCTGCGATCCGGAAACGGGGATGCACCATATTTTCGGCAGCGCGTTGCCGCAGCGTTATTTTGTCGATAATCCGAAAAGCCGTTTTAACGATGAATGGGACGGGGCGGATTTGCAGCCTGTCCGCGCCTTGTTTGAAGCGCATCATGCGGATATCGCCGCCTTTATTTTAGAGCCGGTCGTGCAGGGCGCGGGCGGCATGTATTTTTATCATCCGCAGTATCTTCGCGGATTGCGCGATTTGTGCGACAAATTTGATATCGTGTTGATTTTTGACGAAATCGCCACCGGATTCGGGCGCACGGGCAAGATGTTTGCCTGCGAACATGCGGAGGTCGTGCCGGATATTATGTGTATCGCCAAGGGCTTGAGCGGCGGCTATATGACGCTGGCGGCGGCAATCACTTCGCAAAAAGTCACCGAAACGATTTCGCGCGGCGAAGCGGGCGTGTTTATGCACGGACCGACATTTATGGCGAACCCGCTGGCGTGTGCCGTTGCCTGCGCTTCGGTCAAACTGCTTTTGTCCCAAGATTGGCAGGCAAATATCCGCCGCATCGAAAGCATCCTGAAAGGTCGTCTGAAAACCGCATGGGACATTCGCGGCGTGAAAGACGTGCGCGTTTTGGGTGCCATCGGCGTGATCGAGCTGGAAAAAGGCGTGGATATGGCGCGTTTTCAAGCGGACTGCGTGGCGCAGGGCATTTGGGTGCGCCCATTCGGCAGGCTGGTGTACCTCATGCCGCCTTACATCATTTCAGACGACCTCTTGACCGAACTTGCCGACAAAACCGTACAAATCTTGAAGGAACACAGCAAATGAAAGGCGTTTACTTCGTCAGCGGCATAGACACGGACATCGGCAAAACCGTCGCCACCGGCGTGTTGGCAAAACAATTGTTGCAGCAGGGCAAAAGCGTGATCACGCAAAAGCCCGTGCAAACCGGTTGCCAAAACATCGCCGACGACATCGCCGTCCACCGCAAAATCATGGGCATACCCATGCAGGAAGCCGACAAACAGCGGCTGACCATGCCCGAAATCTTCAGCTATCCCGCCTCGCCCCACCTCGCCGCCCGTCTGGACGGCAGGACTTTGGACTTGCACAAAATCCGCACCGCCACGCAGCAACTGGCGGCACAATACGAAATCGTCTTGGTCGAAGGCGCGGGCGGATTGATGGTTCCGCTGACGGAAAACCTGTTAACCATTGATTATATTCAGCAACAGGCTTATCCCGTCATTCTCGTTACCAGCGGGCGGCTCGGCAGCATTAACCACACCCTGCTCAGCTTCGCCGCGCTCAAACAATACGGCATCAGCCTGCACAGCCTGATTTTCAACCACATCCACGACAGCCGCGACGAACACATCGCCCAAGACAGCTTGGCATATCTAAAGGGTCGTCTGAAAACAGATTTCCCCGATGCGGAGTGGATGGAGTTGGATAAGGTGGAGACGGACGAAAGGTCGTCTGAAAATGATTAAAACATGAAACCCATCAATCTAAATCCTATGAATCCCCCTTTAAATTGGCAAGACAAACTTCCTGACGAGCTGCCGCAAGGTTGGAACGAACGTGCCGCCGCTTTGTGCCAAGCGCAATCGCTGACCGCCGCCTTACGCGCCTTGGGCGGCAGTTTTGCGGTAAAAGTGCTGTATATGGGCGAACTGGACGGACAGGGCAATTCGTTTGGCAAAAGCCATACCGAAACCGCCGCCCCGCAATTCGTCCGCGACGTTTTGCTGCATCTGAACGGCGTGCCCGTCGTACAGGCGCGCAGCGCGTGCAGCCCGCAATCCCAAGCCTGGCGCGGCGTGTTGGATTGCGGCACGCAGCCTTTGGGCGAGCGGCTGTTTGACGGCACACTGCCCCTGAAGCGTTCGGCATTCGAGTTTTGTCTGATGGAAAACGCAGGCGGTCAGGATGATTTCAGACGACCTGTCGCCGCCCGCAGGTCTTATTTTGATTGGGATGGCGAGGTGTTGGAACTGACGGAATATTTTTTGCCGGGGTTGGCGCGGATTATGCGCTAAACGTCGCAGCAATATAAGGAAAGGTCGTCTGAAACGGTTTTCAGACGACCTTTTTAATCTATTACAATTTCACCGAATGCTCGCGCGTTTCGTGGAACACGATGTCCGGCCAGCGTTCTTGCGTGAGTCCCAAATTCACGCGGTTGGGGGCGAGGTAGGCGAGGTTGCCGCCTGCGTCTATCGCCAGATTGCCCGCATTGGCTTTTTCAAACTCTGCCAGTTTTTTCTTGTCGTCGCACGATACCCAGCGCGCGGACCAGATGGATGCGTTGTCGAACACGGCTTCTACGCCGTATTCGTTGGCCAGCCGCGAGGTAACGACTTCAAACTGCAACACGCCGACCGCGCCCAAAATCAAATCTGCGCCGCTCATCGGTTTGAAAACCTGTACCGCGCCTTCTTCGCCGAGCTGTTGCAAACCTTTTTGCAGTTGCTTGATTTTCAGCGGGTTTTTGATGCGGACGCTGCGGAACAGTTCGGGTGCGAAGAAGGGGATGCCGGTAAACGCCAGTTGTTCGCCTTCGGAGAAGCTGTCGCCGATTTGGATGTTGCCGTGGTTCGGGATACCGATGATGTCGCCGGCGTAGGCTTCTTCTACCAGCTCACGATCGTGCGACATGAAAGTCACCACGCTGGAGGCAGCGATTTCGCGGTTGATGCGCAGGTGTTTCATCTTCATGCCGCGCTCGAATTTGCCGGAGCAGACGCGCAAAAAGGCGATGCGGTCGCGGTGTTTCGGGTCCATATTGGCTTGGATTTTAAAGATAAATCCGGAGAATTTCGGCTCGTTAGGCTCGACCATGCGCACGGTCGCGTCGCGCGGTTTCGGAGCGGGCGCCCAGTCAATCAATGAATTGAGGATTTCCTGAATACCGAAGTTGTTAATCGCCGAGCCGAAGAACACGGGCGTGAGTTCGCCGGCGAGAAATTCGTCGAGATTAAACTCGTTGGAAGCCGCCTGCACCAATTCGATTTCGTCGCGCAACTGCTGGATTTCCAGCGGAAAGCGTTGTTCCAATTCGGGATTGTTGATGCCTTTGATGATGTCGAACTCGTGCGGCAGGCGTTCGCCGCCCGCTTCAAAGAGATAGATTTCATCGTTCAGGATGTGGTACACGCCTTTGAAGTTTTTGCCCATGCCGATCGGCCAAGTGACGGGCGCGCAGCGGATTTTTAAAATATTTTCCACTTCATCCAGCAATTCCAAAGAATCGCGCACTTCGCGGTCGTATTTGTTCATGAACGTGACAATCGGCGTATTACGCAGGCGGCAGACGTTCAAGAGTTTGATGGTTTGCGCTTCCACGCCTTTTGCCGCGTCGATGACCATCAACGCGCTGTCCACGGCGGTTAAAACGCGGTAGGTGTCTTCGGAGAAGTCTTGGTGTCCCGGCGTGTCCAAGAGGTTGACGGTGTGGTCTTTGTAGTCGAACTGCATCACGCTTGATGCCACGGAAATGCCGCGCTGCTTCTCGATTTCCATCCAGTCGGAGGTGGCGAATTTGCCGGTTTTCTTGCCTTTTACCGTACCCGCGCTCTGAATCGCGCCTGAAAACAGCAAGAGTTTTTCGGTCAGCGTGGTTTTACCCGCGTCGGGGTGGGAGATGATGGCAAACGTGCGGCGGCGGCGCACTTGGTCGAGGATTTCTTGGGACATGGGCTTTCTTTGCAAAAAGGTTCAGGCCGCTTTTCCGACGGCCTGAGAAAGGATTGAGATGGCGGGGATTGTACAAAAAAACATTAATCGGTTCAATGATTAGGGGATAAAAAAGGTCGTCTGAAAGCTTTTCAGACGACCTTCTCTTGGATTGGCATCTTGTTTATTCGGTAATTTCTTCAATTATGGGGCTGTAAGTAGCGCTGTCAAAGGTAGGCATAGGCGGGGGCAGCAGGTTGTTGAGGGTTAGGGCGGCGGGGTTCAGGGTAGGGTAGCCACTGAAGGTTACGGTGTAGCCGCCGTTGGCAGTGCTGTGGATTTTGGCATGTGCGCCTAATGGGAAGGTGCTTTTATTGGTAATGTGTCCGAAGGGGAAGCCTGTCAGGACGGGGACTTTGGCGGTGCGTGAGACGTGGTTGACGACAGCGGAGAAGTCGTAGCTTGAGTCGTATACGTCGCGGATGGTGCCCATGCGGAAGTCGCCGAAGATGATGGCGCGTTGTTTTTGCAGGATGCCTGCAAGATAAAGCGTGTTCAACATGCGTTCGATGCGGTAGGGTTGTTCGCTGACGTCTTCGACGAACAGGATGCCGCCTTGGATGTCGGGCATATAGGGCGAGCCTGCGAGGGAGGCGAGAACGCTGAGGTTGCCGCCCCATAAGGTACCTTCGACGTTGACGTTGGCGCGTTGGATGGCGGGAACGTCGATAATGTTGACGTTGTTGGTGGTGCCGCGGATGAACGAATCCATGGTGAAGACACTGGGTTCGGGTTTGCCGAATTCGCTGTAAACCATAGGGCCGGCGAAGCTTGCCATATTGCCTTTGGCGAGCAGGGCGAGTTGGACGGCGCAAACGTCGCTGAAGCCGAAGAACAAGGTGCCGCGTTCGCGCATTCTGGCGCCGAGTGAAGCGAAGTCGATTTGCGGCAGGATGCGTGCCGCGCCGTAGCCGCCGCGCAAGCCCATGAGGACTTTGGGTGTTTCAACGCGGCCGGTGGCGACCTCTTGGAAGTCGGCGGCACGTTGGGCGTCGGAGCCAGCGAAGCGTTGATAGCGTCGGCTGCCTGCTTGTTGGTTGGTCACAGTAAAACCTGCGTTATAGAGGCGGGTCAAGCCTGCGTTGACGCGGTTGGGGTCTTCGGCAAAGCCGGAAGGGGCGACGACGCGGAGGAGGTTGTCGCCGGAGCGTGGGGGATGGCTGGTTTTGGGCTGCACGGGTTGGGCTTTCGCTGTGTTGCCGGTTTGAGTGGACGGGGTAACGGTCGTGCCGGTGCCGCAGGCTTGCAGCAGTCCGGCTCCGGCTGCGGCGGAGCAGGCGCGGAGGAAATGGCGGCGGGAGGTTTGCCAGGTCATATGGTTTCCTTTGCTTGGGTTTCAGACGACCTTTTCGGCAGGGGTCGTCTGAAAATCGGTTGATATGCGGTATCCGATACGCCTATTGAGGTCGTCTGAACGTTACGCCAGCAGGGCTTTGACTTGTTCCGTCCAGTGGTCCGGCAGGGTCATGCCGTGTTCGCGGACGGGGGCTGCCCAAATCGGGGCGGGAAAGTTGGCATCGTTTTCGAAGCGGGCGATGACGTGCCAATGCAGATGGGGGACGACGTTGCCCAGGCTGGCAAGGTTGATTTTGGCGGGACGGAACACTTGGCACATGGCGGCTTCGACTTTATACACCATTTCCATGATTTCGGCGCGTTCGGCGGCTGAAAGGTCGGTCATCTCGGCGATGTGGTCGTTCCAGATGACGCGGCAGAATGCCGGGGCTGAGGCTTCGTTGTGGACGGCGATAACGCGCAGGTTTGGGGTTTGCAGCAAAATGTCTTCGTTGTCGGCAGTGCAGATGGGGCAGGTCATGGGGTTTTCTCGTTTGGATATGAGGGGACAGGTTGTCGGAAATGAGAAAGGTCGTCTGAAAACTTAATCCATCGTTTTCAGACGACCTTCGATGATTTTATTTTCCGCGCATCAGCTCGAAGAAATCGTCGTTGTTTTTGGAATCTTTGAGTTTGCCCACCAAAAATTCGGTGGCCTCGATTTCGTCCATCGGATGCAAGAATTTGCGTAAGAGCCACATGCGCTGCAACTGGTCGTTCGGTACCAGCAGCTCTTCGCGGCGCGTGCCGGATTTGTTGATGTTGATGGCGGGGAACAGGCGTTTTTCCGCCATGCGGCGGTCGAGGTGCAGCTCCATATTGCCTGTGCCTTTAAATTCTTCATAAATCACATCATCCATGCGACTGCCGGTTTCTACCAAAGCGGTCGCAATAATGGTGAGCGAGCCACCTTCTTCAACGTTGCGCGCCGCGCCGAAGAAGCGTTTGGGGCGGTGGAGGGCATTGGCATCTACGCCGCCGGTGAGGATTTTGCCGGAGGTCGGCACGACGGTGTTATAGGCGCGGGCGAGGCGGGTAATCGAGTCAAGCAGGATGACCACGTCTTTTTTGTGTTCCACCATACGCTTGGCTTTTTCAATCACCATTTCGGCCACTTGAACATGGCGCTGCGCCGGTTCGTCGAAGGTAGAAGACACGACTTCGCCGCGTACGGAACGGCTCATTTCGGTAACCTCTTCGGGGCGTTCGTCAATCAAAAGGACGATGAGTTCGACGTCGGGATAATTGGCGGTAATCGCGTGGGCGATGTTTTGCAGCATCACGGTCTTACCGGTTTTCGGCGGCGCAACCAAAAGGGCGCGTTGTCCGCGGCCGATGGGGGAAACTAAATCAATGGCGCGGCCGGTAAGGTTTTCTTCGGCTTTAATGTCGCGCTCGAGTTTGAATTGCTTGGTAGGGAAAAGCGGGGTGAGGTTTTCGAAGAGGATTTTGTGCTTGCAGACTTCGGGATGATCGCCGTTGATGCTGTCGAGACGGACGAGGGCGAAATAGCGTTCGTTGTCTTTGGGTACGCGTACGCTGCCTTCGATGGTGTCGCCCGTATGCAGGTTGAAGCGGCGGATTTGCGTGGGTGAGACGTAGATGTCGTCGGGACCTGCGAGGTAGGAGGTGTCTGCGCTGCGTAAAAAGCCGAAGCCGTCGGGCAGGATTTCGAGCGTGCCGGAACAGGTAAAGCTTTCGCCCTGCTTCATCATTTGGCGGACGATGGCAAATACGAGGTCTTGTTTGCGGAAACGGTTGGCGTTTTCAATGCCGTGTTCTTCTGCCATTTCCAAGAGTTTGGAAATGTGTAGGGTTTGTAGTTCTGAAACGTGCATGATTTTTGACAGTTGTATTGGAAAAGAATGGGATTCGGAAGACAGAGGTCGTCTGAAAAGAATGGTGTACGGAATGTACGGTGATTTTTGAGAAACCTGAATTGTAGGCAGTCGGAGGGCGGGTGTCAAATTTAGGTGGGGCAAGGTTTGTATGGCATAGGTTTTGTTGCATGGCTGGTAACATCGAATTGAAAAAGTCGTCTGAAATAGGTTTCAGACGACTTTGAGAAGAAATAACCATCTTCTACTGAAAGATTAGTATTTGTTCAGACGACCTTGGGGGAAAATACTGCGATAGGCGGTGTATATGCCGATCATTGCTACAGGGTAGAGAACCAGGTAAGTAATCAATAAGAAGATGAAGAACAAAATAAGGAAAGGGCCGGAGAGCGCGGTTGATTGCTGTATTGATGCTTCTGTTGCAAATGCGGAAATCATGACTATCATAAATATGAACCAAAACGCGATACCGATACCCAGCCAAATTAAGCCGTATACCAGCAGGGCTGGGATATTGCGGCGGCAGGCATTGAAGCTGGCCTTAATGGCGGCAACAGGGTTCATATCCTCCAACATGACAAAGGCGGGAGCCAGCCAAAACATCATGGAGTAAATGGCGATAATAACCAACAGGATAATAAATAAAATCGGAAAGGCCGGCATAAAGTCTGCCCTTAAGAAATTTCCGTTGGCGAATATGCTGAAAGGAATAACAACGGCCAAAGCTAAAAGCAGGCATACGACGATACTCAGCAGTAAAAGAATCAGGAATGCTCCGCTTTTTTTAATCGAAAATCCGGCAAACAGAGAGCCGAAGTTGAAATTCTTACCTTGCGCGGTTTGGGCTGCAAGCAGCACGATACCGCCGAGGAAACAAAAGCCCACCCAATAGAAAAACAGATTGAAGAGCAATTCTCGGATTATTATGGTTGAGGTGAAATCATTGAAATCAGCGGGCGGGCTTTCAATGCCTAGCAAACCGAATAGAAAACCTACAAAGAGCGGAATAAGGCTGACTAAAATAATTGCGCCCATCCATTTGAATTTGTTTTTACTGAAAATACGCCATGAGTCGGTAAACCAGCTTACTCCTTCGCCTGCGCGTAGACGTTTGGGTTCGTTGACGGAGTTTTGGGGGGTGATAGGGTGCTGGGAAGGTTGCAGTGTTTCCATAAAAATAATTTCCAAGTTTACAGATGAGAAAGGCTATCATTATATCATAAGCGTATATGGTTATTTGTTGAGAGTTTGACAAAAGGTCGTCTGAAAATTTTTCAGACGACCTTTGTGTTTGGCATGAGGCAGTTTATAGCGTACCAAGATAAATTGCAGATGGGTTATTGGGCGATATGTTTCGAAATCTATCGGCAGACGGTTTTCTGTTTTGGGAAGGATACGCTTAAAGAAACGATGGCAGCTTGCTGTCTGTCAGCTGAACCAAAAGCGGAAAACCAAATAAAAAACCAATGCCAACACGCCAGCCCAGACGACCAGCATAAATCCTGCAACGGCCTGCCCTAATCGGTAAACGGGATTTTTACGTTCGTCTTCGGGCAGGGAAGGTTGGGTGTTTTTAGGTTCGGTCATGTTGTCGGCTCCCGTCGGTAATCGGATAAAGGCGTAAGGTTACGCCGTGGCGGGGAAAGATTCAAGTTTGCTGCATTTTTACAGTGAGACCTTTGCAAAAATAGTCTGTTAACAAAATTTGACGCATAAAAATGTGCTAAAAAATTTTCAATTGGCTAAAACCTTTCTGATATTGAGAAAAAAGTAGAAGAAATCAGGGAGGTTCTTCATTTTAAAAATGGTATTGAGCATAAAATTTTAATAACTCATGTTATTGCAAAGGTCTCACAGTGGGATTTCTTTAAGAAGCCTGTTGCCGTCATGGCGGGCTGTTCCGCTATAATCCTTGTTTTCCGAATAAGAGAGGGGGATATGAAAATCCGTACCAAAATCTGCGGTATCACCCGCCCCGAGGATGCCCTTGCCGCCGCCGAAGCGGGCGCGGATGCCGTCGGGCTGGTGTTTTACGCAAAAAGCAAACGCGCGGTAACGTCGGCGCAGGCGAAGGAAATCGTGGCGGTGCTGCCGCCCTTTGTGTCGGCGGTTGCTTTATTTGTTAATGAAACGGCGGAAAATATCCGCGAAATTTTGCGCCAAGTGCCGATAGACGTGATTCAGTTTCACGGCGATGAAGACGATGACTTCTGCCGCCAATTTGACCGTCCGTATCTCAAAGCCGTGCGCGTGCAGTCTGCCGCCGATATTCAGACGGCCTGCGCCAAGTTTCCCAACGCGCGCGCGCTGTTGTTCGACGCTTACCATCCGACCGAATACGGCGGTACGGGGCAGAGTTTCGATTGGACGCTGTTGCGCGGCAATATCGGCAAACCGTGGATTTTGGCGGGTGGGTTGACGCCCGAAAACGTCGCCGATGCGGTGAAAACTAGCGGCGCGGCGGCGGTGGATGTGTCCGGCGGCGTGGAAAGCTCGGCAGGGATTAAAGACAAGAAAAAAATAGCGGCGTTTGTGGCGGCTGCAAAGGTCGTCTGAAAACTGAAAATCTGATTTTCAGACGGCCTTTGTTGATAAAGGAATGAGATGGAACGTTATTCTGTACATTTGAAACTGCTGGGGATGGCGGTGTTGTGGGGTGCGTCTTGGCCGATGGGGCGGATGCTGGGGCAGTCGCTGCCGCCGTTGACGGGCGGGGCAGTTCGGTTTGTACTGGCTTCGGTTTTGTTGTTGGGCTGGTTGTTTGCACGCAGCAGGTTTGCGACTTTGGCGGCTTTGTCGGCGCGGCAATGGCTGGGCTTGACGGCAGCCGCTTCCGTCGGGGTATGCGGCTATGCGGTGTTTTTCATGCTGGGTTTGCAGGCGATGCCGGCGGGTAAGGCGGCGGTGGTGGTGGCGGTGAATCCCGTGCTGACGCTGCTGCTGGCGGCTTGGCTTTTCGGCGAGCGTTTAAACGCGAAGATTTTGGCGGGTATGTTGCTGGCGGTCTGTGGCGCGATAACGGCGGTCACGCAAGGGCAGCCGTTGGCGGTATTGTCGGGCGGCATCAAGGCGGGGGAGTGGCTGATTTTCGGCTGCGTGGTCTGCTGGGCGGCTTATACCTTAATCGGACGTGCGGTCTTGCGCGGGATAGACGCGCTGACGGTAACGGCGGCAACGTCGTTCATCGGCGCGCTGATGTTGTCGGTGGTGGCGTTGTGGACGGACGGACTGCCGTTTGATGCAATGGCGGCGATGGATGCACGCGGTTGGACGGCATTGGCGTGGCTGGTCATCGGCGCGACGGTATTGGCCTACGCGTGGTATTTCGAAGGCGTGAAGACTTTGGGTGCAGGCAGCGCGGCGGCTTATATTACGCTCGTGCCGATTTTCGGTATGCTGTCTTCGGCGTGGGTTTTGGGCGAACCGCTGCATATTTCGCTGGTTGCGGGCTGCGCGGCGGCAGTCGGCGGCATGACGCTGATGCGGTACGGGCAGAAGGTCGTCTGAAAAGGCGGCAACCGGCTGCTTTGTGTTCAATATTTTTTATTAAGGAAATCATGATGTCTGCCCCGCTTGAAATCGAAACTCACCCTTTTCCTGCCTTGCTGCCGCCGCAGGCGATGGTAATGATGATGGGGACGTTTCCGCCCAAGGAAGACAAACGCGCGATGCAGTTTCATTATCCGAATTTCCAAAACGATATGTGGCGCGTCTACGGGCTGGTGTTTTTTAATGATGCGGCGCATTTCCAAAGGTCGTCTGAAAAAGCGTTTGATGAGGAGAAAATCAAGGCGTTTTTGCGCGAACGGGGGATTGCGTCCTGCCCGACCGTGTTGAAGGCGGTGCGGGAACACGGCAATGCGTCCGACAAGTTTTTGCAAGTGGTCGAAACCGTCGATTTGGCGGCGGTGTTGGCGCAGATGCCCGACTGCCGACATATCTGCACTACCGGCGGCAAGGCGACGGAAGTCCTGCTCGATATTCAGGGCGGCGGTATCAAAATGCCGAAAACGGGCGAAACCGTGCCGTTTCCGTTTGCCGGACGGGATTTGACCCTAACCCGCCTGCCGTCCACTTCGCGCGCTTATCCTTTGAGTTTGGCGAAAAAGGCGGCGGCGTATCGGGCATTTTTCGAAATGGCGGGCTTGGTGTAAGATTGACTGAAAACAGATTGGAAAGAACGGAGGGTATGTATGTTTATGACATCGGGTCTGTTGTTGTGTCTGTTATGGTGTGCAGTAGATATAGTCGCCGTCAATCGAGGATTCGGATTAAACACGAAACAAGGAGCCCATAACCGCACCAATTTTATGGCAGAACTAAATTCACGAGGAGGACGCGTAAAATCTGAAACCCAAACTGATATTGAAGGCATTACCCGAATTAAATATGAGATTCCTACACTAGACAGGACAGGTAAACCTGATGGTGGATTTAAGGAAATTTCAAGTATAAAAACTGTTTATGATCCTAAAAAATTTTCTGATGATAAAATACTTCAAATGGCTCAAAAAGCTGCTTCACAAGGATATTCAAAAGCCTCTAAAATTGCTCAAAATGAAAGAACTAAATCAATATCGGAAAGAAAAAATGTCATTCAATTCTCAGAAACCTTTGACGGAATCAAATTTAGATCATATTTTGATGTAAATACAGGAAGAATTACAAACATTCACCCAGAATAATTTAAAGAAAAAATTATGAAAAATAATATTTTTCTAAACTTAAAGAAAAAATCTATAAATAACAACCATTTTGTTATTTCGATTTTTTTTGAAACAATTTACCAATTTGAAACTAAAGATACGCTTTTAGAGTGTTTTAAAAATATTACAACTACCGGACATTTTGGAGTAATAGGTGCTCAATATGAAAAAATAGATGCTACCAGATGAATTGGAGATTATGAAGAGGTAAATGGATTTGAGTATATTGATAAAGCTCCTTCTATTTATTTTTCAGTTGGAGATGATTTCAATCCTGAAGAATTAATTATACCTATTAATTTAGCATATCATTACTTTAATATTGCAATATCTGATTTCTTAATAGCTCACCCTGAATATCAAAAAAAGTGTAAAGAAATACAAAAAACATATTCTCAAACAAACTGTAGCCTGCATGAAACCTAAAATCCATGCGTAAGGTGTGTGCTTCAGCACGCACGCGTTCCATGATTTACGGCTCAATGCCGTCTGAAAAGCTCACAATTTTTCAGACGGCATTTGTTATGCAAGTAAATATAGCCAAAAACCTTAACTTCCTCCATACTATCCACCATGACCTACTCAACAGACTTCCGCCAACTGGCCTTAAGCAAAATCAAACAAGGCCAATCTATCTACAAAGTTGCCAAAGAAATGGGCAATAGTGGATTAACTTTAAACCAGTACGGCATTGCCTCGCCTTGGCTCAAAGAGAACGATTCTCTAAGGTGCTGAAGCACCAAGTGAATCGGTTCCGTACTATCTGTACTGTCTGCGGCTTCGTCGCCTTGTCCTGATTTAAATTTAATCCACTATAACGGCGAAATAAGCGCAAAGGTCGTCTGAAAATAGCTTAGAAAACAGGGAGAATATGTATGTTTATGATATCGGGTCTGTTGTTGTGTCTGTTATGGTGTGCAGTTGATATCGTTGCCGTCAATCGAGGATTCGGATTAAACACAAAACAAAGCATTATCGCCGGTATGAGCCTGTTTGCAGTTCAAATGATCGGGGCATTGTGTGTGGGTGTGGCGGTTGCTCTGATTGCCGAACCGATTGTCCGCCATTTTTTCGGGAACAGTGAGGCTACCATTGGCATCAGTCTTTTGACGGGTTATGCGTCCGTACCGGTTTCTACTTATCTGGTGGGGTTGTGGTGGCTGAAACAATATCAGCTTCCGAGGATGGAAAAGCCTGATCGTTTGTTTGTCAAAACGGTTGCAGCCGCTCTGCCTTTGGTGCAGTTATTTTGTTTGTTGTTTCGCTGTCTAACGGTTGATAAACGTTATACAGGGAGTGAAAAAGGTCGTCTGAAAACCTTAAATCTGGGTTTTCAGACGACCTTTTGTCCTGATGGGGCTGTCTTTATTTGTTGGCGTTCAGATAAAGGTTGATCAGGCGGGTGGTGGAGCTGTCGTGTTTTTGTACGCCGGTTTCGCCGGTCAGCTCGGCGAGGATGGTTTTGGCGAGCTGTTTGCCGAGTTCGACGCCCCATTGGTCGAAGCTGTTGATGCCCCAAATGATGCCTTGGACGAAGGTTTTGTGTTCGTACATGGCGATCAGGCTGCCCATGTTGCGGGGGTTGATTTTGTCCATGAGGATGAGGTTGGTCGGGCGGTTGCCTGAGAAGGTTTTGTGCGGAACCAGCTCTTCAATGCGCTCTGCTTCCATGCCTTGGGCTTTGAGTTCGGCGCGGACTTCGTCGGGGGTTTTGCCGCGCATGAAGGCTTCGGCTTGGGCGAAGACGTTGGCGAGCAGGATTTCGTGGTGGCCGCGCAGGTTGCTGCGTTTTTCAAGCGAGGCGATGAGGTCGATCGGGGTGATGTGGGTACCTTGGTGCAGCAGTTGGAAGAAGGCGTGCTGACCGTTGATGCCGGTTTCGCCCCAAATAATCGGGGAGGTTTCGTAGCCGACTGCTTTGCCGTCGAGGGTAACTTGTTTGCCGTTGCTCTCCATGTCGAGCTGCTGGATGAATTTGGGCAGGCGGTGGAGGTGTTGGTCGTAGGGGGCAATGACGTGGCTGCCGCCGCCGTAGTAGTTGATGTACCAGATGCCGATGAGGGCGAGGATGACGGGCATGTTGCGCTCAAGCGGGGTGTTGATGAAGTGTTGGTCCATCAGGTGCGCGCCGTTGAGCATTTCGATGAAGTTTTCTTCGCCCAAATAGAGCATGATGGGCAGGCCGATGGCTGACCAGAGGCTGTATCGTCCGCCGACCCAGTCCCAAAATTCGAACATGTTGGCGGTGTCGATGCCGAATTCGGCAACGGCTTTTTGGTTGGTGGAGACGGCGACGAAGTGTTTGGCGACGGCGGCTTCGTCGCCTGCATGGTCAAGGAACCATTTGCGCGCGGTCAGGGCGTTGGTGAGGGTTTCTTGGGTGGTGAAGGTTTTGGAGGCGATGATGAAGAGGGTGGTCTCGGGGTGGACTTTGGACAATACGTCGCGCAGTTGGGAGCCGTCCACGTTGGAGACGAAGTGCATGTTGAGGCGGGGGTGTCCGAAGGGTTTGAGCGCGGTACACATCATCAGCGGGCCGAGGTCGGAGCCGCCGATGCCGATGTTGACGATGTCGGTGATGACTTGGTTGGTATAGCCCAGCCAGCTGCCGCTGCGGACTTCGTGTGCGAATTCGCCCATGCGTTGGAGGACGTGGTTGACTTTGGGCATGACGTCTTCGCCGTCAACGACGATGGGGGAGTTGGTGCGGTTGCGCAGGGCGACGTGGAGGACGGCGCGGTTTTCGGTGGTGTTGATTTTTTCGCCGCGGAACATCTGCTGCATGCGTTCGGGCACGCCGGCTTCACGGGCAAGCTCGAACAACAGTGCCATGGTTTCGTCGTTGATGCGGTTTTTGGAGTAATCCAGCGTCAGTCCGCCGACTTGCAGCCAGTAGCGTTCGGCACGCTGCGGGTCTTGATCGAACATTTCGCGCATGTGTTGTTCTTTGGTTTCGTCAAAATGTATCCATAATTTTGACCAAGCCGGTAAGTCGTGAAGGTGTTTCATCGGATGCTCCTGAGGTTGGACGGTTTTGTGGGAAAACGGCCGCGAGGTCGTCTGAAACGGGAACGGGTGGGTTTCCGTTTTTAGGGTTGGGTGTGAATGCGGGGTCTGCCGTTATTTGGGTTCAGCAGGGAAGGAAAACGGCGGCACTGATTTTTTGGCCGGTATTTTCAGACGACCTTGGGATATGTCGGGTCGTCTGAAAATGTATAGTGGCTTAACTTTAAACCAGTACGGCGTTGCCTCGCCTTGTCGTACTATCTGTACTGTCTGCGGCTTCGTCGCCTTGTCCTGATTTAAATTTAATCCACTATATTGTTTAGTCTTTGTCGTAATCGATGTGTTTGTTGTGTATGCTTTTTTTGCTTTTTTGCAGTTGCAGGCTGGCGGCGTCACCCAGGCGCAGGGCGAGTCCGATGGCGAGGATGTCGATGACGGCAAGTTGCAGCAGGCGGGAAACCATGGGGGTGTAGAGTTCGGCGTTTTCCTGCGTGGCGATGCTCAATACGCAGTCGGCAAGCTGTGCCAGCGGGGAGTCGTTGCGGGTCAGGGCGATGACGGATGCGCCGTTTTCTTTGGCGATGCTGACGGCGTCTAAAAGCTCGATGGACGAGCCGGTGTTGGAAATGGCGACGACAACGTCTTGGTCGGACAGGACGGAGGCTGCCATCAGTTGGGTGTGGGTATCGACGTAGGCGACGGTGGAAATGCCGAAGCGGAAGAATTTGTGTTGCGCGTCTTGGGCGACGATGCCGGAGTTGCCGACGCCGTAGAACTCGACACGGCGGGCGTGCATCAGGGTGGCGATGGCGTTTTCCAGTTCGGACTCTTTCAGGAAGCGGCGTTCGCCCAAAATGGAGGCGGCGGCGTTGCCCAATACTTTTTCGACAACGATGCTCATGTCGTCGTCGGCGTTGAGCTCTTCATGGACGTAGGGCATACCTTCGTGGCCTATGCTGGCGGACAGGGCGAGTTTGAACTCGGGCAGTCCTTTGTAGCCCAGGCTGCGGCAAAAACGGATGACGGTCGGCTGGCTGACGGATGCGCGCTCGGCGATTTCGGCGACGGCGGCATGGACAAACCATTTGGGTTCCGCCAAGGCGCATTCGGCGACTTTGCGTTCCGCGCCCGACAGGTTTGACAGTGATTCGCTGATTTTGCTTAACATAAATATGCCCTTCGGTGTGTGCCGCCCCGCGGCGGGGCGGCTTGTGTGATTAAACGTTTTTCAAGTGGTTGTCGAGTGCCGCCGCTGCGCCGGTAATGCCCGGAAATTCGCTTAAGACGACATAGACGGGAATCGCGGCGAGATAGGCTTCGAAACGGCCTTTGTTTTCAAAGCGGCTGCGGAAAGGTGAGGTTTTAAAATATTCCAAAACGCGGGGGATGATGCCGCCGCACAAATACACGCCGCCGCGCGCGCCCAGCGTCAGGGCGAGGTTGGAGGCAACCGTGCCGAGCATGGCGCAGAAGATGTCCAAAGTCTGACGGCAGAGCGGGGACGTGCCGCTTAAGGCTTTTTCGGTGATTTCGGACGGTTTGAGGCGGTAGTTTTTCAGTTTGTCGCGTTTGGCGAGTGCCTCGTAAATCAGGCTCAAACCTGCGCCGCTGAGGAAGCGTTCGGCGGAGACATGGCCGTATTTGTTTTTCGCATACTGCCAAATCAAAACTTCCATGTCGTCAAACGGCGGAAAGCTGGAATGGCCGCCTTCGCCGGCAAGCGCGACCCAGCCTGCGGGGCTGTGCACCAGTCCGCTCACGCCCAAACCGGTTCCCGGCCCGATGACGGCTTTGGGGGCAAATTCGATGGGTTTATGCCCGCCTACCTGCATCAGGTCTTTGCTTGAAGTCTGCGTTACCGCCAATGCCTGCGCGGTAAAGTCGTTCAAGAGGATGAGGGTGTCCAGCTCCAATGCCTGACGGGTGGTTTCGATGGAAAACGCCCAATGGTGGTTGGTCATTTGCACCCAGTCGCCCAAAATCGGGTTGGCGATGGCGAAGGCGGCGTGCCGGACTTCGGCTCCGCCTGCCTGTTCCAAATAGGCTTTGGCGGCATCGACGATGGTGTCGTAGTCTTTGCACGGCAAGACTTGGGCTTTTTCAATCTGGTGCGGGGCGGTTTCGAGCGCGAAGCGGGCGTTGGTGCCGCCGATATCGGCAACCAGGCGCGGATAGTTTTTGCCGACGGGTTGTTGAATATCAGTTTGAGTAGAAGACATGGCAGTTCACTCCTTGATGGTTCAATACCAGGCTGGTCGGATATTCCAAATCGGCGCGCGCGGCGGCTTTGTCGAACACGGCTTTTTTCTCCGCACCCTGAATCGCCAAAAAGACGTTTTCCGTTTTGGCGATGGCGCCCAAGGTCATGCTGACGCGCTCGTGCGGCGCGGTAACGGGCGTGGTGTGGATGAGGGTCGGGTCGTCTGATTCGTTGATGGCTGCCTTCAGCTGCGGCGCTTTCGGGAAGAGGGAGGCGGTATGTCCGTCGCCGCCCATGCCCAAAATCAGTACGTCAGGTTGTTTGTAATGTTTCAGCGCGTAGGCAACGACGCTGTCGGGTTGTAATTCAGTTTCAGTTTTACCCGCTTCGACAACGGGAATCCAAGTCGCTGCGGCGGCTTTGTTTTGCAGCAGGTATTCGTGCGCCAAGGCGGTGTTGCTGTCGGCGTGGGTCGTCGGCACGATGCGCTCGTCAACCAAAGTGATGCCGACTTTTTGCCAGTCCAAATCTTTTTGCGACAGGGCTTGGAAGAAGGGAATCGGCGAGCGGCCGCCGGAAACCGCCAACACTGCGCTGCCTTTGTTATCCAGCGCGTTTTGCAGCGCGGCGGCGACTGCGTCTGCCAAAGCCTGTGAAGCGGCTGCTGCGTTTTCGTATTCATGCCAAACGAACATAAAAGTGTCCTTTCTCTGTTTTCAGACGACCTTTTGTTAAGAAGGGGGCAGGAGGTCGTCTGAAAGGCAGTGTTTGTGAGCGGGAAAGTAAGTGAGAGCCTGTATTGTCGATGGCAGCGCGAATGTCGGCGGAAACGCCTAATCTGCCGCCTTATGGTTTTCAGACGACCTTTTTGAACCGTGAACGCTTCAAACAAAGGTCGTCTGAAAAGGCTTTACTGGTCTTCGTGCCACTTGTGTCCGTCGCGCGCCAACAGTTCGCGGGCGGCTTCCGGGCCCCATGAATGCGCGTCGTAGCCGTGCGGCGGGGTGGTGTTGCTTGCCCAGTTTTCCAGAATCGGCATCACATATTCCCAAGCGGCTTCGAGTTCGTCGCGGCGGTTGAAGAGGGCGAGCTTGCCGTTGATGACGTCCAACAGCAGGCGTTCGTAAGCTTCGGCGCGGCGGCCTTCGAGGACTTTTTCCAAGTCGGCTGCCAGCGGCACGATTTCGACTTTGTTGCCTGCGCCCGGCGCTTTCATCTGCGTATAGAGGCGTACGGATTCGGTCGGTTGCAATTCGATAACCAAACGGTTTGGCGCGGCTTGGCTGTTTTCAAAAATATGGTTTTGCAGCGGACGGAAGTTCAATACGATTTCCGCCACTTTGCCCGCCATGCGTTTGCCGGTACGCAGGTAGAAAGGAACGCCTTTCCAACGGTCGTTTTCGATTTCGGCTTTGATGGCGACGTAGGTTTCGGTGAAGCTGTCTTGCGGAACGTTGATTTCTTGCAGATAGCCGTTCATGCCTTTGGCGGCGGTGTATTGTCCGCGCACGACGTTTTCGTTGACGGATTCGATGGTCAGCGGTTTCAATGATTTGATGACTTTGACTTTTTCATCGCGTACCGCGTCGGCATCCAAGCTGGCGGGTGCTTCCATCGCAGTCATGCACAGCATTTGCATCAGGTGGTTTTGCACCATGTCGCGCAGCGCGCCGGTAATGTCGTAAAACTCGCCGCGCTCTTCCACGCCGAGCTGTTCGGCGATGGTCAGTTGTACGCTTTCGATGTATTTGTTGTTCCACAACGGCTCGAACATCACGTTGGCAAAACGCAGCGCCAGCAGGTTTTGCAGGCTTTCTTTGCCTAAGTAGTGGTCGATGCGGTAGATTTGGCTTTCTTTGAAGTAGCGGGCGACATCGGTATTGATTTGTTGGGAAGAGGCGAGGTCGGTACCCAGCGGTTTTTCCAAAACGACGCGCGCGTTGTCGGCGTTCAGTCCGACTTTGGCAAGGTTTTCGCAGGCTTGCGCAAAGAATTTCGGCGCAGTGGAAAGATAGATGATGACGTTGTCGGTCTCTTTGCGGGCTTTGACTTTTTCGCCCAAAGCGGCAAAATCGGCTTCTTGGGTAACGTCGACTTTCAAATATTCGATGCGTTTGACGAACGATGCCCAAGCGTCGTCTGAAAAGTTTTGTTTGACATGGATTTTGGAGTTGGTTTCCACTTTTGCCAAAAAGCCCGCCGTATCCAAATCGCTGCGGCTGACACCTAAAATACGACCCTGAGGATTGAGCAACCCTGCAACGTGCGCCTGATACAGACAAGGCAGCAGCTTACGCATTGCCAAATCGCCGGTCGCGCCGAACAACACCAAATCAAAATTTGTTTGTGTACTCATCGTTTTATCTCTCGTTGAGGAAGGCCTTGTGCCGGTGCCGCCGGATGCCGTGAAAGACGGGCGGTTTCGGCAGAAAAGCAATGGAAACCAATCGCCTGCATCAAAATTTCAAAACAGGCGGGCTAATGAGTAGTAATACTACACATGGCTACACATTTTGTCTATTCTCATTTTTACAAATTATTTGACTTAGTTTAAAAGTTTGATGAGTTTGGCCTGGTAGATTTTCACAAATAACGCATATCACGATTTAAATCAAATTTCTTACATTTAGTAGATTATTTTGTAACTAAATTACAGGTTTTGTATTATAATAGCCTGCATAGATAGAGTGAGGCTTTCAGACGACCCCTTGCATGGTTTGAAAGGTCGTCTGAAACGCTGAACGCCCCACACCCAATACAAAAAATCAGAAACGCGCAAACAAAAATCCCATACCACCCCTTCCGACAGGAGACCGAACATGAATCCCACTCCTATCCACCCCAAGCTCGCCGAAATCACCGAGCGCATCATCGAACGCAGCCGTCCGACCCGCGAAAAATATCTGGCGAAAATCCGCAGCGCCAAACAAATGGGACGGCTGGAACGCAACCAGCTCGGTTGCAGCAACTTGGCGCACGGCTACGCCTCCATGCCCAAAAGCATCAAAATCGAAATGCTTCAGGACACCGTCCCCAACTTAGGCATCATCACCGCCTACAACGACATGGTTTCCGCACACCAGCCGTTTAAAGACTTCCCCGACCAAATTAAAGACGAAGCGCAGAAAAACGGCGCAACCGCGCAAGTTGCCGGCGGCACGCCCGCCATGTGCGACGGCATCACGCAAGGCTATGCCGGTATGGAATTGTCGCTGTTCTCCCGTGACGTCATCGCCATGAGTACCGCCATCGGTCTGTCGCACCAAATGTTCGACGGCAGCCTGTTTATGGGCGTGTGCGACAAAATCGTGCCGGGTTTGATGATAGGCGCGCTTTCGTTCGGTCATATTCCCGGCATCTTCGTTCCCGCAGGCCCGATGTCCAGCGGTATCGGCAATAAAGAAAAAGCCCGCACCCGCCAGCTTTTCGCCGAAGGCAAAGTCGGTCGCGACGCGTTGCTCGAAAGCGAAATGGGTTCCTACCACAGCCCCGGCACCTGCACTTTCTACGGCACGGCAAACTCCAACCAAATGATGATGGAAATGATGGGCGTACACCTGCCCGCCGCCGCTTTCGTCCACCCCTATACCGACCTGCGCGAAGCTCTGACCCGCTACGCAGCCGGACACCTCGCGCGCGGCATCAAAAACGGCACCATCAAACCCTTGGGCGAAATGTTGACCGAAAAATCCTTCATCAACGCCTTGATTGGTCTGATGGCGACCGGCGGCTCGACCAACCACACCATGCACCTCGTCGCCATGGCGCGCGCCGCAGGTGTGATTTTGAACTGGGACGACTTTGACGAAATTTCCTCCATCATCCCGCTGCTCATCCGCGTGTACCCCAACGGCAAGGCCGACGTGAACCACTTTACCGCAGCAGGCGGCCTGCCTTTCGTTATCCGCGAATTACTGGACGCAGGTTTGTTGCACGACGATGTCGATACCGTCGTCGGACACGGTATGCGCCACTACACCAAAGAGCCTTTTCTCATCGACGGCAAACTCGAATGGCGCGAAGCCCCCGAAACAAGCGGCAACGACGACATCCTGCGTAAAGCCGACAACCCGTTCTCCCCTGACGGCGGTTTGCGCCTGATGAAAGGCAACATCGGTCGCGGCGTGATTAAAGTGTCCGCCGTGCGCGAAGGCTGCCGCATCATCGAAGCGCCCGCCATCGTGTTTAACGACCAACGCGAAGTGTTGGCAGCGTTTGAACGCGGCGAGTTGGAACGCGATTTTGTGTGCGTCGTCCGCTACCAAGGCCCGCGCGCCAACGGTATGCCCGAGTTGCACAAACTGACCCCGCCTTTGGGCATCCTGCAAGACCGCGGCTTCAAAGTGGCGCTGCTGACCGACGGCCGTATGTCCGGCGCATCCGGCAAAGTACCCGCGTCCATCCACATGACGCCTGAAGCCTTGATGGGCGGCAACATCGCCAAAATCCGTACCGGCGACCTGATCCGCTTCGACTCCGTTACCGGCGAACTCAACGTCCTGATTAACGAGGCCGAATGGAACGCCCGCGAAGTCGAACACATCGACTTGAGCGCGAACCAACAAGGCTGTGGCCGCGAACTCTTCGCCAACTTCCGCAGCATGACCAGCAGCGCAGAAACCGGTGCCATGAGCTTCGGCGGTGAATTTGCCTGATGTACGTTTCAGACGACCTTTTCAAACGGAAGGTCGTCTGAAAAATTATTGAAGCCGTTTAAAACAGACGTAGCAACTGTCGGATTCTCGAATCCGACACAGCCGTTTAAGATGTCGGATTCAAGAATCCGACCTACAGCCCCCAAAGGTCATCTGAAACTTAAACCACCATTCCGTTTGAACGCAGCAGACGTAGCGTGGGCTTTGCCCGCGAACAAAACCAAAGACGTAGGTCGGATTTTCGAATCCGACGTTATCAGGGCATTTGTCGGATACGGATATCCGAATACAGCCCCAAAGGTCGTCTGAAAACTTAAACCTCCGTTCCGTTTGAACGCAGCAGACGTAGCGTGGGCTTAGCCCGCGAAAAAAACAAAGACGTAGGTCGTCTGAAAACTTAAACCCCGTCCCATTTGACCTCAACAAAAACGACAACCCCATCCCACCTGGAGAATCGAAATGTCCAAACTGACCCCACGCGAAATCCTGACTGCCGGCGCAGTCGTGCCCGTCATGGCGATTGACGACTTAAGCACCGCCGTCGATTTGTCCCACGCCCTTGTCGAAGGCGGCATCCCCACCCTCGAAATTACCCTGCGCACTCCCGTCGGCCTCGACGCCATCCGCCTGATTGCCAAAGAAGTGCCCAACGCCATCGTCGGCGCGGGTACGGTTACCAACCCTGAACAGCTCAAAGCCGTCGAAGACGCAGGCGCGGTTTTCGCCATCAGCCCGGGTTTGCACGAATCCCTCGCCAAAGCCAGCCACAACAGCGGCATCCCCCTGATTCCGGGCGTTGCTACTCCGGGCGAAGTCCAACTGGCTTTGGAACACGGCATCGATACCCTCAAACTCTTCCCCGCTGAAGTCGTCGGCGGCAAAGCCATGCTCAAAGCACTCTACGGTCCTTATGCCGACGTGCGTTTCTGCCCGACCGGCGGCATCAGCCTCGCCACCGCGCCCGATTACTTGGCACTGCCCAACGTCTTGTGCGTCGGCGGCTCATGGCTGACCCCGAAAGAAGCCGTGAAAAACAAAGACTGGGACACCATCACCCGCCTTGCTAAAGAAGCGGCAGCGTTGAAACCCAAAGCCTGATTTGCAACACCCCAAAGGTCGTCTGAAACCGTTTTCTAGGGTTGAACTGCACCCCAAAAGTTGGACATCCCCTCCAACTCACAAGGTGCAGTTTTTTTATGAGCAAATATACATTACACTTCAAATACCAAGCCGTACTCCACTATCTGCATATATGCAGCCAGCAGCGTACCGCAGACCACTACGGCATTTCCCGAACCCACCTGAGACGATGGATAC
>ERZ772997.99-NODE-99-length-37148-cov-8.05343_pt1 | contig 37148 bp, 34 predicted proteins | sample MGYA00511127_ERZ772997 | MGnify/ENA primary metagenome ERZ772997 (study PRJEB29015, sample SAMEA2738070) | human oral metagenome | biome: human oral; feature: human-associated habitat; material: saliva | place: China | collected 2215 ... | reverse complement strand
CAGTTTCGATAAAGCCCCGGCAACTCTCATGATCGTATGCGCCGTCTTAGTAGCTGCCATTCTCGCGGCGGGTACCCTGACCGGCGGGTGGCGTATCGGGTATACCTTCACCCACCGTATGGTGCGCCTTGACCCGCTCCGCGGGGCTATCGCCCAAGGAACAACCGCAGCGGTGCTCGCGGCAGGGCAGTTCGTGCTGCAGCTGCCGTTCTCTTCCTCGCATTTGGCGGTCGCCTCGGCACTCGGGGCGGGGGTGAACCAGCGGCACGCATCCGTCAGCGCCCGCGTGGTACGGCAAATCCTGCTCACCTGGGTGATTACTTTTCCCGCCTGTTTCCTGCTGGCGGTGGCTCTGATGAGCGTCACCGGATTATTCTTCGAGTGAAAACCAGCGGATTTGCCGCCCAACCGACAGCTTTAAAACTGTGCGTAGCAAAAAGCTCGTACAATAATTAGGTACGCCTCAACCATGCCGTGCGCATGTGCGCCTTACGGCCTCACTTTCCGGGAGAATGGGAGAATAATGACGCCCACTGTCGCCATTATTGTGCGCACCAAAAACCGACCACAATTTCTGACCCGCGCCCTAGCCAATATTGCGGAGCAAACCTACCAGGACTACGCCGTGTACGTGGTCAACGACGGCGGCGACAGGGCCGAGGCGGAACGCATTGTTACCGCAAGCCCGGTGGCCGATAAAACCACGCTCCTGCACACCGACGGCATCGGCATGGAAGCCGCTTCCAACCTGGGGGTTCGTGAAAGCGACTCAACCTACGTGACCGTGCACGATGACGACGACTTGTGGGCCCCCAAATTTCTTAAACACACCGTCGCCGCCCTCGATTCAACCGGGGCGAATATGTGCACCGTGCGCATTGTTGAACGGTTCGAACGCGAAACCGACAACGGGTTCCAGGTGCTCAACGAACGTATCTTCCATGAGGGGCTGCCCGTTGTTGGGCTGCAGTTTTTATACCGCACCAACCGTGCCGTACCCATTGGCGTGATCTACCGCCGCGACCTGCACACCAGGCTCGGCGGCTACCGGGACGATCTGGCCGTGGTAGGCGACTGGGAATTTAATATGCGCGCCGCCGCAGAAGGCGAAATCATCACGATTGACGAACCGCTGGCGTACTGGTGCCAGCGCCCCGAAGCCACTGGCGCCGCCGCCAATAGCGTGAGCCGTGAAGCTGAGCACCGCTACTACGATTCGAAGGTGCGCGCCGAAGAGATCCGTAAGGATATTGCCTCCGGCTCCTCGGCTGGCCCCTACCTGTACCAGGCGCACCTGGCGAACGAACTAGACGGGCGCATTCTTGAAAACCACAACCTGCTCCGGGACGTGCTGGCAACATTAGGCCGTATCGAGACAACCCAGCGGGAACAGGGCGAACAGCTGAAACGTATTGAGGTCGCCCAGCAGGAGCAGAACGAGCGGCTGCTGCGGGTCGAGCGGGCCTTATCGTGGCGGGAACGGGCCGAACGCATCACCAAATATTTTAAGCGCGGTTAAAAACACCAACAATAAGGTAAGTGCATAATGACTAAGGTTCTGGTGGCTGGCGATATTGGCCAGCCGGTCTACCATGTGGGCGACGAAGCAATGACGGTAGCGTCCGCCACATTTTTTGCCGGGCGCGGGGCACGCATCGTCCTGGCAACCCGCGATGAGGAGCATTCTCGTCAGCTCATTGGCGCTGGAGCTGCGGGTGAAGAGTACGAGTACCTGCCGTACCTGCTGTTTCCGTGGGCACCGGCGCAGCGGGAGCAGACCCTAGAGTTACTGGAAGAGTACCTGCGCAGCGGCGTAATGCCCACACTGCCCGAGTTCGCCCCGGATGCCACGAAAATACGGGCTTTCGTTGAGGGGGTCTGCGCGGTAGATGCTGTGGTGATCTCCGGCGGCGGCAACCTCAACTCGCGGTATGGGTGGCTGCTGTACGAGCGGGCGGCTATCGCCCTCGTCGCCGAATACCGCAAGATTCCGCTGTTTATTTCGGGCCAGTCGCTTGGGCCGGTACTTTCGAACACCGATGCCGAGGTGCTTGAACGTATGCTCCGCAGCGCGGTGGCGGTGGCGGTACGTGAGCGCGGCTCATACGCCTGGTGCACCGAACGCGGCATTGAGGCGTTAGCTGGCGCCGACGACGCAACCGACTACGCCCCGCACTCCCCCGAACTTACACTGGAATACCCCGAGTCGGTGGCTGTGCCTGAGCTGCCCCAGCGGTACGTGTGCGTCACCATTAATAATGCTGACGACGAGCAGGCCCAGAACCTCGCGGAGCTGCTGGAGTACACCTACCAGGAGCACGGCCTGAGCACCGTGTTCCTCAGCCACATGGGCAACCCCGCCCAGGCAGCCGTTGCGGGTGAGCGCGGGGACTATGAGGTTCATGCGCGCATCGCCGAACAGATGCACACCCCCGCGACCCTAGTACCAATCACGCACGCAGACGCCGCCGTGCGCATCCACCGGGGGGCTACGCTAACGCTCACCAGCCGCTACCACCCGGCAGTTTTCGGCCTGGCAGTGGGGGTGCCCGTGGTGGCATTGGTACCGGATGCGTTCACCGAAATGCGGCTCACCGGTGTGATGAAACATTACGGTGTGGGTGAGTTCATCACCCCGCTGGAAATGCTCGGCACCGCCATCCCTTCCCTGCTGCTGGATGCGGCGGTGCAGCTGAACGACCCCGAGCTGGGGGCCACCTTCACCGAGCTGCAGGCACCGCGCCGGGCCGAGGTGCTGGGCGCTTTGGCCGAATGGCGCCAGTACGTGTGGGAGCGTATTAGCGGCAACGACGAGGCGCGCGAGCCGCAGAACCTGCCGAAGGTGCACCAAGTGGAGGCGCTGAACGAGCCGCTTCGCGGGGTGAACCGTGCGGCGCGGCGGCTGCTGAGGCGCACCTCTTTAGAAGCCGGGAATGAGTGGGCCTTATCGGATCGTATGCACTCGTGGGAGGACGCCCGCCGCCACGAGATTGAGGGGAAAGACCGCGAGATAGCCGGGCTGCGTGAGCGCGCTGAGGCTGCCGAACGTAAGCTGGCTGAGTATCAGGGGTCTCTGCTGAAGCGCATCCTGCGCAGGTAGGCTAAGCCCGGCCGAGGGCGGGTGCAGAATGAGACACCCACCCCCTTGTGGGCCTGTACAGCAGGCCGCACGCCGGTACACTAAACATATGGCCGGCATGTATACCTCAGCGAGAAAGCACACCCGCAGCTATTTGAGTGAGGGTGCCCGCCGTGTGCGCACGGGGTTTTTTCAGTCCCTGCAGATTACAATCTCGGGGATTGGTGCGTACTTTTTCTCGTTCTATGTGCTGGGGCATCAGGAACCCATTTTCGCTGCGACAGCCGCCATTGCGTCCCTGGGGTATGTGAGCGGGTCCACCCACTCCCGCCGTATTTTGGAGGTGTCGCTGGGGGTCACGTGCGGCATTCTGGTGGGCGAACTGCTGCTGATGGCGTTGGGTCGCGGACCGTGGCAGGCGGCGGTGGCGCTGTTCCTGTCGGTGCTTCTGGCCCGCTTTATTGATAACGGCATTATTTTTACGATTCAGATGAGCGCCCAGTCGTGCCTGGTGATTTTGCTGCCGCCAACCTCCGATCTGCCGTTTACCCGCAGCCTGGATGGCGTGGTGGGCGGCGTGGCGGCGTTTCTGATGATGTTCCTCATGCCTAAGGACCCCCGCAATGGCCCCCGGGAGCGTGCTGAAGCGCTCATGGGCGCGTTTTCTGACGTGTTTTTTCTGTCTGCAAGCGCGATCCGCGAGTATAACTACGAGAAGGCGTACCAGAGTTTACGGGACGCCCGCCAGCTGCAGCCACTCTACGATGCGTGCCGCAACGACCTGGTGACGGCGCGCGGCATGGCTCAGCTCTCGTGGGTGGGTAAGAAGAGCCGAGCTGAACTTGACCGGCTGGCGCAGACCCTCAACGCCGTTGATTTAGCGATCCGTAACGACCGCGTGTTTAACCGGCGTATGGCCTCAACGATTGCGCACGTGCAGCTGCGCCCAGCCGCCCTGGAGTCGTTAGCGGCGGCCTTGGAGTCGTTGGCGCTTGCCACCCAGAGCGTGGGGTTGGGCATGTATTCGGGTACCGAGCAGGAGCGGGCTCATTATATGCAGGTTGCGCGTGAACGTCTGGTGGATCTCGCCGGCACCTTGGAGCCGAGGCAGATGGGTGTGGCCTCATTTGAGGGTGAGTCACTGGTGCTCATGCTGCGCTTGATGACGGTGGATATGCTTGAAGCCACCGGCCTGGGGCACGAGCAGGCATCCGCAGCACTGGTGAAGCTGGGTGAAGCCGTCACGGAGCACGCACCGCGCACCTCCGAAATTCCAATTGTGCAGGCTAATAGCAACCAGGATGAGCAGGAAGATTTGCGGAGCCGCACGATCAACATTATCTTGCATGATCAGGAGCTTGAGAAGCACCCCGAGTAGCCTCACCGGAAGACAATCAGGCGGCGGCTGCGCGCATCGTTAGGATGATGTGCGTCCCCGTGCCGCAGGAGGCAGCGGCTCATACCCAGAAATCAGATCCGCTACGGTCTGAGCTTCTTCCTGCGTGAATATGCACTCCAAAAGTTCTTGTACATCAGGGGCGGCTTCCATAACATCGGTTAAGCGCATCCCCAAAACCGTGTTAATGAGCATACCTTTTGCCAAAAACTTTTCGGCTTCTTTAGGGCTCATCCCTATTTCGTGGTGCAGTACTCGGTAAATACGCATAAATTCGTCGCGGGCGAGCCGACCAAACCGCTCATGATGCCCCATCGTGAAGACATGCATCATGGTCAGCAGAATTCCCCGGTCGGCCACAAGTTTTACGTAGGCATGCCCCATCTCTCTTATGAGTTCCTGAGGGCTTTCTACGCCTTGAGCGACTGTGCGAAACACGTCAATAGTTTTATCAACAGCACGGCTGGCTGTTTCTGCGAAAAGATTTTCTTTAGAGCCGAAGGTGCGCACAATATACGCTTGGCTTACTCCAGCCGCTTTGGCAACGGCATCTGTGGTAGCTCCGGTGTAGCCGCGCTCACCAAAAACAATACTGGCTGCGTTTAGCATCTGTTCACGACGCTCGGCGGCGGGGAGTCGTTGCCCAGGTGCAGGTTTTTTCTCAGCCATATTGACATGTTATCACCCGATAACCTAGCTTTAAGTAATCAATTGATTACTTAAAGCTAGACGAAACGGACCTTCCCATGCAACAGACCCAACAGGCAGAAAAACCCCGCACCCATCCCGCCTGGCTCATCATCATCTCGCTGTCCATTCCTATGTTTATGGCTTCTCTCGATAACCTCGTCGTCACCAATGCCCTTCCAGTCATTCGGGCAGATCTGGGTGCCACGCTGGAAGAACTCACGTGGACGGTAAACGCCTACACCCTGACCTTTGCATCCTGCATTCTCATGTCCTCGGCACTGGCCGACCGGTTTGGACGCCGTCGTGTCTTCCTACTGGGGATCTTTGTATTTACTGCTTCCTCTGCGTGGTGCGGTATCAGCGATAATATTGGCACCCTCATCACGGCCCGTACTCTTCAAGGAATCGGCGGCTCTGCCGTTATGCCACTTTCCCTTGCGTTGCTGAGCACTTCCGTACCCGAGCGGCTGCGTGCTACTGCTATTGGTATTTGGGGAGGAGTCGCTGGACTTGGTGTAGCGCTCGGTCCCCTTATCGGTGGTGCTGTGGTTGAGGGCATGACCTGGCACGCAATTTTCTGGATTAACGTACCGTTCGGGCTGCTCTGCATTCCCCTGGTATGGACCACAATCCCAGAGTCCCGAGGCCGCCCCGAACCGCTTGATTTCCCTGGGCTGGCCCTCGTGGGTATAGGACTGTTCGGCATAACTTACGGCATCGTGCGCGGCAATGATGCCGGATGGACTAGCCTGGAAGTCCTCACCGCTCTGATTGGTGGAGTATTCGTCCTAGTCTCTTTCATCTGGTGGGAATCACGCGCCGCCACGCCTCTGCTTCCGCTGCGTCTTTTTAGTAACCGCAGTTTTAGTATGGCGAATATTGTAGGGTTCCTCTTTTTCTTCGGCACCTTTGGGGTTACTTTTATCTTGCTTCAGTTCTTGCAGGTGGTCCAAGGGGCAAGCCCGCTCGAAGCCGGGCTGATGACCATGCCATGGACTCTCGCACCCCTGATTGTTTCACCGCTTGCAGGACTGCTGACATCCAGGGTCGGTACCCGCCCGGTGATTGTGGTTGGCATGGCACTCATGAGTATTGGGCTGCTCTGGATCGGTGCAATCCTTGATCCCGGTGTTGAATATATCTACTCTGTACCTCTCTATATGGCCGCCGGGGTGGGTATGGGCATGGTTTTTGCCCCTATCGCCACGGCAACCCTGCAAGGCATGGTGCCTGAAGACAGGGCAACCGCCTCGGGGACTAATATGACCATACGGCAGGTAGGAATCGCGCTGGGGGTCGCCACTCTCACCGCAATTTTTACGGCCCTTGACGGCACCCTTACGCCCACAGGGTTTACGGATGCGGCTTCTCCAGCCATTTTGACCGGTGCGGCAGCACTGGTACTGGGCACTTTCGCTGCCTTCTTCTTCCCCAAACATGAGCATGCGCGGGAGAAAACGCAAAGCTAACCACCTAGCCTGCGCGAGCAGATAATATTTCGGCGAGCAGACAACGAAATGCTATCTGCTCGCCGAAATACTCTGCTCACGGTTCACGTCACGATGTGCGGCAGTTATTTATCCTGCGGGAAGAGCAGGTTCAGCGCCTCGCCCAAGGTGGCAACCTCGCGCACGGTCACCCCATCGGGCACCTGCCCCACGCCCGTTGGGGATGCGGGCACCAGCACATGCGTGAACCCCAGCCTGCCGACCTCGGCGATACGCTGGCGAATACCTGGCACGGCACGCACCTCCCCCGCCAGACCAACCTCGCCAAACACCGCGAGTTTACGCGGCAGAGGCTTATTCTGCGCAGCCGATGCCAGCGCCATCACGCACGCTAGATCGGCGGCAGGCTCGGCGATTTTAGCGCCTCCAACCGTGGAAACATAGCAGTCGAGTTTGCCCACGTTCAGCCCTGCGCGGCGCTGCAAAACCGCCAAAAGCATCTGGATGCGCGCCGAATCCAGCCCCGCCACCGTGCGCCTGGGCGCAGGTGCCACCGCCTGATCCAACAACGCCTGGACTTCGGCCAGAAGCGGGCGGCGCCCCTCCATCGTCACGGTCACGCAGGTTCCCGCCACCGGATGCGGCGTGCGCGAAACGAACATGCCGGACGGGTCGAGCACGGGCGCAATCCCGTCCTCGTGCATATCGAAGCAGCCGACCTCGTCGGTGGGCCCGTACCGGTTTTTGATAGCGCGCAGCATACGAATATTGGAGTGTTTATCGCCCTCGAACTGGCACACCACATCGACCAGGTGTTCCAGCAGGCGCGGCCCGGCGATCGTGCCTTCCTTGGTCACATGCCCCACCAGCAGAGTGCACATATTGCGTGCTTTCGCGGTGGCTATCAGCGATGCGGCAACCTCGCGCACCTGCGTCACACCCCCGGCGCTGCCCTCAACATCTGCGGAGGCAAGGGTCTGCACCGAGTCGATCACCAGCATCGCTGGGTCTACCTGCTCAATATGCGCCAGGGCGGTCCCCAGGTCGGTTTCACTCGTTAAGTACAGGGTGTCGGCGACGGCGTGGATGCGGTCCGCACGCAGCTTAACCTGCGCGGCGGATTCTTCACCGGTCACGTACAGCACGTCGCGGGTTTTCGCGCGGGCACGCTCAACGGCGGGGGTTCGCGGGGTGTATCCGCGCGCGAAGGTGGCGGCAACATCCAGCAGCAGGGTAGATTTGCCCACGCCGGGTTCACCAGCCATCAGAATCACGGCACCGGGCACCAGTCCCCCGCCGAGCACCCGGTCGAATTCGGGGTTGCCGGTGCTCATATAGGCGGCGACGGTCGAGTCTACCTCGCCGATCACCTGCGCCGGTTTCTGCACGCTGGATGCGGTACGGGTGCGCGCCACGGTACCCCCGGCGGCTTCCTCAACAGAGCCCCAGGTTTGGCATTCCCCGCATCGGCCCACCCATTTGGCGGTGGTCCAGCCGCATTCGGTACAGCGGTAGGCGGGGGTTCCTTTAGTGGTTTTTGTGCGTGCAGCCATGGTTTTTATTGTACGGGCGACCCTGACGGTTTAAGACCTGCAGCTGCCCATAGGGCACCATACCGATGATGCACCCCGGTCAGGGCGTGCGCTGGCGGCAAACCACCACTTAAAACAGAACGAGTACTCTTTATTTATGCATTTTTCCGTGTAACTACGCGCCCCCTGCGCTCAACCCTCAAAGGCGAAATAACACTATAAACAGGCTACAATGGAGCACGTGCAAACAGACTATAGCGAACTCCTTCTCAAAACGATCGCTCGCATCGCCCCCGGCACCGAACTGCGGGAGGGGCTGGAGCGTATCCTGCGCGGACGTACCGGCGCACTCATTGTGCTCGGTTCAGACCGCACCGTTGCCGCGCTCTCTTCCGGCGGGTTCGATATTGATACGGAATTCTCGGCCACCCGTTTGCGCGAACTCGCCAAAATGGATGGCGCTATTATCTGCGATAGGGATGCCACCCGGCTCCTCAAAGCCGCTGTGCAGCTCATGCCTGATCCGTTCATTGAGACGAATGAATCCGGTACCCGCCACCGCACCGCCGAACGTATCGCTATCCAGACTGGTTTTCCGGTGATTTCGGTCAGTGCCTCTATGTCTGTGATTTCGGTGTATGTGGATGGCACCCGCTACACGGTGCAGGACACCCAGTACCTCATGAGCCGCGCCAACCAGGCCATCCAGACTCTTGAAAGCTACAAGAAGCGTCTGCGTAAAGTGCTGGGGACGCTCTCGACTCTAGAAATTGAGTCGCACGTGACCCTGGGGGATGTGGCCGCCACCCTTCAGCGCATGGAGATGGTGCGTCGTATTATTTCCGAGGTTAGCCACTATGTACTTGAGCTGGGTGTGCATGGCCGCCTGGTGGCGCTTCAGCTTGAGGAGCTGCGCAGCCCCGACATGCCCGGCAGCGAGATTATTCTCTTCGACTACCTGCCGAACCCCAACCCGAGGAATATTGGGGATGCTGTTGAGGCTTTGGAGAACCTGGACGATATGAACATTGTCGATTTGAAGGTTATTGCGCAGGTGGTCGGCTTTGAGGGGTATGATTTAGACACTCCGCTTCAGCCGCGCGGATACCGCCTGCTGGATGGTATTCAAAGCATCCCGCATATTATCTCTTCGCGCCTGGTGGAACGTTTCGGCACTTTGCAGGCGCTTATGGCGGCCACCCTTGAGGATTTGCGGGCTGTGGAGGGGGTCGGCGGCAACCGCGCCCGCACCCTGCGTGAGTCGCTCTCCCGCATGGCTGAGAGCACTCTCGAAAAGTACCTGTAAACCGCACACTAGCCCGTGCAGAGCATTTCTGAAGGCGGCTTCACGTACGGGAAAATACCGGCCCCTGGCTCTGGGAGGGAGCGTGCTTAGAAGCCCCCCTCCCTCAGGGCAGCACCGCGGATACCGCAATAGTTACTATCAGGCGAGGGTAAAGTTTACCGCCTGTGAGGCAACACCGTTCACGCTTGCAACCACCGAATAAGTGCCTTTCTCGGCGTCTTTCGTTTTTTCGCACCCTGATGCATTGGATTTGCGGTCCCAGGCTATCTCACCGGTGGCTTCTTTCCCCGGCTCAAGCTCAGCTTTTTTCAACGGCGCAGGGGCGCACTTGTTCTTTGAGTAGGTTTGTGCCGCACCGGAGGTAATGTTCAGTTCTATGCCGTTTTCTGCTTTATCTCCGCCGATGGCGCAGGGGGTTTTAGAGGTGTTGGTGTAGGTGACGGTAAAGGAAGGTGCCTCCCCCGCAGCATACTGCTTTTTGGAGGGAGCTACGGTCACTTTAAGGTTCTGTGCGGAGCAGGCAGCTACAGCAGCCGAGGAGGTGGATGCGCTCGGGTCGGGGCTTTTACTGGGGTCGGCTGCTTGTGAGGGGTTGGCGCTTGCCGAGCCGGTGGGTGAGGCGGTCACGTCCGCTCGGGCGCTGAAGTTTTGGAATGCCTCTGCTGTTGCTGTAGCGCTGGGGACTGCTTCACTCGTATTACGGTTTTGAATGGTATTAACAGCCCAGGTAATACCTACTATAAGAAGTATCAAAATAATAATTGCCGTAACTGCCGCAATAATGCGTCGACGGCGATATACTTCAGGGGGCAAATCCATATCTTCTGACATACATATAAGAATACAGCGTTTTATTCCTTAACGGGAATTATGCATATATATTATTTTTGGAATATATTGCGGGTGTTTTACCCTATATCAATGACCTCTTCACCACGCACTCCCCACCCAAGGGCCGTTTCTGAAGTACCTCATGCATCTTTTACACAGACAGAGCAGCTGCATCAGCTGGTGGGTGACTGGTTTATCGCCAATGCTCGCGATCTGCCGTGGCGCCGCGCAGAGTGCTCCGCGTGGGGTGTGATGGTGAGTGAGTTTATGCTTCAGCAGACCCCGGTTAAACGTGTTCTTCCAGTGTGGGAAGAATGGATGCGCCGCTGGCCGACCCCTAAAGACTTAGCAGCTGAAGAGTCCGCCGAGGCGGTACGTGCTTGGGGCAGGTTGGGGTATCCGCGTCGGGCGCAGCGCCTTCATGCGGCGGCGCAGGCTATTGTATTAGAGCATCATGGTGATGTTCCCGGCACTTATGAGCAGCTGCTGGCCTTACCGGGGGTTGGCTCTTACACTGCAGCAGCGATTACTTCCTTCGCATTTGGGCGGCGCGCAACTGTAATAGATACAAATATTCGCAGGGTACACGCGCGTGCCATTAGCGGCAAAGGGTTGCCACACAAGTCGCTTAATGCGGCTGAAACTCGCCTCGCCGAGGCGCTGATGCCCACCGATGAGCAGGCTAGCTGCCTATGGAATGCCGCCACGATGGAGCTTGGGGCACTGGTGTGCACCGCAAAATCTCCAACCTGCAATATATGCCCAATTAGGCATTTATGTGCCTGGGTTGCCGCTGGCAAACCAGAGGCTGAGTACACCCCTCAAGGTCAAAGCTGGCATGGTACAGACCGGCAGTTACGTGGGGCAATGATGGCGGTTCTTCGAGAGGCCCACCACCCCATCCCTAAGGAACTTATTACCAACTTCTCCCCCGATATTGTGGCACCCAAAAACTTGTCAGCAGTGGTGAAGTCGCTGCGTACGCTAGGCTCTTCTCAAGAGCAGATCCAACGTTGCTATGAGGGGCTGCTTGCCGACGGTCTGGCGAGTGAAAAAGATGATTTAGTTTCACTATAGCGCATAAGTATTTAGACATATTTTATGCTTTTATAACAATTTAGTATATAAATTTTTTAAATACTTTATTCAGAAACTTATTGTTTTCGCTTCCAACTTTTGAAAGAATAGAAAATACGTATTTGAAATACCAACTATTCACCCAAGAGGGATACTCATGAAAATAGCAGTTGCAGGGGCAACCGGAACCATTGGCACGAAAATTTGCACCGAACTTGAGAAGCGAGGGCACCAGGTAGTGCCGTTGAGCCGCTCCACCGGGGTAGATGCCTCAGTGCTTGAGAGCCTCACCCCAGCCCTCGCCGGGGTGGATGTGGTCATTGATGCCTTGAACCACACGGTCATGAATCGTCGCAAGGCCGAGGAACTCTTTAAGCTCACCGCCAGCAATATTGCGCAGGCAGCGGCAGAGAACCAGGTGAAGCGCATTGTGTGCATTTCGATTGCCGGCGTGCAGGATGCGGCAGTATGCCGCGGATACGGCTACTACAGTGGCAAGGCCGTGCAGGAAAACACTTATAAGGCCTCACCGGTGGAAACTGTGATTATTCACTCCGCGCAGTGGTTCGAGATTCTGCCCACCCTCGTAAAGCAGGTCACTTTTGGGCCCGTATCGGTGCTGCCCACTATGAAAATGTCCCCGTTACCGGCCGAGCCGGTGGCTCAGCTAGCCTGCGATATTGCTGAGGGGCAGATGAATATCCCCGATTCAGGCGTTATTTCGATTCGCGGTGTCGAAGAAGGGATGGCAGCCGAGTTTGTGAAGCGCATCCTCGCGGCGCGCGGTGAAATCGGTGGCAAACACCCCAAGCTAGTGTGGCAGCTGCCATACCTTGGTTCGGCTATCGCGAAGGGCGGGTTAATCCCTGACCCAGCAGACCGTACCGACCCCACCACACTCAATGACTGGCTAACCACTGAATAAGCCCCATCTATCACCCGGCTTTCCCTCCCTCCCGGCCCTTAATCAGTCGGGAGGGAGGGTATCACTATTAGCGCGTCGCTATAGCGCTTCGTGTTTAAGGACGGTTTTACCGACGGTGCTTCCGGCCCGCAGCCTCGCCAGGACGCTGGGGGCCTGGCTAATAGGCACGACGTCCGTCACCTGCACCTTCACTTCCCCATCGGCGACCAGCTGCAGCGCGCGCCGGAGGTATGTTCCCACAAGCTCAGGCTGTGCCGCCGTTAAAGCCCCTAGGTTGAATCCCATGACGCTTTTACCGCCGAGCCACAGGTCATTGCTGCTTATGAGCTGATCCCCCGCCTGAGCAGCGTCGCCTACTACAAGCAGGCGACCACCTACACGGAGCAGATCCACGCACCGAGCGCGTGTTGGGCCGCCCACCGGGTCGACAATAATATCGAATTGGTCGGGCTCTTGCTCTGCTAGATCATCGCGTAAGATTACTTCGTCATACCCCAGTTCTAATGCCGCATGCCGCTTCTGTTCAGAACCAACAACACCCACCACGCGGGAAGCCCCCAAATACCGTGCCACCTGCCCAAGCTGAGACCCAAGGCCACCTGCGGCAGCCTGAACCAGCACGCTCTGCCCCGACTGCACCTGAGCCAGCCGTTCCAGGGCTATGAGCGCAGCCGTAGTATTTGCGGGTACAGCGGCTGCGGTGGCAGCATCTAGCCCCTCTGGTATTGGCGCAACCAGGTGGGCGTTAGTGACCGCGATCTGCCCGTACCCTCCGCTGTCAGTGACCGTAAAGGCGGCAACAGGAGTGCCAATCTCAAGGCCGTCGTGCTCCGTGACCCCTTCGCCATAGGCTCGAACCGTGCCGGATGCCTCAAGCCCCGGCACCCAGGGCACAGGGATAGTCGGTACGAATCCGCCTGCAAACAGTGCTTCCACGTAGCTAGCGCCTGCGTAGTGAACGTTAATGGCGATCTGTCCGGCAGCTGGAGTTGGGTCGGACGTTTCACCGTATTCTAAGGTGCCAAGGGGCCCGTCGTAGCTGGTAATCTGGACAGCTTTCATCATCATACTCCTTAATTATAGTCGCACACTGAACTATAACAGACATCTGCTATTAAGGGTAGTGTTGTTCCCGGGCCTCAGACAGCGGATTATTTGGGGGCGCCTATAAACACCCGCACGTCAACGGGACAGAACCTACCCCTCAAGAACCTCAACGAGTCGGCCTAGTAAATCGCGTAATTGTTCCTGCTCCTGCGGGGTGAATTCACTGCTCATAAGGTCCTCAACGGCACGCGCCTTTTCGTCAGCTTTCAGCCCCAGCTTCTCCCCCGCCGGGGTTAGGGTCACCACATTCACGCGACTATGGATTTCTGAAGGCACGCGGGTAATCAGTTTTTTTGCCTCCAGACGCGCAAGAACAGTAGCCATCGTCTGTGGGGTCACCGCCGCAGCGCGTGCCAGCTGCGCCGCTGACTGCCCGGGAGCATAGTAGAGCGAAAGCATGGCAGCATACTGTGCGACGCTCAGATCGTACTCCCGCAAAGCTTTAGATTTTGCCACCATCATCGCCTGCTCGGCACGTTTAATGGAAAACCCCAGCCGCGCCTGAACCTCGGCACGGTAGGCGTCCTGCCCCCGTTCCGGTCGCGGACGAGACAATGAAGACTGAGTTTTTTTCGATGATGCGGGCATGTACTAAGCATACTATCCCTCCGCCGTATCCCGCCCGACACCAGCGCACCCCTTCCAGGCAAACATGCAGGGCACAGGCATAAAGAAACACCCCCAGCTCCTCCCATACGGGAGACTGGGGGTGCTCTGCACTCATTTGAGCCTGATCACTAACCGAGACTGAAACTACTCAGCAGCGTTATTGGTGATCTGCTCAGCTTCTTCAACCGCTTCTTCCTCAGCGACCGACTGCGAATCCAGATCCTTCAGGTACTCGCTGGATAATTCCTTCATCGGCTGGGAGGAGAAAGTGAACTTCGCGTCATCCCCTTCACCCTCAGCGTCCACGGTAATCTTTTCACCGGACTTAATTTCACCGAAGAGGATCTTCTCCGACAGGGCGTCCTCAATATTGCGCTGCATCTCGCGGCGCAGCGGACGGGCGCCCATCGCCGGGTCGTAGCCCTTCGAAGCCATGAGAACCTTCGCCGCATTCGTCAGCTCGATCGACATATCCTGATCCGCCAGACGCTTTGCCAAACGACCAACAAACAGGTCCACAATCTGCAGAATCTCGGTCTCGGAGAGCTGCGGGAACACAATAATATCGTCCACACGGTTCAGGAACTCAGGGCGGAAGTGCTCCTTGAGGTTCTCCATGACGCGGGCCTGCATACGCTCGTAGTCAGCGGCGTTATCGTCCATTGCCTGGAAGCCCACAGGAACACGGCGGTTCACATCGCGTGAGCCAAGGTTCGTGGTCATAATGATCACGGTGTTCTTAAAGTCCACCACACGACCCTGCGAATCGGTCAGGCGGCCATCTTCAAGAATCTGCAGCAGCGAGTTGAACAGGTCGGCGTGCGCCTTCTCAACCTCGTCGAACAGCACCACCGAGAACGGCTTACGGCGTACCTTCTCGGTCAGCTGACCGCCTTCTTCATAGCCCACGTACCCGGGAGGGGCACCGAACAGGCGTGAAACAGTGTGCTTCTCCTGGTACTCAGACATATCCAGAGTAATCAGTGCATCCTGATCGCCAAAGAGGAACTCTGCCAAAGCCTTCGCAAGCTCGGTCTTACCAACGCCGGTCGGGCCAGCGAAAATGAACGAGCCGCCCGGACGGTTCGGATCTTTCAGCCCGGCACGGGTACGGCGGATCGAACGGGCCAACGCCTTAATAGCGTGCTCCTGCCCGATCACACGCTTGTGCAGCTCGTCCTCCATCTTGAGCAGACGCGAGGACTCTTCTTCGGTAATCTTGTACACCGGAACGCCGGTTGAAGACGCCAGAACCTCTGAAATAACCTCGGGGGTCACCTCACCGAAGGCGTCACCGTTTTCACGCCATGCCTTCTCTTTCTGGTCTTTCTCCTGAAGAACCTTCTGTTCCTCGTCCCGCAGACCGGCAGCTTTCTCGTAATCCTGCTCCCGAATAGCGTCTTCTTTCGCGCGCTTGAGCTTACCTGCCTTCTCTTCCAGCACCTTAATCTCGGGCGGGGCGGTCATCCGCTTAATACGCAGGCGTGCGCCCGCCTCGTCAATCAGGTCAACAGCCTTATCGGGCAGGAAACGATCAGAGATATAGCGCGCCGCCAAGTTTACGGCAGTTTCAATTGCTTCATCCGAGATAGTCACGCGGTGGTGAGCCTCGTACTTATCGCGCACACCCTTAAGAATCTGCACAGCGAGCTCCTGTGAAGGCTCATCCACCTGAATCGGCTGGAAGCGGCGCTCCAAGGCGGCGTCCTTCTCAATGTGCTTGCGGTACTCATCCAAGGTGGTGGCACCGATGGTCTGCAGCTCACCGCGAGCCAACATCGGCTTCAGAATGGAGGCCGCGTCGATAGCGCCCTCTGCGGCACCGGCCCCGACAAGGGTGTGAATCTCGTCGATAAACAGGATAATGTCGCCACGGGTGCGAATCTCCTTGAGTACTTTCTTAAGGCGTTCCTCAAAGTCACCGCGGTACCGAGAGCCCGCGACCAGGGAACCCAAATCCAGGGTGTACAGGTGCTTATCTTTAAGAGTTTCGGGTACGTCACCATGCACAATAGCCTGGGCTAGACCCTCAACAACAGCGGTTTTACCAACACCGGGTTCACCGATAAGCACGGGGTTGTTCTTGGTGCGGCGTGAGAGCACCTGCATCACACGCTCCATCTCGTGGTGACGGCCAATCACCGGGTCAAGCTGACCTTCGCGTGCAGCGGCAGTGAGGTTACGCCCGAACTGATCGAGAATCGTCGAACCCGCCGGGGTGCCCTCGCGGGAGTTGCCCGCGCCAACACCGGCTGTTTCTTTCGAGTCACCATTACCCGGGTACCCAGAGATAAGGTCCATCACGGCTTGGCGCACGGCAGCCGGTTCCACACCAAGTTTAGCCAGCACCTGGTTTGCTACGCCCTCGTTCGCACGCACCATACCCAGCAGGATATGTTCGGTGCCAATGTAACCGTGGTTAAGTTGAATAGCCTCGCGCATCGAAAGCTCCAGCACTTTCTTCGCGCGCGGGGTAAAGGGAATATGCCCGCTGGGCGCGTTTGCCCCCGGGCCAATAATGTCTTGCACCTGTTCACGTACGCTGTTGAGCGTAATACCCAGCGACTCCAAGGCTCGGGCCGCAATGCCCTCCCCCTCGTGAACTAGGCCGAGCAGTAGGTGCTCAGTACCGATGTAATTGTGGTTGAGCATGCGTGCTTCCTCTTGGGCAAGCACCACTACGCGCCGAGCTCGGTCGGTAAAGCGTTCAAACATTGCGTACTCCTAGGATTTTCTACTTGATACAAGACTACGCGGTATTACCCCTCGCGTGGGGACTGTTCGCCATCGAAAGAACTAGCGAGACGAAGGTCGCACCGGCCCGCAGTCGGGGTCACGCGCGCATCATCTGCCGCAGTGAGCTCGGTGGCACGAGGATTCTGAGGGATTATGAAAACCTAATGCTTACCTTTCGGTAACCCTTATGTATATACGAGACTTAAATAAAGTTTAACTTTCGTTTAATCCCGACAATAAACCTCACGGGCTTGATTTATTTTATAGAAACTGCAACTATTTACCAGGAAAATATAGAATGAATTCTCTCTAAGTGGTAACCATATGCATGTTTTCGGCACACCGAAATTATTCCTTACGCCACCCAATAGCCCGCCCTGTACTATCCATTTCAAAGGGCAGGAAATAAAACACTTCAAACAATTTTCCAAAAATGCAACTATCAAAATATGCATGAAATATACCAAATAGAGATGGAGTATCGCGGATATTTTCTCGACATCTCTGCAACAACCGATTATGACCGTGAGATTAACCTACACAACTAACATGTGCCGTACATTCCACAGTTGATGTGGACAGACCAATATATGAACCCTGGAGACCACCTCGTCACACCAAATTTACGGGGGTTCACCACCACACTTTAGAGCCTCGCCCTATCGCTCCACCCGCCACAATACACAAATCAACCTGGCAAGATTCACTTTGACAGAAAAATGACATAAATAAAAGACGGGAAGGCTCAAAAGCCTTCCCGTCTTTTATTTAAGAAACGTAGCTTATGCCTGTTCCTTTTTCAGTGCTGCGTAGTACGCATCCTGAATCTCCTGGTGAATGCGGCCGCGATCGGAAACCTCATGACCGTTTTCCTTAGCCCACTTGCGAATAGCAGCGGTCTCGGGGTTGCGCTTCACAGCAGTTGCTGCGCCACGCGAGCCACGACCTGCACGGCCGGACCCCGAAGTGTTCTGTACGCGGCGAGCCTTCGACGCGAACGGGCGGATAGCATCACGCAAGCGAGCGGCATTAGCATTCGACAAATCAATCTCATACTGGCCACCATCAAGGCCAAATCGTACGGTCTCGTCTGCGGGGCCGCCGTCGAGATCGTCTTCAAGAATGATGCGCACTTTCTGTGCCATGTAGTTATCTCCTTAGTAGTTATGTGAACGCGCTAGAGAAAACTCAAATATAAAGAATTCTATATGAAACATTTTCTATCGCACATACATAGTAACAGACTTTAACGCTAAAGATAAAGGTTCCGAAATATGTTTTAATACTTTCGTGGGAAATATTTTATACAACTACGGTTTATCATCAGTAAATGGGTTAACAGACCCCCGTGAACTTTTTACCTGCTCATACCAAAGCTGGGCATCTTTTTCGGCCTCACGCTGCGCTGCGCGCTCCGAACGGTCCGCACGATTAATCCACCGCAATATAAAATACAGGGCAATCCCGGCGAAAATCGGGGGAACCAACGCAATCAAAATATCCATATTTCCTCTCCCTTCATCTGGCTTTCTAGAGTCCAGAATACCCGCACAAACAAGAAAAAGCCGCCCGCACGTCTTCAAAATTTCGTGCGGGCGGTTTAAGAACGCTCATTCCAGGATTAATGCTGTCCTGAATGTGAGCTCAATCAAATATTAAACCTAAAGTTATAATTTAAGCTTCGGGCTTCATGAGCGGGAACAGAATAGTTTCACGAATACCCGGCTGACGCACCACGGTTCCAGGGCGTTCAGGGTCCTGTTCACCGGCCAAAAGCATAATCAGACGGTCAACACCCAGCCCGAGACCGCCCATCGGCGGTGCACCGTGCTCTAGGGCGCGCAAGAAGTCCTCATCAAGTTCCATCGCCTCGTCATCGCCCGCAGCAGCCTTATGGGACTGCTCAGTCAAACGCTCGCGCTGAATCACAGGGTCGATCAGCTCAGAGAACGCGGTACCGCGCTCCATACCGCCAATAATCAGATCCCACGCCTCAATCGTGCGGGAACCATCGCGGTTTGGCCGCGCCAAAGGCTGGGCGCTGGGCGGGTAGTTATACACAAAGGTCGGGTTCAGCAGGGTCGGCTCCACGATTTCGCCGAAAAGCTCAATCACAAGTTTCTCAGCATCCCAGGCGGGATCCACCTCAACCTCATGCTTGGCAGCGATCTCGCGCAGCGTCTCAGCGGGAGTATCCGGGGTGATCTCAACACCCACGGCCTCAGACAGTCCGGGGTAGACGCTCAGCCACGCCCACTCGCCGCCCAGGTCGATCGTGCCGTCCTCAGTCTCAATCGCGGTAACCCCAAGCTCCTGCGCGCACGCAACGATAATCTCCTGCATGCGCTCGGCCATCACGTACTGATCGGCGTAAGCTTCGTAGCATTCCAGGGTTGTAAATTCGGGGCTATGCGTCGAGTCCACGCCCTCGTTACGGAATACGCGACCAATTTCGTAGACGCGCTCAATACCGCCCACCACGGCACGCTTGAGCGGCAGCTCGGTGGCGATGCGCATCGTCATAGGCTGGTCAAAGGCATTCAGGTGAGTGCGGAACGGACGAGCCGTCGCGCCGCCGTGCACCAGCTGCAGCACCGGGGTTTCCAGCTCAATATAGCCGTGATCTTCCAGTACGCGGCGCACGGTGCGGGTAATCAGGGCGCGCTTCTTCACCAGCTCACGTGCCTCGGGACGAACCATCAAGTCCAGGTAGCGGCGGCGCACCCGGGTTTCCTCGTTCAAATCCTTGTGCAGCACGGGCATGGGGCGAATCGACTTCGCGGCCATCCTCCACTCACGCACCATAATCGACAGTTCGCCGCGGCGAGAGACCACCACACGACCGGTCACATACACGTGATCGCCCAAATCCACTAGGGATTTCCAGTCGGCAAGCGACTGTTCACCAACCTCATTGAGCGAGAGCATCGCCTGAATGCGGTCGCCATTCGTACCCGCCTGCAGGGACGCAAAGCAGAGTTTACCGGTATTGCGCACGAACACCACACGGCCCGCAACGTTCACCACGTGGTCGGTCTCGTCCCCTGCGGTGAGCTCGCCAGCTTCTAATTTCGGGTCGTACTCGGCGCGCACATCCGCAATATGGTTCGGTGCGATACGCCCGCCCTGAGCATCCAACAGGCCCACAGGGTACGCCTGGCGCCCGGATTCGAGCAGCTTAGCGCGCTTCTCAAGGCGAATCTGCATCTGGTCTGACATATCTGCGATCGCCGGTGCGGCGTTCTGCTCGTTACTCAAGGGGACTACCTACCTGTTGTATCTCTGCTGAAAATATTGCGGCTTAAACCGCGAAGCGCCCACACGGGCTGTGTGGGCTGATGCGGTAAAAACTGAACTACCGTAAATCCATATTATCGATAAGGCGAGTCTGGCCAACATATGCGGCAACTAGGGCCAGCACCCGCTCAGACTCGCTGGTGGGGGCGTTAAAGTTATTCGGATCCACCAGCTCCAAATAATCCAGCCGCACCCCGGGGGTCGCGTTAATGCGTTCACGGGCACCGTCAAGGTCAATACCCTCAAACCCGCGGTTGAGCGAGTGCTCACGCAGCAGTGCCAAGGTACGGGAAATCACCAGGGCCGCCTCACGCTCATCATCCGAGAGAAACTCGTTCCGGGAGGACAGTGCCAAACCATTATCCTCACGCACGATAGCGACCGCCCGCAGGGTCACGTCATGGTTAAAATCGCGCACCATACGCTGAACCAGCAAGAACTGCTGCGCATCCTTCTGACCAAAGTAGGCGTTCACTCTGTGGCCGCCGGTCGCTGAACCAATAATGTTGAAGAACTTATTAACCACAGTCAGCACACCATCAAAGTGGCCGGGGCGGGTCGCGCCCTCAAACCGTGACCCCAGCTCGCCGCTCGAAATACGAACCAGCGGCTCACCATCCGGGTACATTTCTTCAACCTCAGGGGCGAACACAATATCGACGCCTACATGAGCGGCAAGCTCAACATCAGCTTCCAGGGTTCGCGGGTACTTCTCGTAGTCTTCGTCCGGGCCAAACTGGAGTGGGTTCACGAATACGGAGATGGCGACCACCTCGTTCTGTTCGCGGGCACGGCGCATCAGATTAGCGTGGCCGTGGTGGAGGGCACCCATGGTCGGCACATAGCCCAGCGACGCATCCGTGTACTCAACCGCAGTACCATTTTCGGCGGCTGCGGCCCGCGCCTGTGCATCCAGCTTCTCTTGCGCAGCAACCAGCGCCTCAGCAATAGCGGCGCGAAACTCTGCAATGGTCTTCACTACCAGGGGTTTCGTTATCTCAGTCATGACGAGAACTCCTTGTCTGAGGGGCGGGGTCGGTGGTATCCATGAACGAGGTATGCTCAGTCAAGGTGCTTTCAACCCGCCCCAGTTGTTCATCGTTTAACAAACCTCTATTATGCGCCCTTTTTGCGGTCGATTTTACCAATTCCGCGTAAGAGTCAGCTATATCTCGCGTATTTTCTTGTTCAGCGTACTCCCGCAGGGCCCGCAAATGTTCGGTAACGGTCCCCGAGTCGCCCCGAATAACAGGCCCGGTGAGCGCAGTTTCACCCGCCGCGAGCGCATTATCAAGGGCGGCACGCACCAGCGGCCCCAGATAGTGGGATGGGTCTTCAACACCGATAGATGCCAGCGCCTGCTGGGACTGCCCCATAATGGTCACCAGGTGGTTTGCGGCGTGCGCTAAAGCGGCGTGGTAGAGGGGACGGTCAGCCTCGGCAATATGCACAGGTTCACCGCCCATCTCAACGACGAGCGCCTGGGCGATAGGGATAAAAGGAGCCGGGCCGGTCACCGCGAAACTGGCCCCGTTGAGGCGCTGCACATCGAGGGAAAGCCCCGTGAACGTCATGGCTGGGTGCACGGCAAGGCCAATAGCCCCCTGCTCGGTGAGTGGCTTAAACACTCCGGCACCGTGCCGCCCGGAGGTGTGCACAAACAACTGCCCGGGGCTGACCATGCCCCCCGCGGCGATACCCTCAATAACAGGTTGGAGCGCATCATCAGGAACAGCCAGAAGCACAAGTTCGCTTCGTTCAATAATCTGCTCAGTGGGCAGCACGGGTATGCCCGGCAGCAGGTTCTCGGCGCGCTCAGCTGACGCATCAGACTCAGCGCGCACACCGACAATGGCGTGCCCCGCCGAGCGCAGGGCGGCACCGAGTACCGCACCAACTTTGCCGGCACTGACAATACCGATACCCAAGCGTGCGGGTTTGAGATGATTCGTGGTCACACTCTTAAGTATATTAGGTACCGCAAAATCCGCGTGTTTTTCAGCGTTCACCAGGTGCGTCGAAGATCATGGCGGACTTGAGCAAGGAATTATGCCGAAGGCGATGTGTAATAGGCCCGAGTGCCGTCAGTGCGGGCGATGATCTCGGCGGCGATGCGTTCGGCATCGTGAACCTCTAGGTTCTGGACGGTGGGTTTAACCGGTCCCGGAACGCTGCCCAAATGTATGCACGCGGTTTTGAGGATGCGATTGAGCGGCCCCTGCGACCATTGCACCGCGAGCACCTGCCGTTCGGGGACTATCGAGAGGAACCGCAGCAGGCAGCCGCCACGCAGTAGCAGAAGATCCCGGGTGGGGGCGTGTTCCGAATGGTGCAGGTCGGCTTCAGCTTTCGCATGTTCGGTATTCACCCGCGCGAAGCCGTCACGCCGGAAGGTGAGCGGGTTAAGCCAGCGTGTTCGGCGCGGTGCCGTCACTACGCCTAACTCGCTGTTGTCGGCGGGGCTGTACCTTGATGATTCCATGACCGCCTGCACGGTTTCGAGGCTGTGCGGTGACGCACTCGGCAGTAGCAGGTGAAGAAGCCGCTGCATTTCGCGGGTGGTACCCACGGGCAAGGCGGTGTTGCGGGTAAATAAGTCGTCGGATGAACCCTCCGTATTTACCGCCACGCCCGCAATATTGACCACCACCCGGTACCACCCGAAGGGCTTCCACAATAGAGGCTGTTCAACCTTGAGGGCTTGAATACGCTGCGGGAATAGGGTTTGCGTATGCGTTCCCGTGAAACCGTAGGTGATGCGCAGGCTGTCGCCGCGCGCATCCGAAGTATTCTGGCGGATGCGCTCCACCGTGAAATTTGCTCCCTGATCGAAGCTGCTCCACAGCTGCCAGAGAAAACCGAGAATTGGAATCAGGGACGGAAAAATAAACTGCGATATCTGTCCCAGGTCCTTTTGGGGGTTCACCAGCCACCCCACGATCGTACCGCCTACCCAGATAATCGCTACCGGGAGTGCCCACAACAATGCGCTGAGCACAATCGCGGCAAGAACCCGCAAATTGGGGACTTTGAAGAGCAACCGTTCCGGCTTGTGGCCTGCTTCTGTCTGCTGCTCCCCCGCGAGGTTTACCTTGTGATCCTTCTCAGCCGGAGCACTCACAGCATCGGCGAACTCTGACCTATTGGCGGCACGCAGGGTACTCACCCTGCGCAGCAGGCGTTCCTGCAAATTCTGCGCTTTCGCATGCGAGAGGTATTTGATATGCAGGGCTTCTTCGGCACCGTCCGCAGCCTCAAGCCGAAGCTCGGACAGCCCCAAAATACGGGCGACAAGTGAGCGTGAAATATCGACGCTTTGCACGCTTTCCAGGCGAATCTGCCGCTGTTTCTTGAAAAATATTCCGCTGTGGCGGTATACCGAATGCGCGCTCACGCTGTAGCGGGTAAACGCCCACGAAAGAATACTTCCGCCAAAAATAAGGACCGCCGCAGCACCGTAGCCATACAACATTACCGGGTTATGTCCAACGTGGTTTAGCAGATATTCGGGCAGCTGCCGCAGAATATTCCAGTAATCATTCTCGGCATTATTTTTGAAGGAATTCTTAATATAATCCCACGCGAGATAGATAATAAAAGCAAAGAAAACCCATATGTTCATGATGAACGTGCGCACATCAGTACGCCACCACGTGAGGGTTTCCGCAGCTTCATCCGGAGTTATCTGGTGTTCAGAAGTGTTAGAAGACTCGACAGACCGCACGTCCTGGTTATTCGAGTTTCGGGGTTCCTGTGTCATTACAGCGCCGCCATGCGTTCATCGGCGCGGCGTATCAAAAGCTCGCGCAGCTGCTGCCCACGTTCAGTGGGAATACCGTACAGCGTCACCTTAGAAGCGGTCACCCCAGCGGTGCGGATCGTCAGACGCACCAGGTGATGAGCACGCTCCAAGGGACCGGAATCTACATCTACATACTGGATACGCCCATACGGAATGGACGTCACATGCCGAAACAGCACACCCTGGCGCGCCATCAGATGGTTGGGGCGCAGGCTATAACCCAGCGCTCGGGTGCGGCGCGGCAGCAGCACCGCCCGCCAGAGGCCCCACACCAACAGGACAGCGGCGATCGCCCCAGTAAGAGCGGACAGCCACGTGGTTTTGGGCAGAACATCGGAAGAACGCATCATCTCAAACATCACAGTCAGCGCCGCAAAAACGCCTACCAGCGTGATAAAAAACCCTACGACCTGTATCAGCCGAATCTTGGTATACGAAGGATGCGCGCGCACCCACTCACCCTCGGTCGCGGTCACCGAGTCCTCACCCTCGTGCGTAAAAGAAGCATCCTCAGCATGTGAAAGTTGTGACATACATACCCTCTCTATTGCTGATCGCTCACCCGGGAGTACCCGTCGGCGGCAAGCTTACCCGAATTCGACCCGCCCGAAGACGAATTACCGTCCGGATCATCCGGCGGAATACGGCACAGGTACTGCGCCCAAATACCCATCGCTAAAAGCGCCGCGGCGCCCACAAGGTTCGCGCCCGTCACCCACAAAACGCCCGTCACCCCGCGCGCACTCACCAGCGAAAGCTGATAGATGAGAAGCCCCAGCATCCACCCGGTAAGAGAGGCACCCGTGAGAATTGAGCCCTGCGCGTACGCCAGCACCCGGGCAGCCGCCACCGGGTTCATGTTTTTCGCTTTCGCGCGGGTTTCAATATTGCGCCAGCGGGCCACCTGAAACCCCAGCCACAGGGCGCCGCCGCCCATGCACAGGCACACCACGATCACCACCGGCGACATCACAATCTCACCGCCGCCGGAGCTCACAAGCATACTGTTCACAGCAACGGCAACTATCACTCCCAGCGCCGCGCACAGCAGAATAATCCGCAGAGGGATAGGCTTCATAGACCCTCACTTTCATCTCTAGGCGGCGACTCTCCTTAGTTTAAGGGTAGCCCGTCTGAGGGGGTTCAGGCTTCCTCCGGCATAAAATTCATGGGCCGCAGCAGTTTGACAGCATTAACGTTGGCGTGCGAGTCAGCCGCACTCACCTCACACGCCAGCTCCGCAACCGCCCTATTAGCCCAGCCGGATGCGGTGCGCACCATCAGCTGCGCCTGCGGGTTTGCCTGCTCCCACGGAACCAGCACGAAAGCGCGTTCATGCGCACGTGGATGCGGCAGCGTCAGAACCGGATCGTCGCTGACAAGGTCGTCATAGGTAATAACGTCAATATCGAGAGTGCGCGGGCCCCATCGCACAAGCCGCACCCGGTGATGATGCGCCTCCACCTGCTGGCACAGCGCTAACAGCGTGTAAGGGTCAAGGCTCGTGCGCACTTCAAGGACGGCGTTGATATAGTCCGGCTGGTCGGCGGGGCCGCCTACCGGTTCCGTCACATACAGCCCGGAGGCGCGCACTAGCCGCACTGCACCCGCGCTAAGACGCACGAGGTCGGCGGCGGCCTGCTCTAACGTGGTTTCGCTCTCACCCAGGTTTGACCCCAGGGCAAGCACCGCCGTATGCGCTAACGCATCCACGCCGGGCGCGTGGTGCGATTGGTTCGTGTTCGGCACATTACCCACGCGCGCCTGCACCCTTTCCGCCCTGAGACTGCGTGCCTTCACGCTCCCGGAATACGGTCACTGCCACGTTCCCGAAGGTCACCTCAATCGGGGCCTTCGGTTTGTTGACGGTCACCTCAAGCGCATGCACATATGCGCATTCGTCCAGAATATTCTGGGCGATACGCACGGCAAGAGTCTCAATCAAATCGAGGGACTCCCCCACAATATGCGTGCGGATAATCTCGGCAACTTCCGCATAGTTCGTGGTTTGGGCGAGGTCGTCGGTTGCAGCAGCCTGCGTGAAGTCGGTGTATAAAACCGTATCTACGATGAAGGGCTGACCTTCACGTTTCTCAAAATCAAGCGCTCCGTGAAAACCTACGGCGGCAACACCGGTCAGGGTAATGCGGTCGCAGGAGGCATAGGCGTGGGCTTGGTTCGGCATGGTGTTCCTTAGCTGATGTGAATACTGGTACATAATTTTAGGTCTGTTTGGTGCGGGTAACAGTGCGTAAAGTATTCGCCACGGTCACGGCATCCACCGTGGGGGGCACATTGTGCACGCGGACCCCCCACACTCCCTGGGCCGCCACGAGTGCAGAGAGAGCGGCGGATGCGGCATCACGGTCTTCGGGGGCGCGTGCTGGCGGCATTTGGTCGGGCACGGTGTTCGCGCCCGCGGCGGGATTCTGGGTTTTGGTGCGCGCCGCATCCGCAGCGTTCAGCGCATTCGCCAGAAAACGTTTACGCGAACCGGCGATTAGTACCCGGTGCCCCAGCGCGTGCAGCTGCCCAAGGGCGGCGAGCAGTTCCCAATCCTGCATGCCACCCTTCGCAAATCCCAGCCCAGGGTCAAGAATAATGTTCTCGGCATGAACCCCGGCGGCAACTAGGCGATCACGCAGGGCGGCGAGCTCGTCCAGCACCTCGGTGACGGTGCCGCGCGGGTAGGCGGCGAGCGCATCCATTGTGGTTGAGGTGCCGCGCGCGTGCATCAGAATATAGGGTACGCTCAGCTCGGTGACGGTCTGTATCATCTCATCGCTCACGCTCATGCCTGAAACATCGTTAATGATGTGCGCCCCGGCGGCTACGGCGGCGCGGGCGGTCGCTGCGTTCATGGTGTCTACGCTGATGGTGATACCGGTTTCGGCAAGCCCCTCGATCACGGGCAGGATGCGCCGAAGTTCCTCCTCAACACTGATGCGAACCGCACCGGGCCGGGTGGATTCGCCACCCACATCAATAATGTCTGCGCCTTGGGCGATCATGCGCTGTGCGTGGGCGAGAGCGTCGTTCGCGGTGTAGTGTTCACCGCCGTCGCTGAAGGAATCGGGGGTGACGTTCAGGATTCCCATCACCAGGGTTCGCTCTGCGGCTGCGGCGTTGCAGGGCAGGTGTGCGGGGGGCTGCGGGCTCATCATTGCGTGCATGATTCAATCCTAACGGATGCGCACCAGCCCCCCGCTTTCAGCTATCATGCGAGAAGCGGATGCAGCCGACCACCTCTATCGGCATAAGATCCGCCTCTCGCGGCCTCAACGGGCGCCTAATCGTTGATTTCTGCGGGCTTATTCTCGCCCCAGCCGAGCGCCAAAACCACTACCAGCCCCAGGGCAATAAACCCAGTCATGAGGGTTTCCCCGAACGCAAGCCAGCGTAGCGGCCCGTCAATGAGCACAACAGCGATCAGCCCCGCAATAGCGAATAGAGCTAAAACCCAGGCGCCGGTCTTCATAGTCACAGCATTCTCCCTTGTACGTACACATGTGATGCGCGCCCCGGCGCGGTTAGCGGAAAACCCGCGCCGGGCGCGAATAATCCCAGCATACTCTCACCGCAGAAACAACAAAACTAAATCCGTATAAATCATGCAATTATTAAGCACTGATGACAGCCCCGGGCACGGTGATTTATTCGGTATCATGGGGCCTTTCATTTTATGGCAGCTTGGGAAGGCGGATCTTCACATCCGTTAGGATTAAGCCATGCCGGATGCCTTCACAATTCGACCCGCCGCCCCTAACGATGCGCAAGAAGTAGCGCGCATCCGTGTTCTGGGGTGGCGGTTCGCTTATCAGGGCTTGGTACCGCAGGGTTACCTTGATTCGCTCAACGTCGCGGAAGACACCGAGCGGATGTGCGGGTACCTCAGTCAGCTTCCCCAAAACTTGCCGCCCAATAATATAGCGTCCGTGCAGGGACCGAACGACGGTGAAAAACGGTCGTTTATGCTCGCGGTACGCGACGATGCGGTGCTAGGGTTCTGCCATTTCAGTGCGGCACCCAACAATGCTGACCGCCCCGGAAGGGCTACTCCGGGCGGGGAGATGGTCGGAAGACTCCACTCGCTCTATATAGACCCAGATGCCCTCGGGCAGGGTATAGGTCACGCCCTCATGAGCCATGCGCTCAGCACCTTTACCGCGTGGGGGTGCGAGCGCGCGCATCTCTGGGTTTTGGAGGGAAATTCTCGCGCCGTCAGCTTCTACGAGCGGCAGGGCTGGCAGCTAACGGGTGACACAAAGGTGGATCGTTCCTACGGGCCGGAGCTACATGAGCAGGAAATGGCTATCTGCCTCTAAACTGCGCTTGTTTCTGCCCCAGACGCTAACTACAGCCCGTGTTCAGGTCAGCACGAAGAGCTCATACCAGCCCCAATAACGCCAGCGACGATAATATACTGCAGGTTTGCCGCACTATATTACAAACTTTTCCTCAGCGATAATCCGCCGCTGACGCGACTGCAAACTATAGTTGAACAACGCCAAATAGAATTCCCGTTTCTCAGGATTTTCTTCAGCACGGAACAGTTCATGAAACACCTCAGGAGCTGACACCTGAATATAACCGTACAGCTCATCTAGCTTCTGATTCATAAGACTTCCCCGATACGCGTGCCTAAAACACCTCTAAAGTGCCCTTTATTCGACCCCTAGGCCCCTATTTCCTATAGCCCCATCCCTGGACGCCGATCACCATACCCGCGTTTGGGCCGGTACGGCTGCTGCGGGGTTTGCCGCTGCTGGTTTTTCTGCGGTTGGCCTTGAGGTGATGGGGCATAGCTTTTCTTCACCTCACCTATTTTCGAGCGCATCTGCCGCATTACGGTGCTCGTCTCGGACGGTGCGGAAACCTCCGGCTCGCGCCTGGTAGCTATCGCCTGAAAAACAGGAACCAGTGATCCCGGCACCACCTCATACTTACCCAGGTCGGGGCCGCTCAACATAGACGCCATATTCCAGTCTTTAGGGCTCACACGCGAATAGTCCAAATCGAACTTAGAGTTCTGCGCCACATGATCCATAAAAACCCGTGACGTTCGGCCGTTTCCCTCCCGAAAAGGGTGCGCCTGGTTCAGGTTCGCAAAAACTGCGGCGGCTGCGTGGCTGAACTCGTCACGATCTAGCTGGGCCCAGTCAGTTGTGGTAACAATGTGGTGCGTTGTGTTGAGATACCGGTCTATTTCTCCCCCGTTCACGCTTGCGAACGGGACAAACCGCCCACCCTTAAACATGTTCTGTGTGCGGTAATCCCCAGCCCACTCATACACATCCTGAAAAAGATACCTATGGATAGCGCGCACATGGTCAGCATCATAGGTGTGCTCAATGAGGGAGGGGTCAGTTTTCAGCTGTCGATTACGTAAATCTGTAGCCGCGTACTCATAGGCTGCTAAATCACGCGGGTTCAGAATCCCCTTAAGATTCCTTAACGTCTCATTATTGGGTGGTGGGTAGAAGTAGGATTCCCAGCTGTCAAAGACTGTCACGACGATTTCTCTACTTTATTCTCGGGTTCAAGGCCACGCGCTTTTTCCAGTGCTCGCCGGAGGTATTCTTCCTCACTGATGGCACCGCATGCTTCATCCACTAAATTTTCGACCTCTTGACGATCTGGCCTACGACCTTCAAGCCAGGAACTCGCCAAGGTTTGTATTACTGAGCGGCGCTGCGCGGGGTCAAGCCTGTCAAAAAGATCAGGCCACCGCTTATCAAGATCAAACATATCGCTCTGAGACATCAGCACTCCCCCAACACCTATCTTCTACCTACCTCATTTTACGCGAAAGCTCAGGGAGAAGAATAGGTTCTACAGTCTGCACGCATGAAGATGAAAACTATGCTCCGAGAAGATTAGGCGCATCGCCTGGGTGTGCGTAGCTCAAGAACGCGGCAAGATGCCTCGCTTCAGGCGGGTATGCTCGTCAGCGCTCATGCGCTCGCCTTTCTGAAGGGACCCGTTAGCTTTGGGAGTGAGGCTCCTGAGATTCTGCGGAGTCATGATCGCCGAACGGCTAGAATGCTCATACGCATAGGTCGTGAAGATCCAGTCTGCGAGTTCGCGCGCATCTTGAGGGTCAAACCTTAGCCCATAACGTGGTTCAGGGTTCGTGAGCACGGATTGAATTTGCCGATACCAAGCATCGCGGCTGCGCATCACAAGCCAGAATCCGGGCTCGCTTTCCTGCTCATCGCGCAGATAACGCGCCAGACGGTATAACACCAATCGGGCACTAAAATCCGAATAGACATTCTGTAAATCTTCAACCCCGCTCACCCACGATGAGCGAAACGGATACAACTCCACGTTGCAGGTACGCAGATTCTTAACAGTCTGATGCACATAATCGTCCAAAGTTCCCGCACGGTAGTGTCTAAGGAGCAGCTTGCGAAAAGCCTCATAATACTGGCTATCAACGTCATTGACCAGAAGCGCTGAATCATAATTACGCAGATAATAACGCTCTGTGCGGGTAAAAGATTCTTGATCGGTTATATCAGGTCCAATAATGTTTTTGAGTTCGCGGTACAGAATATTTTCAGGGCACATCACGTGATTTAGTACGTCATCTGGCGTCAGGTCGTAACCCTGTGTCTTGACGTTATAAAAAGCAGAAAAGTTGAGGGTGCGATCCGGGTGTCTGTTGTTCCGTTCGTGAAAATCGCAAACATTCTGTGCCAGGTCTAAAGAGCTGTCAATGCTTGGGTTGAACAGGCAGTGCATCAGCCGAGCGCTCACCCAACGACCATGCACATGCTGCGGAATAGCGTAGGCTAGCGACTGTACAAGTCGTATCAGCCGTTCAGGCCTCACCCACGCAAAACCTTCCTCGGCTGCACACGGCTTCTCCCCCGCACCCATTGCGGCACAAAACTCTTCGATCTTCCGGTACCCGCTCCTCCCGGGTAACCACGGCGAGCCTAGTGCGGCCTCTAGATGGTTTTGATCGGAAATTCTGCCCGCATCATCAATCTCATCTGCCCACGCAAGGAATTCGGGCAGGATTCTAGGGGGTCTCATATACATCCTTGTAAGACTGTTATAGGGTTTTAGTTTTATTAAGTCTCGCTCTTGTCCTCAGAGCGTGATTACTTGCCTGAGAACAGCAGCCAACCTGTCGTTTCGTCCAGTATCCTGACTATAAAAACGCGCCTGTACGAATTCCTCACACAAGGGACTATCGGGGGCGAACGCGCTGGTATCAATGCTGTATCCTGCGTATTCGGTAAGGTATGAGAAAAACACAAACTGGCTACGAGTGTTACCCTCACGAAAACTATGGATTACATTAATCTCGCCCCAGCTTTCAGCGAGCTCAGCTGCAAAAGTATCTTGGTCTAAATCTCGCAGAAAATTCTTCTGGGCAAGCTTTGCGTACTCGGCTTCTGCAGCTGCTCTCAGATGCGGGCCAGCCCCATAGTAAGCATGTCCGTTTTTAGACATAAACTGCCCCACTGGCGCAACCCGTTCCTGCCCTGCCCACTCGTATATATCATGGAAAATGGCGTAATGGATTGCTTTCATATGTTCATAGTCAAATTTACCTAGCACAGGATCCTCACGAAGTTCCCGGATCCTCAGGCTGGTAATTGCTTCTTCCATAACCCGCAATTTTTCTGGGTCAGTCTCACCAAAGGGCTTGTTTGGCGTGGTGAATTTATTTCGCAGCACCCTAGTGCCGGGAATATAGTAATCATCCCAGGTGTGAAAGATAACGTGGTCTCTCACGATGCCCTTTGCACATGGCGGCGGATCTCTGCAATAGCCTCATCGGCAGTGATGGCATGATGAGTTGCCTGATCCACAATATCTTTCAGCACAGGATCAGTGACATGATGACCGGCTAATGCCAAAGCTGTATCTGCAAAAGCCTGGTTCTCTTCAGCCTCGGATGCGGTAATGCGAGTACCAGAGAGTATATGATTCATATTTTCCCCCTACAGCCTTTATTGTACGTGAGAATGGTTCAAAGCCAAGGGACTCTTCTGTCTTCAATGCGAGCAGGTGGTTTTTGGCCGAAAAGGTAATATTTTCCTACCTTGTCAACCAAAAGCCACCTACTCGCGGATTAGGAAGCTACTGCTTCGAGAAGATTAGGCTCATCGCCTCGGCGCGAGTTGCCGCGTTTTTGAGCTGCCCGCGCACCGCACTCGTGACGGTTTTTGCGCCGGGTTTGCGTACGCCGCGCATCGACATGCACATATGCTCGGCCTCAATCACAACGATCGCACCGCGTGGGTTTAGGTGCTCCTCCAGCGCCTCCACCACCTGCGTGGTCAGCCGCTCCTGCACCTGGGGGCGACGCGCATAAACCTCAAGCACCCTCGCCAGCTTGCTCAGCCCCGTCACCTTGCCGTCAGCCCCAGGAATGTATCCAACATGCGCCACCCCGTGGAAAGGCACCAGGTGATGCTCGCACGTGGAATAGAACGGGATATCCTTCACCAGCACCATCTCGGAATGGGCAATATCGAAGGTCGTGCCCAGCACATCGGCGGGGTCGGCGTGCAGACCCGAGAAAAACTCCTCGTAGGCGCGAGCCACTCTCGCCGGGGTGTCCTGCAAACCGTCACGGTCAGGGTCTTCACCGATTGCCAGCAGGATTTCCCGCACCGCCGCCTCAATGCGCGGCTTATCCACCGCCGAGCCGTTAGCCTCGCTCATCTGAGCCTCCGTGGGGGTTCTGCCGGTTCGGGCCGTTCTGTCCGGGGCGGTTCTGCGGGTTGTACGGGCTACGGTACGGGGGCTGCTGAGACGCCCCGCCCCGGCCCTGTCCACGCTGCGGGGGGATGGCCACGGTCGGGTCTTCTTCTGGTGAGCTATCCGGCCTGGGGGTGTCCGCTGGTGCGGTTGAAGTCACCGGGGTGTCGCCTGCTGCCGCCTGTTTGGTGGGGGCGGTGGGGGGTTCCTGGGCAGAGCCGGTAAGTTCCTGCTGCTTCTGCTGTGCTTCCGCTTGGGCTTTGAGCTCGCTCGGGGCTTTCACCGGCGGAATATCGGTGCGTTCGCGGCCTTCCTTGGAGTACCAGTGCTCACGTTCGGGGCGCTTACGCACATCCTTGAAAATCTCCGCGATCTCGTTCTCCAGCAGGGTCTCTTTCTCCAGCAGGGCGAACGCCAGGCGGTCAAGCACATCGCGGTTTTCCACGAGAATCTGGAAGGCCTCATCATGAGCCTCTTCCAGAAGTTTACGCACCTCGGTGTCGATCTTGTAGGCGGTCGCGTCAGAGTAGTTACGTGCCGCCGAAGGATCGCCGCCCATGAACGGTTCGGTGTCGTCGCTGCCAAGCTTCACCGACCCCAGCAGGGCGCTCATACCGTAGTCGGTCACCATCTTGCGCGCGGTATCGCTCGCCTTCTGAATATCGTTCGCAGCCCCCGTGGAAGGATCGTGGAATACGATTTCCTCAGCCGCACGGCCACCCATCGCATAGGCCATCTGATCCAGCAGCTCGTGGCGTGTGGTCGAGTACTTATCGTCCTGCGGCATTACCATCGTGTAACCCAGTGCACGGCCACGCGGCAGAATCGTAATCTTGGTAACCGGCGCGGAGTTGCGCAGGGCAGCAGCCACAAGCGCGTGACCGCCCTCATGGTACGCGGTCACCTTACGCTCGTGCTCATTCATGATGCGCGAAGCACGCTGCGGGCCCGCCATCACACGGTCGATAGCCTCATCAATAGCGCGGTCATCAATCACGTTGCCGTTATCGCGGGCGGTCAGCAGGGCTGCCTCGTTCATCACATTCGCCAAATCTGCACCCGTGAAACCGGGGGTACGTTTAGCGACCTGCCCCAAATCGACGCGACGGTCGATCGGCTTACCGGCGGCGTGCACCTCAAGGATGCGCTGGCGGCCCTTCATATCGGGCGCATCCACACCGATCTGGCGGTCGAAACGACCCGGACGCAGCAGGGCGGGGTCGAGCACATCCGGGCGGTTGGTCGCGGCAATCACGATCACACTGGAGTTGCCGTCGAAGCCGTCCATCTCAACAAGCAGCTGGTTAAGGGTCTGCTCGCGCTCGTCGTTGCCGCCGCCCATACCGACGCCGCGGCGGCGACCGACAGCGTCGATCTCGTCCACGAAGACGATCGCAGCGGGGTTAGACTTCGCTTCCTTGAACAGGTCACGCACACGGGATGCACCCACACCCACGAACATCTCAACAAAGTCAGAACCGGAAATCGAGTAGAACGGCACCCCGGCCTCGCCCGCAACAGCTTTCGCGAGCAGGGTTTTACCGGTGCCGGGAGGGCCGTACAGCAGCACACCCTTAGGGATCTTAGCGCCTAGCCGGGTGAACTTTTCGGGTTCCGCAAGGAACTCGCGCACCTCTTCAAGCTCGGCCAGTGCCTCATCAACACCGGCAACATCGGAGAAACGCACGGTCGGGTTGTCTTTGTTGAACTTCTTCGCGCGTGACTTTGAGAACGACAGCACCGATGAGCCGCCGCCGATGCGCCCAGCCATGAACCAGAAGAATAAACCAAAAATCAGCAGAGGCGCGAACAGGGAGAGGAGAGAACCGAAGAAGTTACTCTCCACCGGCTGGTCCGTGTAGCTTTCCAGCCCGGCACCGTTCATAGCGTTCACTACGTCATGGGCGCGCGGCTGCACATAGTAGAACTTGACGGTTTTACCGTAGTTATCCCTGCCCTGCTTGTAATCCTCATGCAGCTGCAGGTCTACGCGCTGGTCGCCATCATAAATTTTTGCGCTTTTGACCTTGTGCTCGTTTAACAGCTGAATACCCACGTTCGTATCAACCTGCCGACTCCCCGAGCCGAAGGTTGACGGCGCGAAAATCGCGACAAGAATGAGGGCACCAACAATCACCCACAACCATGGGGTGAAGATCAGCTTATTAAGCCAGCCGTCCCGATTCTCAGGGGAATTATTGGGTTTTTGCGCCAACGCTTAATCCTTACATGTGCTAGGGCTGCCGTGTACGCGCCACAGCATACCGGAGCATTCCGTGACGGTAAAAAGATGCAACTTTAAATGTACCGTACCCCCGTCAAGGAACGCCCACATCAGCGGCAGTTCCCCTCAAGGCTAAAAGGGCTCAGGGATGGGGTATGCGCACAAACACGAAATCTAATTTCCGCCATTCTTGAAGAGCACGCGGGTCGAACTCTAACTCATAGCTCATCAAGGGAGACCTTTACCCCTGGCTGCGGATTGGCTAGGCGATAGCGCACAGTTTCAAAAAGCTCTGCGTGCAGACATAAGCGTACCCGCGCATCCAGAATTTCATTAGGATGCGCGGGCACCAAGAAGCTCTTGTGCGCACGCCGCGCACGATCAGGGTTTAGGAGTACACGTGCGGGTGCAGGGTCGCCACGCAGTCCAGGTTGCGGTATTTCTCAGCGAAATCAAGCCCGTAACCAACCACGAATTCGGGGTCGATATCCCAGCCCACGTATTTGACCTCTACGTCGGTCTTCACCGCCTTCGGCTTGCGCAGCAGGGCGCAGATCTCAACGGACGCGGCGCCGCGGGACATCAGGTTCTGCTGCAGCCACGCCAGCGTCAGCCCGGAATCAATAATGTCTTCAACAATCAGCACGTTCCGACCGGTCAGATCGGTATCAAGGTCTTTGAGGATACGAACCACACCCGAGGATTTCGTGCCGGACCCATACGAGGAAACCGCCATCCAGTCCATCGTGTAGTGCCCCTTGAGCGCGCGGGACAGGTCTGCCATCACCATAATGGCACCCTTGAGAACCCCCACGAGGAGCACGTCTTTGCCTTCGTAATCTTCGTCGATGCGCGCCGCCAACTCGGCAACTTTCGCATTAATCTCTTCCCTTGTGAAGAGTACGTTCTTCAGATCGTCCTGCACGTCTTGAGCCTGCACGGATTCTTCTTTCTCGCCAGGGCGTCTTCACGCCGCACCCGCCCCGAGGTTGCACCCCAAGGTGGGTATATTTTCTTGGTTCGCTTTAAGTATTACTTAAACCCTACTGGTTAAGCACACCTCGCCAAACACGCCAAGTACCAGGGCTCGGCTGGTAGGGCCACCATCTGCAGAGTGTAAGGTATAACCACTCATGATCTTCAGGGTGTACAAATTCCCCAACCTCCGCAGCGAAAAGCCGCACCTGGGCGGGGCCGATGAGCCACTCACAAGGCGCTTCGCCCCAGAAGCACGAGCGCATCCACGCGGGTGTCGGTGAGGGGATCGTGCACCTTGCGGCGGCGGTAGGCACTCACATGCCCGGGTAGCTGCACCGGCCCGGCGGTGGCGTGCTCGGCGACAAACTCGTCAAGCGCCTGCAGACGCTCAAACCCGGGGTTCTCCCCCTGCGCGGCGCGGGTCGCCAGGGCGAGCACGCGCATCCGAAGGGCAGGGTGCAGCGCCGCCGTTTCCGTACGGTTCAGGGCAATAACGACGGGGGTGGGTTGCTCTGTGGCGGCCTCCGTGGAGTGGTCGCCGGGCACCATATCAGCTCCGGGGATGTTAGGCAGATGAACCCCGGCGGGCAGCTTCAGGCGGGCGTACTCGGCGGCGGCGAGCGCATCCAAATATTCGGCGTCAGGCCCGGCGACTGCGGCGGTTCGCGCCAGGGAGAGTGCCACATCCCCGCCTAGATGCTCTTGCAGGAACGGCAGGATAGTGTGCCGAATGCGCGCGCGCATGAGCGTCTGGTCGGTGTTAGTGGGGTCGTTCCAGGGGGTGGCCCCTTCGGCTTCGCAAATGTTCAGCATGTCGGCGCGGCGCAGAGTGAGGAAGGGACGCAGGTAGGTGACCCCGTTTTCGATGCGCACGGGCGGCATTCCTGCGAGGGAGCGTGTGCCCGAACCGCGCCCAAGCCCCAGGAGCACGGTTTCCGCCTGGTCGTCAAGGGTGTGACCCAGCAGAACAGCCCGTGCGCCGGTATGTTGCACCGCACGTTCAAAGGCGCCATACCGGGCGGTTCGCGCCGCCATTTCGGGACCCATGCTGCCCTGCGGAACCTGCACGCGCTCCGTGAGCACAGGGCGCAGCCCCAGATTCGTGAGGGTTTCTGCGGTGGACGCGGCAACCTCGGCAGAGTCGGCTTGCAGTCCGTGATCGACCACGACGGCACCCACACGCACATCGGAACGACGCGCAAAATGCGCAGCAATGCAGGCGAGCGCGAGCGAATCTGGCCCGCCGCTGCATGCAACCAGCACGAGGGGTTTCTCGGCTTCTGCGCCCTGCTGCGATGCGGTCGAGTCTGGCCGCGCACGCCCGGTCCCCTTGATGGTGCCTTCACCCAGCAGGTTCGTCAGCGCGCGCGCCAGTTCCCGGCGAGCC